>Ga0074046_10001507_pt1 | contig 20906 bp, 18 predicted proteins | sample BogForMeECP23OM3_FD_94441 | JGI IMG/M metagenome (GOLD analysis project Ga0074046, IMG submission 94441) | Bog forest soil microbial communities from Calvert Island, British Columbia, Canada - Bog Forest MetaG ECP23OM3 | ecosystem: Environmental > Terrestrial > Soil > Wetlands ... | reverse complement strand
TATTTCGCCGGTTCGACCTTGAAGTTAGGATATGCCAGAATGGCCGGCACAGCGCCCAGCAGCATGGCTCCGACGAAGGTCGCCATCAGCGGAATGCCCTGCGGCATGATAAGCACGACGCGGTCACCAACGGAGACGCCTTGGTCTTTGAGCAGCAGGGCCTGAATGCGCGCCATGCGGCGAAACTCGCCGAAGGTGGCTGTTTCCTGCTCGTCTTCGTCGATCCAGGCCGTCACAAACGGCCGGTCTGCCGGGGCTGAGAGCAAGGCATCAATCAAGGTGCGGTGCTTTGTCGTGACCGGCAAGTTGCTCTCTCCTCCGTCTACGGGAGCACGATTTTAAATTGTCTCACGGAGGATAAATCGTGGCCCCAACAACAATCCAAAACACTGACAGTGTGCGACGTGGAAACGAAGCACTCCGGCTACGCTAGTTCTGACTCACTCGCGTGTCTGGGTGGTTTTCCTGACCAGCTTTTTCTCTTCATACATGGCGCTGTCGGCACGTTCGATCACCGCCTGGATGGTCTCGCCCAGTTTCCACTGGGCCACTCCGACGGCCGCGTCTACAGTGACCCTTGCCTTGCCGGCATTCGGGCTGAGTTGAAGGGTGTATTCCCCGAACACCCATTGCCGCATGCGTGCGATTTGGGATTGTGCCGTGGCCAGATCGCAGTCCAGGACCCCGATGAACTCATCTCCGCTCCAGCGGCCGACCAGGTCGCTGGAACGCAGGTTCGCTCTTAGTTCCTGAGAGAACTGCTTCAGCAAAATGTCGCCCGCCAGGTGTCCGTACCTGTCATTCACGAGCTTGAACCGGTTGAGGTCAAGGATGACCACACAAAACATCTGCTGGTGCGCAATGCGCCACGCAATGCGCCCTTCGACATTGCGACGATTGGCCAGCCCGGTCAGCGCATCCCGCAGCGCCAGTTCTTCGGCGGCTTTGAGTTTAGTCTCGTAGGTTGAGACTTCCGCCTTTAGATGCGCTATGGACTGGTGACTGTCCGCCTCCATCCGATCCACGTAAGCCCTCAACTCCGTCGCCCGCTGGACCAGCGATGCACGGACCTGGGTCAAATCCTCCAAGTCGGCAATGGCCTGCAAGCGGGACGTGAATTGACTGAAATGATTGGCATAACGCTGGTCACGCTCGCCCACGGACTCAGCCGTGCGGGCCAGCACGATGAGAAGTTCCTTCACTTCGTTGGTTCTTGCTTTGAAGTAATTTGCCGTGTGTCCTGCCCATTGCTGCAAATGCTCCTCGACCTGATCTTCTGTCGTCTGGATGAGAGAAGGCGTGAGGTTGGCGCGGAGCCGGCTCTCCAGGCCGGCGAGGTTATGCTGCAATTCGCAGCCGACAGCGGGACAAGATCGAGCTCCGCTGTCTCCCATGGCCAGCAGGGCGCAACGGTACGACTTCAACACGGCTGCAAGTAATTCTTCCGGGTCGGGTTCGCTGATATAGGGTTGGTCTGCGTCCCTATCCAGATACTTTTTCAGGGAAATCACCGTTCAATCTCCGGTTTCAGTATCCTGCTTTCAGGATAGTGAGAATGGCAGACAGCGGACTGCCATCCGCGCTCCCTTCCAGAAGCACTTCGTAACCCTGTCAAGTCAACACGCAGTTGGCAGGCAAAAGGTGTCTTCACGCAATTGGGCGTTTCTCGCAACAACCGCGAGTCGTATATTTTATCGGCATTTTCCGCCCCATCTTGAAGCTGGTTCACCGAGCACTGATGGGAAGCAAAGCACAGGAAACGCCGGCCGATAGGGATAATGGGGTACAAAGAGCAACGGACCGGTGGCGAGCAAACAAACCGTCGGAAGTGAGGCTGGAAGCAGCGATGCTGGAAAACGTTAACCTGAAGAAGAAACTTCCGCGCGAGGATTACAAGCAGGTGCTCCCTAGCCTGCAGCGCCGCCTTTACAAACTGGAAGAAGCCTGCTGGCACCAGGGCGTGTCCAGCATGCTCGTCTTCGAGGGCTGGGACGCGGCAGGCAAAGGTACGGCGATCGCGACACTCACGCAGCGGCTTGATCCTCGCGGCTTCAGACTCTACCCGATCGTGGCGCCACGCACCTATGAACAACAACGGCCCTGGCTGTGGCGCTTCTGGCTGAAAGTGCCAAACCGCGGAGAGATGGTTCTTTTTGATCACAGTTGGTACCGCCGGGTACTCGAAGAACGTGTCGAAGGCGCCATTCCGGAGAAGGCGTGGCGGCAGGCCTATCGCGACATCGCGGAATTCGAGCGGATGCTGGCCGATGATGGCACCGTGATCCTGAAGTTCTTCTTCCATATCAGCCAGAAGGAGCAGAAGCGGCGCTTCGAGAGGTTGAAGGCTGATCCGCTGGAGGCTTGGCGCGTGACCAAAGAAGATTGGGCGCGCCATAAGAAATACAACCAATATTTGGGGGCAAGCGAGGAGATGCTGGAGATGACTGATTCCGAGTATGCCCCGTGGACGATTATTGAGGCGACCTCCAAGTACTACGCCCGCAGGAAGCTGTTCGAGACGATTATCGCAGCCATCGAGAAGCGACTGGGCGCGAACGCACCGCCTCGCGCTGATTCCGCCGGCGACGACTCGGATCTGCGGGCGGCCATGGAGTCTTTGGCAGGAGGAGGATTGTGACCCTCGAAACCCTGGACCTCACCCGAAACCTCGACCGCGAGTCCTATGTTCGCGAAGTAACGCGCCGGCAGGTTCAACTGCGCGAACTTGGTTACCAGGTCTATACGAAGAAGCGGCCCGTGATCATCCTTTTCGAAGGCTGGGACGCAGCCGGCAAAGGTGGCGCCATCAAACGCATCACGGAAAAGCTGGATCCGCGAGGCTACGTCGTCTACCCAATCAGTGCGCCGCACGGCGAAGACAAGACGCGGCACTATCTGTATCGCTTCTGGCGGTGTCTGCCGGAGCGGGGACAGATCGCGATCTTCGACCGCTCCTGGTACGGCCGGGTGCTGGTGGAGCGCGTCGAGGGATTTGCCACCGAACCCGCCTGGAAGCGGGCCTTCAAGGAGATCAATTCCTTCGAGCGGCAACTGCGCGATTTTGGCATGATCCTGGCGAAGTTCTGGCTGCATGTCTCAGAAGAGGAGCAGTTGCGACGCTTCGAAGAACGCAAGGCGACCGGCTACAAGGCCTGGAAGCTGACGGAAGAAGACTGGCGCAACCGCGCCAAGTGGAGCGCCTACGAGGAAGCCGTCGAACAGATGCTGGTGAAGACCAGCACCTCGTGCGCGCCGTGGACGCTGATTGAAGCCAACGACAAGTACTGGGCACGAGTGAAGGTGCTATCGAAGCTGGTAAAGATTTTGTCGACGGAGTTGGCTTACGAACCTGCCGATCCTCTGAAAAGCAAAACCGCCAAGGTGGTGGCGAATGCAAAGGCAAAACCAGCAAAGACGGAGGAGAAGAAGCAGGCTTGAGTTCACTCGCAATCAATCAGCTCGTAACGGACGTAGTTCGGCTCCCAGATGCCAGCTTCCAGTTCACGCATGAACTCATTTTCATCGGCAACACTGGCGAGGCCATCCGCGAGCGCCTGTCGCCCGACAGCCTTGGCCACGACCCGGCTTACCTCTCGCGCGCGCGCGAGCGAAGGCAGCAGGCTGGCTGATTTGTCCTCGCGCGTTGGAGACATTTCCGCCAATGCCTTGGCAGCAGCCATGATCATGGTGTCGGAAACGTGCTTCGCGCGCGAGGAAATGATGCCGAGAGCCAGTCCAGGAAAGATGTACGAGTTGTTGGTCTGGTCAATGCGGACTGTCGTGCCGTGTATCTGAACGGGAGGAAACGGACTGCCGGTGCCGATGAGCGCTTTACCGTTTGTCCATTCCAGTAGTTGCTGGGGCGTGGCTTCCGAGCGCGATGTCGGGTTTGACAGCGGAAAGATGACCGGCCGTTCTGTAAACTTGGCCATCTCGCGCACCGCGTCTTCCGTGAAGGCACCGAACTGACCGGAAACGCCGATCAGGACCGTAGGTTTGGCGTTGCGTACCACATCTAGCAGGCCGATCTCCTCTTTCCCAGAAAGCTGCCATCCGCTTATGTCGGAATTCTTGCGAACAAAGGGCTGCTGCTCGGGGCGAATGTCTTTCATCCCCTCTACCAGAAGGCCGTGCTGATCTATGGCGAAGAACCGCTGGCGCGCTTCCGCCTCGGTTAGTCCGTCGTCTTTCATGGCGGTGACCAGCAAAGTTGCGATGCCAATGCCGGCGGACCCAAATCCCAGCACCGCGATTCGCTGATCTCGTAGCGGAATGCCGGTAACGTTGATGGCGGCAAGAAGAGTCGCGGTAGCGACCGCGGCCGTTCCCTGGATGTCGTCGTTAAAAGTGCAGAGTTGATCGCGATAGCGCTGCAGAAGGCGCGCCGCGTTCGAACCAGCAAAGTCTTCCCACTGCAGAAGCACGTGCGGCCAGCGGCGCTTCACAGCCGTGACGAAGGCGTCCACGAAGTCGTCATATTCGGGGCCGCGCACACGATGGTGCCCCCAACCAATATAGACGGGGTCGTTCAGGCGCTCCTCGTTGTCGGTGCCGACGTCGAGCAGTACGGGCAGGCATTTGTCGGGATGAATTCCACCCAGGGCGGTGTACAGGGCCATCTTGCCGATGGGAATCCCCATACCTCCGGCTCCCTGGTCGCCGAGGCCAAGAATGCGCTCGCCGTCACTGACGACAATACATTTCACGCTGTCGTAACGAGGGTCAGAGAGAATCTGTTCGATGCGCTGCTGGTTCGGATAGCTGATAAAAAGACCGCGCGGCTTGCGCCAGATTTCGCTGAATCGCTGGCAGCCTTCCCCCACGGTTGGCGTGTAGACGATGGGCATCAACTCTTCGACATCGTGAGTGAGCAGCGCGTAAAAGAGGGTCTCGTTGGTGTCCTCCAGGTCGCGCATATAGCTGTACCTGCCAAAGCTGGTGCCCTGGGCCTCCAAGGCTTTCTTGCGGCGCTGCATTTGCTCTTCGAGCGTTCCCACATGCGGCGGAAGCAGCCCATGAAGCTTGAAGATATCTCTTTCTTCATCGGTGAATGCGGTGCCCTTGTTCAGTCGAGGATTGTTTAACAGGTCGTAATCGGAGAGCCTGGTTTTGATTCCAGACCCGGTTCTAGGGGCAACAGTGTGAGATTGGGCACTCATGCTTTCTCTCCTCGCGCAGCGCGGTGCGCGGACCATTCATGTTCACGACACGCAATTATCGCAGGTTGATGACGTTGTCTGCGGTGACAGAGACCGTACCAACTTTGAACCTACCGCCGCGATTCAGGCTTGATTCATCCGCCTCCAGGGATTAAGCTGCCCGGCAAGACGCAAATACACCACGAGGACGAACAGAAGACATGCGAGGTAAGCCCTTTTACCACAGTCTGTATTTGCAGGTGTTGATCGCGATCGTCATCGGCGCGGCGCTGGGATATTTCTTCCCTCACGCCGGCGCGGCGATGAAGCCGTTTGGCGACGGCTTCATCAAGCTGGTGAAGATGATGATTGCACCCATCATTTTCTGCACCGTGGTGCTCGGTATTGCCGGCATGGAGAACATGAAGGCGGTGGGCAAGACCGGAGCGCTGGCCCTTTTGTACTTCGAGGTGCTTAGCACGGTGGCACTGGTGATCGGGCTGTTGATCGTCAACATCGTTGGTCCGGGGAGGGGAATGAATGTTGATCCGGCCAGTCTTGACACCAAGTCGGTTGCGGCCGTCACCAGCCAGGGCAAGATGGAGAACACGACCCAGTTTCTCCTCGACGTGATACCGGATACCGTGGTCGGGGCATTGGCGAAAGGCGACATCCTGCAAGTCCTGTTTTTCGCGATTCTGTTCGGCTTCGCGTTGCACATGGTCGGCGACAAGGCCAAGGGCGTTTACGTGCTGATCGACCAGATTTCCCATGTCTTGTTCCGGATTATTGCCATCATAATGAAGGTCGCGCCGCTGGGCGCCTTTGGTGCTATGGCCTTCACTATTGGTAAGTACGGGCTCAGTACCTTGACCCAGCTTGGCGAGCTGATGGCATGTTTCTATTCGACCTGCTTGTTATTCATTTTTTTGGTACTGGGCGCGATCGCCGCACTGAACGGCTTCAGCATCTGGCGCTTCCTGAAATACATCAAGGAAGAGCTGTTCCTGGTGCTCGGTACATCATCCTCGGAAGTGGCGCTGCCGCGGATGATGGTGAAGCTGGAAAACCTGGGCGCGAACAAGTCGGTGGTCGGGCTGGTGATTCCCGCGGGCTATTCGTTCAACCTGGATGGCACGTCAATCTACCTCACTATGGCGGCGATCTTTATCGCGCAAGCCACTAATACCCACCTCGACCTCAAGCATCAGCTCACCCTGCTGGCGGTCTTGCTGCTGACTTCCAAAGGGGCCGCCGGCGTCACCGGCAGCGGCTTCATCGTCCTGGCTGCGACGCTCTCTGCCGTAGGTAACGTCCCAGTTGCGGGCGTGGCCCTCATTCTGGGCGTCGATCGTTTTATGTCGGAAGCGCGGGCGCTGACCAACATTATTGGCAACGGCGTAGCGACTCTGGTTGTCGCGAGGTGGTGTAATGAGCTGGATGTTTCGCGAATGCTGAAACACCTGGTCCACGAATCGCCGGTGGAGGCCGACGAGCCCGAGACCGTGAGCGCTGCGTAATCTAGAGTGTTCACTGTCAGAAGTTCGGCAAGCTCGCTGCCAAAATGAAATGGCGCCCTCCCACCTTCGAACCCAATCGTTCTGTCCTGCCGGGTTCGGCGCTCCGAAAAGAGTCCGCTAAGCTCACGCTCTGGCCGCTGGTTGTCGCCACGTTCTTCATGGTGTCGGGTGGCACATACGGCACAGAAGACATCGTGCATGGTGCGGGCTATGGAAGAGCGATCTTCATCCTGCTGCTAACCCCTATCCTGTGGAGTCTGCCGACAGCCTTTATGATCGGCGAGCTTGCCAGCGCTCTGCCGAAGGAGGGCGGCTATTATGCGTGGGTGCGGCGCGCCATGGGCAACTGCTGGGGATTCCAGGAAGCGTGGCTGTCGCTCGTGGCAAGCATCTTCGATATGGCCATTTATCCCACCCTGTTCGTCTTGTACCTCTCACGTATTTTCCCGTGGTTTGGGGTAGGCTACCGCGGCGTGATGGTGGGAGTGTTTGTGGTGGTCGTCTGCGCCGGACTGAATATCGCAGGCATTAAGGTTGTAGCGACCACGTCCATCTGGCTGTTCTTCCTGCTTTCCGCCCCATTCGCAATCATCGTGATATTGGCCCCGTTCAAGTACGGAGCACTGGCACATGCCGTGACCGCACCAACCACTTCGCATGTTGACATGATCGGCGGCTTGCTGATTGCGATGTGGAATTACATGGGATGGGACAATGCCTCGACCATCGCTGCCGAGGTGGGGCATCCGCAGCGGACGTATCCGCGCGCTATGGTGGCAGCGGTGATTCTGGTGGCCATCACATACGTTCTTCCGGTTGCGGCGGTGGCGATGACACACCTAAGCCCGTCCGCCTGGGAGACGGGATCGTGGGCGGAAGTTGCGGACTTGCTCGGCGGACCGCTGTTGCGGATTGGGCTTGTGCTTGGCGGTATGATGAGCGCCTTCGGCATGTTCAACGCCTTGGTGATGAGCTACTCGCGGCTACCGTATGCGATGGCATTGGATGGAATGCTGCCCAAAGTTTTCGCCAAAGTAAATCAGCGCGCCCAGGTGCCTTGGGTTTCTATTGTTGTGCTCGCAACCGGATGGGCCCTGTGTCTCGGGCTAGGGTTCGAGCGCCTGGTCACCATTGATGTGCTCATCTATGGTGGGAGCCTGTTTCTCGAGTTCCTGGCGCTAGTTGTGCTGCGCGTTACCGAACCCCTCCTGCCGCGACCGTTCAAGGTCCCGGGAGGCTTGTTCGGAGTGATCTCTCTGGGGGTGTTACCCATGCTGCTGCTGGTCTTTTCCCTGGTTCACGGTGAGCACGAACAGATTCTTGGGATGAGCAGCCTGATGTTCGGGGTCGTTCTCGTCGTCGCCGGCTTTATAGCTTATGGAGTTGATGTGGCGTTGCGGCCAGCGCGTTCGTTGAAATCACCGGACCTGCCGGATCGATAGACAAGCACAGGGTTACGACCTAGGTACTACCCTTGGAATTAACACTCCGTATGACGCGGCCGGAAGATACTAGACGGTGGCCCTCACAGACCGTCTCGTATCTCGACAAGTCAGCCGGACACCCTGGCGGGATTCTGGTTATCGCTCGCGACCCAATCCCAAGCGAATTCACGTAGCAGCCGTGTGTTATCGGATGCGCGGCGGTGAACTGGAGTTCCTCCTGGTGCGCACCAGGAACGGCCATTGGACCTTTCCCAAGGGCGCCGTCGATGACGACGCAACCAATGCCGATGCCGCCGCCAGGGAAGCCTATGAAGAAGCCGGGGTAACGGGACGGGTGGAGCGCACGCCTTTTATTTCCTACCTGCATTGCAAGCCCGGGCGACTTCTTTCGCGTAGGCGAGTGGTTTTGGTTGATGCTCATCTGTGTGAGGTGAGATGGTTAGAGTCCCCTCAGGAACCTCACCGAGATCCAACCTGGTTCGGTGCATCCAAAGCCAAACGGCGGCTTCGCGAGTACCGGACACCAGAATATGCGGCTGAAGTGATGCACGTGATCGACCGGGCGATGCAACGCATCGCATTGCTGCAAGGAGACTCTACGCAGTCCAGAAGCACTTACTGACGCAATTCGTATCTCTACCGCACCCGGCTAGTCAGGAGTATAGCCAAGAAAGTCTTCGTGGCCCTCGAACACCGAAGCCAATTTTGTTATGCGAAACAGCTCCTGCAAGCGTTGGCTCAGATTGATGAGTTTTAGCCCGCAATGCAGCCTCTTAGCCGACACGTACAAGCCGACGATTGCACCGAGGCCGGAACTGTCCATGTAGCTCACGTCGGTCAAGTCCAATACCACAGACTTGGTCTCCGGCATAAGACTGCGAACTGTCGTCTGCAGTAGGGCAGAGGTACCGGAGGTAATTCTGCCGGTGCAGCGGACGGTGATTTCCTCGGGGCTTTTTACAGTTTCCAGATGCAATTCTGGGGCAGGGTTCGCAGCCATAACAGGGCCTCCTTCACTGGATTCGGCCAAGAAGCTTATCACAGCATATACACCGTGCTCGAATCCGAAGCCCGGCCGTCTTGCCGTAGAAAGGGTTGCAGACGACATGGCAGGGCGGGTATACTACGTCGGTTTACTGGTCCAGTTATCAGACCACCTTGGAAATGCCCACGCCGATCAAAAGCGACTTCGAGGTTGTCCGAAGACAGAAGGTCTACGAAGAAGTCGCCAAGCAGCTCGAACGTCTGATTCTGGAGAAGCTAAAGCCCGGTGACAAACTGCCCTCGGAACGCGAACTGACGGAGATGCTTCAAGTGAGTCGCAGTTCCATTCGGGACGCGATTCGAGGCTTGGAATTGATGGGCATGGTGGAACCGCGTCAGGGCGCTGGGACAATCGTTCGCGAACGGTCAGCCGAGTTATCGGGTAGTCCTTTTTCCACCGCACTAAAGCGCCGGCGGGAAATGGTCACCGAACTTCTTGATTTTCGCAAGATGATCGAGCCGCCGTTGGCCTCACGCGCGGCCACCAACGCTTCTCCCGAAGAAATCTCAGAGATGGAAGAGATTTTGCAACGGCAGGAAGTCAAGCTGTCCCAGGGAGAGATCGCCACCGCTGAAGATGCGGAATTTCACTACCGTATTGCTCTGGCTTCCGGCAACGGTGTAGTGCTGAAGGTCATCGACATTCTTATGGACTTGCTGCGCGATACGCGGGAGCGCTCTTTGCAGGTGCCGGGCCGCCAGGAGAAATCGCTCGCCGGGCACTGGATGATTCTAAGTGCCATCAGGCGTCGGGATGCCGAAGCCGCAAAGTCGGCCATGCGCCGGCACATTGAAGACATAGAAGAGATCGTGCTCCACGAGAGTTGATAACGAAGAATTCTTGAGTGTGACGAGGGTTGAAGCATGAGTTACACGGAACTTACGGTTTGGACGCGCGGAATCATTATGGACAAAGAGGGGCGCGACATTGTCAATTCCATCTCTGCGGCCGCCCGCCTCGAGGGCAAGTTTGCGCAGGCGATGGAGAACTACGTCGACAATCCCGACCGCACCAACGCCCCAACGCGCAAGTACTGTCGCGTGAGCGATGGCGTAATCGAGAACGCGCTCACCTACGAAAACGACCATCCCAACATCGTCGTGCTGGTCGAGGAGACCATGGTCAAAGGTTGGGATTATATGCGCGGGATGCCGTCGGGCGGAACACTGGTGATCAACACGCACTATACGCCGGAGTACATGATCCGTTTTGTGCCTGGTCCCGAGCGGCTGGCGCAGCTCGTCTGTGTCGACGCTGCCCACCTCGCCGACCACAAATGGCTTTATTACCGGCTGGCCGAGCTGGGCCTTGACCGCCTTTCGACCGAAGGCGCCGCCGAGCGAAATAAAGCCATCGCACCTGATATCGCGGCTCCGCTGATTGCAGCGGTAGTCAAGACTACGGGCATCGTCAAAGTGGAGACGATTGAGCCGATGATTGCGAACAAGAAGGCGTTCCAAATGGCGCTCGATGAATTGCACATTATGCCGCTGAACCCAGTGGCAGCGTAAAGAAGGAGTACATGTCAACCAAAGGCACACGCATCCCCGACCGGCTCATGATTACCTTCGCCGGCATCACACCTGCGCCATCGCAAGAAAAAGGACAGGATCTGTTCCCCACCGGCAATTGGCGTGCCATCAGACCGGTCTACCGGGACAAGTTACCGCCTTGCAACAATGCCTGCGGAACCAATGAGAAGATCCAGGGCTATCTCGACCTCGTGAAGCGCGGCAAGTATCTGGACGCCTACGCCCTCATCAAGGAAGACATGCCCTTCCCGTCGGTCACCGGACGGGTGTGCTACCACCCATGTGAGCAGGCCTGCAACCGGGGACAGTACGATGAGGCCATTTCGATTCGTGCGGTCGAGCGATTTCTCGGTGATCTCGGACAGGCACTGGCACGCGACGTGGTCAAGGCTGGGGTGCTGAACGGCAAGAAAATCGCCGTTGTCGGGTCGGGTCCCGCCGGCCACAGCGCCGCCTACCAGCTCGCCCGCCTCGGCTACAAAGTGACGATCCTGGAAAAGTCGCCGAAAGCTGGCGGACTGAATCGCGGCGGCATTCCGGATTGGGTGCTCCCGCAGCACGTGCTCGATCGCGAGATCGAGCGCCTCGTCGAGATGGGTGTGACCATCAAGACCAACGTCGAAGTGGGGAAGGACGTCAACTGGGACGACTTGAAGAAGAACTACGATGCCTGTGTGCTGGCTGTGGGCCTTATCGAGCCCAATAGCGCGCGCGCCGAGGGTGAGGACAAGGAGGGCGTGCACTTCGGACTGCCGTTCCTCCGCGACATCGGCATGGGTACATCCAAGGTCAAGCTGGGTGCCCGGGTCGCCGTCATTGGCGGAGGAAACACCGCGATCGATTGCGCCCGCGAAGCCTTGCGGCAAGGCGCCGTGGAAGTGACGATGATCACGGTGGAGTCCAAGCCCGACGAGATGCCCTGTGTGTCGGAGGACTTGCACGACATGCTCGAAGAAGGGGTGGAACTGTTGCACGGGCGGGCGATGACCGCGGTGCTCGGCAACGGCAGAGTCGAGGCTTTACATCTGCATCCGGCGCGTTTCTCCGGCGCCATCAACGCTTCCCCGATCAACATCAATCGGGAAGCTGCGCCCGAGCGTTTCGCCGTCGACAACGTAATTATCGCCGTGGGGCAGCGGGCGTCGCTCGGTTGGCTGCCGGACGAGTTCAAGAACGAACGCGGCACCGTCAAGATCGACAAGTTCGGACGCCTGGGCGACACCAACTTTTTTGCGGCAGGCGACGTAGTGCAGTTGGGTACGGGTCAGCCGCTGATGGTGGTGAACGCCGTTGGCGACGGCAAGCGCGTCGCATTCAATTTGGACAAAGTGCTGCGCGGGGAGCCGTTGCAGCCGCGCTCTGTTCCGGTTGACGTCATCTTTGATTTGAACCGCATGAACATGACGTATTTCCCGCATTTCCCCCGCGTCCAGCAGGCGATGCTGCCGTCGGCAAGCCGGCGCAGAACACAGGAGGAAGTAATTCAGGCATTCTCGGAAGAGCAGGCGGTCGAGGAGGCCAGTCGCTGTTTCAGCTGCGGCACCTGTAACGCCTGCGACAACTGTTATCTGGTTTGTCCCGAGCCGTGCATCGTGCGACCCGAGCGTTCCAACGGTATGTATAAGATTCTGGTCAACTACTGCAAGGGTTGCCGCGTGTGCATCGAGGAATGTCCGACAGGCTGCCTCGAAGGCGTGCCCGAACTCGATTTCGACACCGGCGTCACGCGAATGGATACGGCCTTCGCCGTCACGCCTGGGCTGCACGGACGGCAGGCGGAACAGCTGAGGCATCTCGCGGACCAGCCGGCGAAGGACATTTAGAGGCGTACGGAGTTAATTATGGCAACAGCCACTGAAACCAAAAAGAAAACAGTCCGCATCAACGGCTGCGTCGCGTCGGCGCAGGCCGCCAAATACGCCGATGTCGATGTCATCACGGCCTACCCGATCCGGCCTTACACCGCGACCATGATGGCGCTCGCGCAAATGGTGGCCAACGGAGAACTCGACGCCGAGTACATCGTGGCCGACAGCGAGCACTCGCAATTGAGCATCGCGCACGGCGCTTCCTCGAGCGGTGCACGGGTTTTCACCGGTAGCTCGGGCGTCGGCGTGCAGTTTGCCTACGAGCTTTATTCGCCCATCTCGGGCAGCCGCATGCCGGTACAAATGATGATTGCCGACCGCACCCTCGATCCGCCCGGCGATTTTGGTTCCGAGCATACTGACGCCCTGTCAACGCGCGATATGGGCTGGCTGATGGGCTGGTCGTGCGACGCCCAGGAGGCATTCGACAATCATTTGATGGCCTATCGAATCGGTGAAGACCGGCGCGTGCTCTTGCCCCAGATGGTCTGCCAGGATGGCTTCTTCGTCTCTCACATCACCAGTGACGTCGAGTTGCCCGACCCCGGCCAGGTGAAGGAATTCCTGCCGCCCTACAAGCATCCGTACCCGCTCGATCCGAGGCATCCGGTATCGCACGGCCCGCAGATCATGCCCGAGCAGGGCCCGCCGCTTCAGTTGGAGCGGGCGCGCGCCATGGAAGAATCCATGCCGGTCATTGAGCAGATCCACGACGAGTTCGCGCAGATCTTCGGGCGACGATACGACCCCTGGGTCGAAGAGTTTATGACCGATGGCGCAGAGGTCGTCTTTTTCATGCAGGGTGGTCACGCGGTGACTGCGCGATATGCGATTCAGCACATGCGTGACAATGGCGTGAAGGTCGGTTTGGTAAGGCTGCGAACCATCAGGCCCTATCCGACCGATCGCGTGAATGAAGTCCTGAGTAAGTTCAAAGTAGTGGGTGTCATCGAGACCAACATGGGGCTGGGCAGCGTTAGCAGCGGGGGCTCGCTCTATGCTGAAGCCTGCGCGGCCCTCTACGAAAGCCCGCGGCGGCCGCTCGTCGTCTCGTTTATGGCCGGCCTGGGCGGCGAGGCGATCGTGCTGAAGGAATTCTACTGGATGGCGCAGAAAATGACGGAAGCGCAGCAGCGCGGGAAAATCGAAAAACGTACCCATTGGGTTGGATTCGAAGAGTAGTAAAGTAGTCTCACAGCGGATTGAGAGGAACCAACATGGCGACAATTGAAGTCCAGCGGCAGGTACTGCCGATTCTCGACAGCCCCAACCAGGGGGCGCGTTTCTATAACCCTGAGTTACCGTCGAGCGAGCCCTTCGTTCCCGGCCACCGCACGTGTGCCGGCTGTGGGCCCTCCATCCAGTACCGCATGACGAGCAAGGCGGCGTGCGACAACACCATCCTGGTCGGACCGACGGGCTGCATGTATGTGGCAAACAGTTCTTATCTGTGTACGCCCTACAATGTGCCCTGGGCGCACACCCAGATTGGCAGTTCGGGCAGCTTCACTGCAGGTGTCGCCGCGGCCTACGAAGCCATGATCCGAAAGGGCAAGTGGAAGGGCGCCTTCCCCAATATTATTTGCGAGGCGGGCGACGGCAGCGCCTCCGACATCGGCCTCGCCTCGATTTCAGGCGCGCTCTATCGCAATCACGACTGCCTGATCATCTGCTACGACAACGAGCAGTACGCGAACACCGGCATCCAGGCGTCGTCGCGCACGCCCTACGGCGGCATGACCACCTTCTCCCCTCCCGGCCCGAAGGTTCCGGAGGCTAAGACGCTGTTTCCCAAGGACCTCGCCCGCATGATGGCGGCCGGCCATCCCCACTGCTACGTGGCGACTGCTAGCGTGGGCTATCCCATCGACTTGATGAACAAGGTACGCAAGGGACTCAACCACAAGGGCGCTGCTTATCTGATGGTTTACACCCCCTGCCAGAAGGGCTTCGTGTACGAGACACCGCGCTCGATCGATCTGGGCCGCCTGGTGGTCGAATGCGGGCTCTACCCGATGTGGGAGTGGAACCCCGAGAAGCGTGAGTATGACTACAGCTTCCGCCCGCAGAACATGCGGCCAGTGTCCGAGTACCTGAAATTGCAGGGACGCTTCGGCCATCTTCATGCCGAGCACATCGCCACATTGCAGAAGTTTGCCAACCAGCAATGGCGAATGATGGGCGTCGAGTTGCCCGAGGCCTTGATTCAGGCCGCCGATGCGAAAAACCTGGTCAATATGGCGTCCGCGGAAGCGGCCGAGATTGTGGCACAAACTGTATGAATACTAAAGCTACCAATCCGCCTGCCGCTCCCGAAGCACAGGAAAGCTATATTGTCAGCGAAGGCAAGAAACACGGCTCGACACGCGACGTGCGGCCGGAAGCGGTGTTCGACCGCTACTACACCGTCCTGCGTGTGCACGCGGGAGACGCCATCCTCACTGACAACTGGCACACCAATGAAGTGCTGGAACACACTCGTAACAACTTCGAGGGATACACCTTCGCCATGCGCACGCTGGAGGCTTGGGGCGCGATGATTGAGGACGACCGCCGCGCCTACTACACGGCCGGCGGACGGGTGTGGGTCATGGACCTGGAGCCCTGCGAAGGCAAGAAGCCGCGTCTGCCTGGCGCCGGAGCCAAGAAGTAGGTACGGTTGCCCCGCATCCTGCTCATCGACGACACGCCGGAGATTGCCGAGCTCTTGACGTTTGCACTGCGTGACCTCGGCCACGAGGTCTTCGCAACCGGATTTACCGACACCGTCAACGAACTGGTTCAGGAGCACCGCGCCGATGCACTCGTGCTCGACTGTACCGCCTTCGACATGAGCGAGGCGCTCTTCGACAACGTGCGTCACCACCCGAACCACGCTGAGCTTCCCATCGTCATCATCACCGACACACCGGAGGTGGCCGACGCGAGCCTTCGTTCCCGCAACGCTCGCAGAGTCTTGCTGGTCCCCAAACCGTTCACCGGATCGCAGGTGGCCCAAGCCGTTGCTCAGTTGCTTACCTGATATGCCGCTGTGGAGCATGGACGATTGGCAGTACCTCGAGCGCGAGGTCGTTAGCGACCCGAAGGACAGGCAGTGGACGGTCGCGCTGATGGACGTGCTGGGGCAGGCAGGAGATCCTGACATGCCCAACAAGATGCTCGAAATTCAGTATTCATCGGGCCGTTATTTCACACTCATCTATTCGGCCACTGGAGCGCTACAAAGGGAACGCGGCTACCCCTTACTATCGGAGGCGGAAGACGCATACCAAGACCTGCTCGTAGCCGTCATCGACGGCAGCCTCGATCCCGCGCAACCGGTGTTCCGCCAGGACCTGGAGGATTGAGGACGCGTCCGGGTAGAGCGGACCTTCAGCCGGGGCCCCCAATTCGCGCTGTCTATGCGCGAATTGGGGTGGTCAGGTCCGCGTCCAGGCTGCACCCCCGAAGTTCAGGCTTTCATCCCACTGCGATGCAGTGGGATGAAAGCCTGATCAACAAGAAGAACGGCGTTGACGCGGCGCTGAAGCGCCTCTCTACCCGAGCTTCACGATACCGCAATTCGGAAACGCCTCTAGCGTGCCGTGCCGCTTATCGGCCGGGATTCAGATCTCTCATCACCACGTGAAGCACCTGTCCAGCCCGTCGCGCATCCTGCTCGGAGACCGTCGCCTTTGCGCCGCTCTCGTCAGCATCTGCGAGATCTTTATATGCACGTCCGACGGCCGGTAATCGAACCCACCCTCCGCGAATAAGTCCCGCCCTCTCGGCAACGGCGAGCCGCGTCTCGAATGACCAATCAGCAATCGTGTCTGCCGGCGCCCCCGAGGCAACCAGCGCACTCAGCCCCTTATGCTGCAGCGCATCGGTCACGATGGCCTCCATGATTCCGCAAGAGGTGAGCAGCGCCAGTTCATAATCCCCTTGATCGAGGGCGCGCCGGCTATCGGTGTAGGCCTGATCGAGAACGGGACGGAGCTCGGGGTCGTGAACAAAATCGAATCGGCGAGGAGCTGGCGCCTCCGATGACGCCGAAACGATCCTGCTATCGTCCATCTGCGAGAGCGAGGCCACGGCTTGCTCAAGTACGTCGAGGAGTCGCTTGACGATCTCGACCGGTGGCGCCCCTTCGACCGCCCCGCCGGCCGTTGAGCGCACCAGAAACGCTTCGCTGAATGACCGGGCAAGCCAATGGGCTTTGCTGCCTCCGGACAATTGGTTGACGGTTACGCCACAATCTTCCTGCCAGGCGCGAGTCGCTGCCATCGTCGATGTGTCGGAAGGATCGGTCGCCAATGCGTCGCGAATCTGACACCCACGACGAATTAGGCCGTCGAGGTGGGACAGGTAAGTCTCTACCTGGGCTCGCAGGCTCTCATCCATCGATCAATGTCTCGCTCTGCTCGCGTGCTTCTCGGGGAAAGCTCCGGACACAAAGAGCCTCACCGCTGTGCCTGTGAGGATTCGTGAGCCTTGACACTCAGGGATGCGCACCTTAGAGTTTCGCCGTCAGTGGTTCGGTTACCGGACCACCATATTACCATTCCAACGTTGGTGTGGCCCGCCATCATGGCGCGAAATAGCTGGAGATGTCCAGAATCAGATTGGTTAGGTCGTTCGGATCGTTCTTATGCACTGGATTGGCATAGGCATCGATTTTGCCGTTCGTGGCGCCGGCCGGAACAATCGCCATGTTGGAGGTAATGACTCCATCGTAGGCATTTAGCGTCGAAACGACCGGCTGGCTCTGTCCGTCCGGCCACAAGGCCAGGTAATCGAGCGGGCCCAGCGGTACCACCGTCGCATTGAGCACATAAGCCTGCGCCGTGCTGGGTGGCTTGCACATGCTGTGCAGCACGTCCACGGTACGCTCTCCCTTGAAAGCGCCACTCCCCTGGCGCGTATCCAGCACGCGGCAGGGCGTCACCGCGTACAGCGACAGTCCGCCTTGCTCCGGCGCCCCGAAGTAGCCGTTGATGTCAATGATCAGGTCAGTGTCATTCGACGCATAGGTGCGAATCTCGCCGTCTACGCCCACGGGCACGATGGCCGCATTAGCCGTCGCTTGTCCGCCATACGAATTCAGGGTCGAGACCAAGGGACAATCTTGGCTGGGATCCGATGGGGTGGGGCAGACCGTCAAGTAGCCCAGGAACCCATGCGGCACCGCGGTGAAGTTCAGCGAGTAAACCTGTGCGCTGCTCGGTATGTTGCAGGAGGTCGCTTCCAGTACGGGAAAATCGCGGTTTACCTTCCCCTTCAAATACGGCCCACCGAGATCGCCATCAGGGTTGCGAGTATCGGCCACGCGGCATGGCGTCAGCGCATAGAACGCCAGCGTGGAACCGCCGCTGACCACGAAGTAGCCGTCGATGTCCAGGATTACATTGGTGGTATCGGTCACGTACACGCTGACCGAGCCGGAGGGCGTACCTGCGGGAACGATGGCGGCGTTGGCTTTGACCCGCCCATCCACCGAATTCAGCGTGGACACCACCGGCTGGCCTTCTCCGCTCGGCCAGATCGTCAGGTATCCCAGAACGGATTGCGGCACCACCGTAACATTCAGCGAATAGGCCACGGCGCTGGCGGGAATACTGCACGGGTTGCCGCTCTGCGAAAGCGGAAAGGAGCGGGCTGAATGTCCTCCCATGGGCGGTCCGCCGAACGTGCCGTTGGCATTGCGGGTATCCACCACCCGGCACGGCGTCAGCGGCACGAACTGCACCGCTAACGGCACCGGGTTCACAATCTGCGTGAGTGTGCCGCTGCTGGGCAGGTAATTGGTGTCGCCGGAGTAGGTCGCAAGAATCGCATCCGTGCCCACCGCCAGCGTAGAAGTCATACAGACCGCTATCAGCGACGAGCTCAGCGAAACTGCCGTGCAGCCGGGAATCGCGGTTCCGTTCGAGGTGAAGCTCACCGTCCCCGTCGGCAGCGCTCCTCCCGGCTCTCCCGGACTAACCGTTGAGGTTATGGTCACCGGTTGTCCGACGGTGGAGGGATTGGGAGAACTGATCACCGAGGTCAAGGTCAACCCTACTACCTGCAACACCGTGTTCGAGGTGCTGCCGGCCAGGTTCCCCGATCCCTGATACACCGCCGTCAAGCTGCTGGTACCGAGGGGCAATCCCGAATAGATCAAAACCGCGATGCCGGAATTGTTCAGCTGAACCGATCCAATTTGGACGCCATTGCTTTTGAAGACCACACTGCCGGTCGGAGTCGAGCCATTCTGGGCGGTCACGATGGCGGTCATGGTAACCGCTTGCCCCAGGTTCGACGGATTCGGAGCAGTCCCCAGAACCGTCGTGGTGGGTACCAGTGGCGTCAGCTTGAAGACCGTGCCGGAATTGTTGCTCCCGCCGCCGTATGTCGTCCCGTAAAAGTTGCCGTCGCTGGCTTGGATCACCCCTGCAACGGGATTGGCGCCATCAGCGCAGCCAGATTGAGGACAAAAGCTGTACAGCGTGCTCAACGAGCCGCTGGGGGTGATGGCGAAAACCGTGCCCTGGCTGTGCGTCCCGCCGGCGCTGGTCGTCCCGTAGAAGTTCCCATCGGTGGCTTGTACCAGCCCTGCTTTAGGGTACTCGCCGTCAGTGCAGCCTGTTTGAGAGCAAAAGGTGTAAAGCACGGCCAGCGTGCCGCTGGGAGTGATTTTGTAGACTTCGCCAACGTTCTGAGGACCGCCATTGACGGTTGTCCCGTAAAAGTTCCCGTCGGTGCCTTCCACCAGCCCTGCCTGAACATTGAAGCCGTCAGTGCCGCTGAAGCTATGCAGGGTGGTCAGTGAGCCGCTGGGTGTTATCTTAAAGACCGTGCCACAGCCATAGCCACAGTAGTTGCTCGTCCCCCCACTGAACGTTGTCCCGTAGAAGTTCCCGTCAGTGGCTTGTATCAAGCCCGCCTGAGGGTTGTCGCCGTCCGTGCCGTTGAAGGTGTACAGCGTGGTCAACGTGCCGCTGGGGGTGATTTTGAAGACCGTGCCATCGGTGTAGCTGCGTGGGGTTGTCCCGTAAAAGTTCCCGTCGCGGCCTTGCACCAGTCCGGCCGGCGAGCTGACGGAGTCCAGCACCGTCACCGTGCCGCTGGGGGTCATTTTGAAGATCGCGCCAGCGCCGCCGCTGTCCCCCTCTCCGACGTTTGTCCCGTAGAAGTTGCCGTCGCTGCCTTGCACCACGGGGGACACAGGCCACGCGCCATCACTGTAGATGAAGGTGTGCAGCGTGGTCAGCGTGCCGTTGGGGGTAATTTTGAAAACGGTGCCACAGGGATTAAAGCCACCCTCGCAGCCGCTAATGGGTCCGCCATACTCGGTTGTCCCGTAGAGGTTCCCGTCGCTGGCTTGGATGAGAGGTGCCGCGGGATTACTACCGTTGGTATAGTCAAAACTTACTAGAGTGGTGAGGGTTTGCGCCGGCGAGGCAATCACCGCTGCGGCACAAAACGCAGATACGATGCAGACCATTTTCGATAAGCTGGATTTACTCACACCGTCCCCTTTCCGGCCTCACCTGGGTACCACCTGAACAGCCCTGAAGTTAGTGGTTTCGGTATTGGAAATCCTGGACAAGAGGTATGAGCCGGGATCTCCCTTAGGAACAGAGGGCGGCGAGGATTATATGAACTCCTCCCGGCAAACAAGTCGCACGGTGCCGCAAGAACCGACAGTAATTAGACACGGCCTCCTGCGCGTTTTCAGTGAACTACGTCACCATTGCGGGTGACGCCTCTTTGTGACGTCCTCGGGGAGCGGCGCGCCTGCTTGGCTGGAAGTGAACCCGGTGCCTGGTACTTCAGAACCCACCCTGAGCTTGTCGAAGGGTTCGCTCGCTGTTTTTGCGCGCTAACCTGACGACCACTCCGCACGACACCCCATTACTTGGCAGGACCGGCAGGCGCTACACCCTCGGCGGCGAACTGCAGGATGGCGATGAGTTGTTGCAGACTTATTTCGAAGATCTCGGTAATGTTCACGAACGGCTCGCCCGCGGCAACGGCGTCCAGAATGGCAGATACTGGCACTCGCGTTCCGCGAGCCACCCAGACGTTGCCGGTTTTCTCGTGCACCCTCTCCACCGCCGGACATTTCGACCAATTCAAATCCAACTGCGCCACCCGGCGGAGCCAGGCTAGCGACGGGGCTTGGCGGTTGGGCGCGTGACCTCTGCCGGGCGTCAAAGAAGGTGCTTCATTGGCCGGATGCGGGCCTTGCCGGGGCGTCGTCGGGTGCCCCGTCGATAAGAACGAAGGCGTTGTCAAGCGCGAGGTATTCCTGGGCGGTGCGCGAGCACCGCTGGTTTCGGCGCCAGAGTTGGGTTGTGAGGACCAAGACTCTGGAACATGAACTCGCTGCTC
>Ga0074046_10001506_pt1 | contig 20920 bp, 22 predicted proteins | sample BogForMeECP23OM3_FD_94441 | JGI IMG/M metagenome (GOLD analysis project Ga0074046, IMG submission 94441) | Bog forest soil microbial communities from Calvert Island, British Columbia, Canada - Bog Forest MetaG ECP23OM3 | ecosystem: Environmental > Terrestrial > Soil > Wetlands ... | reverse complement strand
TCGGGCTACAAGCCGATCGCTGCGGCCAAATAGCAGCAGAGCAAAGTCAGAACGGATGAGCAGGCCGCGCTCTGCGCTGGCCCGTCACATCAGGCGGCGGCGGACGAGGTCGAGCGCCTGCTGCGCGGCCCACTCGCGGATGCGATCGCGGTCGCCGCGGAAGGTGCGCTCCAAAGCATCGCACCCCTGCGGGTCGCAAACGGCGACGTGCACCAGGCCCACGGGCTTGGTTTCAGTGGCGCCGGAGGGGCCGGCGATGCCGGTCACGCCCACGCCCACCGTAGCTCCGGTGCGCGCGCGAATGCCCTGTGCGAGCGCCTTGGCCACTTCTGCCGAAACCGCGCCGTGCCGCATGATCAATTCCGCGGGCACGCCCGCAAGCGAGGTTTTGAGTTCGTCGGAGTAAACGACCGCGCCGCCGAGAAACGACCGCGAGGCTCCGGGAACGCTGGTGATGCGCTCGGCGACCAGCCCGCCTGTGCAGCTTTCGGCAACAGCCAGCGTCGCCTGGCGGAGTTCGAGATAGTAGAGCACAATCTGCTCGAGCGAATCCCCTTGTGAGGAATAGAGGCAGTCTTCCAGCTTCTCTTCAATGCGCTCGGCGAGCTCATCCACGCGTTGCCGGGCAGCGTCGCGGTCCTGTTTCGAGCAGATGAGCGTGATCTGCAGGTCGCCGGTGTGAGCGAGCAACGTGGTTTCAACGTCGGTATAGGTGGTGTAGATGGGAGCCAGCAGCTTGTCGGCTTGTGACTCGGGAATCATGGCCGCCTTGAGCGTGCGGACGGCGATCGAGCGCGGCGGCACGGCATCGGACAGACGTGACATGCACTCGGTGTCGAAGAGCGGACGGCACTCGTGCGGAGGACCGGGCAAGAGGACGATGAGCTTGCGATAACCGCCAAAAGTGGTGTCGAGCCACTGGCCCGGCGCGCTGCCATTCGGGTTATGCAGGAGCGTGGCGCCTTCCAGAACGTCTGCCTGCTTCAGATTGTTCTGCGGCATGGTGATGCGCCAACTGGCGGCGCGCGCGTGCAATGCGGCCACCTGTGAAGCGTCGCGGCGCAGCGTGAGCGAAAGCGCCTCGGCCACAGCCTCGCGCGTCAGATCGTCTTCCGTAGGTCCCAGGCCGCCCATCAGGATGAGAATGTCGATGCGGCTGAGCGCGGTGCGAATGGCGTTTACGAGATCCTTTCGCCGATCACCCACAATGGATTTGAAGGCGACGGTGATGCCGATGCCGTTGAGCTTCTCTGTAATGTAGAGAGAATTGGTGTCCTGGCGGAACGGGGTGAGCATCTCGGAGCCGACGGCGATGATTTCGGATTTCATGAGAAGCTAAAACAGGCTCAGCCCTTCAACTCCCAAGTCCACATCATAAACGGAGTCATTGGTGGCCAGGATGGCGGTGCCGAGCGGAGAAAGGGCAACGCCCACCAGATTGTCGCCGGCCAGCACCAGCGAGGCTTCGCCCTGCGGCGTGACGCGCACCAGCCCGCGGCGGCCGTGCAGGCAGGCGGCAAGAAATACATCGCCCTGGCTGGAGATGGCCAGGCCCTGCGGTCGGCCCAGCCCGCGATACCAGGGGCGCGTGTCGCCGTTTGGCTCTATGGCCCAGATGGCATCGTTCGACGAGAGCGACGGCGCGGTGACGAAGAGCGTGCCTGCGGCGTTCACGGCCAGGTGATATGCGGCCACGCTTGGCTCCAGCGTGGCGTGCACAAAGATCTGCCGCTCGGGATTGATTTTGAAGATGGTGCCGCTGCGGTCGCCCACATACAGATTGCCTGCGGCGTCGAAAGCCGCGCCGGTGGCCACGCCCATGCCTTCCACGTAGACCGTGAATTCGCCTGCCGCGTCGACGCGATAGACATTGCCTTCGGCGCGCGAGGTCACGTATAGATCGCCGGCAGGACTGAACGCCAGCCCCGTCGCATTCAAAAGTCCCGTCACAAAAGGAGTAGACCGGCCGTCAATGCTGATCCTCATTACGGAAACGGGCATTTGCTTGCCGCGCGGGCCGGAGATAGTCGCGTAAATCATTCCAGACCGGCTGACAGCGGGGCTAGTGACGGGGTGCAGGCCGTCGGTGAGCTTGCGCGCCACGCGCACGGCTCCGGCATTGGCAGAGCCGGCCGGGGTGCGTACCTCAATCAGGCCCGTAGAAGCTCCATCGGGCACGCGAAAGGCCAGCCGCGAGGGCCGGCTCATCAGAATGTGGGCCGCATCGCCGTCCACATAGACGGCAGGCAGCCCCAAGCTGTGTGGCCCCAGGTAAATGCCCTTCAGCTCCACCTCGCCCATGGGCAGGGCCGCAGCGGGCACCACGTCGTCGACGCGGGGCAGCGGCGGGGCCGAGGAATCGGGTTGCGGAGAGCTGCGTGGCATAGGAGGTTAGATCCAGATTCGTACCAGACAGGCTACACCCAAAGCATACAGCCCGGCGGCAACATCGTCGAAGATGATGCCCCAGCCGCCCGGCAGCCCCTCCAGCCGTCGCACCGGAAACGGTTTGGTGATGTCGAAGAGGCGGAAGAGCACCAGAGCGATGAGGCCGTGGCGCCAGTCTGCCGGGCTGCCGAGCAGCGCGATCCACTGGCCGATGACCTCGTCGATGACTACAAAGCCGGGATCGATGCGGCCGGATTGGCGCTCGACGATGCTGGCCGCGGGGACGCCCAGAACCAGTGCAACTGCAATGCCGATGGCGAGAGCCAGGAGAAGCGCGGTAGGCGTGGGATGCGAGAGCCACGCGTAGACGGCCCAGAGAAGCAGGGCTGCCACCGATCCCCAGGTGCCCGGACCGGGCTTGCCGTAGCCCGCGCCGAAGAAGGTAGCGATGGCGATCGCCCACCACTGCATGGCGTTCTCGGTTCGGATTTTTTCCTGGTTTTGGAGGGGATTTGTGGCGGAGCCATCAGTCTTCATCCGGCCCTCCGTCGCGTGTGTTGCCGCCGAGGCCCATATCTTCGAGGACTTCGGGATCGAGGACCGGAGAGCTGATTTTGTAGGCGCCCGAGGCCCATTTGCCGAGATCGATCTTGCGGCAGCGGTCGCTGCAGAAAGGAAAGTCCTCGTCGCCCAGGCGCACGATCATTCCGCAGGTGGGGCAATGGAAGAGCTTGGCGGATTTCTTCTTCGCGGGCATTGAGTTCGCGGCGTGTATACGCCGAGGTCAACAACTATGGTAGCGCGCGAGGGCGAATGCCATGGGCCTTGAACTGTGAACTATGAACCACGAATCACGAATCACGAACCACGAATCACGATCCTACATGCCTTTCAGCAGCGCTTCCAACCGCTTCAATCCTTCCGCGCGCGCAGTGGTGTTCGCGGGAACAGTGTTGGCGGGATCCTCGCCGGCGCGCATAAAACCGTGGCCCGCGCCGTCGTAGATCACCGTTTCATACTTCTTGCCCGCGGCGGCCATCGCGTCCTTCGTGGCCGGAACCGTGGCCGTGATGCGCGCGTCATTACCCGCATAGAATCCGTAAACCGGCGCGGTGATTTGGGCGAGGCTTTCGGTGGGCGGCGGAGGTCCGTAGAAAACGAAGGCCGCGCTCAGGCCTTTGCGCTGCGTGGCGAAGCGGAAGGACTGGCCTCCGCCCCAGCAGAAGCCGATGACGGCGAGTTTGCCGTTGGCCGCGGGAAACTTGAGCGCGTAGTCGGCGGCGGCGTTCAAGTCGGCCGTGACAGTGGCGGGATCGAGACCGGAAACGGCTTTCGTGGTCGACTGCATATCAGGGAAGGCGCTGGTATCGCCGCCGTTGGGCCCGAAGCCCGAGAGCAGGTCGGGTGCGATGACGATGTAGCCCATGGCGGCAATGTCGTCGGCCATAGAGCGCGCCCAGTCGGTGAGGCCGAAGATTTCGTGGATGAGCAGGACGACGGGCGCCTTGTGGCTCACCTCGGGATAGACGACGAAGGCGTTCACCGTGCGGCTGCCGTAGGTCACCTTCACCCATTCCTGGTGGCGCGGCGACTTGTTGAGGACGGTTTTGGCCCAATCCTGGCTGTGCGCCCCGACGGCTGTGACGCCGCAAGTGGCACAGACGAATACGGCTGCGATACGGGGCAAAAGGGGAAGCGTGTTTTTCATGGCGGAAGTTTAGTACGGCAGGGAGCGAAGGAGCAAGGGAGCGAGGGAGCAAGGTCGGCGAGAAGCCAGCTGAGTTAGGCAACGCGCCAGCGCGGGCCGAATTCGGTCTGCTCCGGCTAGGTCCCCGGCCGGCTAGGTTCCTGGATTCAGCAGCATTTCGATCATCAGGGCCACAAACAGAACCCCCCAAAGAATGGCAGTGACGCCGACCATGATTACGTTCAGCCGCCGATCCATGGACTGGGCAAAGTACAGGCGGATGTCGCCCACTTTGCTGTTGCGGCGCAGCAGCTTCGTCAGAAGGTCCGGCCTCACAAGTTCAACCACACCTGCACCCGCAAGCACCAGGCCAAACACCAGCGCAGCCATTTGCTTTTCGGGCGTATTCGCGCCGGGAGCATTCTGCATCATCGATTCAATCCACATGGAGCACTCCTTCGTCGCATTGTATTACCCGGCATCATCGCAGCAGGCGGAGATGGCGCGGTTGGAATCCCGTTGCGAAAATGCAGAAATAATTGAGAATGCATTTATACGGGAGGAGGAGACCAACCTATGAAGGAAATGCAAAGTTCAGAGTCTCTTGGATTGCGCGGCGTTGCAGTGATTGCGGCAGCGGTCGGCGCGGTGGCAGTGGGCGCATTCGCCATTGGGCGATTGTCCATCTATCGTCTCAAGGTGCGCGGCGCCGCCTTCAAGTCGCTTGAGATCGAAGAGCTGGGTGTAAAGCGGCTTCGCGTGGGCGAGGTGATTGTAAGCGACTCGTTGAAGCTGCCTGCTGGCAATGGCCAGAGCAGTGACGCGTAATGCAGCGCTGCTGAGTGTGTCTACGACTTCCAGAACGGCGAGGGCCCGATCCACAGCATATCGTAGCGGTTCATAAAGTCGGCGGTGGCTGCAAGCGAGGGGTGGGCCGCAGCGTCGATGAAGTACTGCTCCATCTTGTCCGCAGGCGTGAAGGCGATGAGCAGGTGCGCCAGCGAGCCGGTAGCGGAGAAAGTGTGAGGGATGCGGCGCGGGGCGAGGAACGATTCGCCGGGGCCGAGTTGCAGGCGACGATCTCCGACCTGGAAACGCACTGCGCCTTCCATCACGTAGAACCATTCTTCCTGAGACAGGTGGAGATGCAGGGCCGGGCCCGTGTCGGGCAGGAGATTTCTGTGCTCGATGACGAGGAGGTTACCGCTCGTGTCGGATGGAACCACTTTGAAAGCAAGCGAACTGAAACCGAGGGGGTGGAGATGGCCGGTACGGTCTTCGCCGGCGGGGACGGGATGGAGGGTCGGAGCAGCCGGCGCTTCGGGCGAGCCTTGCGCGACGACGTTTTGGAGAGCTATGGCGGGGAGGAAGGACGCAGAGGATTTGAGGAAGGTGCGGCGGGGAATGGGCATGGAGGAATGGTAGTGCAGAGAACAGGGAATAGGGAATGGGGATTGAAAAGGCAGGGACAACGGTACTACTGAACTGCCGAACTACGGGATCGAAGTAGCGAGTTGAGAAGAAAGTCGACGCGGACGGACAGCCCGGTGGGCGCGGAAATGACCGGAAAGCGTGCGTCAAAGAAAGAGTGGTACGATAGGTGCCGTCGGGAAGGCCGAAGCCAGCGCACGATCTCGAGCCTGCTGCAATTGCGAACAGGTTTGGACTGGGCCCCTTTAAGGGTGAAGAACCCCCTTGCTCCCGATTGAAAGCCTGGAGGCAGAGAGTGGCTTCCGGCGAGCGGCGATCTGGCTTCCTGAAAGGTAGGAGACGGTCGTCATGCGTATCTCGAAATCGTTCATCCTTTTTCTCCTGTTGCTTGTGTTGACGTTCGCAGCGTGCCAGAGCGGCACACCGCCCACCGTCGTATCCGGAACCGTGGGGAGCCCCATCCAGTCCGCGACGTTTAGGACACTGCCCGCCGCACAGGGCGAAATCATCGAATATGGCGCAGTAGCAGGAGCCAACAGCCTGGCGTCCGCGATGGCCGGAATCTTGAAGCAGATCGACCTGGGATGCGGCGAGAAGCCCAGAGTGGGCCAGGTGTTTCGCGTACAAGGGAGCAACTCGGTCGCGGTATTCTTTACGGTGACGGACCATGCGCAGGCCAATCGGCAACTGGCCGGGCTGGTGATCGCCGTGCAGGCGGGAAACAACGATTTTGAAGCCGGCCTGGTTGCCGACTCGGCCAATCGTCTTGCCCAGACCGCAAATTCCATGATGCAGCAACTTTTCGGCGCCTGGACCCCGGGCGCTTCGTCGGCTGCACCTGCCGGCGTCCAGCCCGCCGTGGCGGCCCCGTTGCACACGATCACGACACAGGACCAGACAGCCAGCGTGGGCATTCCTGACGGGTGGACGATGTTTCCCGGCTGCCATGAGGGACTCATCCTCCTGACCGGCCCAAACGGCGAACACATTATCCTTAACCAGTTCCTTCTCGCGTGGGATCCGGCCGCTCCAGGTGGAATTTACCAACAAGTCAAGAAGCGTCCCATGATGCAGCTCCCTAAGAACACGGTCTTCTACCCGTTCAACGTGGATATGGCGAAGTCCTTTGCCGATGTCTGGCAAGCGATCCTCAAGGGAGAGGGTCAACCTCCCCAGCCAATGCAGATCGCCAGCGCCCAGAACCTGCCCACGTCGAACGGCGTGAAATGCGTACAGGTCACAGGGCAGTTGAATCCCGGCGCGTCGTTGAATCCAGGCGGAGGCATGCAGGCATTCAATATGACAATCTGCGCCGACCCTGGGCAGGCAGGCCAGTTTGCATACCACATTTTTGAGGGGCTGCTGCCCAATTCCATTGCCGCTCAGGAGAGCGCCACCGATCTGGCCATCATGAACAGCTTTCAGGTGGATCAGGCTCTGCTCGACCAGATCGTGAACGCCAAGATGGCCCCCATCCTGAAGCAGGAACAACAGAACTATAACAACATGGAGCAGTCACTGATCAAGCGGAGCGAGCAAATCGTCAATCAGATCCATCAAATCGGCCAGCAGGCGACCCAGCGCATGAACGCAACGGAAGACTCGGAGGCGAAGAATAATGCGGGGTTCGACAACTACCTGCTCGACCAGTCGGTGGTGAGCAGCGGCTCGGGGCACCAGACGGATTGGAACTCGGAAGCCTATGCGCTGGCGCAGTCCAACCCCGGCAAGTATCAGATTGTGGACTCGCCGAATTATTGGAAGGGAACGGATTACTGAAAGACAGGGACCAAGGGACCGAGAAGGAACGGAATCGGGGATCAAGGAGCTGAGAGACTAAGGACTAATCTTCCGGCGCGATGATGCGGGCGACAAGGTCGTAGTCGTGGGCCTCCGTGATTTCCGCACGGTAGAAGCGGCCGGGTTCGAGATTTTCAAGAACTCCGAAGTCGTTGATGTAAACCTTGCCGTCAATCTCGGGCGCGTGGAACTGGGTGCGACCCTCCCAGAGTAGCGGTGTTTCGGCGCTCTCGCCTTCGGCGAGCACAGTGAGCTCGCGGCCGACCCAGTTCTGTTTCGATTGGCGCGAGACGGACTGTTGCAGCTTCATGAGACGCTTGCGCCGCAACTCGATGCTGCGCTTTGGAACTTGGCCGTCGAGCGCGTAGGCTGCTGAGCCCTCTTCATGCGAGTAGTTGAAGACGCCGAGCCAGTCGAATTTTGCCTCGGCGATAAACTCCTCCAGGACTTCAAAATCGCGGAGCGACTCGCCGGGGAAACCCACGATGAACGAAGTACGGAGAGCGATGCCGGGGACGGCGGCGCGCACCTTGGCGAGAGTCTTCAAGAAAATCTCGCCGCCGGCGCCGCGCTTCATGCGCTTCAGGACATCAGGTGAGGCGTGTTGCAGTGGCAGGTCGAGATACTTGCAGATGTTGTCATGACGCGCGATGGTCTCAAGCAGCTTGCCGGTGATGCGGTTCGGATACGCGTAGAGGAAGCGCAGCCAGCGGAGATCGGGAATGCGCGCGAGCGTGTCGAGCAACGTCGCCAACCCATCCTTCAGGCCAAAATCTTCGCCGTAGCAGGTGGTGTCCTGGCCGATGAGCGTAATCTCGCGAACGCCGCGGGCGACGAGAGCTTCGGCTTCGGCGACGACCGATTCAAATCTGCGCGATCGGAATTTGCCCCTCAGGTTGGGAATGACGCAAAAGGTGCAAGGGTGATCGCAGCCCTCGGCGATTTTTATATACGCTGACGCACGCGGCGTGGAGAGGAACCGCGGGGTGGTTTCGTCGTAGAGATACGTGGGTAGAAGATGCGAAGCGCCTTGCCATGCGTCGCGTTTGAAGCGGCCTGCGCGTTCGCGGTGGTCGCCTTCTTGCCGGGATGCGGGTGCTTTGTGCGTGCCGGAGAGGGATTCTTTGCCGGACCGAGTCTCGGCGCGGACCGTCGTAATGATGTTGAAGGGTGAAGGCGTGGCGAGTGCGGGAACGGATGCAAGGCCCGCGGCTTCGAGAATCGCTTCGAGTTCGCCGGTGCCGACCACGGCGTCGACTTCCGGGATGTTTTTCTGGATTTCGTCGCGGTAACGCTCGACGAGGCAGCCGGCAACGATGAGCTTGCGGGCGCGGCCTTCGGTCTTGTGGCGCGCCATTTCGAGGATGGTGTCGACCGATTCCTGCTTGGCGGTGTCGATGAAGGAGCAAGTGTTGACGACGAGGATTTCGGCCTCTTCGGGATGCGCAGTAAGGCGTGCGCCAGCGCGGTCGAGCAGGCCCATCATCACCTCGGAATCCACAAGATTTTTGGGGCAGCCGAGAGAGATGAAGCCCACCCGGGGCCCCAAGGAAGCGGTCTTTGATTCCTGGGGTGGCGCGGAAGAGGCCGCTGGCGGGGAGCTTTTGGTCACAGTTCTATTGTACGTGGGCCGTAAATTGCGAGCGAGTGAACGGAGTGAAAAGAGTGATGGGAGTGAACGGAGTGGCGACGCCTCTCACCATTTCACTTCTTTCACTCATTTCACTTTCTTCGCCCAGCCATTTCTCTGCAAGAGTCGTGAGCCGAAGCTAGCTGTCCTTGCGGTAGAGCAGGTCGCGGATCGCGCGGCGGCGGGCGGCATTGACCTCGCGTTCTGCTTTGGGGTCAAAGACGTCGGGCGCGTTTGCCGCTCCCGGCTCGGTCGCTTCCGGTTCGCTGCAGGAGGGGCAGCGATTGGCGAAGCCGGGCTTGCCGGGCTTCAACTCGAATTCCTCGCCGCAAACTACGCACGTTTTGATCGGGAACGACATCGACAAATATGTTAGCGAGAAAGCGTGTGGAAAAGCAGCCTAAGCTTCTTCGGCTTGGCGGTCCAACTAGGCGGACCGCCTTCGCTCAGATTGACCAGCTTGTATGTGAGCTAGTTTGCCAGCACCGCGCGATACCGCACCTTGCTCTTCTTCACCTTTTCGATGGCCTCGTTCGCCTTGGCCATGGGGAAGAGTTCCGTGGTGGCTTTGACGTTGTGGCGGGCGGCGACCAGCAGCATTTCGCGCAGCCGCGAGGGACTGCCGACAGGGCTGCCTCCGATGGTGCGCAGGCCCGAGATGAGCGGGAAGGCTTGCACCGAGACGGGCTTAGGTGGAACGCCGACAAACCAGAGGGTTCCGTTGGGCCGCAGGCACTGGAGATAGGCGTTCCAGTCCTGATCGGCATTGATGGTGGTGATGATGAAGTCCAATGTGCCTACGGCGTCTTTCATGTTCTTGGATTCGAGGCTGTTGACGAAGTGATCCGCGCCCAGAGCGCGGGCCTCCTCTTCCTTGGCCGGCGAGGTGGAGAAGGCGGTGACTTCAGCGCCAAAGACGCGGGCGAACTGGATGGCGAGATGGCCGAGACCGCCGATGCCGACCACGCCGACGCGGGAGGATGGATTGATCCCGTTGATGCGCAGCGGATTGTAGACGGTGATGCCGGCGCAGAGCAGCGGTGCGGCATGTTCGCTTTCGAGGGCGTCGGGAATGGGAACTACGAAGCGATTGTTGGCGCGGACACGTTCGGCGTAACCGCCGTTGCGGTGCACGCAGGTGGCTTCTGATTCAGGGCAGAGGTTCTCCAGCCCCTTCAGGCACCACTCGCAGTGGCCGCAGGAGTTGGACTGCCAACCGAGGCCCACGCGTTGGCCCACCTCGAGGGATTTGACCTCGGAGCCTACTGCGGAAACTTTGCCGATAATTTCATGACCGGGAATGAAAGGGTACTGGCTAATGCCCCAATCGTTGGCGATGAGATGTAGATCGCTATGACAGATGCCGCAGTGCGTAATGGCAATTTCGACGTCGTGCGCACCGAGTTTGCCTGGATCATAACGGAAAGACAGGAGTTCAGCCCCCGCTGCATAGACTGCAAGTCCCTGAATCTGAGCCATATTGTGCTCCGAAAGCCTCGCTGGGTGGCCATCGGTCCGGCAGTGTCCCCAAAGCACCGTTCCGATCTGGAGGAAAATTGAATTCTTACTGCCCCTAGTTTAAACCGCCGGGCTCGATGTGGACGTTGAGAACCTGGAAACCGCTAAGTACGCCGCCCGCTGGCGCCTCGGCGGCGAGTTCGGCCGACTCGCCATTGAGGCTGGCATTTTGGGTATTGCGAAGGGGCTCAAGAGCGTTGGCCATGGAAAGCGGGAGCCCGGTAAGAGTTTGGCCCTGCAGTTCGCCTTGGGCCTCCGGAGCCAGCATGCTGACGTAAATGCGGTCGGCAGGATGCTGATCGCGGGCCTCGGCCAGAACCGTCGCTAGATCGGGCGGAGGGGCATTGGGCCGGGGCTGCAGCAGGGTGCGGTCCAGCGTAGCCCCGTCAGAGACGAGCAGGCGCAAGTTGCCGGCGGCGAGGCGCGCCGGGAGCCTGAAGGCGATGCGAACATTGCGCTCGGGTTCCTGCCAGGGACGGAGAGTGGCTTCGACCTCCACTGTGTCGCCGGCGTGGGCGATATCGCCGGAGACGAAATGCACCCGCTCGAGCGTGACCAGCATGCGCCGGGGAACCGCCTGAACGTGAAGATTGATCTGGCGAATCACGCCTTGGCGGGCGCCGTTCGAGTAGAGGCGCGTGAACTGCTGCCCAGCCAGAAGTACGGCTTGCATGGAAGCGGGCAAACCGGATGCTGCCGGAGCCCAGAGGTCGAGCGGCATCGAGGGAAACCCGGAGAGATCGATGCTGCCCGTGAGGTGATAGCTGAGGGCTTCGCTGCTCTCGTTGGTTTGAGTGAGGGAATTCAGTAGAACCACCTGCATGGCGATCGGCGTGAGCGAGGGCAAATCGAGAATTTCCACGTTGACCTTGCGCTGGCCGGTGGGAACATCGCCAGTGGGGACATCGCCTGTGGGGACATCAATCGACACGTGCATGGGGATCATATGCGCCTGAGCGCCAAAGACACCGTGAAGGGCCGATTCGCGATCCTGGGTAAATGCGCCGATGGTCACACCAGTGTTGATGATCTTGAAGGCGTCCAGCGGCGACGCCACCGTAGTGATGACATCGGTAGTAGTCATGGGCAGTGACACCGGGCCTGCGCCGAGAACCGGATGACCGCAGGCGAGCAGCTGCCTGGGATCGATATAGGTGATGGTGCAGGTGGCGGCAATTTCGATATCGCCGCGGACCAGCAGCATGCTCACGGAGGATCCCGGCTGGAGTGGGGGCGGCACAGGGGCTTCAGGGGATGTGCTGGGTGCGGAGGAGCTGTCCAACCCGGCCCCCGAACCGGAGGTCGATCCGCCGGCCGCGACGGTTTCCAGCGCGGTGCCGGCGGTTTGCTGTTGCCAGAAGCGAATCGCCTCAGGGCGGAATCCGCTCAGGACGAGCGGGGTTTGCATGGGCTGGAAGATCATTTTGCCGTCGGCGAGCGGGGATGGAGATGCGTTGCCTCCCACCCTTTCCGCATCTCCGCTGCGCGCATCCGCGGTGACGGATGGGGCAATCGGGGGGTTGGCGGATGGGGCAGCCGCGAGATCAGGGGCGGACAGGCCGCGCACCTCGAGCATCTGTTCGATGGGGGTAATACCGGCAATCGGTTCCTTGGTAAATTGCCCAATGCGATACGAAAGCGCGCCCACTAACTTGCCGTCGATGTAGACCGGGCTACCGCTCATCCCGTCGACCACGCCGGTGTACTCGGGTTTGGCGCCGTGGAGCCGCGCGAGGATGAGGTCCTGGCCGGGGCCGCGCGCACCGCGCAGCAGGCCCAGGATCTCAACTTGCATGGGTTCGGGAGTGTTTCCCTGAAAGATTGTCCAGGCCGTGCCTGTCATGCCCGGACGGACCTGGTTCAGCGGGAAGAATGCGGGGTTCCGCGGAGGGCCCGGGGGCTGGGGAGCGGGTTGCTGCGCGGAGGCCGGGGCGGGGTTTTCCCCGGCCGTCTGAGCGGAGAGCGGGGACGGAGACGTTGCCGCCAGCGCCAGAACGGCGAAATAGGCGATGCTGAAAAAGGCAGGGGCAGAGAGCCCCCGTTTGTTTCCATTTGGGTAGGTTTCCACGTCTATAAGATTACAGCCGGTCTGGAGACCGGCGCTACAAAGGGCGCAGAGCGCCCGCGGCGATGCGAATCGCGTATGCTGTGATCACAAGGGGATGTCATGACCATGCTGCGCCTGAAGTTGTCTGTTTCGCAACGTATCTCGCTCGACCTGCTGCTGGTGGTAGTAGTGGCTCTGGCCGGCGCGCCGCAGATGCGGGCGGAAGGGCAGGCCGCACTGGGAGGGCAGCAGCAGAACCAGCAGCCCGCGGGGCAGGCGCAGCAGCCCGACCAGACCGCGCCCGACGCCGGCGGCCCCAGCGGCGACACGGGCGTGATCGCCGTGCCCAAAAAGAAGGACAACCCCGACGAAGCGCCTCCGCCGCCCGCGCCGGCCGCGCCCCATTTCAAAAACCCTGAGGGCATGGGCAATGTGACCCTGCATGTGAATGTGCCGGAAGTGACGATCGACGTAGGCGTGATGCTCGAGAAGACGCACCAGTTCGTGCCGGGTTTGAAGCCATCGAATTTCCGCGTGTATGAGGATGGCGTCGAGCAAAAAGTCGAAGGCTTCAAGCGCACTGAAGCGCCCATCACGGCCCTGATCCTGATGGAGTATTCGGCGCGCGGGATGGGCTTCAGAATCCAGGCTTTGAACGCCGCGCTGGCGTTTGCCGAGCAGTTGCGGCCCCAAGACTACATCGCCATGATGACATTCGATCTGAATACCCACATCATCACCGATTTCACGCAAAACAAGCAGCAGCTCCAGGAGGGCATGAGGATGCTGGAGAACGAGGTCTACATGCCCGCGGCATTTTCCGAGTCCGATATCTTCGACGCACTGAATGAGTCGATCGACCGGCTGGAGCGAGTCGAAGGGCAGAAGTACATCATCCTGATCGCCACCGGCAGAGATACGTTTTCGAAGCTGACCTTCGACAAGATTGAGAAGCGGGTGAAGGCAGCGCGCGACATCACCATCGACACCATCTCCACCGACGCGTTCTTTGAGGCCATGACCGAGGGCCGGGGCGGCATGGGGGGCGCCATGCGCGACATGTCCTACCTGCAGGCCGACAACGAAATGAAGAGCTTCTCCGATTGGACCGGAGGCATGCACTTTGCGCCGCGGTTCGTCGGCGAGATGCCCGATGATGTGAGAGCCATCAACGAGAATATCCGCGCCAAATACGAACTCGTCTACCACCCCACGAACGCCAAGCTGGACGGAACATTCCGCAAAATCCGCGTCGAGCTGGTGGACGACGAGGGCCAGCCGCTGCGCATGCAGGACGAGAAGAAAAAGCCGCTCAAGTACGACATCATTACCCGGGACGGTTATCGCGCCAAGCAGGAAGTCGAATAGATTTCGCGCATCCATTTCGGAATCCATCTCGGAATGTGGCTCGATTCGGGCATTTCTCCCGTCAGGCGTGACTCCTGTCACCTGTGCTGCCCTCTCCGCAAAACTATGATGAGCCCGTGAGGCCCTGATGCTCGCGACAGCCTCGTGACAGCATTGACTGCCGCGATCGTACGAGTCATGGGGCAGCATAATTTTGTTGCGCGGAGAAGAGGATCGGAATGGTTCCAGTAATGTGGGTTGTTTGGGGTGTGTCGCTGCTGTTGACGGTCGGCGTCACCCTCTATTCGGCAAGACTGGGAAGGAACGAGGAGTCGCAGATTTTTCTCGCCGACTCGTCCAGTCATGAGAAGTCTGAACAGGAAGCGATTGCGGCGCGGATCGGCAGAATTCAACCGATTAAGCACGTGGTTCTGGCGCTTGCGGGTCTAATGACGCTTTTGATTCTGGCTTATTACGTTCTTGATGCGGTCCGGCAGTTCAGCAAATAAAGAACACAGGGAATCGTCCGGGTTCCCCGATAGAGTCCACAACCGCTGCAGGGCCGCCGGCGACCGCCTGCACGACCGGCGGCCGCCTTCACCAAAAAATCATGCGGCCAGTGAGGTGTGCCTTACTGCATGAGGTGCAGCTGCAGCATCACGTCGCGGATGTAATAGCCGATCACCACCACGGTCATGGCCACGACCAGCCAGCGAGCAATGCGAACCAAGGGCTCCACTTTGGCGACCCTTGCCGCAATCACCGCCTGTTGTGCCTTCTCGTGATCGAATGATTCGTCGAGGAAGATCTGGTCCTCCTCATCGCGGGTCAGGCTGGAGCGGTAGATATACAGAACAGCCATAATGAGCGCGAACACAGCCCACATGCTCCACACTACTATCGCAGAAACCGTCATACTGCACCTCCCTACGAATTACGGTCCCAGGTATCAGCGGGGTCGTGGGGAATCGCGGTCTCGCAGCCAAAGGGCCACTACGGTTTACCATGATAGTCCCAAACAGGTGGAGTTGTGAACCACTTTGCGAGATTTTCCGCGAGATTTTCCGAGACTTTCATTGATAGGAAATGTACGCCCGGCGTGGGCGAACCCTGCGGAAGTGCAGGCCATGGGCGCGGTTGTGAGGGTTAAACGATTGGCCTAAGCGATTGGGCTAAACCATTGCGAGTCAGCGGCTCAAAGGCGGTTGCGGTCTCCGGCTCCTTTTCCCCTCTTCGCTTCGCCAATCCGGGAAAAGGGTGAGGTAACCGGACTCGTGGTCTCCAAACCTCGAAGTCGATGCGGCTTGAGGTATTGCGACCGTCCCTGGCCTGCTGCATCCATTACGGGTGTGCCGCGACGGGGCTTGTGCCTGAGTTCGCGGAACGGTAGAGTAAGAGAAGGGTACCGCACCAACCACTCCAAGGGAGGAATTATGGCCACAACCACCACCACCGTTGAACCGACGCAGGAAACCCAGAAGAAACCGCCACTTGTGCTGACTCCTCAGGCGATTGCCAAGGTGCGCGAGATTATGGCCACCCAGGATCCGCTTCCCGCCGGCCTTCGTATTGGCGTGGTGGGGGGAGGCTGCTCCGGCTTCCAATATTCCATGGCCTTTGAGAACCAGCCGGGGATGATGGATAAAGTATTCAATTTCGAAGACTTGAAGGTATTTGTCGACGCTACGTCGCTGATGTACCTGATTGGCTGCACCGTGGATTACATGGAGACCCTGGAGGCCGCAGGCTTCAAGTTCGACAATCCTCAGGTGAAGTCGACCTGCGGGTGCGGTTCGTCGTTCCAGGTGTAAGAGGCAGGGACTAGGGACGTAGCGGCTAGGGACTAAGAAAGCAAAGGCTCGCCCGGAAGGGCGGGCCTTTTGTGTTTAGGGCGGTTCCTTGATTGCCGTACCCCAGACCTCCGTGCCCCATCCTTGCGACTTCTTTCTGTCGCGAGGGTGGGAAGACCCATTGAAGTGCGGGTTCCCCCTGGAGCGTTCTTGACCGCGCTCGCAGGGCGAATGGGCTATTGCTGGGGAGCGCTTGGGCTAGGGCTCGGGCTGGTGCTGGGGCTGGTGGTGGGTCCCGAAGTCGGGGGGCCGAAGGTGGGGGAACCCGGAGTCGATGTGCTGCCGCCGGGCTGGCCATTGGCTCCAGGCAGGCCGTTTCCTCCGGCGTTGCCGCCGCTCATGGTTTTCATGTCGGAGATTGGGTCGTAAGTGAACTCCCACTCGTTGTAGTGGTTCTTCTTCTTGTAAATGAGGATGGATTTCTTAGGGCTGGCGGGCGAGAAGCCGATGATGCCTCCTCCGCCAAAGGTTTGCCCGCTTTGGTCAGAGCCGGTGGAGGAACCGGTGCCTCCGCTCGAAGTCGTTCCCGATGAAGGGCTCGAAGTGGAGCCTGGGGTTGAGCTCGGGCTCCCGCTTCCGCCGCCTCCTGAATTGTCGGTCGGGCTGCTGGTTGACCCGGCGCTCGGGGTGCTGCCGAAGATCGAGCCGATGCCATTCGGCAAGACGGTTCCCCCGCTGCCGCCGAGGCCGCTGCCGCCGCTGGGGCCAATTCCGGCGATGGACGTGGCTCCACCCGCAAGCGGCTGGCCGAAAAAGCCCAAGGCCACGGGAGCTTTGTTCTGGCCGAAGAGGACCGGCTTCCAGTCCACTTTGTTGGTAATGGGATCGACATATTTGTTGCGCAGGAAACGTACGTCATTGGTTTGGACGAGCGCGTCGGTGTTGGGCGGATAAGCCTTGAATTTGCGGTAATAGAGCTGAACGGCGCGGCGATATTGCAACCCGCGATGATAGGTTTCCAGATCGCGGTCGCGCTGGATCGATTTGGCAACCTGGGGCGCGGCGATGGCCAGCGAGATGACCAGGAGCGCCATGAGGAAGATGGCGATGAGCATCACGTATCCTTCTTCGGAAGGTTTTACGCGTCGCCGGGTTGGGTAACCTGATGGCATTTTGCTAGTCCGCAGGGGCTAAAGCCCCGCAATTCTCTTGCGATCTCTGCGGCCCGACTGAAGTCGCGCCCTTGTTACAAAACCATTGGATGAAGCGAGTTCTGCAAGTTGCTGAATTACTGGATTGTTCCTTCGTGCTCTGCTTTCTTGTTCCCTTGTTCCCTCGAACCCTTGTTCCCTGCCTTTTAGAACTGGGACAAGGCGAGTGTCTGCGTGTTGTTGTAGGCGAGATCCGTGACCTCGACGTTGAGAGGATGGATGGCGCCGACCTTGTAGCGATGGTCGACGATCTCTCCGCTGCGGGCGATGAAGATGTCGTCGCCATGAACGAAGAAGGCGCGGAACGATTTGTCCTGGTCCTGCTCGTAGCCAAAGTATTTAATTTCGATTTCCGGGGGCTTGGGCACAGCGGGCACGAGCGGAACCGCGGGGCCGTTCGGCGTGTTTCGTGCGCTCTTGAGCGGCGTGGGGATGAGGGGTGGCGCGGAGTCGGACGAAAAGATGTTGCGGCCGGTACCCTCGTAGCGCACGTCTTCGCTTTGCGCCAGCTTGTCAAAGTGCAGCGAGGGATCGATGCCCGCGTTCGAGAGCCTTTGCGCTTCGCTGCCGCCCGCGGCAGGTTTGCCCGGTGCGGCAGCGGAATTGGGAGCTTCAATCTGCGTTGGCGCCTGTGGAGGCGGCAGGGATGAGCCAGAGAAGAAATAGATGATTGCGCCGATGAGTCCGACGACGGACACGACCGCCCAGAAGACTTTCTTCTTGTTTTCAAGACCGAGAGCGAGGGCCATGTTATTCGCCCTCCTTGCCGGGCGGCGTGGGCGCCTTGCTGTCTTGGAGTGGATTCTCAGACGGCGTGGGCGGAAGGCCGCTGGCAGCGGCGTCGGCGGGGCGCAGCCAGGTGGAGACGCGCAGACGCAGATTCACAAGGCCGCCTTGCTGGCCGGTCAGAGCCATGGCGCGAATGATGAAGAACATGGGATCGCGCTCCAGGCTGTTGATGAAACGCATGATGGAGGGATAGTCGCCGCTGATGCTGGCGTCCATGCTGATTTCCGTGAGGCCGGGGCCGGGATCGCCCTGCGTGTATTGCACGCGCGTGAGGCGCACCCGCGAGGCGACCTGCAACTCGACGATGCGCGCGTCAATCGAGGAGTAGTTGGGCGGGATGCGCTTCTGGTAGAAGTCCTCTAATTGTTCGCGGGTTTTCTCCACGCGTTGATCGAGGCCGCGCAGGGGGAGGGTTTGAATTTCCAGAGCCCGCAACTGGACTTGCTTGCCGGCAAGGACCTCGCTGGAATGGCTGTCCATGACAGCCCAGTCCAGGCCGAGACGGATACCCAGCCCCACGGCCAGCACAAGCAGCAGAAAGAATCCGGCCAGGTGCCATGTGAGCGGGGAGGCGAGACGCTCGCGCCACGAAGTGGAGGATTGCGTCGCGCTCATTGCGGCCCTCCGCTCGCGGCGGGCGCCGGATGGGGCAGCTGCTGTGCGGGACCGGCGTAGGGTCCGCGTCCGCGTTGGCGCGGAATTGCGGGAGCCACGCGCGAACTCGGCGGGGACGATGCGCGCTGGGTTGCCGCGTTTTGCGACGATGCGTGTCTCAGGGGGCCGCGCTCCTCGAGCGTGGGCGGATTGTAATCGGCGAATAGTTCGAATTCAAACCGATTTGAGGCGCTGACGGGCCCCTGTTGCTGGTTCGCGTTGTTACTGCTTTCGGCGCTTTCGCTTTCAATACGCGGCTCAAGGAAGCGGCGGGAACGCTCGAGATTGCGCACCAGGTCGACGGAGCGGTCGTGGGGGCCAAGGACGCGGAGTTCCAGAGTGATGTGACCGTCCTTGCGGCGCTGCGGCTCGATGGAAGTGACCTGAACGCCGGCGGGAAGCACGGTTTCCATGGCTTCCATGGCGAGGGTCCAGGAGAAGGCCTTCTCATCGAAGCGTTCATTCAGGAATTCGGCCTGCGTGAGGGTCAGCGCGTTGCCGGGCTGGCGCATCAATTCCAGGTCCTGCCGGCGCTCGGCCTCGATGCGCGCGATGGCGCCATCGAGGGAGTGCTCGCGGGCGCGAGCCTCCGCCGCCTGGCTGTCGAAGAGATGCAGGCCCAGCACAAAGAGCAGGCAAAGCGCAGCGAGAACGGCCATGCCGATGCGCAGGCGCTTGATGGCCGGGCCAAGATCGGTGAAAGGGCGCGTGGCGAGATTGAGTGTGATTCTCATTCGTCAGCTCGCTCCCGCCAGCGCGCCTGTGACGCCGGCAAAACTGGTTTGTGGCAGGGCCGTCAAGGCGCCTTCTTCAGGCCGCTCGCTCCATGCGACCACTTGAATCTCCGCATTGTCGATGAACGCCGCAAACTCACCGGGGCTCCAGATTCCCGCATAGTACAACTTCCGCGCGGGCGCGCCCAGCTTGTCTTCAAAGTACGCCGCGGCGACGGCAATCGCGCGTGCAATCTCCGCGGCGCACGATGCGGGATCCGGGGGCAGGTCCAGAGTGCGGTAGAGAAGCAGATCCTGGCCGCTGGTGACAGCGGTGGTGATGGAGCGGGCACTGAGGTTGGCGGCCAGCACGCCTTCGGTGGCATCAGCCGCTTCCAGCGCGGCCAGACTGGAGGAGATCACTGCGCCGGGTTCGTAGCCCGCGTCACGAACGGCGGTTTCGTACTCTGCCAGGATGGGTCCGGGAACAACGGCGGCCAGCACTCTGCACTCCGACTCGTTCTGCGCCAGCACCTGGTAGCTGACGCCGGCGGGTTCCACATCGAAGGGAACCATTTTGCGCAGGCGGAAGCGCACCACGGAGACGGCTTCAGAAGCTTTGGCGGGCATGGAATCGAAGTCGAGCACGAAGACGCGGACCAGCGTGTCGGGCAGCACCAATGTAACGGCGCGGCTGCGCGGGGCGACCTGGGAGAGCGCGTCGCGAATGGCCGCTGCCACGGCTTCGGGCGCGCGTAAGTTCGGCTTGTCGGGTTCGTCCAGGCTGGGAACCAGGGCACCGGGGGCGAGCGGAGCAAAGGCATAGACGAAGCCCTGGTCTGCTTTGGAAGCTCCGCGGCGCGCTCGCGCGGCAGGAAGCGCGGCGGCAAGAACCCCCTCGGGCGAGAGCTCAACCGCAGCGGGCGGACGCCCGCCGGACTGATTGCCCACCGCGTTTTTCTTGAAAATAGAACTCATCTTTCTTGTTCCCTTGTTCCCTCGGTCCCTGCTTTATCGCGACGCCTCAATAAATGTAACCTTATTGATCTCTTTGAGTGTAGTGATTCCGCGGCGGACGCGCTCGATGGCCGACTCGCGCAGAAAGCTCATGCCCTCCTTTTGCGCCTGCCTGCGGATCTCCGAAGTAGGCTTCTTGGCAAGAATAATCTCGCGGATGGTGTCGGTGAGATCGAGCAGCTCGTGGATGGCGGTGCGGCCTCGGTAGCCGGTGCCGCCGCACTCCATGCAACCCGTGCCTTCGCGGAAGTTGAAGTCGCGCCATTCGGCGGGATCCAAGCCGCTCGCGATTAATAGTTCGTCGTCGTGATGAACAGTGTGCGCGCAGTACTCGCAGATGGTGCGCACCAGGCGCTGCGCCAGAATGCAGTTGAGCGCGGAGACGAAGTTGTAGGCCTCGACGCCCATGTTGAGGAAGCGGCCCAGCACGTCGACCACGTTGTTGGCGTGCACCGTGGTGAAGACAAGATGGCCGGTGAGCGCGGAGTTGATGGCGATCTGCGCGGTTTCCTGATCGCGAATTTCGCCCACCAGAATTTTGTCGGGGTCGTGGCGCAGGATGGAGCGTAGTCCGCGGGCGAAGGTGAGGCCTTTTTTCTCGTTGACCGGAATCTGCGTGATGCCGCGAATCTGGTACTCCACCGGGTCTTCGATGGTGATGATCTTGTCCTCGTCGCTTTTGATCTCGTTGAGCGCGGCGTAGAGAGTCGTGGTCTTGCCGGAGCCGGTGGGCCCGGTGACCAGCACCATGCCGTAAGGCTCGCGGATGTAGCCGCGGAAGCGCTTCAGGTCCGCTTCGTTGAACCCCACCACGTCGAGGGTGAGGTGGTGGAACTTCTCGCTCATCGACTCCTTGTCGAGCACGCGCAACACGGCATTCTCGCCATAAATCGTGGGC
>Ga0074046_10001505_pt1 | contig 20932 bp, 18 predicted proteins | sample BogForMeECP23OM3_FD_94441 | JGI IMG/M metagenome (GOLD analysis project Ga0074046, IMG submission 94441) | Bog forest soil microbial communities from Calvert Island, British Columbia, Canada - Bog Forest MetaG ECP23OM3 | ecosystem: Environmental > Terrestrial > Soil > Wetlands ... | reverse complement strand
TAATTGCGCTGCGATTCCAACGTCATTGATAGCCTCAGAGCTGTTTGGCTACGAGAAGGGGGCTTTCACTGGGGCGACCCAGCGACGCCTGGGTCGCTTTGAATTGGCCGATGGAGGGACAATTTTTCTCGACGAGGTTGGCGAACTTCCGCCGGAGACTCAAGTCGCGCTGTTGCGCGTGTTGCAAGAACGAACACTCGAAAGGGTTGGAGGCAGCCAATCGATTTCCGCGGATGTACGGGTGCTCGCCGCCACCAATCGCGACCTGCAGGCCGCGGTCGAAGCCGGAACGTTCAGGCAAGATCTCTTCTACAGACTGAACGTTTTTCCGATCCATATGCCTCCTTTGCGCGATCGAGTTGAAGATATTCCATTGCTTGTCGAGTACCTGACGGAGCGGTACGCGAGCAAAGCTGGAAAGAAAATCGCGAGTATCAACAAGCAGACGCTCGACCTGTTCAAGACTTACGATTGGCCGGGAAATATCCGCGAACTGCAGAACGTACTGGAACGAGCGGTGATCCTTTGTGACGGGGACATCCTGGCGGTCGATGAAACATGGCTGCAGCGCGAGTTGCCGCGACCAATTGTTGCTACACGAAGACTCGGGCGTGCGGGCGCCGATCAGGAAAGAGATTTGATCGAATCTGCATTGACCGAGAGCCGAGGCCGAGTATCAGGTCCAGGCGGCGCCGCGGCGAAACTCGGCATTCCTCGTTCGACGCTTGAGTCGAGGATAAGAAGTCTGCAAATCAACAAATACCAATTCAAATCTGGATAGATTTGGGCGCCTTCGTCTGGATTTCAGCACGCCGCGACGTTGTCGCCAGGATCTTGAATGTCGTACCAGCACCACAGGCTCTCGGTACTTTCCTGAACTTCGCTACGCCGCGCGTTTAGCGCATTCCCGACTGCAATCCGAAAGTTGCCAAGTCTGGCCCAGCGTCGCTGGGTCGTCAGTGTCGAAGTGTCGAAGTGTCGACCGATTGACGCATAACTCACCAGTTGTCGAACTTCGCCACTGCGCGCTGCGAAGTAGGCCGCGTCGAGTCAGTAGTTTACGTCTGGCACCCTGATTGCATTTTAGGGAACTGGGTTCTCTCATGGTGCTGAAAATCGAGAAGGTTGCGGATGGGCCGGACATCGTTCTTCGGCTGAGCGGCCGGATTGAGTCGCAGCATGTGCAGGATCTGAAAGCACAAATGGATGGGCACACGCAGAGCATGGTACTCGACCTCGAGCAGGTGCGACTGGTCGACCTCGACGCCGTGCACTTCCTGGCAGTTTGCGAAGCGAAGGGAATTAAGCTCCGGCATTGTCCACCCTATGTGCGGGAGTGGATCCTCTCGGAAAAACCGCGGATCCGTGAGTTCGAATGAGGTGGCTGTTGGGAAGGTGCCCGGGTGGGGGCTCTGCCAAACTGGTTGGCAGTTGCTAATGGCTTGCCCACCCCACAATTTGGTGCAGCCTCTGTTTTCAAGTAGTTGCGAGTGGCCTCAAGGTTGCACTTTCTACCAGTAGTTGGCCGCGTAGCAATTCGCACATTTACTCGGGCAGGAATTCAAACGGAAGACAGGAGATGACTTATGGATCGCATGCTAGTGGTGGTTTTTGACAACGAAAGCAAGGCGTACGAAGGGAAAAGGGCGCTCTTACAACTCGACGCTGAAGGAAGCATCAGCGTTTACGCCGACGCTGTGCTGGTGAAACACGCAGACGGTACCTCGTCGGTCAAGCAGGACGATGACCCCGGTCCGCTGGGAACTTTGGTCGGAACCGCGATGGGAAGCCTCATAGGCCTGTTGGGCGGGCCGACAGGCGTGGCCATCGGCGCTGCCGCAGGTTTTGCTGCGGGCGGCACCGCCGACCTGGACAATGCCCGGATTGGCGAAGACTTTATCGCCGACGTCAGCAAGAAGTTGTTGCCCAACCGCGTAGCCGTCGTAGCCGAGATTGAAGAGGATTGGACCACCCCCGTGGACACGCGCATGGAAGCGATTGGCGGGACAGTGTTCCGCCGCGCTCTGTCAGAAACAAGAAAGACGGCGAACGAAGAAGAAGTGGCCGCCATGAAGGCCGACCTCGCGCAGATGAAGGCGGAGCATGCCAAGACCCACGCCGACCACAAAGCCAAGCTGCAAGAGAAGATCAACCAACTGGACTCCAAGATTCAGGCGCAATTGCAAAAGGCCAAAGACAGACGTGCTGCGGCGGAGAAAGAGGCGCAGGCCAAGGTCCAGATACTCAAAGCGAAAGCGGCGGCTGCTAAGGCGAAGGTGTAGTAACACGAGACACCTCAGCCAGGCCATCTAAGGACCTGCCGAAGGGGAGGTCGAGAAGACCTCCCTTCGCTAACAAAACTCGTGACATAAGGAGGATCGAATGCCTACACAAAGCATAACTGACGACGTCAAGAAGCGTTCAGCGTGGAGTATAGCTATGGGTGTCCTAGCCGCGGTGCTGGGTGTGTTCCTGATTATTTACCCCTTTGCCACTGCGATGGTCACAACTGTCTTACTGGGTTGGGTACTCATCCTGGTTGGTGTCGCCCAGTTCGTCTTTGCGCTGCACACGCAGACGGTTGGAAGTTTCTTTCTGAAACTTCTCCTCGGCATTCTCTACGCGATCGCCGGCATCGCATTGGCATTTCTTCCCATTGAAGGCGTGATCGTGCTGACGGGAGTTCTCGGAACCCTGCTGCTGATCCAGGCAGGAATGCTGACGGTAACCGCGTTCCAGATGAAGCCACTCGACGGTTGGGGTTGGTTTCTCGCTGATGCCATTGCCAGCCTGCTGCTTGGAATTCTGATTTTCGCAAAGTGGCCCAACAGTTCTACATGGGCCATCGGCACATTGGTGGGCGTTGCCGTGCTGATCGGCGGCATCTCCAGAATCATGATCGCCGCAAAGATCCGCAGTGGCGCCGGACAGGTTGAACGCTTAATTGGGGGACCCGCATAGGCCCAGGTACGGGAACCGAGAACGGCTTCGGAGAACGGCTTCGGAGAGCAATCAGGGCTGCGAGATTCCAGTAGAAGTGCACGCATAGATTTCGTTACAAGCGCGAGGAGAAGTCACAGGAGTGATGGAACGACTCGCAATCCATCAACAGGTACACAACACACTGCACAAGGAGAACAACCATGGCACAACTGATAGTCGTAGGTTTCAAGAAGGACATGTACCGGGCATCGGAGGTACTTAACAAACTACAGGATATGGATGATGACTGGGTGGTGGATCTGCACGACGCAGTCGCCGTCTATCGTGACTACAACGGCAAGCTGCGCGTCGACCAGAGCTACCAGATGACCACCGGCGAAGGCGCGGGCTGGGGCACTCTGTGGGGTTCGCTGATCGGGCTTACGCTCGCCATTCCGTTCACCGGCGGAGCGACTGCGCCGGCGGCCGGTGCCCTTGCGGCCGGAGCCCTGGCGGGTGGGGCCATGGGAGCGGGACTAGGCGCCATCGACGCCTCCTGGTGGAAGGACGAGTTCGGTATCCCTGACGATTTCGTGAAACAGGTCGGGGGGATGGTCCAACCCGGTGACTCGGCGATCTTCGCGCTTCTGCGCACCGCCGATCCCGCCCTTGTGGCCGATCAGTTCCGGGGTTACGGCGGCACCATTCTCACTACCACTTTAAGCCGGGACCAGCAGTCGAAGGTGGAAAACGTCCTGCACAACAAAGTTGCGGCCTAAACCGCTCTAACAATAGTCCTTACTGAAGAGATAGGAGAAGTTCCATGAACATAGCTGAGATCAAAGCATATCAAGAGAAGATCAACGCGCAGTTGCAAGAAGCCAAAGCAGTGCTCAATGGGTTGGAAGCCCACGCCAAAGGGAAGATGGCGCAGTCGGAGATTGACGCGATCAACCGTCTGAAGGCGAAGAACCAGGAGATCGAAAAGAAGCTGCACCATGATCTGAAGACGGCGGGCGAGGTAGCGATAGCGGCGAAAGTCAGGGCCGACATCGACGCGGAAATGACCAGGTTCAAGACCTCGGTGGATCAGCTCTCCACCAAGATCAAGAGTCAGCCGGCCGCGTAGCCAGCCAAGTTGCTGGCTGATCCATGGACGAAGACTGGAGAGGCAAAGAACTCAATTGCCTTCAGTCTCGTTCCGGATCAACGGACCGCCCGCAAAAGCGAACTTGATGTGGGCGGCTTCGTTGATTCGGAAAGAATTCGCAGGAGATGATTTATGGCTGCATTCAAACCATTACGAGAATTCTTCGCGTATGCCGCTGCGGCGCTTTGCCTCATACTTCCAGCCTGCATCGCAGCTCAATCTACGGTCGGAGCACAGAATCAGGACGAAGAAGTGCAGATGGGCCAGGAAGTCTTCAACGAGCTGAAAGCCAAAGGTGAAATCATCGAGTCGTCGCCGCTGTACGACCAACTCAAACCAATCGCGGACGCCATTACTAAGGCGGCGCAGCCTCGCTATAACCATCCTTTCAAGTTCTATCTGGTTCACGAAACACAGCCGAACGCTTTTGCAACTCCGGGCGGCAATGTTTATGTAGTGGATTCGCTCTTATATTTCGTAAAAAACCAGGAGGAGCTCGCCGGAACTCTATGTCATGAGGTGTCTCACACCATTCATCATGACACCGTAACGCTGATGGAGAAGCAAGAGAAGATCGAGGAGCGGGAGATCGCGGCTGCAGTACTTCTGGGGCCCACTCGTACCCATGTGTTGACCATCCTGCTGCTCGGCAAGCTGCACTCGCTTGGCTATTCCCGTGACGTCGAGTCGCGAGCCGACCTGACCGGCTCCGATATTTGTGCCCAAACCGGATACAACCCATGGGGATTAGTATGGCTCTTCCGGGATTTCCAGAGCACCAACCCCGACCAGATACCAGAGCTGTTATCCGACCACCCGGATGACCAAAATCGGGTCAATGCTCTCGAGCAGCATTTCCGCCAGAATCCGGCGGTCTTCCAGAAGTTCAACCCGGATCCGAAGTCGGCCACGCCGATCTCGGTTCCGAAGAATGCTACCGAGGTATTTATGCATTGAGATAAATGACGCTCTGGCAAAGTGATTGAGCGAAAAAGATACCGAAATGCACTATCGTGCAACAAAAAAGGAGAAGGACAATGAGCAACATTTCCGATTTGTTTGTGGCTGGACTCGAGGAAGTCAGAAAATCATGGGGCTGGTTTCTTGTGTTCGGCATCTTGCTGATCATTCTTGGCGCTGCTTGCGTCGTCAAGGCGCAAACCGCAACCACGTTCTCGATCCTGGCGTTGGGCTGGGTGCTTTTAATCAGCGGAGTAGTGTGGCTGGTGAGCGCCTTTCAGGCTTGGAGCTGGGGCGGGTTCTTCGTGTATCTGCTGAACGCGATTATCCGCGGAGTGACCGGATACCTTCTGATCCGCCACCCGGATGCAGGTGCCGAAGGAGTGACCATGCTTCTCGCTGCGCTGTTCATCGTGGGAGGGTTGTTCCGCTCGGCCGGGGCGAGCGTTATTCAGTTCCCCAGGTGGGGATGGACGGTATTTGCGGGGCTGGTCTCGGTCGCGCTCGGGGTCTATCTTTTGGCCACCTGGAGTACATCCAGCACCTTCTTCGTAGGAATAGCGATCGGCATCGACCTTATCTTTGATGGTGCGGCTTTAGTAGGTTTCGCCGGCGCCATTCACAGCTTGCCCAACGTGCACGCCGGGGCTGCCTAGTCGAAGCCGTGGCTCAGCAGGCACGAAGGCCACAAAGTGCTGTATAGCGCGGAAGACTGGTATCGAGGGTAGAGCACCATGTTCTCACTCGACGATCGTGCGGGCAATGTCGTAACCACCGTGGCACTTTTTATGGTCGCGGCGACGATCCTGTACGTTGCACGTGGTGCTTTCCTCGCGCTGTTCTTGTCTCTTCTATTCGCCTATTTGCTCGAACCCGCGGTGACCTGGATACAACACCATTCGCGGCTGGGGCAGAAGAATCGCACATGGGCGATTGCACAGGTGTACTTGATTGGCACACTAGTGCTTGGCACCTTGGGATACGAGGTCGGTCCGCACCTTGCAGCGGAAGTGAAGAACCTAAATGCGGCAGTGCCCAAGATCCTGGAGGGTCTTTCGAGTGGCGGGACTGCGCCCGATCGCGAGGGCAGGCATGGCCTGCGCGCAGGTCAGCAAAAATGGATACAGGACCAGTTGGCTCGTAACCATGACTCCATTGCCCGTTTTTTCGAGCGCGGTGCGGCGTCCGCGGCGTATGTCGCCGCGAGCGCAATCTGGCTCTTTGTCATCCCCATTTTGGCCATCTTCATCTTGCGGGATGGACGTCGGATGGCGGATTCGATTAGCGAATCTGTTGGACCGCGGGCGGACCAAACCCAGGTTAAGCGAATTCTGCAGCAGGTTGATACGATGTTAGCCAAGTTCATTCGCGCGCAGCTCGCCCTGGCAGCCCTCTCGTTCGTCTTCTATAGCGTTTCTATGCTCGTCCTGAGATTTCCTTATGCAATCGCGCTGGGCGGGCTGGGAGGCGTACTGGAATTTCTCCCAGCGGTGGGATGGATCGCCTCGGCCGCGGCCATTCTGACGATCGGCTTCCTGACGCACTCGCACTGGATCTGGATGGCGGGCTTGATCGTTGTGTGGCGGCTGGTGCAGGACTATGTAAACTCGCCTCTCATCATGGGTGACAACTTACAGCTACAACCCCTGACCGTCGTGTTTGCGCTGATGGTGGGAGGTCAAGTGGGAGGCATTGGAGGCTTGTATTTGTCGGTACCGGCGGTTGCTGTGGTGCGAATCGTGTGGCTGGAATATCTCTCGACTGGGAACCCTGCGACTTCCGATTCCGGTCGAGCGCTCACGCAAGCGAAGGCGTGAACTGTTACGTGCGACGGAGCGGTTTTTTCGTAATGGCGCCGCAATACTGGGGGAGATATCGTGATAACCGTAACTCTGGTGGGTCCCGACAACGTGCGATCGAGTGTGGAGATAAGCGAGGACACTACCGTTCGCGACGTCGCTACTTCGGGATACCACTTGCTTTGGCGGACCGCAAAAAGAAACGGTATCAGCGTCATACCGTTTACCACAAGAGTTGCGGACGGCGATACCGTGACGGTAGAAAGTGACTGATCAAGGCAAACCTTCCGGGGTCTATGATGCTCGTGATGTACGCGCTATATTGAAGAAGGGGCCGACGAGGAAGTCGTCGTGACTCCTGAATGGTTTGCTTGGCGGATGGGTTCTGGAATGAAGCAATCTGACTCGCAATGCGGTTATCGGTGCTCAGTAGAAGTTTCGTTGAAAATCTAGCCAGGAACGCAATCACATTCTTGGCCGCCCTTGGGAACTGAAAGGAGAGCTGACATGAACGGTTCAATCGATGTGATCGTTGGAGCTACCCCGGAGATGATCCATAACTGGGGATGGCTCCTCGCCTTTGGCGTCGTGTTGATAGTGCTTGGGGTCGTCGCGGTTGTTCGGGCCGCTACAGCCACAATAGGGTCGATGGTGTTTTTCGGATGGCTGCTTGTGTTTGCGAGTGTTATCCAGTTTGTCGAAGCGTTCATGGTTGGGCACTGGGCAGGCTTCTTCCTGCACCTGCTGATCGCCATTCTCTTCGGAGTGGTTGGTTTACTCATGGTGATAAGACCGGTGATCAGCGCTGAAGCTTTGACTTTTCTGATGTCGCTGTTCTTTCTGCTCGGTGGGCTGTATCAGTTGGTCACCGCGTTATGGTCTCATCTGCCGGGCTGGGGTTGGCAGGCCTTGAACGGGATCATCGCGGCGGTCATGGGCGTTCTGATCCTGGCGCAATGGCCGGTCTCGGGGCTTTGGGTAATCGGTCTCTTCGTTGGAATTGATCTGATTTTTTACGGTTGGTCCTGGATCGCGCTGGCCCTTGAGTTGCGCAAGATGTGAGCGGAAGAACGAGGAACGGCCGGGCTAACCCGAGCGGAAGTTCGGAAGTCGGGGCTCCGTCGAAATCGGTTCGTCCGCAATCGCGCGAGAACGTGACCGAGTTCTGCTCAGAGGTGAGAGAGCCGGCCCAGAACTGCAGCGCTTAGCTTGGCCTAGGACGTCGGTGGCGTCACGCTGCGCCGGGGCAGACTGCACAGAGGCTACAGGAGAGGAGAGACAAAATGAATCGCATGTTGGTCGTGGTATTTAGCGAGGCCAGCAAGGCCTTCGACGGGCGCGATGCACTAAAGAGTCTTGATCGCGACGGCAGTATCACGGCCTATGGCTATGCGGTAATCACAAAGAAAGCTGACGGCACAAGCATCGTCAATGAGGAAACCGACTCCGGTCCGCTGGGGACTGTGCTTGGAACTTCGCTGGGGAGCCTGATCGGGCTTCTCGGCGGGCCCACCGGAGTCGCCATCGGCGCACTAGCCGGGTCGCTGGCTGGGGCCACAGCCGATCTGGACAATGCGCGCATCGGCGCCGATTTTGTGGACGAGGTTTCGCGGCAGTTGACTCCGGGCAAGTTTGCTCTGGTTGCAGCAATTGACGAGGACTGGACTTTCGCAGTCGATAAGCGCATGGAGGCCCTGGGAGGAGTCGTTTATCGACGTGCCCTGTCCGAAGCGAGGGACGCCGCGAATGCGGAGGCGGTCACTGCCATGAAGGTCGATCTGGCGCAGATGAAAACTGAACATGCCCAGGCTAGGGCAGGCCGCAAAGCCAAACTGCAGGAAAAGATCAATCAACTCGATACAAAGATTCAGCAGCAACTGCAAAAGGCCAAGGAACGGCGTGAAGTCGACAAGGCTGAGGCCCAGGCCAAAGTCAATGTGCTTAAGGCGAAGGCAGCACGCGCCGGCGAAAAGTTGAATACTTCAGGAGATAAAACAATGAGTGCTTCAGACCAACACAAATGCGCATACTTCGAATGTAAATGCATGGTTGAGGCTCACGAACAATACTGCAGTGACTATTGCTCAGACGCAGATGATGCGAAGGAAGCAGAACTTCAGTGCGACTGTAAACATGCTCCCTGCGCGCTCGACTGAGCGGATCCGCTGCCGGCGTATCCCGGGAGGCACGATCGGCAACGAATTCATGATTCTCGAAACCCGGATTCTTCTGACAGGAGCTGGCTTCAGCCCCCGGTACTGCTGGTCCAATCCGACTACGCCTCGCTTAAAGCGCGGAGGAAACGAATGGCGACTTATCCCAATGATATCTATACAGAGCCAGCCGATGTAGACGTTCAAACGCTGAGGAATCTGGGGCCTCTGGCCGGCATGGCCGGGATCTGGGAGGGAAGCCGCAGTCTCAACATCGACCCAAAGGCGGCGGGACCGGAGAAGCAGCAGTTCGTTGAGCGCACCGAGCTGCAGCCCATCGATCCGCAGACCAACGGGCCGCAGCTCTTCTACGGGCTGCGCTACCACACACACATCGTCAAGCCGGGTGAGATCGAGACTTACCACGATCAAGTGGGGTACTGGCTGTGGGAGCCGGCGACCGGCAACTTGATTCAGACACTCGCCATCCCGCGTGGACAGACGGTCATGGCCTTCGGTCGTGCGGCCAAGGATGCGACCCGTTTCGATCTGGTCGCGACGCGCGGGGCGACGACTAACGGCATCTGTTCGAATCCGTTTCTCGAGTACGCATTTCAGACGGTCGAGTATCGCATCAAGGTCACGATCAATCCCGACCACACGTGGGAATATGACGAGGACACTACTCTGATAGTGCGCGGCCAATCAGAGCCATTCCATCACACCGATCATAGTGTGCTGAGTAAGATCGGGGAGCCGACGCCCAATCCGCTCGCCCAAGGCTGATCGATGCCGATCCACAAATCTTTGAGAGTTTCCGGCGCACCGTCGAATGGGAAGCCCAGTCATGTCGCCCAATGCTGACCAAACTAGCGTCGCGATTAAGGGCTTGACAGCCCAAGAAGCGGAGGCACGGCTAGCCCAGTTCGGGCCGAACGAGCCTGCAACGGCACAGCACCATTCCTTTCTTTCTGATCTCTGGCATGTGTTCAGGAACCCGCTGGTCTTGATTCTGGTGCTGGCCGCAGTCGCATCTGCGTTCCTGGGCCAGGCGGTGGACGCCGGGATTATCGCCACGGTTGTGCTGCTGAGCGCCGTCATTGACCTGGTTCAGACCCATCGTTCGCAGAAGGCTGTCGAACAACTGCGGGAACGGGTTGCTCCTACGGCGACCGTTCTGCGCGGCGGAGAGTGGAAAGAAATTCAACGGCGTGAAGTGGTACCCGGCGATATCGTCCGGCTCTCCGCCGGAGATCTGGTTCCCGGCGACGCGCGCCTCCTGGTCGCGCGTGATCTCTATGTGCAGCAAGCAGCCCTGACCGGCGAATCTCTTCCTGCTGAGAAGGAGGCGACCAGGGAGCCCGCTTCGACGAAAGCGGATGCGCGCAACATGGTCTTTCTGGGAACGTCAATCGTCAGCGGAACGGCGACAGCAGAGGTCGTCGCCACAGGCGCCCGTACTGCGTTTGGCGATATTGCGGCCCGTCTCGCAGCACAACCGGAAGAGACGGCCTTCGATCGAGGCTTGAAGAGTTTCAGCCAACTTCTCGCGCGCACGGTTTTGTTTCTCGTTCTCTTTCTGCTTGTCGTCAGCATTGTTCGCCACCGCGACCCGCTCCAATCGTTGCTGTTCGCTGTTGCGCTCGCAGTCGGCTTAACGCCGGAGTTCCTACCGATGATTACGTCGGTGACGCTCTCGAAAGGCGCCGTCGCCATGGCCAAGAAGAGAGTCATCGTCAAGCATCTCTCCGCCATTGAGAACCTCGGCAGTTTGGATGTGCTCTGCAGCGATAAAACGGGAACACTCACTGCGGGAACCATGTCGCTCGATCGCTCTCTCGATCCCTTTGGGAATCCATCCGCGCATACTCTGGAACTCGCCTATCTCAACAGCAAGTTCCAGACCGGGATCAGAAGTCCACTTGACGAGGTCATCCTCCATCAGCCTCCTCCAACGAATGGCGATTGCACAAAGTGCGACGAGATTCCGTTCGATTTCGAGCGGCGCCGGCTCTCCGTCGTCGTGGAGCGGCAGTCCAAGCGAACTCTCATCACGAAAGGCGCACCCGAAGGAATCTTTCCGCTTCTCTCTGGCTACGAGGTCGATGGCAAAACAGAACCCATGAGTGAGGACGCTAGTAAGCGCATGCGCCAGATTAGCGATGAACTGAACAACCAGGGATTCCGTGTGCTGGCAGTGGCCTACGCCCACGTTCCTGCGCGCGCGAACTACTCAGTCGAGGACGAGTGCAATCTGATCCTGTCTGGTTTTCTTAGCTTTTCTGATCCGCCGTTGCCTGACGCTGCGGAGGTTCTGGCTTCCTTGAAGCAGGATGGGGTCGAAATCAAGGTCATCTCCGGTGACAACGATCGCGTGACCAGCCACGTCTGCGCACAAGTAGGCATCGATCCCGGCCAGATCATTACGGGCGAAGATCTGGACGGGATGACGGATCCGGCGCTGGCGCACGACGTCGAGGAGACGCATATCTTCGCGCGCATTTCTCCGGTGCAGAAAAACCGTATTCTCCTCGCCCTCAAACACAACGGCCATGCCGTGGGGTTCATGGGTGACGGCATCAACGATGCGCCATCGCTGCACGCGGCCGATGTTGGGATCTCCGTGCCGAGTGCGGCCGACGTGGCCCGCGAGGCTGCCGACGTGATTCTCGTTGAACCCGGTCTGCGAGTCCTCCATGACGGCATCATCGAGGGACGCAAAGCCTTCGGCAACGTGATGAAGTACCTGCTGATGGGCACAAGCTCGAACTTTGGGAACATGTTCAGCATGGCGGGAGCTTCGCTCTTTCTGCCGTTCCTCCCCATGCTGCCCACGCAAATCCTGCTGAACAACCTGCTCTACGACCTGGCCCAAATCACCATTCCAACTGACAACGTTGACGAGACTTACCTGCAAAAGCCCCAGCGCTGGGACGTTGGTCTCATCCGCAATTTCATGCTGTTCGTCGGCCCCATCAGTTCCATCTTCGACTTTCTGACCTTCTATGTCATGCTGCATTTCTTCCACACCAGCGAAGCGCAATTTCATACCGGATGGTTCGTCGAATCGCTGGCTACTCAGACGCTGGTGCTATTCGTAATCCGTACATCGAAAAACCCGTTTAGCAGCCGCCCGAGCGGTCCCCTAACGGCAACCTGCCTGGCGGTTGTGGCGATCGGGATTTATTTGCCGTTCAGCCCGTTGGCGGGTCTGCTCGGCTTCACGCCACTGCCGGCGACGTTCTTCGCCTTCCTCGCCGTCGCGACGGCTACCTACCTCTTACTGGTGGAAGCTGCCAAACGGCGCTTGCTCCGCGCGGCAACCCACAAAGTTGCTACCAAGCCCGGAGATACCTTAGCGGTCGCTACTTAGGCTCGGCCGAGGAGACGTCTGTATGAAGTTTGGCGTGCTGGCGCTTGATTACGACGGAACCATCGCACGAGACGGTGTGCTGGATCCCGACGTCAAAGCTGCAATCGGAGAGGCGCGTGTGCGCGGGATCGTGGTGGTCATCGTGACTGGCCGCATCCTCTCTGACCTTAGGAAAGCGGCGGGAGACCTCGGGTTTGTCGACGCGGTGGTCGCGGAGAACGGTGCGGTTCTCGCGTTCCCGAATGGTCAGACTCGACTGATCGGGCATCCCCCGCCTCAGGCATTTCTCGACGAACTACGCCTCCGCGGAATTCAATTTGATGCTGGCCAATGCGTCATAGAAGCGGATGCTGGTTCGGCTACGCGGGTTTTGGCGGTGATCAGGGAACTCGAACTGCCGCTCGTATTGTTGTTCAACCGTAGTCGCCTGATGATTCTGCCGCAGGCGATAAGCAAGGGCACCGGTCTGCGGGAGGCAATGAACGCACTTCGTCTCTCGGTGCACAATGCAATTGCGATCGGTGACGCTGAAAACGACCATGACCTCCTCGCCGCGTGCGAGATTGCCGTGGCTGTCAGTTGGGGCAGCACAGCGCTCCAAAAGGAAGCGGACGAGGTCTTGCATGGAGATGGACCACACGCTGTGGCCGCTTATATCCGGCAAACGGCACAATCGGCCAGGTTACCCCTCGACCGAGTTGGCCGGCATCGACTGACCCTGGGTACGAGTGACAACGGACATCCGGTCGAACTCGCCCTCCACGGGAGGGACATTCTGATTGTTGGAGATCCACACTCCGGCAAATCCATGGTCACCGGACTTTCGTGCGAACAGATGATCCTTCAAGGCTACTGTGTTTGCGTGATCGATCCCGAGGGCGATTACTGTGAACTGGAGTCGCCGCCCGGCGTAGTGGTTCTGGGAGGTGACGATCGGCCGCCGGACATACCCGATGTGGCCCGCGCTCTCCGGCACTTCGATCTGAGCGTGGTTGTCGATTTGTCACGCATTCCGTACGAAGAAAAGATCAGATACCTGAATGCACTTCTGCCGATGCTGGCTTCTCTCCGTCGCAACACGGGTTTGCCCCATCGGATCGTCATTGATGAGGCCCACTACTTCCTGCGCGAACCCAACGTCAAACAACTCCTGGACCTTGAGTTGGAGGCATATACGATCGTCACCTATCGCCCCTCCGACCTGCACCCCGATCTTCGTAAAGGAATCGACGCGATCGTTGTGAAACGCACCACGCAACAGCAAGAAGTGCGCACGCTGCTGGCAATGGTTGGGAACCCGAAAGTCGAAGCCGAGTGGACAGTCACGCTCGGAGGACTCGCCATCAATGAGGCTGCTCTCCTGCCTGGGACCGAAGAGGCCGAAGGGAAATTGCGGCGCTTTACGCTCTTGCCGCGGTTGACCCCGCATGTCCGGCACAAGAAGAAGTATTTCGATGCTCAACTGGCCGACGGCCAGGGATTCGTGTTTACGGACAGTGGGAGAATGATCGGTTCTCCGGCTCGATCGTTGGAACAGTTTGTCTCGTTGCTGAAGAGTGCGTCGGCCACCTCGCTTGACGGGCACACGCGCCGCGGCGACTTCTCACAATGGATGGCGAATGTGTTCCATGATCATCACACGGCGTCCGAGGTTCGGAAAATCGAACAACGATATCGGCTCGGTCATCTGGACGATGTGCGTCAACCACTCGCGACACTGATACAGGAGCGCTATGGACTCTCTTCTGCCGACTCCCACACGGCAGTCACTCAATAGGGCACACCCGGAAAGGGAAACAATCACGTCGTAGAACTGTTCATTCCGGTTTATGCTCCAGTCCTCGAATGAGGCTTGGTATTTTGGCTGAGTATGGTGCTGGTCTCGGTGACCATGCCCCGCCAAACGGGAGATAGCAAATGGTCACCTCGCTTTCTGATGAACCTGTTAGCCAAATTCCATTCCCGGTTGAGGCCGGATCCCCCCATCCGCTGGGGGCGGTACCTTCACCCTTCGGAGTGAATTTCTCGCTCGCTTCATCAAGTGCTACTGGGGTCGAGCTGCTCCTATTCTCAGCTCACGATTCGTCGGAGCCATTCCAAACGATTCGCTTCGATCCTTATGTAAACAAGACCTTCCACTTCTGGCACGCCTTTGTGCGCGGTCTCAAGCCGGGCGTGCACTACGCGTACCGTGTCGATGGTCCGATTGACTCTGCCGGACAGCGATTCAACAAAAACAAGGTCCTAATTGATCCCTACTCCCACGGCAACTCTGATTCTCTCTGGGACCGCGGCAACGCCTGCACGCCGGAGGATAACCTGAGAACTTCGATGCGCTCAGTTGTCATTGATCCCTCCGGCTACGATTGGGAAGGCGACAAGCCTCTCAATCGCCCGATGGCGGAATCTATCATCTATGAGGCGCACGTACGCGGCTTCACACAATCTCTGACATCAGGGGTTCGGAATCCCGGGACCTTCGCTGGCCTCATCGAGAAGATTCCCTACCTTAAAGATCTCGGCATTACTGCCGTGGAGTTGCTTCCCGTCTTTGACTTCGACGAGACCGATGTGCTCCGAGTTTCCGATGGAAAACCGCTCCGCAATTTTTGGGGATACAGCACCATTGGCTACTTCGCGCCCCAGTCTTCATATTGCCTCGAGCCCGAATCCGGCGGCCACCTGCGCGAGTTTCGCGACATGGTCAAGGCTATGCACAAGGCGGGCATTGAAGTCATTCTCGATGTAGTCTTCAACCACACCGACGAGGGTAACCACCAGGGACCGCTGTATTGCTTCAAGGGCATTGACAACCGCTGTTACTATTTGCTGGTGCCGTGGGCGCCGCAATACTATTTGGATTTTTCCGGGTGCGGGAACACTCTCAATTGCAACCACCCCCTCTGCCAGAAGCTGATCATCGACTGCCTGCGGTACTGGGTTCGGGAAATCCATGTGGACGGCTTTCGCTTTGACGAGGGATCCATCCTATCGCGCAGTGAAGATGGAGCACCTGCCATTCACCCTCCGCTAGTTTGGCAGATCGAGTTAGACGAAGACCTGGCGGATACGAAGTTGATCGCGGAAGCGTGGGACGCCGCAGGCCTGTATCAGATTGGCCACTTTCCTGGCGATCGGTGGGCCGAGTGGAACGGCCGCTATCGCGATGATGTCCGTCGCTTCGTAAAAGGTGATCCTGGACTAGTGGGCGCAGTCGCGTCGCGCCTGGGAGGCAGCGCCGATATCTATCAGCAACGGAGTGGGTCACCCTTGAACACCATTAACTTCGTGACCTGTCACGACGGGTTTACCCTCAACGATTTGGTCTCTTACAACCAGAAGCATAACGAGGCAAACGGCGAATCTAACCGTGACGGCATTAATGACAACCTTAGCTGGAACTGTGGCGCGGAGGGGGATTCCGACGATCCCAACATCGATTCGTTGCGCAACCGTCAGATTCGGAACTTTTTGGCCATTCTGCTGCTCTCGCGTGGCATTCCAATGTTTGTGGCCGGCGACGAGATACGTCGCTCACAGAAGGGTAACAACAATCCATATTGCCAGGATAACGAGATCAGTTGGTTCGACTGGAGGTTAGTGAACAAGCACTCCGACCTACTCCGATTCTGTAGGAACGTGATTCGTTTCCGGAAGATGCATCCAGCGATTCGGCGCGACCAGTTCTTCAACGGCTCAGTGAACGAGCGAGGCTTGAAGGACGTTTCGTGGCACGGCACGAAGCTCAACAGTCCAGGATGGGACGACGCGAACGCGCGCGCTCTGGCGATGACGGTGGCAGGTTTCGACGGAGACTCCGACTTGCATGTAATGTTCAACATGTTCTGGGACAGCCTGGAATTTGAACTACCTGTTGTTCCCGGCAGACGTTGGTGCGTGGCCGTGGACACCGCCCAGCCCTCACCGCATGACATCGCCGATCCTGGCACTGAGCCGGACGTACTTGGGAACACACGTCTGGTCCAGGCGCGAAGTATAGTAGTCCTGGTTAATCGGTCGCTAGATAAGCCATAGTTCCACGGTTCGTTCCTAAGCACGTCTCACGGTTTGGTAATTCATTTCGGGAGTTAAGGCGCAAGGGTCATAAATGTTATTGTTGAAGCACATCCTAGTAGCGACTGATTTCTCCGCAATCTCTATCGTGGCACTCCGTCACGCCCTAGGCATAGCGCGTCGCTATAACTCCAATGTGTCTTTGCTTCACGTCATTGATCCCGCCGTTTATGGGATAGCGGGACCGGACGGGATATCGGCCGAAACAGAGGTCGCGCTGCGTGAGGACGAACGGGTCGAGACTAGTCTCAGACGCGAAGGCCACCTTGAAGGGCTCAGGCTTGACTTTGCGGTCGAAGTGGGACCGGTGTGGAAGACAATCGCAGATGCAATCCAGGTGAAACGCCCGGGGGCGCTTGTGCTCGGCACCCGGGGCCGAACCGGGCTGCGCAAGCTGGCGCTGGGCTCGGTGGCGGAGAGTGCGTTCAGGCAAGCCCCGTGCCTGGTGCTCACGGTGGGACCGAAGGTACTCCAGGCAAAATCTTCCGGAGCAGAAGCCAAAGGCTTTCTCATTCCGACTGATCTCTCGCCAGAATCGATGCAGGCGCTGCCTTATGGCATCTCGCTGGCGAGAGGAGCTAGTAGCCAGCTGACTCTGTTGCACGTTCTCAACTCGAGGGTGGAAGATCGGAATCAAAATATGGAGGCGGTTCGAGGGGTCGAAACCCGCCTTCGCGAGTTTCTCCGACTACACCCAAATACAGAGACGATGGCTCGCTTCATGGTGGAAGCTGGTCCGCCGGCCCAGGTCATTGTCAGGGTTGCTGAGCAGCAACATATAGATCTCATCGTGATGGGCCTACGCGCATGGTCGGGCGATAGCCAGCCGATGTGGCGAACGGCCTACGCGGTAGTGACTCACGCTCCCTGTCCGGTTTTGTCGATGAAGACTCAGCCGCCTTCGGAGCTGGAACCGATAAGCCCGTAATGACCGTGCCGTCTCCGCGGGGCTGCACTGTAGAACGCGACCAAGCCCGGACATGCGCCGGCGATCGCAACCAAGAGTCAGGCGAAGACAAACCGTAGTGGGAGAAGCAACTTGAGTATCTCGTGCCATGACGAATCTGAAAGGGCGCTGGGTACGCCGCTAGCTCGCGTATGAGAATCCTGTCCCTATTTCTGTTGCCCGACTCGGTGTGGACGTGGATCCATCGCCTGGGAGGGCCCGGATTGATTCTGCTGGGCCTTGCCGACAACACTCCCTTTATTTCTGCCCCGCCTGGAAGCGTGGACGTATTCCTCATCCTGCTTTCGGCACACCGCCGCGCATGGTGGGCCTATTATGCCTTGATGGCTACGCTGGGGGAAGTGCTTGGTGGCTATCTGACTTACCGGATGGCTGAAAAAGGCGGGCAGGAGACCGTGGAACGGAAAGTGGGGAGGCCTCGCGCAGAAAAAGTTTACAAGCAGTTCGAGAAACACGGGGGCATCACGGTATTCATCGGATCGATCCTGCCCCCTCCGTTTCCTTTCACTTCGGTGCTGATGGCTGCTGGCATCATGCAGTATCCGCGTGTGAAGTTCTTCAGCGCACTCACGGCGGGGCGTGCCCTGCGATTCTTCGCCGTGGCCTATTTGGGCGGCATCTATGGCCAGCGGATCATTGCCTTCTTCTCGCAGTACTACCACCCTGTGCTGTATGGGTTGATCGCGCTGGCAGTGACCCTCGGCATCGGTGCCTTGATCTATTTCCGATGGTACCGACCCACGGCACAACGCGAAAAACGTACACGCAGCGAGCAGGCTGCAGAATTTCCCGTTCCCGGCCGACACATGAAAGATACAGACAACGGCTCACCGCAAAAGTTTGGAAGGACGCGCCATGAGTGAGGTAACGGAAATCACCGGGGGTGAAGATCCAGTGATCCGAATTGGTATGCGCTGGGCTGCATTGCTAGTTTTAATTGCCACGACTGCCCTGCCCGGCGCTTCTCAGTCGAATCCCGAACTGCAGACATACTTTCAACAGGACATCGGACTAAGTGCGGATCAGATCACCGCCATACGAAAGGGACAGCCAGTGGTGAAAACCCTGCCGTCTCGCACGCCGGCAGAGGTCTTCTTGTTCGGCGCCATCTATATCAATGCTGCTCCTGAGAAATACCTCCAGTTTGCCCTGGATTTCAACCGGCTTCGCAAGCTTCCCAACTATTTGGCGCTCGGAGTGTTTTCCCGTCCTCCGCAGCTTTCTGACTTGAAGGGTTTTTCGTTTGACAGCGATGACATCCAGTCCTTGAAGAACTGCAAGCCCGGCGACTGTTTGATTCAGATGCCCGCGAGCTCGATCGAGGAGCTGCACCAATCCATCAATTGGTCTGCTGCAAACGTCAACGACCAGGTGAATCAGCTCCTGCAAAAGACTGTACTGCAGCGTCTTCTCGCCTATCAAAGCGAGGGCAACAAGGCCTTAGGAGTTTATAACGATAAGAGCAACCCCACCGAGGTGCCCCGGCAGTTTGCCTACATGCTGAGTTACGACAAGGTGTTGCCAAAGCACTTGCCGGATTTCTACCACTACCTGCTTGCTTATCCCGATGCGAAACCCGCAAATGTCGAAGAAGCGTTTTACTGGGCAAAGGTAAAATTCGGATTGAAGCCGACTCTGAGGGTGGTGCAGGTGCTCACCATGCGCGGGAATCCTCACGACCAGGTCGCCTGCGCCATCGCCGAAAAACAGCTCTATTCGAGCCACTACTTCGAGACGGCGCTGGACTTCTCGTTCTGCGTCCCCGGCAAGGACGACCCGAAGCAACCTGGCTTCTATCTCATAATGGCAATGGGTTCCGAACAGACGGGCCTGACTGGCGCCAAGGGATCGATTGTGCGGAAAGCCGCGGTGGGCCGTTCGGTTTCAAATCTGAAAGACGCGCTCACGACCATCAAGAACACTCTGGAACGCAACCAATAGACCTGCGGAGATTGACCACCCCGCGGAACACTCGAATTCTCCTAGCGCGCACGTGTGCTTCTTGTGCCACCCATTGCAACTGAATAGTCTTGTTGAGCGGTACACATCGTTCCCGATCTGGGTTAGATAAGGATGACATAAGTTAATAGTCTAAGCTAGTACATCATCTACTGGCCGTCTCAAGTTGCTGAACATTTCATCGCCGGGGCTCACGGCCACTTCCTGGATATCGGCGAACACTTGGCGGTGACGTTGAATGAAAGATAAGCCAGCGGACGTCGGGGTGACTCTCGCCAGTAGGGACAACTTCATCCGCTTTACGCCTATGCTTCGCGGGGACACGGCCGGTGATTTCGAGCCGGCCAGATCTGCAAACCGCTTTGCAAATTGGTGGGGTTGCCATTTTGAGTGGCGATATCAAAGCGACCGACCTCGCAGCACGGCGAGTAACGACCTCCTGCGGAATCAGGGAGCCACGTTAGGTTGCTGCACCAAAGGGTCGGATACCGTCTTTCCCTTCACGAGCAGGTTGATACTGTTGAGGATGATCTCCACTGCCGTTTCCTCGCCCACCGTCGAGTTGATGGTAACAACCTCAAGTAGAAAAAGGGCTGGTTTGAGCGCGAAGTTCGTAGCCAAAACGGTCACCTCCAGCTCGAATGACGAAGTCGTGTGTATGCAAACACATGTAGTTTCGCCGAAATTTATTTTTACGCGGTTGTTTAGAATCAGTCGGTTAGGCGAAAATTGTTCGCAACTTATTGAAAAATAAATAAGTTATAGCTATCCATTTCATTTAAAAGGGAGTTACAGCCACGATTTTCGCCAATCCTTCGCTGACGGATGATCTGCGGGAGCTTTGAAGCGTAATTTCTCAGGATTATTCACTTGACAAAGGGTAACGGTTTGTGTAGTATGTCTGCATGGTCGCCGTTACTCCTTTCCTTTCTTCGGTTTTAGGTACTTCTGAATCTCTCCAGATTTCAGCATTTCTCGCAATTGTTTCTTTATCCCAGAGGCCAGCTTCCGAGTCGGCACACGCTGCAATGGCGATTTCGGTTTACGAGGTGCTGCCATGACACTCCTTGATGTGAATCAGATGTTCTCTACCGACGCACAGTGCCGCGAGCTTTTGGAGCGACTTCGCTGGCCCGAAGGTATTATGTGCCCCCGCTGTAAAGACACTCGCGTATCGCGTCTGAAGGAATACTCGCGCTATGAGTGCGTTGGTTGCGAGTATCAGTTCACCGTGACCAGTGGCACCATCTTCCATGACTCTCATCTGCCGTTGCCTATATGGTTCGTTTCTGTGCTCTTGATCTGTGAAGCGAAGAAAGGGATGAGTGCTATGCAACTCAAGCGTACCCTTTGGGGACAACACAAAGGTTCCTACAAGACCGCATGGTATCTTTGCCATCGTATTCGTGCCGCTGTGGCACAAGTAGACCGCCCTATGTTGGACGGTACTGTTGAGATGGACGAAACCTATGTGGGCGGCGTCAAGAAAGGTTTCGGTGTGAAAGCCGCTAAAGAAGCCAAAGAAGTAGTCATTGGTATCCGGCAACGTGATGGTGCCCTGCGCTTCTTCCATGC
>Ga0074046_10001504_pt1 | contig 20956 bp, 20 predicted proteins | sample BogForMeECP23OM3_FD_94441 | JGI IMG/M metagenome (GOLD analysis project Ga0074046, IMG submission 94441) | Bog forest soil microbial communities from Calvert Island, British Columbia, Canada - Bog Forest MetaG ECP23OM3 | ecosystem: Environmental > Terrestrial > Soil > Wetlands ... | reverse complement strand
TGCTGTTCCTCATGTCCGGAACCGCCGGACTCCTCACCACTCGCATCACCCTGAGATCCTATTTCGATAATGCGGAAGGACTGCGCAACGGCGCTCCCGTGCGTCTGGCCGGTGTGGACATCGGCAACGTGACCGGCATCCGCATCGTGCCCGACAAGGACAAGCAACTCACGCCCGTCGAAGTCACCATGAAGGTCAGCACCAAATACATTTACGCCCTGCATCGCGATTCGGTGATCTCGCTCGAGACCGCCGGTGTGCTCGGCGAAACCTATCTCGACATCGAAAGCGCCCAGGCCGTCGGCCCACCTGCGCAGAACGGAGACACGCTGGCCACTCAGATTCATCCCGACTTCAACCAGGTAGTGCGCGCCAGCCAGAGCACGCTGGAGAACATGGACGCCCTGTTGAAGCGCGCCGACCGCATCCTGGCCTTCGCCGAAAGCGGCAAGGGATCGCTCGGAAAACTCATCTACGATCCCACGCTCTACAACCGCCTCTCCAACACCGTCGCCGACCTGCAGAAGGTCGTCGAGCAGATCGCCAGCGGCCAGGGTAGTCTGGGCGCCCTCATCAACCGCAACGACGCCTACGATAAGTTCCTCGCCACCCTCGACAAGATGAACGGCGTTATCGACGACATCAAGGCCGGCAAAGGCACCGCCGGAAAGTTCATTAAAGATCCGGCTCTTTATAACAACGCCAACGACACCATCGCCAATATCAAAAAGCTGACCGAGGACATCAACGCCGGCAAGGGCACCATCGGCAAGCTGGCCAAGGATGAGGAACTGGCCAAGAAGCTCGATACCACGATGACCAAGCTCTCGGAACTGACCACCGAACTGGAAGCTGGCCAGGGCACCGTCGGCAGGCTCTTCAAAGACGAAACCCTCTACAACAACACCAACCAGGCCCTGGTCGAAACCCGCGACCTGCTGAAAGGTATCCGCGAAAACCCCAAGAAGTATCTAAGCATCAAGCTGCATATCTTCTGAGTAAATCGGTGTGGGACGGGATCGGAGTCCGCGTTGGAACGCAGTTTCCGGTTTGCCCGTGATCCTGGAAGAACTCAAGAAATCCTTGCTGCCAGGGGTCTTTTCAACGAATTGCCGACTTATCGGTAAGTATCCGGCGGAAGCTCCATCGGACTCAGCCCATGGTGCAGTAACTCGTTTTCTTTGAGAAGCGAGTGACCAATCTTTTGCATTCCGATGATATAAGCTGCCATTTAGCAATGATCGGCCCGCAATGATCGGCCCGCAATGACCGGCCCGCTTAGGCGTTCGGGAGAACTCCGAACGCTGCTGCGCGATGAGTTCTTGACCCCGCTCCAGTATTACAAGTAAGAATCGATGCTGATCCATCGGCAGCGCTGGAACGGAGGCCCATAGTGAACGAGTTCGCAAGCAACGTCGAGCGTCATCGCCGCGAGCTGCTGCTCCACTGCTACCGCATGCTCGGCTCTTTGCCGGACGCCGAGGACGCGGTGCAGGAAGCTTTGCTTCGCGCCTGGCGGTATCGCGACAGCCTGAAGGAAGGTGCGCCGCTGCGCCCCTGGCTCTACCGCGTGGCCACGAACGCCTGCCTCGATGCGATTGCCCGCGATGAGCGGCGGGCGGTGCTCGCGGCCCGGGCCGCGGCGGATGATGGCTGGACCGGGGAGCCGGATGATGTCGTCTGGCTGGGGCCGATTCCGAACTCAGTACTCGAACCGACCACCCCGCCTGCGAAGACACCGGAGGCGATGACGCTGATGCGCGAAACCATCGAGATCGCCTTTCTGACGGTAATCCAGCTCCTCACACCGCAGCAGCGGGCTGCCTTGATACTGTGCGACGTGCTGGACTGGTCCGCCAAGGACGCTGCCGACCTGCTCGACCTCAGCGTCCCAGCCGTAAACAGTGCATTGCAGCGCGCGCGGGTCAGGCTCCGCCAGCGTCTGCCGTCTCGCACGCCACCGTGGCCCGCCAACGTGGATGCCAGCGCGGCCGAGCGCGACCTGCTAAAGAAATACGTCGAGGCGAGCGAATCGGCGGACTTTCGGGCGTTCGAATCGATCATCCGTGCGGACGCGACCTTCCGCATGCCGCCCGACTTCGGCGCGGCCGCAGGCCGTGACGAGATGTTCAAGCTATGGATTGAAGGCGGATTTGGCTCCGAACGATTTGGTCACCTGCGCTGCGTTGTGACCCACGCCAACCTGCAGCCAGCGGTCGCCAACTATGTGCGCCGGCCCGGGGATTCCACCTGGCGTGCCATGGCGCTGGATGTTCTTCGAATCGAGGAAGGCTTGATCACGGAGATCGTGACGTTCCCGCCGGATAGTTTCCCGGCGTTCAGCCTCCCGATGATGATGGACGCGCCGCCGGAGAACAATTGCTGATTTGAGGAAAAATCAAAACTTTAAAAAGGAAATCAAATGAGAAAGGTAATCTTCGCAATCAACATTACTCTGGACGGCTGCTGCGACCACACCAAATTCAATCCCGATGAAGAAACGTTTGAGTATTTTATGCGCCTCTTGCGAGATGATGCCGGCCTGCTCGTCTATGGGCGCAAAACCTATCAATTGATGGTTCCTTATTGGCCTGATATCGCAAAAAGCCAGTCCGAGACAAAAGCGGACATCGAATTTGCTCAAACCTTTGTCTCCAAGAAGAAGGTTGTTTTTTCACGATCGTTAGACCGCGCTGAAGATGAAAATACGAGAATTGTTCGTACGAACCTTCGCGATGAAATACTTAAATTGAAACAAGAACCAGGCAAAGATATTCTGGTCGGTGGCGTAGATGTTCCGTCACAACTGATGGAGCTTGGCCTGATTGATGAATATCGTTTTGTCGTTATGCCAATCATTGCTGGCGAAGGGAGACGGTTGTTCGAAGGTGTCAACCTGCCGGAGAAACGCCGACTAAAATTTGTTGAGTCCAAGACTTTTGAATCGGGATGTGTCGCGCTTCGTTACTTGAAACAATGAGGGCCTGGCGCGCTTCTGCTGAGCCCAGGGCGACCTAAACTTTACCGGAGACGTTCGCATGAAAATCGTCGTGCTCATCGTGAGATTGCTGCTCGGGCTGGTGTTTTTCGTCTTCGGCCTGAATGCCTTTCTGCAATTCCTCAAGGGCCCTGTACCCGGCGGCCTCGCCGGACAGTATCTTCAGGCTCTATTCCAGTCGCACTATGTGTTGGCGATCGGCGCCGTGCAGGCGGTTGGCGGCGCGCTGCTGCTGATCAATCGCTATGTTCCGCTGGCGCTGACGATTCTTGGGCCGGTAATCGTAAATATTTTGCTCTACCATCTGCTGCTCAATCACGAAGGCATCGGGGGCGCGCTGATCGTGGCGGTGTTCTGGTTTGTCTTGTTCTTCCACTATCGCCAGTACTTTTCCGGGATCTTTACCGTAAAGGCTTCGTCCGCGTCGTGACAGCGAATGCTCGCGGGTTTGCCCGCGGTCCGAAGCCGTTTTGCGCGGACAACCGGAAGTTATCCAGAAACGGGCTTTCGGGAAAGTTGGCAGGCGAAATCAATCCGAGCTTAAGTCAGCTTACGGCTTCAGCCCCTGAGGAACCTCTCAATGCTCCCCGATTCCAAACACTGACCCCAGCATCAGAATCACCAGCACGCCCAGCGAAATCCACCCATACTTCCAATCTTTTTCCCGAAAGAACAAGAAGCACGCCACGAGCACGCGCACGACCGGCGTGGCCAGCATCAGCAGAACGCCCGCGCGCTCAATGTTGAGAGGAATGCGCCCGCTGACGAACAATCCGACACTCACCCCGGCGAACATAATGACGAAGCATCCGAAGGCGCCCACCCGCAACACCAACGCCACCGCGCGGTCGAACTCCGGCTCGCGCACCTGGCTCATAACCACCCTCGCATCAGGTGCAGAATTAAATTCCCGGCAAGATAGCACATGACTCCCGCCAGCAGATACACCACCACCTTGGTGCGAACGCGCGGGGCCAGCCGCGCTCCCAGCAGCGATCCCACGAACACTCCCACCGCCAGCGGCGCCGCGTATTGCACCAGGATGTCGCCGCGCCGGTAATACACAATGGCGCTGGCAGCTGCCGTCACCCCAATCATGAAGTTCGAAGTCGCCGTCGCCACCATCAGCGGCACGTTCATGAAGATGTACATCACCGGAACCTTAATAGGCCCGCCGCCGATCCCTAGCAATCCCGACAGCGCGCCCGCCACCAGCGACGCCGCCAGTCCCAGCGGATAGCGCTTCGGTTCGTAGGGAGGAATCACGGTTTCGTCGGCAATCAGAGCAGATTCGTCCTCCAGTTCCTCCACTTTCCCGCGCTTGGTCAGAATCGTGATCGCGCTGTACAACAGAAAAGCCGCGAACAATCCTTCCAGAGCGCTGCGATTGAAGTAACCCACCAGATATGCCGTGACTGCCGCGCCCAGCGCCGTCGCCAGTTCCAGCGTCATACCCAGCCGAATGTCGGTGGTGTGGCGCTGCAGGTGAACCGAGGAACTCGCGGTCGAGGTGGTGATCACCGCGACCAGGCTGGTTCCAATGGCCTCGCGAATCGGGATGCCGAAGTGGAGCGCGAGAATGGGCGTGAGCAGCACGCCGCCGCCGATTCCCGTCAGCGCGCCCAGCAACCCGGCGCAGAATCCGAGGATCACCAGAAGAGCGGTCACCACGGGAGATTAACCCTCCTCATTCCGATTTCTTCGATGGGGATACTAACCCTGCATGCCGTGATTTCAAGAAGAAGAATTTTGGCGGGGAAGCCCGAAGGCCGCAAGCTACGACACCGCCCGCGGCAGCGCAGCGGCATCGGCATGCTCGTGCGCGTGGTAACTGGACCGCACCAGCGGTCCCGACTCGACATGGCGGAAACCGAAGCGCAGCGCCTGGTCCCGCAGATAGGTAAATTCTTCCGGCGCGTAGAAACGCGCAATCGGCAGGTGATCCTTCGAGGGCCGCAGATACTGCCCCACCGTCAGAATGTCGACGCCGCGCCCGCCCAGATCACGGAACACTTCCACCAGTTCTTCCGACGATTCTCCGAGACCCACCATCACGCCGCTTTTGGTCACCATGCCGGGCGAGAATTTCTTGGCGTTCTCGAGCAACGTGAGCGTGCGTTCATACCGCGCCCCCGATCGCACTGTGCGATACAGCCGCGGCACAGTCTCGGTGTTGTGGTTGAGCACGTCCGGCCGAGCATCGAGCACAAGGCGCAACGATTCTTCGAGGCCCTGAAAATCAGGGATCAGCACTTCGACCCGGCAATCGGGCGTCAGCTCTCGAATCTCGCGGATGGTCTCGGCAAAAATTCTGGCGCTGCCAATATTGTCGTCGTCACGGTTCACGCTGGTCACCACCGCATGTTTCAGTCCCAGCGTAGCGACTGCTTCAGCCACGCGCCGCGGCTCATCCCAGTCGATCGCCTCCGGCCGCCCCTTGGGCACGGCGCAGAAGCCGCAGCGCCGCGTGCAAATATCTCCCAGCAGCATGAACGTCGCCGTCTTGTGATTCCAGCACTCGCCAATATTCGGACACTGCGCCGACTCGCACACCGTGTGCAGGCCGAGTCCGCGGGCCAGCTTCTTCAGATTGTGGAAGTTGTCGCCCACCGGAGCTTTTGCCCGTAGCCACTGCGGCTTCGGCGCACGCGGCGCCGCGCCAATCTCGATCTGAATCAGTTGGGAGGATCCGGCCATCGTTTCGATTCTATCAGTTTGGCAGCTTCCTTCAGCCGGCGCGATCTCACGATGCACTTAGCCCACCTCCACGAGTCCATACGTATGCTGCCATCGCGCCCGCATGTGCACCAGCGCCCGGCTGATTTCTGCGGCCGAGATCTCTTCGTTCGGCCCCGCGATCACCGCGGCCGCTTCGTGCTTGGCCGCCTCCAGCAATTGCGCATCGCGGATAATGTTGGCCACGCGGAAGCTCGGCATCCCCGCCTGTCGCGTGCCAAAGAATTCTCCGGGCCCGCGCAGCTCCAGATCGAGTTCGGCGATCTTAAAACCGTCGTTGGTTTTTACCATGGCATCGAGCCGCCGCTGGCCTTCCTCCGTGACCTTCCCTCCAGTCATCAGGATGCAGTACGACTTGGCCGCGCCGCGCCCGATGCGCCCCCGCAACTGGTGAAGCTGCGCCAGCCCAAAGCGCTCGGCATGTTCAATCACCATCACGGTCGCGTTGGGCACGTCCACGCCGACTTCGATGACCGTGGTCGCAACCAGAATCTGCAGCTCGCCGCGCTGAAACATCCGCATGACCTGATCTTTCAACTCAGCATCGAGCCGGCCGTGCAGCAGTCCCACTTTCAGATCGGCGAAAATCTTCCCGCTGAGTTCGCGATACATTTTAATCGCCGCCTTGAGCTCACTTTCTTCATTCTCAGCGTTCGTTTTCTCGGAGATCACGGGATACACCACATACGCCTGATGCCCCGCAGCCACCTGCTTGCGCACGAACTCCCACACCTTCGGCGACTCGTCGTCGGAGCCGCAGCGCGTGACGATCGGCGTGCGCCCCGGCGGCAATTCGTCAAGCACGCTGAGATCAAGATCGCCATATAGAGTCAGCGCCAGCGTCCGCGGAATAGGCGTCGCCGTCATGACCAGAACATCAGGCTCGGCGGGAGTAGCGGCGTCTGTGTGGGACCGGGTCTCTGACCCGGTCGGGCCGAGCACAGCTCGGCTGTCCTCGCCCTCGCCCGACTTCCTCATCAGCTTCAGCCGCTGCAACACTCCAAACCGATGCTGCTCGTCTACGATCACCAGCCCCAGCCGGGCAAATTCGACTTTCTCTTCCAGCAGCGCATGCGTCCCAATCACCAGTTGCGCATTCCCCTGCGAAATATGCCGCCGCACTTCACGCTTCCGGTCAGCTTCCAGCGAACCGGTCAGCAGCACAATCCGGTAGCCCGCATTCTCCAGAATCCGCCGCGCCGAAAAATAATGCTGCTGCGCCAGAATCTCCGTCGGCGCCATCAGCGCCACCTGGCATCCGTTCTCGATCGCGATAATCGCCGCCTCGAACCCCACAATGGTCTTGCCCGATCCCACGTCCCCTTGCAGCAAACGCCGCATGGGATAAGGCTTCTCCATATCCGCCGCAATTTCCTTGAGCACCCGCTTCTGCGCCGCCGTCGGATGAAACGGCAGAATTTTCTTGATCGCCGCCCGCGCCCGGTCATCCAGGCGAAATGCGATTCCGGTCTGGGCTTTTTGTTCGCGGCGTTTCAGCTCGAGTCCCAGTTCCACAAAGAACAATTCGTCGAAGATCATCCGAATGTGCGCCGGCGTGCGCGAAGACTGCAGCGCCTCGAAGCTTTCCCCCGGCTCCGGCCAGTGCACATTCCACAGCGCGGCACGCGGCGAGATCAGCCCCAGGTGTGCCCGCACCGCCGCCGGAATCGGGTCCGGCAGGTCGGGTGTGAGATTGTCGAGCGCCGTTCGAATCACGCGCCGGAACCAGCGCGGCGTCAGCCGTCCGGTCGCCTCATAGATCGGTACAATACGCCCGATCTCCAAAGACTCCGCGGCTTTCTTTTCCGCGCCGTTCTCCCCGGAATCAATGGGATCTCCCAGAATCTCGAACTGCGGCTGAACAATTTGCAGCTCGCGGCTGCGCTGATCTTCTTCCACCTTGCCGTACAGGGCGATCATCTGTCCCGGCGTGAACTTGTCCTGCAAGTAGGTCGCGTTGAACCACAGGCAGCGCAGCCGCGCCCGCCCTTGCCCGACGGTCAGCTGGAAAATCGGCATGCTCCGCGTGCGAAACAGCCCCGAGTTGCGCACTTCGCCGACCACCGTGGCCATCTCGCCCGCCCGCAACTCGGAAATCCCGCGCGGGTTCAGCCGGTCTTCATAGCGAAAGGGCAGATAATGGAGCAGGTCGCCGACGGTGTGAATCCCCTTGGCCGCGAGGATTTCCCCGATGCGCGGGCCAACGCCCTTCACATATTGGACGGGGGTAGAGAGTTCGAGCATGCGCGCAGTTCCGTAGGCGTGAAGAAGAATGGTAGCAGGAGCAGGCGAACGCCCGCTCCTGCATCGCGAATGGTCGCCTCAGAGTTTTGAGCCCTGTCGCGTGTTCACGCCAGTTATCGTGATCCCTCGCATATCCTTCGGACGCCGGCGGTGCTTCCGAAACTCATTGACCTTGGGGTGAAATCTTCCAGGCTTTTCGCAGGTCGTCGGCGGTGAGCGACTGGTTCATCTGCCGGCACAACTGAGCAAACTCCGCATCTTGGGCCAAACGGCATTCGTTCTCGTCTCGCAAGAGCGGAACCATCGCGATCTTGAGCTTACTGGGGTCGCCGATCTTCCGGACGAGTGAGCCCTCGGGAAAGTGACCGAAGGAAACAGAACGGCCGTAAGACAGCGGATGTTGATCGTCGGGATCCTTAACCAGTGCGACCGGAAAGTAGGGCAGTGGGCTCTTCGCGGCAGAGTCTGAGAGGCTTTGGAAGTTTGTCTCAATTCGAAAGATGTCGGCGTGCCCACCGGATGGGTAGCTCGCCTCAAGTAAGTAAATACCCTTTCCGCACACGTCCTTCCACTGCGCGACTGGATCGGTCACAGCGATCCCGTATCCCTCCCAATGGTCGAACCAATCGAGTTCATCGTCCCGGCGTTCGAAAAAGAACCTTCCGGACACGTCGGTCCGCGTCACTGCGCTCCGCATGACCTCGGAACTGCGTCGGTGGTCGAAGTTTACCGGAGCGTACGTCACCAACAAGCACACGTCCATTCCCGGCACGGACTTGCCAGTGACGGCGTCCACTACTGTTCCGGAGATCCACGGCGTTCCGACACGGAAGGGGGATAGCCGATCCAAGAAACTGAGAAAATGCCCGGGTGCGAGTTTCCACAAGAGGAAGAGAACGACCACCACCAAAAGGAAATACGGCCACCACCATTTGGCTTTCGATCGAGGCACTGGAGGCAGCAACGCGGCCATGCCTCATTAGCAACCTAACTCCAGACCAAAGTCAAGATTACGGGCGAAGGCACAGATGAAAAGGAAAACGCATGACCACAGTGGCCGGCGATGCAGTCGGTCCTCGGTGGTTGCTCTTCAATCAGCCTGAGCGGTTGAACGCATCCGCGATCCTTGCTCTTGCAAACGGTCGGGAAGGCGCGTAAATAGAGGGGCATCCGGAGATGCCCTCTATGGTGTCTAAACCATCGGTGCTCATCAGTTTTCTCCAGGCCTTGCTGGCGATCATCCTGGGCAACGCAGTGTACTTCGCCCTGATTCCCTCGCTGCCGACGGTGGCGCGGCATCGCCCCTTCCATCTGGACCTGGGCATTGTTCTGGATTTCTGGTTCTGCCTGGTGGCCTACGGGCTGATCCGCACCGCAAGAAAGTGGAGATAGCCCGACTGCCATAGCCTGTTCCCGCAGGCTGTACGGGATTTCTCGAGTTAAGGACGGCCCGACTCGCCGCAAATCTGGTTACTTTAGGAACCTCGGTAACCGCCCCTGCCGCAATTACAATTCTTGCGACCATGCCGAAACTTGCGGTGCTCTACGAAGCGGGTCAGGCCGTGCTCTCCACCTTTGACTTGGACGAGGTGTTGCAGAGAATCCTGGCCATCGCGCGCGATTATTTTCAGCTGCCGAACGTCGCCATCCTGTTGATCGACAAGGAGCAGCAGCAATTGTGCGTCCGCTCGCAGATCGGCTGGGATGCAGGCAAGGACAAGCTTTCCCTCGGATACCATGAGGGCCTCACCGGCGCCTCGGTCTTGAAGAAGCGGCCAGTCTACGCCCCCGACGTAAGCCAGGACCCGCGCTATATCTGCTCGGCGCAATCCACACGCTCGGAGCTGGCGATTCCCCTGATGGTGTGCGATGAAGTCGTGGGCGTGCTCGACTGCCAGAGTGACCGCCTCGATCGCTTCGACCATGAAACCATCGAGCTGCTGACTTTGTTTTCTACGCAGGCCTCGATCGCGCTGCAGAATGCCCGTCTATATTCGCTGGAACGGCAGCGGGCGCGGCAACTGGAAGCCATCAATACCATCGCCCAGCAAAGCACCGCCGTCATGGACCTCGAGGAACTGCTGGCCCGCGTATGCTTCGTGATTCAGCAGACTTTCCAGGTCTCGCATGTATCGTTGCTTTTGCGGGAGGAAGGCGAACTGGTCATGCGGGCGCATCACGGCACACTCACGCCCTGCTTCCCGCCCGGCGGACGTTTTCCGGCCGCCCAGCAGCCTTGGGCGCGCGTGCTCGCGACCAGCGGCACAATCATCGAAAAAGATCTGAGCGCCACGCCGGAGCCCGAGCGGCTTTTCAAAGAATCCGCCTCGCGCATGAGCATCCCGCTGATTTCATTCGGCCAGACTCACGGCGTGCTCACCCTGCACAGCGTGCAGCCCCACGCTTTCCGCGAGAGCGAACTGCAGTCGCTCGAATCGGTGGCCGACATTTGCGCCAACTCCATCCAGAACGCGCATTACGTGGAGCGGGTCAAACAACTGGCCTACCTTGACGGCCTTACCGGCATCTTCAACCGGCGCTTTTTCGAATTGCGGATCCTGGAAGAAATCGAGCGCGCCCGCCGCTACGGAACCGGCATGGCCGTCATCATGGCCGACATCGACCAATTCAAGCGGCTGAATGATGAATTCGGCCACCTGCTGGGGGACGAAGTCCTGCGCCAGGTCTCGTCGCTGTTCCACCAGCAGTTGCGCAAGATTGATGTGGTGTGCCGCTACGGCGGAGAAGAATTCGCCATCCTGCTGACCCAGACCAACGCGCAGCAGGCCCTCGTCATCGGCGAAAAACTGCGCCGCATGGTCGAGGGCTTCCAGTTCCCAGGCGTACCACGCAGGGTGACCATCAGCGCCGGGGTCGCGGCTTTTCCCGCGCACGGCAGGAACCGCGACGACATGATCCGAGCCGCCGACGATGGACTCTACGCCGCCAAGCAGCTCGGCCGAAACCGCGTCTGCCTCACCAGCCTGGCTCGCAGCGCGGCCAGCGGCCGCTAACGGCTAAGCTAAATATCCGCCCAGCGTCGGCCTAATTCCTGGCGAAGTTGATCCATTTGCATCTTCAACTTTTCCTGTTGCTTCTTGAGTTGGATCTGGGACTCGTTCTTCAGCTTCTCTGCCTGCTGCAGCATTTTCTTTTGCTGTTCGCAGAGTTCCCTCTGAACTCGGCTGGCTGCGGCGCGTGCGTCCGCAGCGGCAAGTTCCATCTGCGGTTGCAACTTGGCGACTTCCTGCTGCAACTCAGTCAGATCGACGGCCGACTCCGCGTCAATCAACGGACCCTCCAGGCTTTCCTCTTCTTCTTCGAGTAGCTCGCCGGACTCTTTGTGTTCGGGCAACGTCAGATTCAGGTTCTGTTCTTTTTTGTCGCGGACCACGCCCACACTGACCGACTTGCCCTCGCCCGAACGCACGGCGTGCATGAAGTCGCTGGTGTCGTGCACCGCCTCATCATTCACTTTCACAATGACGTCGCCTGCCCGGAAGCCGGCTTTTTCCGCCCGGCTGCCCTTGTCCACCGAGCGCACCAGCACTCCATTCCCGTTCTTCACGCCGAAAAACTCTCCCAGTTGCGGCGTGATGTTCTCCAACGTCAACCCGCTGCGCGCCGAGGACGTAACCATGACCATGTTGATCGACGGAATGTCGATGTCCGGCACATGGATCTCGGGAATATGAACGTGAATATCAGGACTCGAGAAGGAGAACTCTTTATGCTTATCGGCCAGTTGCACCTTCACGGTGATCGGCTGGCCGTCCCGGCTCAGACCAAACGTGACCACCCGGCCGGCCGGCGTTTCGTGGATCATCCGTCGCAACTGCGCCCCGCTCTCGATCGTCGTGCCATTCATGCTGAGGATGACGTCGTGCTCCTTAATGCCGGCTTTGCCCGCCGGAGCATCCTGGTCCACCATCGTCACCTCGACGCCCTTTTCTTCTTTCAGTTTGAGTGCGCCCAGCCGTTCCGTGGTCACGTCCGAAATGTCCACCCCGAGATAGGAACTGGTGCTGCTATCTTCGCTGGAGAACACCCAAGGCTGCCCCGGCGAATCCACCGACATTTTCTGCGCCGCATGCGAAAAACTGAGGAGCAAGGGCAACATCACGATGCTGGTCATCACATATGTGCGCATAATTCACTCCCCCGTCGAGAATCTGGCTTTTAATCAAAAATCAACAATCGTTCCTACCGCGCGCGCCTGAAGCAGATGTCGCCACTCGAGGTGTGCACCTTCACCGTGGGGCCGCCGCCATTCAGCTTGCCTTCGGCAGTGAGCGTCTTCTCCCACTGGTTGCCCTCGCTGTTGATGTGGATGTCGGGAAACTCCGACGTGATGTGATGGCCGCTGCCCATATCCACGCTGGCGCGCACGTTCACGGCTACATCGGCGGCGAGAAAGACCGTGATGTCCCCCGCGCCCGTTTCCAGGTCGGAATCGTGACGCTCGCCTCCAGTATTCATCAGCTTCACTGTGATCGCGCCCGCGCCCGTTTCCGCTTTTGCAGACGGCACGCCAAAAAGCTCAATCCCGCCGCCACCCGTCTCCGCGTGAACATGTCCCTTGGCCGAGGTCAACTTGATGGTGCCGCCCCCGGTCTCGATCTCCGCCGGCCCGCCAATATCGCTCAAGTCCACACTGCCGCCGCCGGTCGAAACCTTTACCTTCCCGTTGCACTGCCGCACTTCAATGCTGCCCCCGCCAGTCTCAATGGTCGCGCCCTGCGCCCCGGATTGGATTTTGACACTTCCGCCGCCAGTTTCCGCCACCACCTTGCCATTGGCGTGACGAACGTCGATGGCGCCTCCGCCGGTGTGCAGCGCGAGATCGCCGCTGACCGTGCCGACATCGATTGCTCCCCCTCCGGTCTCGGCATTCACTCCTCCGCCAATGTCATCGAGGTGCATGATACCGCCGCCGCTCTCCGCTTCCACGTGGCCGGTTACTCCCGTGGTTTCCACGTTACCGCCTTCAGTTTCCAGCTTCACCAGCGCCATTTCGCGCGGTACGGTGATGTTGAATTCGCCGGAGGAATGCCGTGGCCGTCTTCCACCCTGCCAATCCCCGACGATCCACGCGGTATCGCCTTTCACGTATGCGGTGATCTTGTATTGTTCAAACTGCCGGCGCGCTTCTTGCTCGGAAGAAGAACCAAAACGTGTATGAATAACGTAACTAATGTCTTGCTGCTGGCTGCCGTGCACCACCACCGCACCCATATCCACTTTCACTCTCAAATTCTTCACCGCTGCCAGCGAGCCCGTGATCTCCTGACCCCAGGCCCCGCCTTCGCGGGTTACATGCGTTTCCTGCGCCAGTACCAGCGGCGCAAGCAGGGCCAGCACTCCGGCCAGCCCAACGACTTGTAGCGAACGTTTCAAAATATTCACCTCTTTCTTCAACCTGACCGCTTTCTCGTAGCGCCGCCGTCCCGGCGGCTGTCGCGGGGGCGTCTCGCCCACGCATGCGAAGGCAAACCGCCTTCGTCGCTTCTTCCTAGTCAATCTCCGGCAACTGCGCCAGCATGGTCCGAGCCTGCGACTTGATGTACGTGCTCTGATCCTTCGCCGCCAGCGCCATCAGCACCCCGCGCACGCTGCCGTCGGCCTTCACCGGCTCGATCAGCCGCAGCGCTTCGATGCGCACTCCGGAATTCGTATCGTTCACCAGCGCCCGCAGCACCGCGTCGCGCACATTCGTGTCGCCTTTTACGTAATTGCCCAGCGCGCCCAGCGACTTCAGACGTACTCCCGGATTCGTATCGTTCTGCAGCGCATAGATCAGCGCCTCGCGCACCTGCATGTCGCCCGACTTCTGGGCCAGCAGGTCGACCGAATCAAACCGCACGCCCGTGTTGTAGTTATTGCGCGCCGCGTACAGCAGCAGCTGCTGAATCCTCTGATCGTTCAGCGATCCCTGCGCTTCCTGCGTCGATACCGTGTTGTACTTGATGCTGATCTGATTTGTCCCCGGCTCCTGCACAATGGAACTGATGCCGGTGATCGAAGCCTCGGTGGGAACTGGTGTCTGGTTCGGAACGCTCACTACCGGTCGCGTTCCATAGAGTTCGTAAGTCGCGCCCACTCCGCCCGCAAACCCGAGAATCAGAATCGCCGAAGCCAGCGCCGGCGAGAACCGCACTTGCCGCAGCCAGTTCGCCGGATCAAACGCCAACCGGCTCCAGAAGCTGCCCTGCTTCGCCGTCTCCAGCGCTTCCTGCAGCCGCATCCGCGAAGCCGTCAACAAATTCGGCGACGGCTCGTTGAGCGAGAGACCGCCAAGCAGCGGATCAGCCGCGCGATCCCGCTCGAGCAGCGCGTGAAACTCCTGCTCCGCCTTCAGTTCCGCCGCGCAGTCCGCGCAGCGCGCCACATGCTGTTCCAGTTCGTGGCGCGCGTCATCCGCCAATTCGCCATAAACCTGCAGCACGATATTTTCTCGAACCCATTCACATTTCATAATCCCGCCTCACCGTCACAACCAAGAACCTCTGCCACGAACCATGTGGCGACGGGCGCCTTCGCCCGTCTGGCCAGCGCGAAGCGCGGCCGACCCATTTCCGAACCAGCCCTCACCTCATATCCGCCAGCGCCCCGCGCAACTTCTGCGTAGCGCGAAACAAAGTATTCTTCGCAGTCTCTTCCGTAGTCTGCAAAATCTCCCCCACGGTGCGGAGCTTCAATCCGTGGTAATGCTTCAACTCAAACACCATGCGCTCCCGCGGCGTCAATTTCTCCAGCGCTCCCGAAATCCGCGCTCCCAACTGCCGCCGCATCAAATCCCGCTCCGGATTCGCTCCCGCCCGCACATCCGGCACCTGGTCGAGCAAGTCGTACTCCCCGCCCGACGCGTCTTTCGCCACCGGCGCGTCCTCCTTGCGGACATTACGCTTACGGAGATGGTCGAGACACAAGTTGGTCACGATCCGGTAAATCCAGGTATAGAAGGAACACTCGAACCGGAAACTTCCGATGTTCTTATAAGCCTTGAGGAAGGCGTCCTGATAAACGTCCTGCGCGTCGTGCTCGGTCCCGGTGAGATGCAGCGCCAGCCGCAACACCGCCTGGTCGTAATGCCGCACCAGTTCCTCGAAGGCCGCGCGATTGCCGCGCTGGGCCTCCCGGATCAACATCGTGTCGTCTATGCGACGATCTTGAGTTTGACGATCTAGCCCAGCCATGCGGCCCCGCGCGGGGTCCTGGTTCCTGTCGGAGTTTCTGTCGACTCTCTCCACCCTCTCGCTTTTCTCTTTCGAGCGGGCCTGTTCGCCAACCGCAAGTGGTAACGCCCAAACACCTGCCGGCATCTGTCGTCCTGTCCCTTACCCTGCCCGGCATTGAAGTCATCTCCGGGCTTGCACAGGAATAGACGGCGAATCAGTGAAACCGTGAGCAGAAATTATAGGCCCGAAGGGGATTTTCGGTGATGTAGGTGACTCAGGGACAAAGATTTAGGGGGAAACAGAACAATGGCCCACAGCACGGCAATCTAGTTTGGAAGAAGAAATGCCCTGATTGTAGGGCAAAGGTCCTCATCGATCTGAAAAAGCACGGAGCCCGGCTGCAGGATTTTTGGGACGGCCTTGTTTCCGAGTCCCGCCGCGGAGAAGGCGGAATCCCTTTGGAGAAGGTGAAGGCCGACCTCGTCAGGCACGGGCGCCTTCGTGCATAGTTAAGTTTGCTTGTCATCCTGAGCAAAGCGAAGGACCTGTGCACGTCGCCGGGAGGATCGATGCTGCCGGCGAGTACATAGGTCCTTCGCTTTGCTCAGGATGACAAGGATATCGCGGACGACAAACTACCCCTCGACCGCTTCCTTCTCAATCACCACTTTCAAGTGCGCGGTCACGTCCTTATGCAGCTTCACCGGGACCGTGAACTCGCCCACGGTCTTCAGCGGCTCGTGCAGCTGGATCTTGCGGCGATCGATGTTGAAGCCCTTCTTGGTCAGAGCGTCGCCGATGTCGCTCGACGTGACCGAACCAAAAAGCTGATCGTGCTCGCCCGTGCGCCGCTGGAACGACACTGACACACCCTCAAACTGCTTGGCTAGTTCCTCGGCCTGCGTCTTCTCCTTGGCCGAGCGCCGCACCGAAGCGGCCTTCATCTGCGCCACCACGGCCTTGTTGCCCTCGTTGGCCTGAATGGCCAGCTTGCGCGGCAACAGATAATTCCGCCCATAGCCTTCCGCGACCTTCACCACGTCGCCGCGGGACCCCAGCTTCGCTACATCTTCCTTCAGAATGACTTCCATGATAGCTCCTAGCTTCTAGCTGCTAGCTTCTAGCCAACCAAAACCTCCGCCCCGTTTAGCTAGAGGCTAGAAGCTAGGAGCTAGAAGCTGCGTTTCCTACGATGCTCTTCCCGCGAACGGCAGCAGCGCGATATTGCGCGCCATCTTGATGGCCGACGACAGCCGGTGCTGGTGCGGCGCGCATACGCCGGTCAGACGCCGCGGCACAATCTTGCCGCTCTCGGCCACGAACTGACCCAGCATGCGGTAATCCTTGTAGTTGATGTCTTCGATTTTCTCGACGCAGAACTTGCAGACTTTCTTGCGCCGGAAAAACTTGCGTCCCCCACCGCCGCCTTCGCGCGGAGGACCACCCGGCCCACGCCCGCCCCCACCGCCGCCAAACCGCGGACGATCTCCACTCGGACGATCTCCGCCGCCGAATCGCGGCCTCTCACTCGGAGTCGATTGCTCTGGTGCTTTCGTTTCGTCAGCCATAATTCTCCTCTAAAGTCAGTGGCCAGGGATCAGGGATCAGTGGCCAGCCAAAATCGTTCCGGGCCACAGATCACTAACCCCTGATCCCTGGCCACTGGTTTCCTACGCCGTCGCCGGAGTTTCCGCCGAGGGAACAGATGCCGCAGCGGGTGCTTCCGCCACCGCCACCGGAGCCGCCGCAACCGCCGCCGCCGGCTGCGCGCTTACTTTCTTGCGTGCATCGCGCAGCGCCTTAATCTTTTCCAGCCGCTTCTGCTCCTCATCAATGCGCACGGTGAGGAACTTGATGACCGGCTCGGTTACGCGCAGGCGGCGCTCCAGTTCATGCATCACCGCCCCTCCGCCCTCCACGACCATCAGCACATAGATGCCTTCGTGGAACCTCCGCACGGTGTAGGCCAGACGGCGTTTGCCCATCTTGTCGACCTTCTGCACGCTGCCGCCCGAGGTCGGCACCACGCCGCTCAGCGTCGCGATCAGCTTGTCCAGATCCTCTTCCGTCATATCCGGCCGGACAATAAACATCAGCTCATAAGTACGATTCATTCGTCATCTCCAAATTCTTAGGGATCAGGGACAAGGGATCAGGGGCTAGTAAAATCGCCAGGGTTGCGTACTGGCCCCTGATCCCTACTCCCTAGCCCCTTCTTCTTTCCGGTTGAAGCGGTTCATCGCCGCCGCCGGACCTTCTTTCAAAATCACCTTCACGGCTTCTTCCGCGGTGTCGAGCATACCGTCCACAATCGCCAACTCCGGCTTCCGCATCGGAGCCAGCAAATACGCAGCGCCGTCTCCAACCTTCCGCTCCGGCGCCACGCCGATCCGGATGCGCAGGAAATCCTGCGTACCCAGCGCACCGATAATCGACTCGATGCCGTTGTGCCCCGCCGAGCTTCGCCGCGTATGAATGCGCAGCGTGCCCAGCGGAAAATCCAGTTCGTCCTGAATCACAATCAGGTCCGACTCCGGCTTCGCCTCGTACTCCGCGACCAGCTCCCGCACCGCGACGCCACTCAAATTCATGAACGTCTCGGGCTTGGCCAGCAGCACCATCTGATCGGCGACGATCGCCCGCGCCGTCAGCGCCCGGCACTGCCGGTTTCTCACTTCGATTCCCAGGCCGCTCGCGATTCGATCAATCGTCAGAAAGCCCAGGTTATGCGGCGTGAACTGGTATTCGATGCCGGGATTGCCGAGACCAACAATCAGTTTCACGCAACCATCCCAACCCACGTAGCGGCGGACGCATTCGTCCGCTCGCACTGCCAGGGCCTCGGCCCGTCGGGCCGCGCTTCGCGCTCGGCCGGACGGGCGAATGCGCCCGTCCCTACGTTAGCTATTTCTTCTCCTTCTTCTCGGCCTTCTCCGGCTTCGCGGCCGGAGCCTCAGCGCCCTCTTCAGCCGTCTCCTGCTTGCCCTTCTTAATGACTTCAGGCTCAGCCGGAGCCGCCGCTTCTGCCGCTGCCGCGTCCGGAGTGGCCACCACTTCTTCCTTCACCGCGGTCACGTGCGCCACGGGCTGGTTCGCGTCGGTAATGAACCTGATCTTGTCCGATTGCGGCAACTCCGCAACCCGCAGCACCTTGCCAAACGTGAGATGGCTCACGTCGGCATCGATGTGGCTGGGAATGTCCGCGGGCAGGCACTCGATTTCCACCTCGCGCAGCACCTGCTCCATGATGCCGCCCTCCAGCTTCACCCCCGCCGCCTCACCCCTCAGAATCACGGGCACGCTGACCGTCAACACCTTGTCGAGCGCGATGCGCTTCAAGTCAATGTGCAGCAGATGTCCCTTGATGGGCTCATACTGCCAGTCGACGATCATGGCCTTCGAGCGCTCGCCGCCGTTCAGGGCAAGATCGAAAATCGTGTTGTGCCCGGTCGTCGAGTTCAGGATGCGCAGCACATGCCGCGGATCCACGCTGATCGGGAGCGCATCCTTGCCCGCTCCATAAATGACGGCCGGAATTTTTCCGTCCCGGCGCACCCGCCGGGCGTGGTTCTTGGTTCCCGCTTCCCGCGGTTGCGCTTCCAGTAAGTTCTGTTCCAATGCAGTCGCCATAAATTTCAATTCCCTTTAAAGTGCTGTCATTCCGACCGAAGCCGGAGCGAAGCGACGGCGCAGTGGAGAGCCTGTCCTGAGCTCGCCGAAGGAAACCTGTTTCTTGCCGCCGCCCGCAACTCTTACCACCACCTAAATAAACAACTTGCTGACCGAAGTCTCTTCGTGATTGGCCTGAATCGCCCGGCCAATCAATCCCGCAATCGAGAGGACCGTAATCTTTCCTCCCTTTTCAGTTCGGGCCGCATCCGCCTCAGCCGTCAGCGGAATCGTGTTGGTAACCACCACCTGCTGAATTACCGAGTTCCGAATGTTCTCCACCGCCGGCCCCGAAAGCACCGCATGCGACGCGCACGCATAAACCGAGGTCGCCCCATTCTCCACCAGCGCCGCCGCCGTCTTCACCAGCGTTCCGGCAGTGTCAATCAAGTCGTCGATCACCAGGCACGTACGGCCGTTCACGTCGCCGATCACGTGCATCACTTCCGCCACGTTCATCTCGACGCGCCGCTTGTCGACGATGGCCAGCGCAGCATCCACTTTCTTTGCGAAAAACCGCGCTCGTTCCACGCCGCCCGCATCCGGCGAAACCACGGTCAAATTCGGCAAAGCCAGCTTGCGGAAGTGATCCACCAGCACCGGCGAAGCAAACAAATGATCCACCGGAATATTGAAAAATCCCTGCAACTGCGGCGTATGCAAATCCACAATCAGCGCCCGGTGCGCCCCCGCCGTAGTCAGCAGATCGGCCACCAGCTTCGACGAAATCGGGCTGCGCGGCTTATCCTTGCGGTCCTGCCGCGCGTATCCGAAGTACGGAATCACCGCCGTGATGCGCCGCGCCGACGCGCGCTTCAGCGCATCGATCATCAGCAACAACTCCATCAAATGCTCGTCCACCGGACGGCACGTGGGCTGCATCACAAAAACGTCGGCGCCGCGTACGTTCTCCTGAATCTGGACGTAACACTCGCCGTCGCGAAACCGGATCACCTGTGCCTGCCCGCGCGACATCCCGAGAAAGTGGCAGACTTCATCGGCCAAGGGCTCATTCGCCGTGCCGCTGAAAATCTTGAACTTCTCGTCCATCCGCGGACGCTGTTTCCGCTCGGTCTTCTCGTCCGTCACAGGCGGATTTTTCTTTTCTACTTTCTCTGTCTTGTCGGTCGGCGTCACCAAAGTAGCCATGGTTGATCTCGGGCTCCTGGCCTTCAGTTCGTACCGTTTCAACTACTCTCAGCCAAACCGCCGTCGAATCGCTCAAGCTGAGAGCTGACGGCTGAAAGCTGACAGCTGCTTTTCTGGCTGGGCCGCTAGGATTCGAACCTAGACAAAGTGCTCCAAAGGCACTTGACCTACCATTAGTCGACGGCCCAGTAAGACAATTGCTGATCGTCCGATTGCTAATTGTCGATTGAAACCCCCACCGGGGCTGTCTTCATTGTCAATCAACAATCAAAAATCAACAATCAAAAATTCTCTTCCAGTACGCCCGCCGCGTCAGCGTTGCCGTGGCCTGCGCCTTCCACCCTCGCCGCCGCAGCCTGGCCGCCGCCTGTACGGCCGCCGCGCGCGAGGCGAACAGCCCGTACAGCGCCGAGCCGGAGCCCGACAATGACGCATACTTCGCGCCCGCGCGCAGAAGCGCACGCTTGCCTTCACTCAGCTCGGGATATTCAGGAAAGACGACCTGTTCAAAGTCGTTTTCAATCCCAGCCCGGACAAGCCAGAGAAGCGGATTCTCGGCCCGGCCCCTTTTGGCTAACAAATCAGAAGGAGCACTGGAGCAACTCTCGCTCAGCCACGCCGACAACCCGCGGCCAAGCTCATTCATTCTATCGGACCCAGCAGATACCGTCAATTTCGTCCCAGATTGTGCGGGGCTTGTTTGTGTAAGGGTTGCTTGTGTAGGAACTGATTGTGTGGGGCCGGGTCTCTGACCCGGCCGGGCCGAGCGCAGCTCGGCGGCAGCCCCATCCATGCTCTCAGCAACCACCGTGGAAGAGCGGCGCTTCAGCGCCGCGTCAGATTCATCAAAAGGAAGGGGCTTCAGCCCCTGCGCATTCCTCCGATCCCACTCCGCAAACGCCTTCGGAGTCGACACCCCCACCTCCGGCGTCACCACCACACAATCGATCGCCGGCAAATCCACCAGCGGATACACCTGCTC
>Ga0074046_10001502_pt1 | contig 20963 bp, 20 predicted proteins | sample BogForMeECP23OM3_FD_94441 | JGI IMG/M metagenome (GOLD analysis project Ga0074046, IMG submission 94441) | Bog forest soil microbial communities from Calvert Island, British Columbia, Canada - Bog Forest MetaG ECP23OM3 | ecosystem: Environmental > Terrestrial > Soil > Wetlands ... | reverse complement strand
TCATATGGCTCAAGATATGGATGTTTCTTTGTGTGTGCATGTGTCCGGTTGGTGCGTGTTTCCAAAGGGACAATAATCATGTTAGACATCTCTATTTATAATATTTTTTATTTAACTTTATCAAAAAATTAATTTAAATTACTTAATATAGGATGTACCTGGCCCTAGCAAATTCTATACCAAAACCAAGATACCCTGAGAGTTGAAGACTTTTTTGATTTGAACACGTACAATATCGGTAATTTCTGGTATGACTTCCACTACCGATATTTATTTTAAGAATAAACACAATGACCAAACCTAATCACGCACTGGCGTGTAAGAAAGTACTGGAGATGTTCGTTTGTGAAAATAAGTGCAAGAAACATGTTGAAAGGCAAAGTAACGCGGATCATACCAGGGAGCGTAAACTCGGAAGTCACGCTCAAACTTGCGGATGGATCGGAGATTACCTCAATCATCACAAAAAAATCTGTCGAGACGCTGGGTCTCGCACCCGGTGTCACTGCGTATGCGGTTATCAAATCCAGTGAAGTGATGATTGCTGTCGATTGATCACCCCTGTTTTTTATCCCGGAATGTAACTTTTTTAAGATTTTATGTATCAAAAATAGCGGGAATGTTAATTAATTATAGCTATGAATTTTAAAAGTTAAATGAAAATAATTTTACGTAACCATGACTAATAGGGTTGTATTCAAAGGAATGATACCTATGAAACCGTCATCGAGTAAAAACAGTCTTATCCTTATCGGTATCGTATGCGGACTCCTGCTGGCCACGGCATTCCTCGCAGGCTGCACCTCCACCGCCCCGCAGTCCCAGACCCCGGCAGCAACACCCGCCCCGGTCTCTGCAACACCCGCCCTGACGCCCCAGCCTGCCGTGACGACAGCTGCACCGGTGTCAACACCGGCGGCTGCTGCGGCCACGGGCACACCCAAACCTACGTTTACCCCGTCTCAGGGCAATGTGGTGGCGTACACCGCAGCCTCCCTTACCGGGGTCTCTCCGAAGCTTGCGTCGGATTTCGAAAAGATGTATCCCGGAGACCATGTCGTGTTCAACCTCGACGGGACCCAGGCGCTCAAGACCCAGGTCGAGAACGGTGCCTATGCAGATGTGTTCATCTCCGCCAGCAACACCTACACAAACACGCTCAAGGGAGAGGGCTATTTCGTTAATAGTACGGTGCATCCTCTTACATCAAACTATGTTATCGTCATCCTCCCGGCCAGCAACCCCGGTAATATCCAATCCCTGGCAGACCTGGCAAATCCCAGGGTGAAGATCGCGATGGAGGACAAGAGCGTCCCTGCCGGTACTGCCACCGTGGCGGTGCTCGCCAACCTTGCGAAAGACACCTATAACGCGGACTGGAACACCTCCGTTTTCAGGAATGTGGTCACCTACGAGACCTCGGAACCGGCTGTTGCGACCAAGGTCTCTCTCGGTGAAGTGGATGCAGGGTTCGTGTACGAATCCACGTATACGGCAGCGCCCAAGAACACCTACCTTGCCATTACCATACCGAAGAAAGACAATTATCTCCAGACCTACACCATTGGCATCCTGAAAGGCTCCACCAGCACGGGTGCATCTGCGGATTTCGAGAACTTCATGCTTTCTGCCTTCGGGCAGCAGGATCTTCTGAACTATGGGTTCCGGTCCCTCTGAAACTCCTGATTTTTTTTATCCGGACTTCCAATACATTGGACATAACCGGTTCCCCACCGGGCTCCCGTCATGAAACCCTCAGGTAGTATTCCGGAACAATACCGGCGCACCATCACGTACATCGCCGCGGGTTTCCTGATCCTCTCCGTCACCCTCTACCTTGCTCTACCAATAGCTGCACTATTCCTGCGCATCACACCGGATCTTTTCTTCTCGTCGCTTTCGGACCCCCAGGTGACCAGCGCGCTGTGGCTGAGCCTCTTCACCTCGGTCATCTCTCTCGGGGTCGTGATCCTGGTGGGCACTCCCTTTGCCTATGTCCATACCCGGTGTTCATATCCCGGGAAGGTACTTGTTGATACCCTGATCGACCTCCCGCTGGTTCTCCCGCCCGCAGTTGCCGGGGTCGCCCTGCTGGTCCTCTATGGGAGGGCCGGCCTCATCGGACGGTATTTCACTATGGCCGGCATCTCCATCGCGTTCACCACGCTTGCCGTCATCATGGCCCAGATATTCGTAGCATCGCCGTTTTACCTGAGGCAGGCCAAATCCCTCTTTGAGCAGTTTGACCTGGCTTACGAACAGACTGCCCGAACGCTCGGAGCTTCCCCCCTGCGGACGTTCCTGGCCATCACGTTGCCGCTAACTGCAGGCGGACTGGTATCCGGTGCAGTTATGACATTCGGAAGAGCCCTTGGAGAGTTTGGTGCTACCATCATGTTTGCCGGCAATCTTCCCGGTGTTACCCAGACCATGCCGCTTGCGGTCTATGTGGGTATGGAAAGCAATCTCGCTTCCGGCCTGACCATCTCCATCCTGCTGGTGATCATATCCTTCATCATCATGATTGCGGTAAGGCTCCTCTCTTCCAAAAAGGTGCAGCATGCTTGAAGCAGTCATCACAAAAAAACTGCGGGATTTTACCCTGGATCTTTCCCTAAATGTTCATCCCGGCGAAATTTTTGTGCTTATGGGAACCAACGGGTCAGGAAAATCAACGACGCTCAACATTATTGCAGGGCTCCTGTATCCGGATTCCGGCTGCATCCGTCTCAACGAAACTCTCTTCTGTAAACCTGCAGGACGAATCGATCTGCCGATCGAAGATCGTCGTATAGGGTATGTCTTCCAGAACAGTGCCGTGTTTCCCCACCTGACCGTGTACGAGAATATTGCTTTTGGCCTCCGGGTCCGGAAATTTTCCCGGCGGGAAATTGCAGAGCGCGTGGAGCACCTGACCGGACTGATGGAACTGCAGGACCATGCCCATATAAAAGCCGGGAACCTTTCCGGCGGGCAAAAACAGCGGGTTGCACTGGCACGTGCTCTGGCGATAGAGCCGTTGCTGCTGATGCTCGATGAACCCTTCACTGCTCTGGACGCTGAAAGCACCTGTATCGTGAAAAACCTCACGCGATCGGTCGTTGCAGAGATGCAGATCCCCTGCATCGTTGTCACGCACCGGGTTTCGGATGGCCGGGACATTGGGGACCGAGCCTGTATTCTCAGTTCCGGGAAAAAAGAATGGGAAGGCAGACCGCACGAATTACCTGATGAGATCTCCTCGTGCAAATGCGAATTATGTTCAGGGTAAAAATTTACGTGCCGATTGTCTGATTGGCAGCCACTGACTGCGCTGCTTTCAGGTCAGCATGGATGTCGACCTCACCGCCGGGAGTTCTTGTCGTACCGCTTTTTATGAGGTTTCCATTGGTATAGACCGCTACCGTGAGGACATTTCCCGAACTGTCCAGCTTCTGGATTGTGGTCTCCACAACCCCGTCAACGGTCGGAATCTGGTAATACTGGTCCCCGGAACCGGCCACCTCCCTCATCGCTCCAGAGGTCCCGACGGCACCGCTGAAATTCCCGCTGTAATTGATCCGTACCCAGACGCCTGTCTGGGGGACGATCCTTTGCACGGGTGTTGAAACGGGTGGTATTCCGGTAGTAATTGCCGGCTGCAGGGTTACTGCTGCGGTGGGAAGTTCCATACGAACCGGGACGGGTGTCGGGGTAGAAGCAACGACCGGAGTCGTTGCCGGTGGTACGGGTACCCCGGTGTGTCCAATAAGCCCAGGAGCAAAGAAAACCACGCCGCAGACAACCGCAATGACAAGGATAGTGATCGCGCCTGCCGCAATGATCGTCCGGTTCCTGGAGGGATCTTCAGGTCTCGGTCGTTTCGGTACGAGCGGGAGATTCCTGTATTTGTCCGTCATGTCCTGACCGGAACCCTCTTCACCGGATTCTTCAGGAGAGATGGATCCCGGTATCCAGGGCGGTGCCAGATCCATGGGTTGTGCACCATGACCTTCCTGCGAGATCACGCTGAGTTCCTTGAGTTTTGCGGCCCATGAATCGCGCTCACCGGTTCGTTTTGTCTTGGGCGGCTGGGCGAAGACAATCCCCAGGGTATGTCGTGTATCTCCCTGCGTGACGACCGTAAGAGAAAGGACCGGGTTGTTGCCGGAATTCTCCCCGATGATAACCGTCTCGATTGCAGTAAAGGGGATATCCTGCGGCCGGAACCGGGGATGACTGCTGTCTACAAGGATAAGACGTTTGCTGGTAAGTATCGCTTCGGCGGGAATTGTATTGATACCGATATTGTGCGTTGAAAGGAGGATGGTCTCATCGCTGCTGAGGTAAGGGCTTCCCATATCACCACTGGTTCAATATGCGCAGTATGTGGCAATATGCTTTTATGGTGCATCCCGTTTTCTCTCATACGAATAAAACCAACGATGGGAAAACGGTCTTTGTGTTGATAAGGGACCCATTCTCCTTCATAAACGTGTCTTGATCTGATCCAGCTACGAAACCTTAACGTGTCATGTTGCCGAAAATATTGGAACTATGTGGAAGGCAGTCGAGATCGATGCATGGCTTGGGGCACGGAAGACCAGCCTTGAGGATGCGCGAAGTACCGTTACCGGGATCATCGGGAGGGTACAGAACGAGGGCGATGCCGCGCTCCGGGACTTCGCGAAAAAATACTGCGAACTGGGCGATATTGCGGTCTCCGAAGATGAGCGTGAGGCGGCATATGACCTCGTCGATACAAAGGTTGTTGAAAGTCTCATCGAGGCCGAGGCCCGTATCGAACGCTTCCACGAACGCCAGCGCCCGCGTGATCTCTGGCTTGAGGAGATGGACCCCGGCATTGTACTGGGTGTCAAGACAACGGCCCTCGACCGCGTGGGGATCTATGTTCCCGGTGGCAGGGCAGTGTATCCCTCTTCTGCCCTCATGTGTGCCGTCCCCGCCCGGGTAGCGGGTGTACATGAGATCTGTGCCTGCTCACCGCCCCCGATTAAACCCCTGACTCTTGTCGCTCTCGACATTGCCGGGGTCACCGAGATTTATAATGCGGGTGGGGCCCAGGCAATTGCTGCGATGGCCCTGGGTACTGAAAGCATCAGTCCGGTTCAGAAAATTGTCGGCCCAGGGAACATCTATGTCACCCTCGCGAAGATGATGCTGCGGGAGAAGGTTGAGATCGATTTTCCTGCGGGCCCGAGCGAGATCGGTATTATAGCCGATGAAACAGCCAGCCCCTCGATTGTTGCTGCCGATATCCTCGCCCAGTCCGAACACGACCCGAATGCTGCCTGCATCCTGATCACCACGGATCCCGGTCTGCCGGAGAAGGTGGGACGGGAAGTGCAGAAGATGCTCGGGGCTGCACCGAGAAGAGAGATCATCGAGCAGTCGCTGAAAAATTCCGGGTATACCGTTGTCGCCGACCTGGAGGAAGCAATCGCGGCATCGGATCTGGTAGCTCCCGAGCACCTGTCGATCCAGGTAGCCGATCCCCTGTCTGTAGTTACCCGGGTAAAAAATGCAGGTGCCATTTTTGTCGGTAAGTATTCTGCTGTGGCCTGCGGCGATTATGCAGTCGGAACCAATCACGTTCTGCCAACAGCAGGATATTCAAAGATGTATTCGGGTCTTGATGTGCAGCATTTCTGCAAGTCCGCAACTGTCGAGATTCTCGACCGGGACGGTCTGGAATCCATCGCGGATATTGTCGAGACTATTGCGGAGGCCGAGGGGCTGTATGCACATGCGCAGTCGGTGAAGGTGAGAAGGGGACTGTGATTTTTTTAAAAAATCACAGTCTGATGGTTTATGCTGTATTTTTTTGAGTTTACGTCTGACGGCGCGCATAAATCGGGATCGGCCAACTTGATCCTGCCGACCTGGGCCTTGTCCGGTTTCGGGTCCCGGTCGATGTTCTGTTTCTCTCATTTGTTGTGTTGGGGAATATTTTTGTGATCCTGCCAATCCGATCCGGGGATCCGGCCCGGATATCTCCCGGTGCCGGATCTCTTCTAATTATCGAGATTTTTGCCAACGATCATCGGCCCCGACAAGTCCAGGATCGCCTTTTTCGGGTCGCCGGTCAGGAATGCGACTCCCTCTGTCGTATCTGTACGACACCCGGTCACGGAGTTTTTGATTGCAGGGTGAAAAAAAGTGAGTGCGCATATATCCCTCACTCGTGCCGCAGGGCATCGATCGGGTTGAGGTTTGCCGCCTGCCAGGCCGGGTAAACTCCGCAGGCAATACAAATGATAATCCCAAACAAGACGCCCTCAGCGACTGAACTCATACTTGATACCGTGAAGAGATACTTGGTAGTGCCAAGCATCAGGGCGCTTACCGCGTACCCGGCAAGGATACAGAGAATCCCCCCGATCAGGCTTCCGATGACTCCGATGATGGCGGCCTCGTAGATGAACATGCTCATCACCTCTTTTTTCTGGGTGCCGATGCTGCGCATGATCCCGATCTCTTTGATCCGCTCATTGACTGACATCATCATGATATTGAAGATGGATACCCCGGCAACGATCATCGAGATTCCGCCAATGGCGGATACAAAGGTCGTGACCGTATCAAAGGTCGCGTAGATGGATGAGAGTGTAGCCTTGCTGTCCGTAACGGAAACGGTTTTGTCTTTTGTGTTCCGGTTGAGCTGGTTTTCGATAGTCACCTTTATATCAGCAGTGTCACCGCTGGAGACCTTCACGACCACTTCATTGTATTCGTCAACCGTGTTATAGGTGTTCTCAAACCAGTCTTTTGTCACGACAAGGGCACTATCGGTGCTGATATCAAAACTCATCCCCCGTTCCGCGATAATACCGGTAACCCTGAGCGTGCCGTATTGCCCACCGGTCCCGATGGAAATCCGCGAACCAACCTTGATGTTATGATCCTTTGCAAACGTCGATCCCACCAGACAGCCGGAGTTTGCGTTGTTGTAACTCCCTGCCTGGAGTTCGGGTAGCAGATCAGATTCATCATTGGTTGGGATACCGTAAATGGTCGCCACAATATCGTCGCTTCCAACACCCACTTTCATGTGTTCGGATGTTGAAAGGACGGGAATTGCCACGTTCGGGGCGACCACCCGTTTGATCTGCTGGTAATTCTGGTCAGTGAGCATTAAGTTTACAGAGCTTCCGCCACCACCACCTCCCATACCGCCACCACCACCGCTGTACGGGGTGACAATCACGCTGTCCCCCACAGAAGAAAGACTCGAGCTAATCTCTTGCGTCATGCTGTGTCCAAGGATACCCATGGCCCCGATGGCGACGACACCGATGATGATCCCGAGCATTGCAAGGGTCGAGCGCAGCATGTGGATTCGGATGTTTCGTTTGGAGATCTCCCAGAATATTGTGCTCATGTTGCAATTCTCCCGTCAACGATCCTGATGACTCGATCGGTATATTCGGCAACATGGGGATCGTGCGTGACAATGATGATAGTCGAGCCCTTCCGGTTGAGTTCAGTCATGAGCTGCATGATGCTTGACCCGGTCTTTGAATCGAGATTACCCGTTGGTTCATCGCAAAGCAGGATGTCTGGATCGTTAATAAGCGCCCGTGCGACAGCAACCCTCTGCTGCTGACCTCCCGAGAGTTCAAGCGGCGTATGGGTATAGAGATGTTCTTCGAGCTGGACGGCATGGAGTACTTCGATGGCTTTTTTCGGGTCAACACTTTTTTGCGATTTGAGCATCTGGGGGAAACTGACATTCTCGATGATGTTTAACAGCGGGAAGAGGTTGAAGTACTGGAAGATGAACCCAATGCGATCCCGTCGAAGGTTCGTGAGTTCGACATCGCTCATGTCCCGGACACCGATCCCGCTGATGAGAATATCACCGGTAGTCGGCGTATCAAGGCATCCCATCAGGTTCAACAGCGTTGATTTGCCGGAACCTGATGGCCCCATGATCGAGATGAACTCCCCGCGTTCCACTTCAAATGAGATGTGATTGAGTGCCATCACATCTCCGGCCTTGAGCGGGTAGATTTTAACCACATCGGAAAACTGGATGACCGGCTGCATGACGCCCCATCCCTTACTGGTTTTTCCGCTTCTTCATGTAGAGATACCCGCCTACGCCAAGCACAATGATAAAGACAACGGCCAGCACCGGGAGCATGTCTGGCTGTGAGCCAGTCTGTGTTGTAGCTTGGGTCAGATCGATGTTCTGAACGGAGGTGATCACATTGCCGTCACTGTCTTTGTAGGACTGCTGGAGGGGAACGCTTGTCGTGCCTTTAGGAACCGTAAATGTGACCTCGAAACTGCCGAAGTCGTCAGGCTTGAGTGCACCGATAACGTAATTCCTATCCGGGTTCTGCGGTACGGCGGGGGAAAGCGATGTGACCGTGACACCATTTGCGGTCGAGAGACCGGCATTGGTTAGATCTCCGGTGATGTCGTAGGTCCCATTGTTGAGGGCAACAACAATATTGCTCATCACCGGGTCAGCCTGCTGTTTGTCAGTGGTAAACGGGATCGGCAGGGTCGTGTTGATGGTGTGGGAATTATCCCCGTTATCGTAATCGACATGCATGAAGAGTGAAGTGGGGGAGTCAGGTGTAACGGTAATATTGACCAATATACTGGTTCCGGCAGCCAGATCACCAATGTATGTCTTTGACGGCGTAAGGGTGACATCGTTACCGACGGCTTCAAAGATGACATTTTTTATGTCGTTGTCGCGGGGGTTAGAGATCTGTACACTGATCGTTTTCTTTACCCCTTGGGTGAATGCATCCGGCTTGTCAGCAATGGTCATAACAAGGGGCGTATTGTCTACCTTGACCGGAGTACGGTAATACAGGCTGTTGCCAGCGCTGAAACTTAAAGAGAAGGAGGGGTAATACGTACCTGCATTCTTGTCGGTTCCAATCGAGAATACGAACGACCGGGTCTGAAGAGGCCCGATATTGGCAGATGCGTCGTACGAGCCGCTGGTGAGATGGATATCATTATCACCAAATGTCGCATGATTGACCATGACGCTCTGGTTTGCATTCCCGTTGGTGACGTAAAACGTTGCCGTGGCGGTATCCCCGGTAAAGAGGACTGCCGGATCTATGGTATAGCTGGATACGTATACGTTACCTGCAGCCTGAACGGCATCGATCGTACCGTAACCACATGCCGGAAGAACCAGAAATCCTATGGTTACGAGAAGGAACAGGAGCGTCCCGTACGCTGGACGGGGGATGCGGGGGGAAGTTCTTTTACCCGATTTAGCCGGTCTGCTGTCTGCTGCAAAATCCCGGGTATCCGGGTATGTTGAATGGTATGTTATTCTAAACATTCGCTGTTCCTCAAACATGTAGTAATTTTTTTTACTACAATTTGTTTTACTATGATTTTATCCAAGACTTAAAAAATGTATTCATCGAAGTAGTTAAATTTTTAACAACTCGGTGATTATTATTGATCATATGGAGAGCATTCCCGCAGCCCTCATAAAATCGCTCAACGATCTCGGGTTGTCCAACTATGAAGCAAGCGTGTACGCCGCATTGGTCCTGTACGACAACGCAGAAGCAAAAGATCTTGTCGAATATCTCTCCATCTCAAAGCCAAGCGTGTACGAGGCGCTGAATCACCTGGCGGAAATGGGACTGGCCGTAAAAAAAGTCTCAAAACCGGCACGGTACAGCGCGGTTTCACCTCAGATGGCCATTGACCTGCTCATGGGCAACCATAAGAAGGCAGCCGATCTGGCACTGGCGGCACTGGAAAAACTGGAAAAGGAGAAGGTGCAAACCGAAAAAGAGGAGGCCCTTTGGACCATTTATGGCTATAAGAGCATCGAGTATAAGATCCGTGACCTTTTCGGGAAGGCAAAAAGCCATATCCGGTGCATGATTGGAGAGCGATACCTTCCGTTCATTGAAAATATACGGATAAAGGATATTTCCCTGCAGCTTATCGTGATATCCGATGCACCGGATCTTGAGAAAAAACTGCGGGAACAGTTCCCGGGAAAGAACGCGGATATTCATGTTATCCCTTCGGAAAAATTCGGTGTCCCGCCACCATTTGCACCCCCGGAATTTGAGGAGATCCATAAACTAATGAGAGTCGAAAATACGCTCGAATTGATCGTTGATGACGAGGAACTCCTCATGATACCGCCGTTTTTCTCCAGTACGGTTTCGGTCCTCAATACCCGTAACAAGGGAGCGGTCCTCCAGATGAAACTCTTCAGCCAGTTCAACTGGAGGCGACTCATCGATGGGGAGGATTTTCCCTTTTCTCCACATCCTCATAGGAAAAAGCGAGTGTGATGATGGTAAGACAGAGTGCAGCGGGGCGCCGGGCTCCGCAGAGAAGCGGGAAAAAATGACCGTGTACATTCGAGTCAGCTGTTCTTGTGCATCTTCGGGGCTTTCATATTTTCTTTCAAAAATAGTTCCTGACTACTCAGTCTGTTTTATGAGACCTCAAAGCAGCGAATTCTCTTTGTTCCATAGTGAAACCACGACAATGCATCAGAACCAAGCGACCCGGAAAAGTCTCGTGATGCCATGAGACAGGAAAGCGTCCAATATTTTACCGAGAAGGAAGAAGAGTTCGTTAATCTCTTAATCGAGATTGGGATGCAGAAAAAAGTTGCAAAAGTGCTGGTGTTTCTTGCGGGTGCCCCAGAAGTTACATCACGGGAAATTGAGCGCGGAACCGACATGCGTCAGTCCGAAGTAAGCATTGCCGTGAAGTACCTGATAAACCAGGGTTGGATCACAAGTCGTAAGAGTCTCTCCGAGAACAAGGGGCGGCCAATGATAATCTACAAGCTGGCAAAGTCCATAACCCTAATCGTGGACTGCATCGAGAAAGAAAAGAAAAACGAGCCAATAATCAGCTCGTTATTGTCAGGAAACTACGGGAACACCTTCAATAATACCCTCTAACAACCTATATTTTCCGGTTTAATTTTCACCCCTTTCCTTTATCATCGTCGCTCTTGTAGGCTTCGAGAGCATCATCAATGAGTCCAAGGATTGAAACCTGGATTACCACGAATGGTTCTGATAAGTTGATGGTTGGTAGGGTATTTTTAATAAGGTGAAAAATCGGTCATCAACCGCTAACTTATCAGAACCCACTATAATAAAGCCTTAATAGAGGTCAAGGATTTCATAATATTTATTCATTATTTGGAGATGGTGATATTGAACAAGGATTCAAATTTAGCAACCAATTCTTCAGCCGAGGAGTTCGTAATATTTATTTGATTATTTAGAGATAGTAATGTTGAACAAGGATTCCACGTATTCTTTGGCCAATTATTGCAGAAGGCATTTATTGTTTGATTGGATGCCGAACCCACAGAACTCTCGCATCCAGCAACAAGAACGAATATTATAATCAAAATAATGATAATAATTTTTTTCATGAACTGGTTTTTCTTTTATTATGATATATGTATACATGTTCTAAAGAGGGTTCTGGTGCATCTTCGAGACTCTTAAATATTGGTCGGAATCGACTACGAGAGAATAGTTTTTACTGAGTCTCGCTAACGCACCAGAACCAACCAAATGTTGATAAACCGGGTCCTGATAAGTTAGCGGTTGGTAATCGATTTTTCACCTCGGTAAAAATTCCCCATCAACCGCCAACTTATCAGAACCAGTTCTTCGATCGGAGTCATGACTGCGATGAACGAATGCCTGCCGATCTCAAATCAGTACGGTAAATTTTCGATACGTACAGCATTGTCACGCCCCGGTCAGAACTCGACGACCATCACGGCCTCCTCTTCCTTTTTCAGTTCTCCTTTGAGATGTCCGGCATCGAAGTCATAAGCGTCCGCGGGGTTGTAATCAGGGTACAGTTCGCATTTGTCGAGGATATCGACAAACTCTTTCAGGAAAATGCGGGGAATTACATCGACTCTTCCCCCGAAACGCGTGGTGATCTTCCTGATCATTGCCCGGATAAACCGGTGAGAGACCCGTTCGCGGTCGGGTTCGCTATACGCCTGGGCATAGACATCAATCACTTTGAGTGCTACCAGTTCAAGTTTGGCGGTATCAAATTTCGACAGAACAATCTGGGGCTGGCGCGGATTCCTGAACGAATCGCTCTGAACTACGCTGATCCGATCGTAGAGCGGGGGCACTGACCGGATACCCCGTGAACCGTCGTATAGTGCCGGAGTCCCGGTAAACAGGAAATAACAGCGGGGCATATCCCCGCGGTCAAGGGCATCGATGATCCGGACCAGCGTCTGATACCCTTTCTCCCGCTGGTTCCTCTGCAGGCCCTGGGTTGTCTCCAGTTCGTCAACAGCGATCGCGAGCCCGTTGTAGCCCGCCCCATGAATGATCTCCACGAGACCCCGGAGAAAAATGAACGCGAGGGTATCATCGATATCCCCGCGTATCCCTGCTTTCTGCTTGAGGTCCCTGCCGATGTTCGGTTCGGCTGAGATCCATCCAAGTGCAGACTGGGCGAGCGGGAAATTACCAGTATTGTTTGCTGTATAATATGCACGCAGGACTGCTGCCAGGGCCGAATTCGTCTCGGAAATACCTGAGAACGCTGATTCAATCTCCCGTTCTGTGGCAGACTCAAGAGCTGCATCCTCGCAGCTGCTTCCGCTGACGGATAACAACCGTTCCTCAATGGCATAAAGCCAGTTGTCGACAACGGTCTTGATCGCGTGCTCTTCTTCATTCGTCCTCAGGTTTGCGCAGATCTGCTGATAAACGCCCCTGAGTTTGTGGAGTGGTGCTGAAGCCGAGACGACGACATGGGTAGTAACAAAACCTTTGTTCCGTGCAATCTCAAGGGCCCGGGCAACTAGGAAGGTCTTGCCGCTGCCATACTCCCCCCGGATAAATTTTGTATCGCCGCCACCCTCAGCGACAAAGGCCAGCTGCTGGTCAATCACGCTCTCCTCGACTTCGAGCCCTACCGCGATACGCTCCAGTCCGCCTGCCGGTACCGTGCCCCTCCTGAGTGCATTGATGATGTTGATGCTCTCAAGCTGACTCCGGCCCATCCGTTCAGATTCCGGTATATTCATAGACCTCTCCATCCTCACCAACTCCTTTCTTCTCGACAAGAGACAATCCCTGGGATGCAGCTTTTTGAACCAGTTTATTCACGATCCCGGCGACCCGCCGGGTACCCAGGACTTTACGCAGCTCCATCTCGCTCGCCTTACGGTGCGACCGGAGAAACCCGATAATCTTCTGCTCCTGCTCAGAAAGTCCGAGCTGGTCGAAGACTGCCTGTGGTTCTGCGAGCTCCCGTGTATTTTCATGTGGAGTGTGCATGATCGGGTGGTCGGCAACAGATTGTTCCTTGCAGGCCCTGATCAGCTGGAGGTAATTTTCGAGACGGATGTCTCGGGTATGTGCGGGCATGACATCCATCCCGCAGAGACAGTAATACTTACAGTGTGTATAGTCAGTCTCTTCAAGTGCATTGGTTGCAGCGATAAAAAAAACAACGGCAAGCAGCTCCATTCCTTCCGAGTTCAGCGTGGCCCTCCGTTCCCAGAGTCTTCTGATCAGCTGTTCCATCAGGCGTTTCATGCGGGACATCGGCCCTTTTTTATCAACAACGACTGCGGCCACCCGCGTAAGGTCTGTCCCTTTTTTTACATTGGACAAGATGTACAGCATCACTTTTTCGCACTCGCGCAATTCCCCGTTATCTGACAGGAATTTCGCGTAATCAAGTCCGCCGCTTAAAAAATCAGTCCTGTACGCCCGATAGTACCAGGCCCGGGCCTCGCTGGTATTTCCCTCTTCCTGGTAGAACCATGCTGTCCCGAGCAGGCTTACTACGTTGATATCACGGGCAACAAGGTCGAGGAACCGTCGTTCGGCTTCGTCTGCCGGAAGACTTTTTTTCAGGTACTGCCGATATCTGCTGATCACAAGGCCGAGGGTATCAGGATCATCCCTCGTGCCCTGCTCCTCCCGGATAAGCCTTTCACAGGCCAGAAGAGCGTCCTCATCCCTTCCCTGCGCTGCAAGAAGGTCACATTCGACCAGACGGTACTCCGGTTTTCGTGTACAGGAAAGAAGGGATTGCGTGGCTTTCAGGGCTTTGGCATATTCCCCGTTCGATTTCAGGAGGAGGATGTAATCGCAGAGGATATCGCGGTCAGGGTTGTCAGCAATAACCGAGGAATAGGCATCAAGGGATGCCGGGACATCATACCCGGAGAGAGCGGCCAGGTACTTGCGGAGGATGGAGATATCCTTTGTCTCACGATAGATCGCAGATGCAGACTCAGCGGCAGCACGGCAGTTCCCTGTTTTTGCCAGCGCATCGACATACTCGTGACTCTTTGGCATGTCCGCGCCTGCCATGGCGTGAGCTGCCAGAGCTTCTTCAGCCTCATCAATCTCGATGAGCGCTCTCATCAGGTTCTTTATGTCTTCAGGTCGTTTTACCTGCCTGACCAGTCTTCTGAGGACGGGCAGGGCCCCCCGGTAATCCCCATGCGTCAGGAGAAACCCGGCATAACTTCGCAGGGCATCCTGGTTGGTCGGGTCCAGCCGGACGGCAGTTGCATACTCGCCAATTGCCCCCTCATCTTCCCTCGCTTCCAGCACTTTTGCCAGGTAGCTGTGAACATAGGAAGAGTCCGGCATCTTCCGGGCAAGGTCCCGGAAAGAGACCTCGGCGTCCTCATACTTCCCGGTGTAATAGGAGTTGGTTGCGGCAAGCACTTCGATATCGGGATCCCTGCCGCTCTCCAGGATATGAGTGCAGGCCCTGAGGGATTCCTGGTATCTTCCGTCTTCAAACAGGCGGAATGCCTCTTTTTTCTGCTCTTCCCGTGAAGAGGGGATCATACAGATACCCGGTGAAATCTGAGCATGAGAAGTCCAAACAGCATCCTGATCATATCAAGTTTCTGGACCCTTGAGTCTCCTTTATTCTGCCACTCGATGGGAATTTCCGTGATACGGGCCCCGTTCTTTTTCAGCCTCCAGAGGAGTTCGACATCGAACTCAAAACCCGTCGAATACATCAGCGGGAGAATTTCATCGATAACCGGTTTTTTGAATACCTTTGCCCCGCATTGCGTATCGTGAAAGTCAAGGCCGAAAAGTATCCTGATGATCAGGTTGAACATACGGCTCTCGATCCTCCGCATGAAGCTCTGGCTCACGGTGAGGGTCGATCCCGGAACCCAGCGGGAACCGATGACGCAATCGCTTTCTTTTAAGCAGGAAAGCAGTCGCATCATCTCCCCGATGGTTGTCGAGCCGTCTGCATCGAAATAGCCTGCACAGGATGAATGTGCGGCTTTCAGCCCAGCCATTACGCCCCCGCCTTTACCCAGGCGGTGATCAAAGCGGAGACACCGGATTGTCAGGTCTTTCCGTTCAGCGGCAATCCGATCGATGATATCTGCCGTCTCATCAGTACCATCGCAGACAACGATGAGTTCGCCCTCAAAATATGGTATCGCATCAAAAAGCAGGGTAATCCTGTTCTCCTCATTATAAGCTGGGATAACAAGGCTGTACTGGGGTCGGGGTGTTGTTATCATGATCCGGGAGCCTGTCCTGATGAATACCCTGAAACGTTGTCTGCCTGATATGGCTTATCAGGAGCGGTATCGATGCCGTATGATGCCTGAACGTGGGATACGGCATCGCTGGTACAGTACGTTTTGCGGAGTGTCCCAATAACATTACTGGTGTTCACCGAGATGCCGGGCAAGCATGGTACCGGGCCGGTATTTTTCCGCAATGGCAAGCGCGGTCTCGCGAAGTGCATGGTGTTCTGCAAGACAACTTGCCGGAGGAGCGGATTTGCGGAGGATTGCCGAGCTGTTCTCGGTAATCTGGATGAGTTCGGTCGCTATAACCGCATTGAGCCAGACGAGGTCGGCGAGCATGTCTCTGGTTTCCGTATCGTGCATACAAAAACTCGGATGTTGTTGGATATAAGCATAAGGAAATCCCGTGCCTGAAACCTCTCCCTGTAGCGGGTGGCCGGTCTGACCGGTGAATATAACGGTGGGGGGAGAAATATTGCTGAATGCCGGTGTTGGTCGGGTTAATGCACGGATGTTTGGTATTTTGCTAAAAATCTGGTAGGCACCATTCCTGTCGTTTTCGTACAGGAAGATACCGGTGGAGAAAAAGCGGATTTTATGGTTCATGATGACCGGAAACCGCGACCGCTTCAAAAATCTTCCGTCAGTTATCGTGTCCTTCCGCATCGGAGATCCAGGCTTACCGGATGATGCCGAATCAGATCAAACCCCGGAAAACCTGGTGAATCTCGGGCAGGATAGTGTTAACTTCAAAGTTCAATTATCCGGGATTTTGGACAATAATTAGACTGTCTCGATACTGCGAATATAATATGCCTGACTGGCATTTTTCTGCGTAACATTGCCCTGCCCGGAGAAGATGTACGGCTGCGGGAAGGCAGATCTGCCCGGTAACGTTCAGGTGGAAAAACCCGGCCGGATATCTGCTTTTTCTGATAAGGGCGGGTTGTCAGGAAGAAGAAATGGAGGAATCATGAAGAAAATAGTGGGAATTTTTAGTTGTATCATGCTGGTACTGATGCTGGCAACTGCTCTTGTGGCAGCAGACGACAGTACCAGTTCAACTACCAGCAGTACCAGTTCCAGCAGTTCTGCCAGCAGTACCAGTTCGGTAACCTCAACAAGTGGCGTATCCGTTGTCACTGTAACGAATATTACCACGGATCCCGAGGTTTTTTTCCCGTATGAAAAAGGTTCGATCACGGTGACGCTGACAAACTCGGGCGATACTGCTGTTGGCCTTTCCGGTGAGAACCTGCTCAGTGAAAAAATTCACTATACAGGTGAGGATACCTGGAAAACAATGAATTATATCGGGGCCGGATCCACCATGACCTACACGTTCCCCGTAACTGTTGATGCCTCTGACGGAACGTATTACGGTCTCTTTACGGTCTCCACAAAAGATGGCGGATCTATTCATTATCCTGTTAAGGTCAAGGTGGATTCACGGGAGATCAAGACTATCATTGAGGACAAACCCGATTATTTTTCCGAGTCCAATGCAGGTTGCGTCAATGTGACCGTCATAAATCTGCGGGACGGTGCAATAAAAAATATCCTGATCACCCCCGAGGGTTCCGGGTTCACAACGAGCCCGGCACAAAAATATGTAAGCTTACTGGCAGCCCAGGGGTCTGTCACAATTCCGTTTGAGATAACGCCCAGTATGGCAACAAACGTTACGTTCAACGTCAGTTACCAGAACGGGGATACGACCCTGGCATCGGACGTGGTTCTTCCCATCACGCTCGATCTGGATAAAACCGCAGCGTCGCCCGTGGTCAATAACGTTGCACTCGTCTCCAAAGGCACCTATTACGATCTTACCGGCGATATTACCAACGCCGGTATCACCGATGCGAAGGGACTCGTGGTCTCGCTGGGATCCCCTGCAACGGGTACGGGGACGTACCCGGAATACGCTATCGGAAGTATAGCATCCGATGATTCCGGAAGTTTTGAGCTGACGTTTACCAGCACGGATCTCACGTCAGTTCCCCTGGTTATCCACTGGAAAGACTCGGATGGCAATGACTACCACATCATAAAGAACCTTAATCTCAATTCAGTATCAGGTTCCGGTGCGACAAGTACCAGTTCCACGACCTCAGGTAGTTCCGGTATATCCGGCGGCCCCTCCGGTATGAGCGGCCCGGGCGGGGACATGGGAGGGCCGGGTGGTAGCACCGCCAGCTTATTCAGCAGCAAAGGTAACGGCATCAGTTCGTTTTACCCCGTAATTGCCGGGGGTATCATCCTCGTCGTTGGTCTCGTACTGTGGAAGAAGCGGAAATGGCTCTCTGCAAAGTTGAAGAAACAATAAGAGGATCGGATATGGCCGATACCCCTCTTATCCGGCTCGTGGATGTGTCGAAAGTGTACCATCTCGAGGCCGGTGACTTCACCGCGCTCGATCATGTCTCACTCGATATTATGGAAAACGACTTTGTCGCGCTCATGGGACCTTCAGGTTCCGGTAAATCGACCATGATGAACCAGTTGGGGATCCTCGATGTTCCCACCTCAGGAGAGCTGTATATTGCCGGAAGGAATGTGGCTGGCATGACGAACCTCGAACGAACGCATATGCGCAGGGACACCATCGGGTATATCTTCCAGAAATTTTACTTAATCCCACTCCTCTCGGCATACGAGAACGTGGAATACCCGCTCATCCTGAAGTACAAAAAGAGGGACACAACCGGCAAAGCCACAGCCCTGCTCGAAGCAGTAGGGATTGACAAGGAAATGAGTGCCCACCGCCCCACCCAGCTTTCCGGTGGGCAGCAGCAGCGCGTGGCCGTGGCCCGCGCCCTGGTCAATGAGCCGAAAATTCTCCTCTGCGATGAACCAACAGGGAATCTCGACCGCAGGACCGGTTACCAGATCATGGATATCCTCTGCGGCCTGCACAAAGATGGAAAGACGGTGATCCTCGTGACCCATGATCCAAAGATCGCGGAATATGCTCACCACACGATACGGCTTGAAGACGGGAGGATTGCAGAATCATGAGAGATATTTTCTTCGATCTCTCGGTCAGAAGTGTCCGGCTGAATTACCTGCGTTCGATCTTAGCGTCTATCGGTATTGTTATTGGTGTGATCGCCATCTCCACGATGGGGATGCTCGGGACCAACATGCAGCTGGAGACAAAAGACCAGCTCTCTGCTGGAGCAGATACTGTTGTTATCACGCCGGATGCGGTCAGGATGGGTCCGCCGGGATCCAGTACCACTTCCTCCACTGCATCATCGGTTATAACCAAGACACAGCTTCTTAAAATCAAGCAGGCTGCGGGATCAAATGCCAGCAATATAATCCCCGTTTATTCGACAAATACGGAATTCACGTTGAGTTCTATTCCCGGCAGGGGCATGATATATGGGATTGATCCTGATCATATTACCGAGTTCCTTACGATTGAGAACGGGACAAACATTGTTGGCGCAAATGATGCTCTTGTGGGGTCCACGATCGCCACCAATTTTAACCTCAAACTCGGGAGCAGGATCAAGGTAGGATCCAGTACATCAGGATCCCGCTCGGAGGTCAAGATCGTCGGGATTCTCAAGGAACGGGGACAGGCAGCGGATAGTGTCAGAACCGACAATGCCATCGTTGTCTCCGACGACTGGTATGTAAAAGAGTACGGCGGGAAAGATGAGTACCCCCAGGTAAATGTGATCGTGAAAAACGTCGATAACATAACAGGTACCGAAGAGCTGATCACCGCGAAGCTCAACACCAATGCAAAAACTCCCGTTGTGCGGATCTCGGATGCAAGTACCCAGTTGTCCAGCATCACATCGACCCTGAGCACGATGACCACGTTCATTCTTGCGATTGGTGGCATCTCGCTTCTGGTCGCTGCCACGAGCATCTTCAACGTAATGATGATGTCGGTCACTGAGCGGGTGCAGGAGATCGGGATCCTGCTCTCCATCGGGACAGAAACCGGGGAGGTACGCCGAATGTTCCTGTACGAGGCATTCATCCTTGGCATCATCGGTGCCGGTCTGGGAGGAATCGGCAGTCTTGTCATCGGGTATTCCGTGGTAAGTTACATGATCGGTACGACTGAGTATTTCTTCCTGCCGGATAGCATCGTCTACATCCCCGCGGGTGTGCTTATTGGTATCGTTGTCTGTATCATATCAGGGCTTTATCCGGCCTGGAGGGCTTCGAATATGGACCCGATAGACGCCCTGAGGAGCGAATAAAGGAATAGCATGGTGACAGGTACAAATTTTTCCATCCGGTAAGAGGCGATTCAGATGTGATCATCATATTTCCGAGAGGGTATCGGATGCAGGGAACATTATACGTGGCTGACGGTTATCCGGAACAGGATCACTCTGGTAAACGGTAGGGCTGCGACAGAGAACCCTGAGACGGCACATGAAGTGTGAATGAATGAGAACAGTTCAGGAGATGCCCACCCGGAACTCTCCCTGACGTTTTCCCATCCTGAATACATGCGTTCTCAATTGAGCAAAAGCCAATACGACTGGCCAGACACTTTGCAGGTTTATCACCACCGGGTCTTACTGTCAGCATGCATGTTTTTCCATTGACTGTCACCCGGGATGAAATTCCCTCACGTCCGGTTATGTATACCTGTCTGGTTCAATTATTCCTCGTCACAATTCATTATATCACTCACTTCATACTTCGAATATATACCAGCCTGAGATTACCGTTTTACAAAAAGGAGGTGCTTGCCAGGACGTGATGTTACAGGGATACCGAAGACCTTTACCATGACTGGAGTCTCCAGCGATGTGCCAGGGATTATTGCAGGCCCTTATCGCAGGTGAACTCAGCATGATTTTGTGGGGACCTCCGGGACAGGGAGATCAGCACCCGGACCCGGGGGATGTGTACGGAATCAGCAGGACGCGATGAATGCAAAGACAAGAATTATCAGGAATCCCGAAAACCAGGGACACCGTTGCGGAGGTTCTATGATAAACATCCCTGCAGCATGGGAGACCGGCTCTCAAATCCGGGATCTCCAACCGGAAATGGGATTGTGGCGTCACCCACAACGCGCAGCCCGCCAACCGGATTGGACAGGGAACATCAATCCCCTCCCACCCGGGCATCACCCTCTCTTTTTTAAAACATTTCTTCGCGAACGGTGAAAACGGGGCAATGCGTCTGATACAACCCGAATTTTGCATGATACCGGTTTTATGCGGGTACGGTTTGGCCTGGATGTCAGTCTATTGATAATATTCACCTGCCGGTTGAATGAATGACGGCTTTTTTCCATTATATCACTGCCCTCATGCTTTGAATATAATACTGCCCGAAAGAATTGTGATGGAGGATGATCCCAAAGGGAGATCATTCAACAAAGGATGATAGTGAAAAAGTCAGGAATGCCTGGAGTTCTCATCCC
>Ga0074046_10001500_pt1 | contig 20974 bp, 29 predicted proteins | sample BogForMeECP23OM3_FD_94441 | JGI IMG/M metagenome (GOLD analysis project Ga0074046, IMG submission 94441) | Bog forest soil microbial communities from Calvert Island, British Columbia, Canada - Bog Forest MetaG ECP23OM3 | ecosystem: Environmental > Terrestrial > Soil > Wetlands ... | reverse complement strand
GAGTTACCGAAGCGATGCCATATCGATGACAAAGCGATACTTCACGTCGCTTTTCAAAAGCCGTTTGTAAGCCTCATTGATCTGCTGAATCGGGATCAGTTCGACATCGGCGGTGATGCCGTGCTCAGCACAAAAGTCGAGCATCTCCTGGGTTTCGCGGATCCCGCCGATTCCTGAACCCGCCAGCTGACGGCGCTTCATCAGCAAGCCGAAAATCTGAACTTCCGGCGGTTGGGGCGGCGCTCCCACTAACGTCATGGTGCCGTCGCCCCGCAGCAGGTTGAGGTAAACATTCAAGTCGTGCTTGGCGGAAACCGTATCCTGAATGAAGTCGAAACTGTTGACGTGTTTTTGCATTTCAGCTTCGTTCTTCGAGATGACAATTTCATCCGCGCCCATCCGCTTGGCGTCTGCCGACTTGTTCGGCGAGGTCGTGAACAACACCGTGTGCGCGCCGAAGGCGTGCGCGAATTTCACGCCCATGTGACCCAGGCCGCCCAGGCCAACGATTCCCACTTTCTGGCCTTTCTGAACATGCCAGTGCCGCATCGGGGAATACGTGGTGATTCCTGCGCAGAGCAGCGGCGCCGTGGCAGCGAGGTCCACCTTCGGTGACACGCGCAGCACGAACGACTCATCGACAACAATGCTGTCTGAGTAGCCGCCATAGGTGACGCCGCCCAGGATCTTGTCTTCGCTGTTGTAAGTAAGTGTGAAGCCGTCGTCGCAGTACTGTTCGAGTCCTTCGCGGCAGTTCGGGCACACGCCGCAGGAGTTGACCATGCAACCGACAGCGGCGAAATCACCCTCTTTGAAAGTCTTGACGGCGCTGCCGATTCGAGCGACGCGGCCCACGATCTCGTGTCCCGGCACAGAGGGGTAAACCGTGGGCATAAACGCGTGCCACTCGTCGCGCACTTGATGCAGATCGGAGTGACACACGCCGCAATACAGGATTTCGATCTCGACATCCTGGGGTCGCGGGGCACGACGCTGAATCGATCGTGGTGCGAGGCCGGAGCTTGCGCTTTCGGCTGCGTAGGCTTTGGCCGAATGGGTCTTCGCCGGTGCCGACAGCTGTTCTTCCTGAGGGGCGATGGTTGAAGTCGTTCCGTTCATGAATCGAATTCTCCTTCCGTGTGATTTCCACCCTATTCGCGCGGGCTCCTGAATTCACTAGCAAAACGCGCCAATGTACTAGCGGAACGCGCCAACCTAGAGAGGCATTTCTATGCGCGCTCATGGTCAAGCCAAGCTCGGGTTTTACCCTCTTCCAATCGCCGAAGCCGACAGGTTGAAGAATTGGCTCTACTTTTCGGAACAGTCTTCCGCGCTCGATCCCTGCGTAGGCGATGGGATCGCTTTTGCCCGCCTGCTTCGTGACGCGCCTGTTCGTTGCTACGGTATCGAGATCGATGCTTTCCGTGCAGAGCAGGCGAGAGCCCTCGGGATCGAGACTCCACAGGCTAGTGCGATGGATGTGCGGTGCCAGGCAGAGACAGTGTCACTGCTGTACCTGAATCCTCCGTACGATTGGGAATCCGGAGAGAGCAACAATCAGCGATTGGAACTGGTCTTCCTCGAACATAGCTATCGCTGGCTCAAACCTGGGGGTGTATTGCTGTTTGTCACCCCGCAGTTGCGCCTGGCGAAATGTGCCAGACTCTTGAGCGAACATTTCACGGACTTACGCGTCTTCAGGCTCACCGAGCCCGCTTGCGTGCAATACAAGCAGATTGTAGTGCTGGCAACACGCCGCAAACGACATGCCAAGGTTTCCGACGCTGCCTTGTTGGATGGAGTGCGCTACCTCGAAGGGCTGGCAACGAAGAGCGAGCTTGAGCCTCTGGGCGACACTGCTGGGGGACGTTACGAAGTTCCTGCGTCAGAGCCGGCGGTATTGACCAACATGGGTCTTCCATTGGACGAAGTGGAGGACTTGTTACTGGAGTCAGCCGCATATCGTCAGGCGGGCCGTGTGATTCTGCCCAAGCTGAATGACGTCAGAGGCCGGCCGCTCACACCACTGCACGGTGGACATGTCGGCTTGCTCTGCACGGCTGGAATGCTCAATGGAATATTCGGCGAAGGAGAGAATCGCCACATCGCCCACTGGCGCTCGGTGAAATTCACTGACCACTGGGAAGAGCAGGAAGAGGATGGAACCAAGATCCTGCATGACCGCGAACGGTTCTCGCATGAGTTGACGCTGGTCTTCGCTGACGGCGAGACCCAGATCCTCACCCACGAAAAGAAGGATTCGCCGTGAAGAACGCACACCTTCGATTTGGCTGGCTCACTTACGTCAGGAGTACAGAAAAAGCTGTTACAAACATCAAATTGCGTCTGGACCGCTTCATCGGTGAGGTTCTACCGGACCCACCGCGGCGGGCCAAGGCGCACTTCATTTCCGCGATCGGCGGTGACCGGCGGATCGCGAGAGTGGACCTATAGCAGGCAGTCCGTCGGGCAAACAGGGTCTCAAGCGTACGCCGAGTTTTCGGATGAGCGGCACACTGTAGGCGCCGCCAGCCAGAACAACAGAGTCGGCTTCCATGACCTCACCGTTCCGCGCCTGAACGCCACCTGTCTTGCGGTCCACGGTTCGAAGGGCTACGACTTCTGTGGCGGTTTGAAATTTCGCACCGTAACGCTCGGCTCTTCGTGATCAAGAAACCTCTTACTTTGCTAGCCTGTCACGCTCCTGCTGGACGGCGTAAGAAACCAGGCGCTTGTCGCGGCCATCCCACGCGTCAATATGCTTTTGTGCGAGTGCATCGTAGAGGACATGTTCAACCTTGCTATCGGTCTCAGACGAGTTGAAATCGGCATACGATTGAGTGCGTGCGGAATTCAGGATTGGGTACTCGTGAGCGCACAAAGCAGCGAGCGTTTGTTCATCGAGGAGAATGCTCTTCAATTCACCGTCGTCGGTCAACAAGAACTGAGCCGCAAACGACTCCAGTTCTCTCACAGTAGCAATCTCTACATCCGCCCTCAAATCCTTTGCTCGCTGCCGTGCGGCTGCGTCGTCTCCCGCAGCAACCACAACGCAATTACCGTTTCGTAGCCGTAGGACGAATAGCGTCATGTATTCCCGACTGGGTGCTACGCCAATTCTGCTTTGCCAGCAGCGGCCCTGATTGTTGCAACTCAATCCGGCTCTCTGCGAATCTTTTTTCGGGCACGCTTTCGTGCCAAAGCTTGCTTCACCCGGCGTCTCTCGCCCGGTTTCAGGTAGTAGGAGTGACGCTTCACTTCCTTGATGATGTCTTCCGTCATAACCTTACGCTTGAACGCTTGAACCGACGAAGGGCGTTCTCCAACGATTCGCCCTCTTGCAGTCGAATTTCTGCCAAACTCATCACCCCCCAAAAGCAGTCCCAATCGGACATGTTTAGAGATTACTCCCTTTGTGCCACGCTCCCCCGCACTAATTGCGCAATAGCAAGTTAGCTAAACATCTTTCAGTTGGTCTTCATCCAGCCCGAAATAGTGACCCAGTTCATGGATGACAGTCAGGCGGATTTGTTCGCGGACTTCGGCCACGCTGGAGCAGACCGCTTCGACATTCTTCTGATAGAGCACGATATGATCGGGTCCAGACGGAAGGTCAAATATGCTCTTCTTGGTCGTGGGCACACCATGGAAGACACCCAGAAGCAGCCGCCTTTGCTGCCCCGACTGCGGTGACGCCTGGTTCGACGGCTTATCCTCTACCAGAACCGCAACGTTACGAATGCGACTGCGAAACTCTTGTGGAAGTGAGTCGAGCGCCTCCTCGACTACCTTGACGAAATGTTTGCGCTTCATCCTTCACCCGCTAAAATAAATAAGGGCACGCTCACTCCGAGTAGCCGTCGTCGGTCGTGTCGTCATCATCGTCATCTTCTTTCTCTTTGCCGTCGCCTTCGTCTTCCTCCTCGTCTTCTTCCTCGTCTGGCTCTTGGCGAAAGAGGACATCGGCAGCTACCGACTGATCAGAAGGGTCTTGAGACCGGCATTCTGTATGTATTCTGCTCATGCCCAAATGGTACGCCTCGTACCTGTACGCCTTCGGGGCGAACCCGCAAGAGGACTCTAGCTGAGGATTCCCATGCCAGAACTCTCCACAATCTACGACTACATGCGCTGTCACGCGGCCCTTTTAGGAGAACGCATTCTGCAGGAATATCCAGCGCTCCACCAATTCGGTGATCCAGTTTCGCCTCGGATTGAAGCGCTGTTACGAAAGCCCTTTCCTGCACAGACGATCGCCATCATGGGAGTTGCCAAACGCTGGCAGCAAGCGCGGACATCCATGGTGGTCGCAGAATGCGGCACCGGCAAGACGCTGATCTCGCTGGGAGCCATTCATGTCCATAGCCAGGGGAATCCGTTTACCGCCTTGGCGATGGTTCCGCCACATCTGGTCGAGAAGTGGGCGCGGGAAGCGTTTCTGACATTGCCCGGGCTACGCGTGTTCCTGATCGATGATTTGCGAAATGGCGGCGACGAGAACAAATTTCACGGAGTGAACGAGGTGCGGTTGAGGCAGGGCCGCATCATGCGGGAAGCTGTGTCCGAAAAAGTGAATTGAGCTATGACTACTTCTTCCGGACGAGGTGGTAGATCATTTCAGTATCCTTGGCATTTTTCCGCCAAGTCCAGCGCTCAGTAATATGATCCTCGTCGTCGAATTCCAGGATCATCTTATGTTCATGTCCAACGGCAATGCTCGATAGATTACCCGCGTCAAGGAAAGAGAAAACAAGCTCTTTCACGTTCCGTGACGAAGGGATTGCGCGCATGTGCGGTTGATTGTTGGTCGGACAGTAGTGCAGCAAAGAAATCCCGTTGCCGTCTACGCTATAGAGTGTGAGCATCTCTTCCATCCCTGAAGCATCGAGTGTTTCCATTACCACAGTATTCGAGATCATGAGCTTGAAGTTGCTCTTCACTTCATTGCCCTGCTCGTCTTTCCCCTTCCAATCTCCACTGAGGCTCTGGAGCTTCTTGAAAGCTTCGGGAGCATGGTTGGCTTGCGCTTGTGCAAACAATGAAAAGGCGATCGCCACTGCCGAGAATAGGCAATTGCGTATGATGATCTTGCTCATCTTCCTCTACTCCCTTCAGTTTTGACGCTCGCAAGCCACCGGCCATTTGGCGCATCCGGGGCCGACTCGTGTTCCCGGTTTCCGCCCCCACCGCCGACTGCACTGATTCCACTGCTGCACATCATGCGCCGACCTCCGAACAATCTCGAGCAAGGTGGGATGAAATGGACATATTTCGTGACGAGTCCACCCGGCGTCACTCAATGCGCGTATTCCCTGCAGCGGCGCCGTCTCGATCGCTTGCCTGAGCGCGACAATCAGTTCTCCAGTCAGCGCATTCACCGGCGGACGATTCATCCGCAGTTCGCGGATTGGTCCATGTTCGAGGGTGAGAATCATGATGATAAATAGATTTATAGTTGCGTTCCGCACTACCGCTTAAGGTCAAGGAGTAATCATCTGTGTTGTAACTCCTATTTTGATATTTATAGTTTTTAACCTTTCAGTTTGAGCGGCGCAAACTTGCAGCCTTGCTTGCAGATGCTTCTATCCTGCCGCGCTAGCGCTGTTGGGCTTCGCTGAATGTGATTTTCACCAGATTGGCCGCCATATCGTCAAATGCCGCCTGCATATCCTTATCGTCCCCAGCGAATTTTTGCCGGAACGGCTTCAAATCCACCGAGCCTTTTACCTCGTCCAGCGTGTGGCCTCCGGGAGACCCTACCTTGCGAATCCACGCCCGCACTTGATCCACTGAGCTTTGCATCAGGTCGGCCACCAGATTGAGATAGATCTTGTCATGCATGACCGCCCCGTGCCCGGGAACAATGGTGGTCGCATCTAATTCAGCCATTTTATGCAGCGTGTCCACCCATTCCGACGGGTAGCCGTCATAGGGAAAGGGGAGGGGCTCAACCAGCAGGTCACCGGCCACGATGATTTTTTCCTTGGGCAGGTAGACAATGGCGTCTCCCGCCGTGTTACCCCGCCCCAGGTACTTCACTTGCACTTCTCGGTTCCCCAGATCGATATCGATTTTGTCGGTAAAGGTGAGCGTGGGAGCCTGGTACACCATGGTTTTGAATTCCGCCAGCAGCGGTCCCAGATTAGGGATAATCTGCTGGTAGTCCTTCTTTTCGTCTTCGGATAGCGTGTGGCCATCCTGACCCTTTCCCTGTTTGAAGGCCGCAAGGAACGCCTCAATCTCCTTTGGGGCGCGCTCGACATTGCCCGGTTGGATGAGATCCATGTCTTTCTTGGTTTCCTCCTGGGCGATGATGGCCAAGGAAGGAAATGCATCCATATAAGTGTTATTCCCGTTATTGTGGTCGTTGTGAAAATGGGTGTTGAGCAGAAAACCCACGGGTTTGTTGGTCCACTGGCGAATTTGTGCGATATCTTCGGCTGCCGACGATGGCCGGTAACAGGAGTCGACGACGAACACTTCCCGGTCACCGATAATCACCGTGGTATTTCCACTGGAGTTGCCGTCATACAATTCCTTGTGCTGGATGGCGTACACGCCATCGGCCAGTTTGGTGACTCGTCGCTCGTTGGCTCCACATAACGGAACGGCGACGATCAACAAGGCCGCTATTGACAGAAAAAACGACCTGCGCGTCATCATAGATTTGTTCCTCTGCGTTAAATTTAGACCATGCTGCCATCAACTGCGTATTCAGTGTTCCTTCCCAAGCGACTCAAAGGCCTATTTCGACGCCAGTTTTTCCTTGGCGATTCTGATCCCGTAATCCAGCATGCCGGCCTCAATATAGTTCTTACAGCTTTTTTTCAGATATTCCAGCGCCTTCAGCCGAGCATCTAACGCAGCCCGGTTGTTCTGATCGTATGCGAGAACAACATCGGTCAAGTGCAAGGCCTCAACCGGTTTGCCGTCATCTAGCTTTTCCAGTGCCAGCTTCGCCACGGGATCCGGTCCCCCGGCGAGTTTGACTAGATCCGGATACACCGACGAAGGCGGCGATTCGTACATGGTTGCCGGATTCATGTCGAACCAGCCTGCATATCCGTCGTAAATTCCGCGTACCGACCAACTGACTCTTCCAAATACTTGGCTTAAGTCATAACTTGCCGGCAGTTTGATTTCTTGCATCAAGGTGTATACATCTTTGCCGGCGTTCATTCCCTTTACAACTTCATCGTGAACATACTGAATCGCATTGCGATACCGGGTTAGCCTTCGAGTAATTTCCGCGTTTCCAACGATTGGATCGCCGTGGCCGGAAAGCACGATGTCAGGTTTGAGTGACAGCACCTTGTCGATCGAATTGATCCAGTCCAGAGCCCAACGAGGCTTGGTACCCCTGAGCGCATAGATGTTGGGGAAGGACATCGGTTCAGGCATTGCGATACCGGTGTAATTGTCCCCCATGAAGGCGATCCTGTAAGCCGGCAGCCACACGGTGAGGTGATCGGGCGTCTCCCCGGGAGTGCTGAACAATTGAAATTCAACTCCTCCCAACGTGAACTCGTAATGCTCGTCAAACAGGATGGTCGGATCGATCTTCGCGCCATAGTTGCCAGCCCAGGAACTTGCTACTGCGTAGGTACGGTGGAACGTCGCGCCGTTGCGTGGGGCAAAGAAAGCATCAAGCCGGGTGGTGTAATTGAGAAATTCCACGTAATTCCTTTGGGCGATGATCTGCGTTCCAGCTTTTTTTCACAGTGGAATTCCGCCAATATGGTCGGCATGGCCGTGCGTCAAAATGATGTACTTTACCGGCCCATGGTTCACTGCAACCAAGAGCTTCCTGGCATCCGCAGCTTGATCTTCTATAGCAGTATCGATGATTACATTTCCGGCAGGAGTAGTGACCATATAGACATTGCCGTTCGCAGGAGCCATATAGATGGAGTCGTTTATCTTGACTACCTTCGGTTGGACGCGATCGGCGCCGTACGCGATCGCGCCAATTCCTACGCACAGTAAAAGCGCAATACTGACGATGCGGGACATTCGTTTCTCCTGAGCGCGTTAAGTGCTGACCTGGTCATAACCTTCAAAAGAAACGTCGTTTATGGTGTTGGGCGAACACCCATTCCGGCAGCGCTGGTTCGGTGAATGCCCACTCCCAGACGTTGTGATCTACTCCGGCGTACTCGGAGTAGACCGGATGGCCACCTGCTTTCCGTCTCGTCGCGATACGGTCACGCGCCAAGGACACAGGAATGGTCTGGTCGGAATACCCTTGGAAGTCCCAGAGTGGCGTATGAATCGACTCCGAGCCAATCTCGGTCGATTCGCTGCCACAGCAGATCACCGCCGCGGCGAATCTATTGGGGCGAGACGCGATCATATTCCATACGCCGGCGCCACCCATCGATTGGCCCATAACATAAATGCGCCGCTCATCGATGGCGAACTTGTGGCGCACCGCATCGATGACTTCCAACGCCATCTGCGTACCCTCCCCCACTCCGGGGAGCACTTTCTCTGGTCCCTCGGTTTTATGCGATAAGTCGTATCGGGCCCATCCCCGATCAGTCTGCGGTGCGAGGACGTAGCATGGGAAACGCTTCTGATTCTCTGGAAGCAGCCAGACGCGTGTACCAAAAATATTGCCGAAGGCCAGTTGTTTCAGATTGTCGTCGCCCAATCCTCCACTGCCATGCAAATACACTACTAACGGCAATTTCCCGTTAGCTGGTTCCGGCCGGAACAAACGATAGGGCATTACCCAGTCACCTTTATACGTGTACGCATCGAACTTATCTTGCAGCCCCTCGGATCGTTCTATGAACGCTTTAACCAAAGCCAACCTCTCCGGCGACGTAGGCGCTCCCGGCGCCAGCGGCGGAGAGGGATCATCCACGAATGCTGCAGCGAAGGCATTTGACGCAAGCGAAGAATTGAGCCCCATTTGAGTCGCGGCAAACCACGCTCGCGCTGAGGCCGAACCCAACAGACGAACTGCTTCTCGTCGAGTAATCGTCCTCGTTTGTAACCTCCTGCCCCGCATGGTTGCCTCCTTAGCGTGCCTGCTTCCGTTTCACCCGGCAACTACCGCTGAAGGTCAAAGGTTCGCTCAGCGATGAGCAACCGAACTGCAGCGAGCGTCTTAATCCGCGAACGGCGCTTCTGCGACCCGATCACAGAAGTTGCGAGGATGAAATTCCGGCACGTAGCGCTCACGAATGTCCCGCATAAACGAACTTGATGCTGCTCGCGGATGCTTTCGCACTTCGTCTGCACACGTCTTCACGAATGCGTCTTTGAATTGCAATCGCGGAAATGCTTTCACAATCTCCTCGACATCGCTTTTCGCCATTTGTGAAAAATCTGGTCCTATCACATCGGCTCCTGCCCCCTCGCCGACCAATGCAATTTCGGGTTGCTTAAACTGTCCGATAGGGGAAGCGTGCATCGCAATGCCGTCCCAGACAATTCGAAGCTTCTCCTTCGCGTAACCTTGTTCTCTCAGGAATCTCTTGGCGGTTTCCGCCCCATGATCAGGCCCCCAACTTCCTAAGCATCCGTTGTGCATTCACGTTTGTTGGATTGAGCCTCAGAGATTTCTGATAATTCTCGATGGCACCCGCCGTGTTCCCGGACAACATGTAAGCCTCCCCAAGGCTATCGTAGACATTCGACGAGGAGGGGTAAAACTCGACGTTGAGTTTGAAGAGAAGGATCGCTTGCTGATACTCCCCCGCTTTGAGAGATTCATAGCCCATGCTGTTTAAAGTTTTCTCGGAAAGGGAGGAATCGAGGGGGTTCTCCTGCTTGTGCTTGCGGTAAGCTGCCTCGCACTCGGACAGCTTTCCTTCTTCGAGTAATTCATGCGGGGTCTTGAAGTCTGACGATAAACGTTGGAGCGATCTCGATGTGCCTTCTACCGACCATTGAACCTTGTCGAGACGTGGATCCTGGTTTAATTCGAATGTGAGCCCGAACACGCCTCGCGCTGTGCGAAATTTGGTTTCGGAAACCGGATCAAGATCGGCAGTCATGAAATGCGCGATCTCAAATTTGAGCCTGCCTTGCCCGTCCGAGACCTGCAACACGCGATCGAAATCATATAGGTAACGGCCCGCATAACGTTCAGTCAGACCGGAACTCAGCGGCGAGGCTGCGAGGGGGAAAGCAGTATAGTTCAAAGCGGCCTCCAACACAGGGTCGCCGCCGGAGAAGTAATCTCGATGCGACAGCGCCACCGGAATGTCAGGAGCCAGGAAAGAGCGAGAGTCAAAGGGGTCGCCAAATTCGTGCCGGAGGGAAGATACGCTGACGACGACTTTGGAATGAGGCAGTACGATTCTCTTTGGATCACCGTAGTGGTTAGGGCCGGCACCCGTGGGCTCACCTACGAAAATGGTTTCCGTCCTGTTCTCCAGCAACGTCGCGAAGTTGACCGCCGCTGAGAAAGTGTGCCTCCCAATCAAAGTGAACAATGTGCCTCTTCGGTTCAGCGCGACATTGCGACTGAGATCTTCCACGAATTGCTGGATCAACGTATTGTCGCCGCCACCATTCTGGCGGAGGTCGATGATGAAACGATCAACCGGGTGGGAGTTGGCAAAAGCCAGCAAGTGCTTACCAAATTGCACAAGACCTTCGTCGTGCTTGTCTTCAACCTGCCGAAACTCGAAAATCAAAGTTCGTGCGTTCGAATCGTAGGTGAACCAATAGTTGTTCCACGGCTGGCGCAAGTATAGTGGCGTGGAGGGCGAGAGCCGGCTTTGGTATTTCCACCGTTGCAAAGGTTTGAAATACCAGTAGAAATCTGTGTAAATCGAAACTGGTCTGAGGGTTGCCGTCACCGTCTCGCCGCCTTCGTTCGCGAACGAAAACGTCGCTTCCTCTTCGTTACTAATGATGCCTTTGGAATGTAGGACCTCCGGACACAGAAAAAACAGTGCAATCCTGTCCTTCGTGGTCCACTCATTGTCAGCACCGACGAGTGTCGTCGTGATTTCGTAAACGTCTTCGATGTTAATATTGCCAATCTTGGTCAGGCGTAAACCAACAACCTTCTGGTACTCGGGCGCGGCAGCCGTAATATAGGTTCCGTCACTGAAGACATACAGCTGGAGCGGAAACATCCGAAAGCCAGTAGCCGGCTGTACCGGAAGAATGTTCGAATGTCCATCGTGCAGAGAAGCCATCAGCTCCACTAGCTTGACTGTAATTTGCTCGTCATTTAGTCCGGGAATTTGATCGTTGAGTTTCCCTGCCTGTTGTTGAAAACTCGTCGTGGCGAAAGGACTTGGATCGGTGCCAGCGACCGACGTGACCAAGAACTGCAAATCGTCCTTCCACTCCTCTTTCGACATTGTGTGGTGGAAATAGCTCCTGAAGTGGATGAAACCGAACAAGGCCGCTCCGGCCACTAATAACGGTATTGCAATGAGAGTGACTCCCGACATGCGTTTCACCCTGCCCGTGGACTGGGTCAAAACGTAGCCGAACAATATCATCGATAGTGCAGCGCCTCCCACGGCCAGGACTACGCTTGCCCAGAACGCGAGCGTGAAAGGGTCGTCGATGAAATAGAAAACCACAATTCCGAAAAGCGCAGCTAAAGCTGTTAGCCAAGCGGAACGTCTCACTTTCGATATGTTCCCCTCTTGCATTTTCCCTTTCAACTCTCCCAGCCTTGGCACTGGCCGACGGAATCTCGAACGACATAGTTCTCTCTAGGTACCAGTGCGTGGATCTCTCATCAACCGACCGCATTGTCCGAAAGCTGCTCGAGTCTGGACAGGGTTGGTTGTATTCGTATTCCTATTTGCGCGAAGACAGCGCGTCGATCTGTTGCTTCGCCCAGCTGTCGTCGGGATGGAGTGCGAACACCTTGCTGTAGTCCGCTTTGGCTTTCTCGATCTCTCCGTTCGCCTGGTGCGACATGGCAAGCATGTGATACGACCAAACGGAAGTTGGATCGTTGGCGGCAAAGTTCATCTCCATAGATTGCTACGGCCTCCCTGTTTTTCTCTTTGGCTAAAAGGGATTCCGTCAGCTGGTTCAAGGGAGTCTCACCGAAATCGTACTGGCCAGTCCCGTAGTATTGACTGCGAAGATCGTGATACTGCTTGACGGCTCCGTCGATGCCCTGTTTCTCGATGGTTTCGGCAAGAACGGCGTTGAGCAGGCGCGGCTGAGTGAGGCCGCGATGACAGGTTGCGCACTCCACCTGCACCGGCGCCGGCTTGCCGATCTTGCTTACGTAGTCACGGTTGATGGCCGCGAGCATCTGCAGCATCACGCGCGCTGTCTTCTTGGTATCTTTGTCGTCGGACGGGAAGTCCATTGTCGTGTCGGCCTTTTGCGCGTGACAGTAGGGGCAGCGAACATTCAAAGCAAAGGCGAAGCTGCGCATGGTGGCCTGCAGGTCGTTCTTGGAAATGTCTTTCGGCAATACCTGCAAGTTCGTGAACTTATCCGGAACCTGTGCCACCGCAGGAGTGATTGCCAGCAGAAAAACGACGAGCGAGACCCATCTTGCGTTCCTACCAAGTTGCAAGCGACGTATTGCCATAGTTGTTCTCCCCACATTTCGATTCACTTCATCACCAGGTTCGGATCACAAGTAGCCTGTCTGCACTACCCAGAGGAGTCGATTTTAGGGATGAATTCCAGACGTTGCCGGCGTTGCCCCCGGCGGAGTTCCTGGAATTTGGAATACCTTGCTATCTGCTGCGTTCAAGTTCAAGGTCTTGAAGTCGAAGACCCAGGTTTCCCCGCCGTACAGAATCGTGACATGGCTCACCAAATTGACTCCGTCTACCACCCTCCAGGCGTCGAATCGGATTGTGGCTGGTTTTCCCGTCCGGGAGTTTGTACTGACCAGGCCAACCGGCAGATTCGAGGTCAGGGAAAAGTAGGCATTGGCCGTCTGTCCAACGCCGTCTGTCATGGCGATCTGAGTGGTCGCCTGCCCCTCGAATTGAGCGCGACCGATCAATTTGAAATCGCGGAAGCGTCTTCTCAGATCGAGGGCCATCATAGGGAACTCATGGCCGCGAAGGACGGAAACTTCGACGGCGTCGATCGACTCGGGACGACCGCTGTCATCCAATTGCCAGCCCCGGCCATCGAGGATTCCCTCTATATTCTTGTGATCCGACAAGAACTGCTGGAACGATAGATTTCCGATGCGATCCGAAATAATGCGCGTCTCGTAGTCACCTTTCGGTCCGTGGCACGCGGCGATAGCAGAAATTGAACGGATGCTTGCGCGGGCATCCTCTCTTCCCATCGCCTGTTCTGCCGCATCGAGTATTTCTGTGGCCGTCGGCTCGGCACTTGTAGGTTTGTCTTCTACACCTGAGGCTACACCCACCATCCGCCACTCACCCCGTTGCTTCTCGAAGGTGGCGATCCAGGAACTGATGAAGCGGCGTTCCACTCCGGCATTGGGACCGCTTCGCTCAGTGAGACGAGCTTTGATCGCGATCACCATCCACGCCATCTGCTCATCGGGAGAGACGTAGACCTTGGGCGGAGCAGTATCTTCCCAGGAAGAGTACTTAACGCGGTGGAAACGCTCCGTGAATTGTTGGAGCATCTGCTCGCGGGTGACAATCTCGACCTTGCCATATTCGACATTGATCACGTGATCGGCCATGCCGGCCGTGAGCAGATCGGCATCGCCATTCATGTGAGCCTGCCGGTCGCGCGCATGCATGGCCAGAAGAGGCTGGGTGTCCTGTTCCAGATTGGAGGTCGAGACCGCCGCCGTTGCGCAGCAGGTGGCGATGAGAAAAAGCATGTGAAACAATTGCACCCGATTTTCTCCTTTTACGCTTCCGGCTCATCTATCCGAGAGACAGCGCCTGGATCGATATCGACGTAGGACTCGTACACGCCGGGGTTTTCTTCTCTCAAACGCTGCCAGGTGAAGACGGTTGCGACACATACTGGGTCGTGCCGGAGTTGATCGTCTGCGCGTCCGTTGGTCATGCGCAGGAAGATAGATTCAAATCGGGAACCGCGGTCCTGGAGATTAAACGCGATGCCGACAAACCCCCTCGTTCCGCTGCGATCACAACTTGCCGATCTCTCGGCGAACGCGCGCCCGCCTACGCCTGTGTCCGAGTCTGCTCATAGTCAAACTTCTCGGTCTCGTAGAAAATGCTAGTGGGAGACATCCGGACTGTCTTGTACGTTCTTGCGGCGCCACCAATATTGTGCGGGCGTGTCTCCGACGAAGCGTTTGAAAACCCGCGTGAAGTGGCTCTGGTCGGCGAAACCCGTCGCCAAAGCTACCCCAGCGATGGACGATCCCTTCCGCAGAGCGGACTTCGCCCGCGCGATGCGCATCTGCAACTGGTAGGCATGTGGCGGCATTCCAATCTTTCGGCAAAACGATCGGTTCAAATGGTAGGGGCTCAATCCCACCAGTCGGGCAAGTTCCTGGAGCGAGACTCGTTCTGCATAGTGCTCGTCCAGGAATTCCTTCAATCGCCTCACAGCAAAATCTTCCTTGCCATCGCGCGATAATGTAATGCTTGCGGTACTATGCTGGGCCAGTAGCTGGTGGAGAAAAACCAGGAGAGAGTGATCCCGCCCCAGCCTTGTGCTGGGTTTTTCCAGCGACCGATGCAGTTGCAGGAAGGTTGCCATTGTTCGTGCGTCGTCGATCAGTTTCGTACGAAAGTTCAGCCCGGGAATGTTTTGCTCCGTGAATTGCTCTAATGCATTTTGCAGTGCTTTGAATTCCATGAATATGCATCGAAACGTGCATTCGAGCTTTCGGTTCGCATGAACCTCTCCCGAAGGCACCATTGCCAACGTCCCACGGGGGGTGAAAACGGATCTACCCGGGCAGTCTAGGTAAGCGGCTCCATCCAGGATCGCACAAAGGTAGAAGTCGTCGTGCCAGTGGCGTGGATACTCGAGTGTGATTCCCGAGCCGCGATGCAGTTCGATTGATTCGAAGTCCCTGGGACGCCAGATCTCGACTAGTGACTTTCTGTCGTTGCGATCACATTGGGCTGACACGTTTCGGCTCCCTGTTCGGTACGATAACACTCGACCACCCCTTCTTTCACTTAGACGACGCAGGACTTGATTTGTTTCAAGACCAAGGCTGGTTTCCATTTTTCACTTTCCAGATTGGCCTGTGATCCCCAAAAGACCGCGCTGATTCCCATATATCGCACCGCCTGGAACTTGCCTAACGAAACCCGCGGTGACCTCAGACGAGAGGTTCCTGAAAATGTTGAAACCCAGACAATTTCTAGGATTTGGGTGGGGATTGAACTAGGAAACCGGAACATGCGGTTCCCCGCCTTCCGCGATTGTTCCTGACGGGCTAACCGGAGATTATTCCGGGCCAGAAGAGTCGGCTTGTAGGAAGTTTCACCCGATCGGTACTGGGAAGCGTGCTTGTATTGACTGGTCTGGCCACATTCCGGGGGGGCCGCAAACCGGAAACTATCCGGTTTTCGTCACAAGATCAACCTTCACACTGCACTCCCGTCGCTTGGTTCATGGATGGCGGGCGACCCACGCAGCAGGCGTAAGGTTTGAGAGGCGCCGGATCGGGAGATCGGCAAGCCCGGGGAGAATCGCGGAAAAATAGCCGCGCACCGGGACCTTCAGCCTGCGGCAGCTTTCCACGACTGAAAAAATCGCTGCAACCTTGGGTCCTGCCAATGGACTGCCGATGTGCAACCAATTCTTTCGACCAAGAGCTACCGGTCGCATGGAGTTTTCCGCCAGGTTAGTACTTAGCTCTAATTCGGGATACTCCAAGAAGCGGGTGAGCTTCTTCCACAGTGCGAGCGCGTACCGGCAAGCCTTGCTGAGTGCGCTGGAGGGCAACGCAATGGACTGCGCTGCCTCAATCTTGCTGCGGATATCATCGAGAAGTACTGGCTGAACACGGGCACACTGCGAGAGTTCTTCAACCGCTCCAGACAGCAATGAGTGAAATCGGGATATTTCGCCAGTTGACGCCCTGCCTGCGACCTTAGCTGAAATTTTCGTTGGCTAGAAACGTCAACGTTTTCCATTCAACGTTCCAGATAACGCTGGGTTGTCCGAGCGGCTTTAGCTTGGCAGTACCGTGCCTTTCGTCAACCGCGAACACGATAAAAGTCCCGCTGTGTTCTGTCGTCAGGACGTGTTCGCCGTTCTTGGGAATCCGCTGGTCCGCCATGCCCCAAGTTTCCCACGGGATGGACTTTGACGCTACCGCTGTGAAGATCCTCTAGAGCCTCTCGTTGCTTGGTTGTCGGTGTAATGGCGAATCTTCGACAATTATCAGCGGAGGATGCAGCGTGGCCCTCAACATCAACACTCTCCCTGCGGCGTCAGGAACATGGCCAACCGGCGAGCATAGATTTCGCCAAACTCGTCCCGATAGACGGGCATGTACTCTAGCGCCTTCTGGTAGTCGCCCTTAAGCGCTTCGAGAATGGCCGCCGCATGTTCTTCTGGGTCGGGGAAAATGGACGCTTGAACGAGCATCGGAATCCCAACAAAATTATACGCCCGGTCAATGAGTGAAATCGGGATATTACGCCAATTGACACGATTGCCCACCAGTTGGGGGATAGCTTCCGGTTTGCCGACCACCCGTCCGGAACGTCGTCTTTCCCTTGCGACAGGGCCTATTTGCTTGAACTCCGAATGCTAAGGGAGCTGCATTCCGATGTGTTAGGGTTAGGGGCGGGGAGACTTCCTGCTATGCTGGCCCATCGCTGGACACGCTGGGTAGCCTACCTGCTCAGTTGGACTCTCGTCGGCCTTTTCTTTGCCAGCCAGACATACCTCGCCTACAAGTATTCTGGCGGCAGTCCTCATCTGGGGATGATCCTCAAGTTCTCGTTAAGCGAATGGTACATCTGGGCGCTGCTCGCACCCGGAGTTATGGGGCTGGCCCGGAGATTATCGCTGGAACGCGGTCGTCGCGGGCGCAACCTGGCAATTCATGCGGTTGTTTCGGTGGGAGTCGCCCTCGCACACTGGGGTCTAAACAACCTGTGCCGCCACTACGTGCTGGGATTTCCCGGTGCGATCTCGCTCGTCTATACGTTTCATTCGAATCTCGTGACCTACTGGGCCTTGGTCGGCGCAACATGCGGGTACGACTATTACGTGCGCTATCGCCAAGGAGAATTGCGCGCGGCGCAACTGTCAGCGCAACTGGCCCAAGCTCAACTGCAAGCGTTACGCACCCAGCTCCATCCTCATTTTCTTTTCAATACGCTGAACGCGATCGCGACGCTCGTGCACCGCGACCCAGAGGCTGCGGATCAAATGATTGCGCGCTTGAGCGACTTGCTGCGATTGACACTCGAAGGAATTGGGGTGCAGGAGGTGCCCCTCGCCAAAGAGATCGACTTTTTGAGGGGCTACCTGGAAATCGAACAAACGCGCTTCGGCGATCGGCTCACCGTGGACATGCAAATCGCGCCGGAAGTGCTGGGAGCGCGCATACCCTATCTGATTTTGCAGCCGCTGGTGGAAAACGCCATTCGTCACGGGATTGCCCCCCGCTCCCAGCCGGGTCGAGTGGCAATTCGCGCCGCGGCCGAGAATGGACTCCTGGTTCTTGAAGTCCGCGATAACGGGCCTGGACTCGCGGCCGGATCAGATACCCCCACGCGGCAGGGCATGGGACTATCCAACACCCGGAGTCGGCTAGAAAAACTCTACGGTGAGCACCAGCGTTTCGAGATGAAAAATGGGTCCAGCGGTGGCTTCGTAGTGACCCTCACCTTTCCCTTTCAGTCAGCAACCACAGCGGATGGCGATGCATAGGACAAAGGTAGCCAAGAAGATCAGAACGGTGATCGTAGACGATGAGCCTCTCGGTCGCGAGCGCATCCGTACCCTATTGGCCGACGATCCAGAGATTGAAGTCGTGGGTGAATCATCCGACGGCAGGGACGCGGTGGCCGCCATCGCGAAATTGAAGCCCGACCTGCTCTTTCTGGATGTGCAAATGCCGGAGATGAACGGCTTCGAAGTCCTCGAAGCGGTTGCCGGCGCCGAAATGCCAGTTGTCATTTTTGTGACCGCGTACGATCACTACGCGGTCAAAGCCTTTCAGGTCCATGCCCTCGACTACCTGCTGAAATCGTTTGACCGGGAGCGCTTTGGCCAGGCCGTCCATCGGGCCAAAGCGGAAATTGCCAACGGACGAGAGCATAGATTCGACGAACGCCTGGTAGCGCTGCTCGAAGATCTCCAGGAACAGCGCGGTAAACCTGAGCGAGTGCTTGTCCGTTCCGGAGGTCGGATCTTCTTCCTGCGAGTGGAAGAGATAGATTGGATCGAAGCTGCCGACAACTACATGTGCCTGCATGTCGGGCGCGAATCGCATCTGCTGCGCGGCACCATGGCTTCGATTGAGGAGCGACTGGACGCGCGGAAATTCCTGCGCATTCATCGTTCCACCATCGTCAATCTGGATCGGGTGCGGGAGCTCGCGCCTCTTTTTCACGGCGATTACGCAGTGCGTCTGCGTGATGGCACCGAGCTGGTTCTGAGTCGCAGCTACCGGGAAAAGTTGCAGGAACCGCTGGGCCGTTTCCTGTGAATCCTCAGGCTGCGGATCCCTCTTAGCGGCCCCTGAATTCATCCCTTTTACCCTGTGCTGGCTGCGGTTCGCCCCAAAACCCTTTTACTTCGAGGAACCCAGGCCCTCATTATGCCGCATGGCAGAAATGTGGGTCATTGCGGGACTATTCCATCTTCAAGAGAGAACACTCGCTGTACTTCTGGCCATGGTTGTCATTTTCCCGACACCAGCAAGCGCGGAGGCCAAGTACATTTTTGACGATGCCCACGGACTTGTGCGTTTCACAGTGAAGCTTGCCGGGCTGACCGAGGTGGAAGGCAGATTCACAGAAACCGATGCGGCCATCACCTACAACGAGTCCGACCTCACGAAATCGTCGGTGACGGCATTGATCCACGTTGCCAGCATTGACACCGCTGAGAAGGAGCGCGATCAGGACTTGTGCAGCTCCTCGTTCTTCGATGCGGAAAAGTTTCCCGCGATTCGTTTTCAAAGCAAACGCATTGAAAAACACGGCGCCGATTGGGTGGCAATCGGGGATTTCACCATGCACGGAGTGACCCGCCAGATTGAACTGCCCTTCCAATGGGTACAGAAGAAACAGATCGATCCTTTCGGCAATGATCGCATCGGATTCGAAGCGCATACAACGCTCAAGCGCTCCGACTACGGCATTCTTGGCCCGCCCTTCTGGGGCCGCATAATCAGCGACGACGTGGATATCGTGCTGCGCATTAGTGCACGGATATATAACTGGGACAACATTAACGGCTCCCCGAGCTCATTCATTCCCGAACTGTTGCCGCTTTTCGAAAACGGTGACGCCAAGGCATTGTCAGGTTTGAGAGAAGTCCGGGCGGCGAAGGATAGCCCATACGATCGAAACGAGTGGCAATATCACGTGCTGGGACGCAAGCTCTATCAGCACGGCAAGATCAAAGCTGCTCTTGACGTGGCCAACCAGTATGTCGAAGCGTTTCCTCAGAGCTCGCGGGCCCTGGACGACCTGGCCGACGCGTACGGAGCCATGGGAGACAAGAAGCAAGCCATCATGCTCTTCGAGAAGTCCGCGAAGGTCGATCCCTTTGATGCCAATGCAGTGGAGAACCTGCGAGGGGTTGGCCAATGAGCCCGGAGCGCCACTGCTGCGGGCTGAGAGGTAATCGAATCGCCGGAAGGAGGCGTGAATGAAGAACTTTCTCCTGGGTGTGCTTGTCGGAATTGCAGTTCCTGTCGTAGGCGCTTTCAGTTACCTGAGACTGGGAATGGCCGAGGTTCGTGCCGATGTTCCCCCAGGTCGATGGGAAAACTATCTGATGAATGCCGGAGTGCACGCATCGGTAAGACGAAAAGCGCCGGACGTTCCGAATCCGGTCCTGCCCACGGACGAAAACCTGATTGCGGGTGGACAATTTTATCTCCGTGCCTGTGCTGGCTGTCACGGAACGCCGGGCAAACCATTCGGCAGCAAGGGGCCAATCCTCTACCCGCCCATTCCCGAACTGCCCATGATCGGCACGGAGTTGTCCGAAGCACAAATTTTCTGGGTAGCGAAGCACGGGATCCGCAGATCGGGGATGTTTGCCAACGGAGCCTGGGCTTCCGAGGAAAAGCTTTGGACCGTTGCGGCTTATGTCAAGCGCATGAATTCGTTGCCTCCAGCGGTGCGGGGCGCGGTCGAAAAACTCGCTGCAGCACAACCCTGAAGCGGAATTGGTGAAAAGGAAACATAGATTATGACGCCAAGAATTTCAAAGACTGCGTTGTTAGGTCTTCTGCTCGCTGTTGGAATGATTTACGGCCAACAGGAAAAGGCCTCCGTCCCTGCTGACGAACCATCCACTCCGGAGGCAATCAAGCAATTTAACGACGACAAAGTCGCCGAGCTTTCAAAGCAGATCGCTGGCAAGGAGGATCAGCCGGCCGAAGCCGTGTTCAAGAACATCAAGATCCTGACCGGGGTGCCAGCGGGGAATCTGTTGAAGATTATGCAGATGGGTTACAGCCGGTCTCTGGGCACGAGTTGTGCCCATTGCCATGTTCCAGGCCAATGGGAGAAAGACGACAAGAAACCCAAGCAAATCGCCCGCGAGATGTCGAGGATGGCCCATACTATTATTTTTGATCTCTTGAGAAACATCGACGGCATCAAAGATCGGGATCCACTCGTCAATTGCACAACTTGTCATCGAGGTCAGTTGAAGCCGGCGCTCAACCTGGATTCTGACGGGACGAAGAAGTGAGTTGAGGCTTGGAAATCATTGTTCCTGGACGAACACCGCGCAGATTCTACACCTCGGGTCTCCTCGGAATTGTTCCCGAGTGACGTTAGCGCTGTATCGGAAGCGAACGGCACGACAGTTTCGGTTAGCCACGACCTCGGGAGTTCGCTTTCGATACAGCCGTCAGAAGGAAGCCGCTCGCGGCTGCGGCGGACGCGGG
>Ga0074046_10001499_pt1 | contig 20984 bp, 14 predicted proteins | sample BogForMeECP23OM3_FD_94441 | JGI IMG/M metagenome (GOLD analysis project Ga0074046, IMG submission 94441) | Bog forest soil microbial communities from Calvert Island, British Columbia, Canada - Bog Forest MetaG ECP23OM3 | ecosystem: Environmental > Terrestrial > Soil > Wetlands ... | reverse complement strand
TCAGGCCCTCTCCCGGGTGAATCAGTTCTGCGCGCGTTTAACCAAAGGAGGAGCAGCCTCGAGGACTGGCCACTATATAAACGCCCGCCGCTGCATCCTCGTCGAAACGAGACAGCACCTTGGAGCAGCCCGCTTACTGGGGCGCATTCTTCGCAATGTGCCACGTCTGGTCAATCCCTCCACTCGCCATACCTTTGGCTTCCTGGGGCACATAAGTCACTTTATACTTGGCGAAGTTCAACGAGACACTCTCGTTGACTGTCTCATTCCCATCAACGCCGCCATGACTGATCGAGCTGATTAGGACTTGGTCCATAACAATTTTCAGGTATTCCACCGGCTTGTCGCCTCCCGCTTTATAGACCGTTAGTGTTGCCTTATCAAAATGCTGGCCGCTGCAGCAGTAGGCCATGAGAGTGGGAGTGGCCTTGTCGACCTTCTTGGAAATGTGAATGTCCTGCACACTCACCTTTCCGGTGCCACCGCCGGTCGCGACATGCATCGAACCGGACTGACTCATACCCCAGCTAAACGCATCAATATCAATTTCCCCTTCGTGCCCGGAGACCACCGATTCCGACTTAACTTCCGGGCCCTCAATCTTCAGGAACATGTTGACAGCCATTTTTTTCTCCTCTCTTTCTCGGCTATAATTATGGCAAGCTCATCATTCTTCACTGCCGCATAGTACAGTTGCAATCTTGCTTCACGTTACTTAACCACCCTGCTTTACCGATGGCAGCTTCGACACCAGTCTTAGCGAAACTGTGATTCCCTCGAGCTGGTAGTGGGGTCGCAGGTAGAACTTGGAAGTGTAATAACCCGGGTTGCCTTCCACTTCTTCAACGACGATTTCGGCAGCAGCGAGCGGTCTGCGCGACTTTGTCTCCTCGGTAGAATGCTCCGGTGCGCCGTCAACGTATTGGGTAATCCATCTTTGCAGCCACTTTTGCACGTCCTCCCGCTCCTTGAAAGAGCCGATTTTGTCCCTGACTATGCACTTGAGGTAATGGGCAAAGCGACAGGCGGCGAACAGGTAGGGCAGGCGCGCGGAAAGATTGGCGCTGGATGTGGCGTCTGGGTCGTCGTACTCGAAGGGCTTTTGCAAAGATTGGGCGCCCACAAATACGGCAAAGTCGGTGTTTTTCCAGTGGCTGAGCGGCATGAAGCCAACCTTGGCCAACTCCGCCTCGCGCCGGTCCCCGATGGCGATTTCGGTAGGACATTTCATATCTACCCCGCCATCGTCGGTAGGAAATGTGTGCAGGGGCAAACCTTCTACAATGCCTCCGGATTCGCGGCCCCTGATGCGAGAACACCAGCCCCAGAGCTTGAAGGCCCGAGTTATGTTGGCAGCCATTGCATAGGCCGAGTTGGACCAACAATATTTGCTGCTGTCCGCACCCTCTGTGTCCTCTTCGTAATCGAACTCATCCACCGGTTCTGTTTTCGCCCCATAAGGCCTGCGTGAAAGGAACCGAGGCATGGCGAGCCCTATATACCGGGAATCGTCGGCTTCGCGCAGAGAGCGCCAAGCTGCGTATTCAGGGGTAGTGAAGATCTTGGCCAGGTCTCTTGGATTGCTGAGTTCGGCCCAAGATTCCATCTGCATGACTGACGGCGCCGCACCGGTGATGAAGGGTGAATGCGATGCGGCGGAAATCTTGGCCATTTCGCCAAGCAACTCGACATCAGGGGGGCTGTGGTCAAAGAAGTAGTCCCCCACCAGGCAGCCATAGGGTTCGCCGCCTGGTTGATCGTATTCCTCCCCATATATCTTCTTGAAAAGAGGGCTCTGATCCCAGAGCGTGCCCTTGTATTTCTTGAGCGTTTTGCGAAGCTCGTTCTTGCTAACGTTGATCACGCGGATCTTCAGCATGGTGTCTGTTTCCGTATTGCTTATCAGGTAATGCAGCCCTCGCCATCCGCCTTCGAGCTGCTGAAAATCAGGATGATGGAGAATGAGGTTCATCTGAGCGGTTAGTTTCTGATCGATAGCAGCTTTTATGGCTTCGATCGTGCGCAAGGCATCGGCGGAAACCAGCCCGACATCCTTGAGAACATATTCGGCAAGGGTGCGGGTTGCAAGGTCGACTTCCTGCTGCATCCGGTCGGATTTTGGCTTGAACTCTTTCTGGAGCAGCTCTTGAAAGTCGCTCAACTCAAGGGCCTGCGCTTCCTTTTCCTTTTGTGTCCCAGTTTCAATTTCGGCCATAATTTACCCCTCCTTTTCCTCAGGCGAGACCTCGGTGGAGACTTCAGATGGGACCTCGGAGGCAGCAGGCTCAGACGATTTGGCAGCCGACGTCAGAGCCGCGAGCAGCGACGGGTCTGAAATCAACTGTGCAATGAGCTTTTCGGCTCCTGTTTTCCCATCCATATACGTCAAGAGGTTGTCCAGTTGGGTGCGCGCCTCCAGCAGTTCCTTTAACCCGCTCACCTTACGCGCAACGGCGGCGGGCGAGAAGTCGTCCATGCTCTCGAATGTGATATCCACACTTAACTCGCCTTCGCCGGTGAGCATGTTGGGTACTCTGAAGGCCGCCCTGGGTTTCATGGATTTGAGTCTTTTATCGAAATTGTCGACATCGATTTCCAGGAGTTTGCGTTGAGCCAAAGGAACCGGGTCTTCGCCCTGCTGCGGCTTTCCGGTAAGATCAGCGAGCACCCCCATCACAAAAGGCAGCTCGATTTTTTTCTCAGCACCATAAAGCTCCACATCGTATTCGATTTGGACCCGTGGCGCTCTGTTCCGTCCGATGAATTTTTGACTGCTTTGGGGCATTGTCCACCTCCCTGAATAAAGATTTTTTCAATTTTGAAGATAATCAAACTCAATGCATTGTCCATAACTCCAGCACAAACAGCTAACATTCCAAAAACCATCTCATTTTACTGTTTTGGCTCCTTAGGCCCGCAGATCGCCGTGACCTGTGCAAGGCTGTCGGGCGCCATATCCTCAAGTATTTCCAGAAAGTTCTTCGTGACAAGCCGCATAGCCCGTCTGAGCAGGAGAGGAACGGGACTTGCCGGTTCGAACAGTTCGTAATAGGCGCAGATTTGCTCCAGGAGTTCGAGAACGTCTTCCCTGTTTTCAATCATGTCGAAGCTCCTGACATTTGTGGTAGTAGTTTGCTCATACTTGTCCGGGCTGCTTGACTCTTCTTTTGGTTTTTCAACTGTAGAAGTCTTTGGAGGAGCACGTTTGAAAAGATGTTCCTGCACCAAATTGTCTATTTCTCCAAGAACCCGGATAAGTTTTTTGAGATCGGGGGCCCTGTCGGACCCGACCTGTTCGTTCATTACCAATTCCAGGCGTTTGGCCTGGGCAAGGGATTCGCTTGCGTCATGGAAACTGGACTGGAGCTGCTCCAGGCTGCAATCCGTAAATGCAGCTTCGATACTCGCAAGGTTGGGAGCAACACTTACTTCCTCAGCGCTCAGGGAGAGTTCGGAGGTCTTTCCGGACGCAATTCGGTATTGCCTCAGATTTACGCTGCCCGCAGCTCTCGAGGAGCAGAGCTGCACCTTCATCAGCGGCGCTATCACAAGGTGCCAGTCATTGAGCGCCTCCAGGACGTTGACGCGCTCAGTTGGATCGTCATCATCTTCGGGGTCTAGCCGAGGATAGACGGTGTCCCAAAAACGTTCCAGGTATCCACAGATTAGTCTCAGGCCGTCATTAAGCCCCTGCAATCCATCCGTGTGCAGCAGGGCGCGTGTGAGGTAAACCGCCACCCTCAGGTCATGCGCCCGCCCCAGCAACTCCAGGGCTGTCTCTGCACATTTCAACCAGTTGGGGTCCCTGGCCTCCTGAACGATCTTGTCCCCTACCTCGACTGCGGGTATGAACTGAATATCCGCCTCCAGCTCCATGAATGCAGGGTCGTGTTCGAGGTCGTATTCACCCGATGGATCGTTGGGCGAAATCTCTTTCAAAAGGTGTTCGAGTTGAACGATCGACACTTTCTCACTCTCCTTAATCCCCTGCATATACCACTATGACGGTAACGTTATCCCTGGCTCCTCGGGCCGTCGCGGCATCGACCAGCGCCTGGGAGCATTGCCCTATATCGGTTCTGCTCAAAATATCTTCAATCTCAGCGTGCTCGACCTCCCGCACCAGACCGTCGCTACACAAAAGGAAGATGTCATTTCCCCTGGCTTCCCAGGCCATTTTGTCAATTATCAGGTTGCGCTCGGCCCCCAATGCTCTTGTAATAATACTGCCGAGCCCACCCTCCGCCAGTTCCTCGTGGCTGCCCAGCCCCTCACGGGACAGCTCGGAAATCAGGGAGTGATCCTGGGTCAACTGCTGCAGGCTCCCGTCGCGGTAACGATAGAGCCTGCTGTCACCAACCCAGAGGGCGACGCAACGGTTGCGGTCCGCCACCATGGCCACCACCGTGCTGCCGACTATCACACCCTGTCCGAATGCCTGCCCCATCTCGAGCAGGTCCGCATTCACCTTGTGCAAGCAACTGTACACGTTCTTGGTCTGTTCTTCGATGCTGCCGGCTTCCGGAATGGCATTCAAAGCATCTACAATCGCTTTGCTGGCTGCCTGCCCACCTTTGTGCCCGCCCATGCCGTCCGCAACCGCCCACAACCCGATTTCCGGACGCTCCAGATATGCATCCTCGTTTATTTCCCGGACATTGCCGACAATGCTGCGAGCATTCGAGCGCCATTTTTCCGGGACGATTCTCGCTGTTGCCTCGGCTTGTCTTTCGGCATTTATTGCTTTGAGGTCCGGCCTGGTCACGGACAGAGGTGAAATATCACATTTCTGCGGTCTCCCAGGCTGCATTTCCCCGGCAATAAACTCCACAAAGACGGACGGCGGCGGTAATCCGCTGTAGGCCGACACGGATGGCTTCACCCTTTCCGAACCACTGGTACACCACAGGCTGTAAGCCGGCGAAAACCTGCCCAGCAGGCAGGCGCTCAGATCGATAAAAGCATCCCGAATCTGCGCAAGTTCACATACCCCGATTCGGAACACGCTTCGGCTGCCTTCCCCGTCCGGCCCATCCGCCTCACAATGAAGGTCTTCATGCGGGAAAATCGGCTGCAACACCAGATTCTGCAGCTCCCGATCGAAATCCTCAAAGTTGAAATCATCTTCGAGTACGGACAAGGCCAACCCTTCAAGCTTACCGAACCATTCTGCCCCTTCAAGGAACAATCTGGGAAGTACTGTTTGCTGCTCGATCAGTACCCCCAGAGTCAGGGGGAAATAGCGGCCGACATTATCGACACTGGGCATAAGAATCCCCGCGCAGGCGCTATTTCCGCAAGCCCCGGCACTCAGGGCGAAACGCCAGACCGGGCTTGTCAGATATATCTCCAGCCATTCGCCGCCCAGCTTGTTTTGGCTGGTGGACAAGGCATCCTGGAGCCATGCGTCCCAGGGACGCACAAAAGAGGCCGGAAGCCGGCGCGATATGAAATCACCGACAATGGGTAACTTGCCGTAAAATCCTGGAGACATAACTTTGGAGTTCATAATGACCCCGGACAACGAAATTGCTGCAATTCAGGCAGATTAAAAGGATTAAAAACGCTGTACGCCCGCAATTCGTATTTCGCCGTATAGCTGTCGATCTGGAAAGTAATCCTGAAAACGTCCCGCAGGCTCGTACGCTCGAGCTTGGATTTGTCAAGCACCTTGAGCCATGCCCAGGGGCCCTCCTCCATTTGGCTGACGGTCTTTCCGTCCGCCGTGATGAAGCTCAGCACCACCCCAAGATTGGGGTGCGGCCCCGGCCACTGAAACTTGCTTGCAATAGCCTGACCGTTAGCGTACTCGTCAGTCTGGCCCTCTATGTTGATTCGAAAACTGGCCACATTCGAATCCAAGGCCATCGGTTTGAGCTGAAACTGAACGTTGGGAGTTGACTCTCCCGGAGCAAAGAAAGCATCGCGGATTTTTGCCGCATACTTGAACTGGTTGAGCGCGTTTGGGGACAAACGAATCCCTTGATTGTCCATGGATACCTGACGCCAGGTGGCAGTGTCGATAAACGATTTGAGATGGGTTTCGAAGAACAGGTCCATGATGCCCTTGGGTGCGAAGAAACGGCAGAAATCGGCCATTGTGGCGTCACCTCGGCTGTTTCGAAACAGAGGATATCGTCCATCCAGGCTCGCCGCATAATAGCTTACCACCTCGGCTCGCCACATATTGTTCAGCTCCGATCTTGCATTTTCCAGTGTAATTTCCCAGCCGGAGGTGGTGAGTAAACTCAGCCATTGCTGAAGAGGTTCGGGCAGGCGCCTGAATTCCATACTGGCCTTCTTCATCACATCTTGCGCACCGAAACCGCCCATCCGCTCCTTTGCAAATCTCAGCGCCTGCTCTTCATTGTTCGCTCCGCTGGTGATCTGCATCATGAGGTCCCTTACTTCATTGACGCGCTTCAGCAGGTCTTCCAGTGGAGGTGGGGCCTGGCCTCTGGTTTGCACCAGCCGGTTCAGGGCCTGGAAATTGGACTCCAGTCTGCGAGCCGGACCGGAAGAGACTCCATCAGGCTTACCCTGGGTTGCCAATGGTGAGCTCTTTTCGCCTGTTCCCGCTTGCTTCGAATCTGCTGAATCCACAAGGTTGGTGTTCTTTTCAACCGCTTGCAGCAGAGGTCGCAGGGGAGTATCCGGACCGGAAAGCTGATCGAGGATGCGGATCGTATCATATATGCCCTGTGGCTTTTTAATCTTCAAATTCAACAGCAATTTGCGCCAAAGCAGTTCATATTCTGCAAAATACTGATTCTGCAAATCGTCATACAGCAAGGTCAAATTGCTCGACTGCTCGGAGTATTGATTGAGCACCCAATTCTCTTGCAGGGCCTGCTTTACCAGGTCCAGACCCTGCTTTCTAAAAAAGGCGTTGTAACCCTGCAGCGTATAGAATCCTGGAATTACTATCGATTCCAAGTCCTTACCGTCTTCTGTCGTGAAAACGTCTCTGCTGAGCCGGGGGACTGCGTCCATCAGTCGAAAGTCACTCGAGTGGTCGGCCAGCGCAACGCCTTTCAATTGATTGTAGAGCTGCGTCCCCAGAGGAACCGACTTGAGTTTTCGCCGCACTCTCTCAACGAGCATCTGGTCAATGGGCAGGGGTTCATGGAGAATTTTCAATAGAGCGTCCGAATGCACACCGATCTGTTTCTGGAATTGGGGTTCCCTGGAATAAACACGTTCCCAGCAGTTCCTGATCGAGCCCGCAGCGAGCCCTATATTCATCTTTTCGGGGAGCGCCAGCATCAGATATGTTCGGAGCAACTCGTAGAGGAACCCTGAATCGGCGTCGCCACTTCGCGCCAGGATTTCACTCATTTGCTGCTTCAGCCGCCTGTTGATCTCAGGGAGAAGGTCGGCCATGAGTCTCTGCTCATAGGCCTCATTTACCCCTGCTCTTACCTTCTCACCCTGGTAAAGACCAAACCCCATATTCCACGAGCGTGTACTGTACACTCGACGTGCGGCAACGAGCGCATCGAGGCGCTTGATCATCATTCGCATGGCGTCATCGGGAGTAGCCGGCTTTCCGGAGATTTTGCGGTACTCATTAAGCTTTTCTTCGACCTTGGCTATGGCTTGACTGTTCTTGAAGTAGCTGACCGACCACATTGTGAGCAGGCCTATGCTCAAAAAGAGAAGAGAGGTGTATGCCGCCAACCTGAACCATGTTCGCCTGCGCTCGATCCGTGGATCCAGGCCCGCAAGCTCGGCCTCCGGAAAAATCACATCCTTGAGCAGCCGGCTGATGAAAAAGCTCTTGGGGCGGCCTCGGAAGGCCGGAAGTTCCTGGCGCTCCATTCCATAGACACTTGCCAGCACCCCCATGATCCTGTCAATGGGCGTGCCCTCCTGGGTGCCGCTAGTAAAATAAACCCCCCGCAGAAGAGGTTCTTTCTCAAAACGACTGGCGCCGAAGATATCGCGCAGGAAGGCCGATACAGTCGGCTTAAGAAGCGCAAGCTGCTGCGGGAAGCAAAAGATAGTGCCGCGGCGGTTGGTGTCGCGCTCCTCCTGGATTCTTTTAAGAGTCCAGTGATTCAGCCTTCGCAGCACTTCATCGTAATTACCCTCCAGAAAGGCAATCAATCTTTCAAGCTGTTGTTTCAAACCCTCATGGGGGAATGTCTCTCCCCATACCTGGGCCCTATCTTCCTGGGTCAATTCGGAGAAAAAATCGCCGAACCCGGCGATAAGGTCGCATTTTGTAAAAACCATGTAGATGGGAAAGCGACTGGACAAAACCTCGTAGAGTTCATTTACCCGCAGACGCAGTTCCCTGCCGCGTCTGCTCCGCTCCTCTTCGTTCAGCTCCATTAACTCGGACATGCTCATCGCCAGCAGAACACCGTTAATGGGGCGCCGGGGCCGGTATTTTTTGAGCAGCCCCAGGAAGGCGCTCCAGGCAGCCTTATCTACCGGCTGATAACTATCCTGCGTCGTATAACGCCCGGCGGTATCCAGAAAAATAGCTTCATCGGCGAAGAACCAGTCGCAGTTGCGCGTTCCACCCACTCCCCTGACGGGACCCTCGCCAAGCTGCTCAGACAGAGGGAACTTGAGCCCGGAATTGCGCAGGAGTGTGGTCTTGCCCGAACCCGGGCCGCCGATGATGACATACCAGGGAAGTTCATACAGAAAGGCGGTGTCTCGCCTACCCTTTTGGCCTGTCTTTCTCAATAACTGCAGTGCCTCTTCAAATCTTCTGCGAAGGCTCGCTATTTCCTCGCTTTGCGCCTCCTCGATGGCCTCTCGCTCCGGACCCATCGCCGGGACCGAAAGATTGGTCATTAGTTTTTGACCTCTCCGGCTGGCGCGGACCCGCATAAACAGGTTGTAAGCTGCCCAGATCACAACGACAATCAGAATGGCCAAAAGGCGGTTAGATTCCGAACGAAGAGGCGCCAACTTTCCAAATGAGATCAGCGGGCCGATAAACCAGACCAATGCACAAAGCGCTGCCACCCCTGCCAGCTCGATGGGGAGTTTCTGTCTAAGGAAATCTATGAGATAACCCATATATCACCTGATATGGATGTCAACGCGCCGGTTGAGCGCTCGGTTCGCCGCTGTATCATTAGGCGCAACCGGCTCCCTTTCAGCTCGCCCCTTAAAGGTGAGACGGTTTCCAAGCGCCCCTTGCGAGTCAAGCACTTCCGCAACCCTTTTCGCGCGCGCATTCGACAAATCCCAATTCGAAGGAAAACGAGCTGAGAAAATAGGCTTATTGTCAGTATGGCCGATCACCTCGACGCGACTTGTTCCATTCTTGAGTGCCTGACCGATTTTGGACAACAATGGCATATATTCCTTCCGAATCTGGTCGCTGCCCGAATCGAAGGCATTAGTGAGGCGAAGTATCGGACCGTCGAGCACAACCACCATTTTGCTGGCAACTTCATTGGCCAACAGATCGCCGAACCTGGGAAGCCGGGGTGGTGGGGCCGGCACATAAACGGGGGCAGCCGGTGGAGGTTCCGGTATCTTTACCTCTTCGCTCGCAATGGTCATCCAATCGCCGTAAATTCGGTTGGATGCCAAGTTGATCTTATATGAAAACCCAAGATAGGCGAGCAGAAGCACTAAACCTGCACCAACCCAGAGAACCCACATTGGAACATAGCGCGTCAGCGGACTGCGCAAATCACGCAGTCCCTGCCAGTTGATGGAAAGGCTGAGTCCGGAGTCGCCTCTAAGTCTTTGGATCTCCGTATATATTTCCGCGCGCAACTCTTCCAGAACACGATTGCCGTTAGGTGATAAGCGGTATTTTCCCTCAAACCCGAGGCTCAGGCACATGTAAGCAAGTTCAAGCAGGTCCAGGTGCTCGGTGGGCCGGCGCATGAAGCGTTCGACTACGGGGAAGAACTCTTCCCCCCCTACTGCTTCTCGATGAAACTTGACCAGAAGAGTATCGTGTCCCCAGAAGGATTCACTTCCCCATGGAGTATTGAGCACCGTCTCGTCGATCAACGAACAAATCAGATAGCTGGCCGTCCTGACCTGCTCTTCCGAATAACCTTGCTGTAACGATCGGTTCTGGAATGTTCCTATTTCCGCAACAAGGCGCTCCTGCAGGTCCTTGACGGATTGATGGAATGCAATTTTCCTCAGTTTCGGAACAACCATGAGCAAAGGCAAGGCGTTCGCCGTGAGCTGATTGGCGCTTGGTATGAATTCTGGTCCGGCCTGGCGGTCCATCTGCGGCCTTCTCGGTCCGGGCATGGCTGCAGGCTCGCCCATCACCGGCGTCTGCCGCCTGCGCCCACCTGGCGTTGGGCGAACAACTGTCTTGCCCCCGCCCCCATATCCTGACAAGGGATCATCCCCGCTCATGGCTGACTAACCTTCTCTGATGGCCCAAAACTCCATGTTGAGTTCAGGAAAGTCTCCGCCAATCCAAATAGCAAAACCGCCTGAACTATGCATTTTTGTCCAGTGCTCACAATGTTTGTTGAGTTCGAAGTAGGTAAACCCGGTTCGGTATGGAATTTCCTTGGGCGCTACCGGCAAAGGCTCGGTAGGAATGCCTCGCAGGTGCGATGCAACCAGTTGCCGAATTTCTTCAAAAGGGCCGATCTTGACCTGATCTGGAAAGTTGTTGCGCAGAATCTCCGAAGATACCTGCGCTTTGACTGCCAGGACGAACACCGCATTGTCCAGTAAATTCACATCGGGCAGCCGGGCCACGTAAACTCCGGCTTTGGGTTTGCTAAGCGGAATCTGGATGGCTCTCCTCATCCTGTCCTTGACGAGTAGATCCCGCAGTTCCTCCATCAAAGGGAAAAAAGTGTTTTGGAGGTCGTCGTGATCATAAACCGGAAAACCGATGGGTCGTGTCTCATCCCGGAAAAAAGTGGAAAGTTCGCCAACCAACTGGATCAGGACCCGGTAAAAATCCTCCGGGTGAAGGCCCGTCACGCCGGAGAGGTGTCTTAGCAGCGGCTGATAACGATTGATCAACTGAAGTACCAGAAAGTCACTGATTTCCCCCATCCCACCCTGACCTGGAGCGATTAAATCCCTGGCAAGCATCTCACCGCGAGTATTCAATATACCGTACCCCTCCCGCAGAAATGCGTTTAATACCGGCATAGCCAGGCAGTTGAGGTTGGAGGGAATATATCTGCCATCCAATTCGATTTCTTTATTTGCGCGTATTTCCAAAACCCGCCCCAGTCCAATGCAGGTAAAGCCCGACCGGTCATCGCGCTCCAGCAGGAAACGTGTCTTGAGGCTGCCGACCTGCAGAGGGACTCGCCCTTCGGCCCCATAGTTGCTGTCTCTGACCTCCCGCTCACGGATCCGAAACCTGGCAAGGCTATCAGGGCTCTTTTCGCTGTCGGTTTCTGCTGAATCTTCACGCCTTACCGGCAAAGCCAGGAAAACCAGTTCGTCCTGAATTCCATCCGGAATGTCCAGCGGCAGGGGCAGCGGATCATCTTCCGGCAAATAGAACGGCGTACCATCCGGAAAAATCCCCCTGCATTCCGTGAGTCCAAATTTGCCTATTTTCAGCAGATGGTTATCTATCAGCAATGAATACAAACCCCGGACATAGGGTCGCAGTCCAAGGCAACGACCGTTGATTATGTTTTCCAGATAACGGTCATGCTGCTGAAAGTGCTGAGGAAGAACGAACATCCCTTGTGACCAGGCGACTCTGCTGCTCGAATTCATCTGCCGTTCCTTGTCGTGGTTTAGCTGCTTGTCTTTTTGGTGCGCAACTTCTCCAATTGGTCCTGATATGCTCGAACGAAGGCCTTCCCGAATATCCCTTCCTGTGCTTCCTCCTTCAGCTCGGGATAAGCTTCGCAATAGGCCTTCCAAAATTTGCCTTTGGTGTGCAGTATCGAACTATCCTTGTTCTTCTCGGAAAAACGCTCGGGATCCAATTGATTGAGCGCATCCACCAGTGACGCCTGGATCCCGGCATGCAGTGCCAGTTGGTGGTTCATGATGTCATCAAAGCTTTCGCGGACCGCATCGATGGGTTCGAGAAAGCTGGGATGGTCTCTTTTCAGGAGGTGTTTAACAGCATCATCAAGGGTTGGTGAAAACTTCAGGGGGTTATTAGAGGTGGGACGAACCATAGTCATTGCAATGCGAATTTCAGCCTTCAGCTCCGCACGGCCCCTGAGAACCGTCCAAAGCCCATTCACCAGTTCCCTGAAAACGGCGCCAAGACTTTCCATCAAATCCGGAATTTCTGTGTAAGTTAAAGATGAGTTCTCAAGGCCCGCTCCTTTCAGGAATCGATCGAAAAGCTCGCTGTAAACCTCTTCGGGAACCTGCCGAATCTGCTCTGAAATCTTCGGGGTTTCCGGGGCGGGCTTCCCTTCCCGGTCTGCGTGACGGGATTCTGCTCCCGGCTGATACAGTGGACTTGATGCTTCATGGACTTTGGCTTCCCCCCCGGATGCGCCCTCACTCGATACACCTACAGACTCGGTGGGGGGGAAATCATCCAGATCCTTGAAGAGTTCATCCAAACCCGTTATGACCTCGTCTGCGCCGCGCCCTTTCGAGTAAGCTCCGGCTCCCTCCTTTTTCGAGGTCGGAAGGACTCCGCCGGCTGAGGGCTCCTTAGTGGGCTCAGCTTTTAAAGATTTGCCGATATCTTCCTCACCCGTGTCCTTGAAAAAATCGGTTATACTGAGTTGCTTGACGTGGAGAGCAGGCCCTTTGGATTGCTCCGCTGACCGGGCTTTAGAATAAGGGTATTCGCCGATTTCCTCTTCGTCGGATGATACTGGGACCGAATTCCCTCGGAGTGGTGCAACGGAGGAGTATTTCCCGGAAGCGGCACTTTCGGCTTCCGTAATATGCACTTTTAGTTCGTGGTCTCCTATTCGTAGAACGTCGCCGTCCAAAAGCTCCACCTTTTCACCGTGAACAAGTAAATCCCGATTATATATAAAGGTACCGTTCGAGCTTTCGTCTATCAGGTAATAGCAGCCGTCTTCAAAGCTGATCCGGGCATGCCTGCGTGAGACAGTTTCATCATGTAAAACAATAGCGTTGTCCATCGCCCGTCCGATAACGCCTCCGTCCTGGTAGATAATGACCGGAGACCTTATTTGGGCGGGTTGCCCTTGGTATTTGACAATATCAATTCTGAGGGGCATGATGAATGATACCTTTCGTACAGGCACAAACCTTCAGCCACATCTGGCAAGTCGAGTCGTGCTTGCTCATCGAATCATGTCATGTACACTTCTATTCGTGCCAGAACCACACAGTTCTGACATTGGCCGAATCCTGCTGATTTAGCACTTCAATAAATTCACTTACAAGTTGCTTCGTACTATTGCTGTTAGTATTCGTAAGTGCCTGACATATATTCATTAGTTGCTGGTTAGGACTCCTACATGCAATAACATATATGTATTCTTTGCCGGTAACTCCATCCAAGAAAAAATATCCCTTTTCTGGAAACCTGTACCCTGAATACGGCATCACTGGATTCTTATTAGAGCTGAATTGCCGGTTTGGGAATATAGGAACAATCGATTCTGCTGAATAATTAACCTGCACCACATATATATACAGTTCCTCATCCGGGGAAAACACTATGTAGTAGCGATCATTTTGGGTCAGGGTATCGGATTCCTTCACCTCCAAAGGGCTTTTGTCATCTTTCATACGCATGGTCTTGAAAGAGCCGATACTGACAGGTGCAGGCTTAGGCGGTAATTGCTCCTGTTTTCGTTCCATCTCCCGGGGAGTATCTGTGCCCTGCTCAATAGGAACGTCAGGACGCACGGATAATTGCTTCGTTTTATCGCGCTCACCTCCCCAGTCCACAAGCAGGGTACCTATCGCGGCAAGACCGACTACCAGAATGACAGCCAGAAAGATGGCGCCAGGGCCCACACGGCTGAAAACGGAACGCCTTGGCGGTTTTGCGGGTTTGTACTGTTTCCTGTCGGCCGGACTCACTTTGCCCATGGGCGGCACGTCTTTCAAAAGCGGTTTGATCCTGGTCGCTTCGGCATCCGAACTCAATGCCTGGCCAAGCTCTTCCATTGTCTGGAATCGGTCGTCAGGATTTTTTTGTGTGGCTGTCAGAATTACCTCTTCAAGCGACTCCGGTATATCCGGGTTTACGGATCTTGGTGATGGCAGTTCCGAACTGAGATGTCCTATCAGGATATTGTACTCCGAAGCGTTGGGATCCTGGAAGGGTGCTGTCCCAGTTGCCATTTCGAACATCGTGATTCCCAGGGAGTAAATGTCCGACCTGTGATCTAGCTTCTGGTTTCTTATCTGCTCCGGCGACATGTATAAGGCAGATCCCACCGTGAAGCCGGCCTTGGTCATTTGAGGGCTGTCTATTGCCCTCGCGATCCCAAAATCCATAAGCTTAACTTCACCGGAAGTCGTTATCATTATGTTATTTGGCTTGATGTCCCTGTGGATTATTCCATGACTGTGAGCGTATGCCAGGCCCTCTATCACTCTACTGAAAATCTTAATCAATGCAGGAAAAGAAATAGCTCCTTTTTCCTCCACCAGTTCCTTCCCTGTCTTGCCTTCGAGTAATTCCATTACGAGAAATTGATTCTCTTCTTCCTCAAAAAAGTCGTACAGAGTCACAATCGATCGGTGATTCAGACTGGCGGTAACAAGAGCCTCAACCTGAAACCTGGTTTTCAACATCTGATTTGAATGGGCAGGGTGCAGAATCTTAATCGCAACCGGCCTTTGAAGGGTTTTGTCCAGGGCTTTGTAAACCTCACCCATCCCTCCTTCGCCAATTTTGGCAACAATTTCATATCGGTCTTTAATAGTCTTTCCAATCATTGCTATTCACCGTCATCGTTGCCGTAGGACCTATTGTGACAATGTGGGTTTTTCATCCATATCTTAGCACAAAAATAGTATCCGCTCTACGGCTTGTAAAGATTGGCGCAAGAGTGGTCTACCATGCCCTGAAAATAGTACGTCCATGTTGTGTCGGCTTTTCCCCTCGCCCGTTACTGTCGCACCGTCTTCGCTTGAGCTTCTCAACAGGAGTTTCAGGAATCTTGACAAAAAAACTGCGCATATTTAGTAAAAACAGAACCTTACAAAAGGCCGGTGGCTAAGACACTCTTGGTCCTTTCCCGATAAAATGTATGAAATCAGCAAGTTACTATGATGTTTGTCCATTATGTGGTTATTGACTAATCTGTCAAGACAAATCTGGGATGCAAGGGGTGTTACACTCTTTTGCGGTATCTACCGGAAGTTACTATATAATTCCGGCCTTGGCGGGCGAGATTCCTGAAACTCCTGCTCAACACGGACAGGCAGGAAGCGAGCTGTCAACTGCGGTGGTGGGGGGGGTGTCCTGAAATTGCAAAAACCAGCCCCATTGGCATTTTCCTTGCGTGTTTGATTGGGAAATTGTATGGTTTTGCAGGCTTTGAAGTTGTTCCGGAAGTTATCTCGGACAGAAGCCAACCCCAAAATGCGGTTCGAATGCATAGCGCACAACTTGATGCATTATTGCGGTTTATGAATTGCTCTCTTGCGAAAGTAAAATCGGAAGCGGGCGAACATTTTATATCGAGAGTTCATGCGCCGGATCTCCTGTAGTGCGCATTCGCTTTGATTGGGCCAACCTCGAAAGGAGGGCCGCATGAGAAAGATAACCGCACTCATTTTTGTCTTCGTTATTGCAGCTAGCCTGGTGGGACGCGTCCACCTTGCTTTCGCGCTCTATCCGGAGAAAAGCATCCAGGAAATCAAGACGATCACCGAGGCGGAGGGGTTGGGCGAATATGTATATGTAGTTGATAGTATTACCGATAAGTTGACAGAAGCTTTGAAAGATAACTTAAAGCGGAGGAAGCCCGAGGTTTACGAGGAAAACGGGACCAAAGGCGACTCCAAGTATGTCCTTCTGGGGATCGGAGGAACGACGCTCGACCCGCAGCCGGGGCCCCCGAAACCTGCTTCTCCCGAAACACCAAAAGAGCATGGAATGTTGCCGCCGCCCGAACCTTTGACTCCTCAACCTGAATCCCAGGGCATCGGAACAGTGCCGCCTCCTTCTGTGGTAACACCTGGAGAGCTCTCCGGACATGAACAGGTTAAGGAGGAGACCGGTTCCCCAAAGCCGGTGACTTCGAAAGCAACACGGAAAAAGCGCAAAGAGAAAGGCAAAACCACTGCCGAGCGGGCGAAAACGGCAAAGCGGGCGAAACCCCGATCACAAAAGACGGTGGAAAAACCTTCGGAGACAAACACCGGTCAGGCAAGATCTCCTGCGAGGCATCCCACGCCCATTGGCGTGACAGAATCTCTGCAACCACAGGGCACGGGACGCCCCGCGCCGAAGCCCGAGAAGGGGAGTACAACACCATCGGCCAGGAAAAAGGAGAGCGATCAGTCTGGAGCAACACAGCGTCAAGGCGGGCAAATCCAGGATAAGCGCTGACAGAAGCCCCCCGTACCGAAGGGGCGGCAGACAACCGGGAAGCAACGAAAAATCTCTTTATTAGATCAAAAAATCCGAATCGTAAGCCTCGCGGGGCGTAGAATTCCCATCGGTCTTTCCGGATGGGCGCCGGTCAGGCTTCCAGTTTGAATCTTATTCGCAAGACTCCCCGATCGAAGCTGGTCGATATCACCCGGAACCGGCCAAGTTCTTTTGTTGATTTTACATGCGGGCCTATACATGGGCAGGCGTCATAGTCGCCTATCATGACTATCCGAATTGTATCGCTGACCGTCTCCGGCAATCGATTCAGATTGAAGACCCTTTCAGCCTCACGCCTCGAGATGAATTCTTCCGAAACAGGCAAATCCGCCTCAATGATCTTGTTTACCCTATTTTGAAGTTGTTCTACTTCTATTGCCAGCAAGTTTCGCTCAAAGTGATAATCGACTTTTGATTTTTTCTTTTCAATATGCGCACTGAAGCACCGCTTACAGCCAAACATCCGAATCATGGTTTGATTTATAATGTGCTCAGCCGAATGCATTCTCGGGTCAAACAGCTTTTCGTTCATCTACTCTCAACTCCCTCCCGAGCGAGACTTAGTGGTCTTCAACATAAATGCGATCCCGCAGCCTCCAATCTTCCATACCTCCCAGGTAGTTGCGTACCGGGGACAACCCGTCCAGTTGATGCACCATCCAGGTATACCCCGACCTGACGCCACCCGTGCAATAAAAGATGATGGGCTTTGCCGGATCTATATTATGGGATTTTAGGAGTTTTTTCAGTCCGGCCTGGTCAAGGGGCCTGCGCTGCCTGCCAGTAGAAAATTCCGTCCACGGGATATGGACTGCGCCGGGGATATGGCCCATTATCCACTCCATTTTGGAGCGGCAATCTATAAGGATAAAGGACCTGTCTTTTGATTCCAGAACCCGCGTCTCCACATTGATTTCCGGTCTGAGCCGGACCCGGTAAGTAGAGGCGGGCCGGGTTGAGTTCTCAGGGCCGGCCACAACCGGATAGCCGTGGTCTTTCCAGGATTGGATACCTCCAGCCACAACTCGTATGGGACCCTGATGGCCGAGCCAAAGGATCACCCAGGTTATCCAGCCTTCTCCGCCCATACTTCTGTCGGCATCACCGTATACGACCACCGGCGTATTTTCAACCATTCCCATTTGTCCCAGCGCAACGGCAAGCTGCTCAGGCCGCGCCAGGCGATAAGCCCTCCCCTTTTCATCTGTTCGCGTATAGTTCTCCCATGAAAAGGAAAGCGCACCCGGAATATGCCCGGCCAGCCAGTCAGATTCAGGCCGAGCGTCGAGGATAATCCATTGGCCCCTGTCTTGAATGAGCTCGGCGGGTTCGATAAGTGCCAGATCGAATGCAGAAGCGCTTTTTGAAGCAATTAAGAGCAGAAGAAGAAAGGCTGGAACGGAGGCCTTAATTTTGCAGTTGATACTATTGTGTCCCATTGAATGTTTTCCAAATCACGACCAGTTTTTTCCTTGTGTTCGCGCCATTGCCGCCTTCGAGCGGCGACAGTCGCGCCGCAGGTGATTCGCTGCCACAGGGCAAAGCTTTTGGCGTGAGCCCATATATAAGAAATATATATCCAAGCAGGCAGGTGCGCCAATACCGGAGGGCATCATTTTACAATGAACGCCACCCGGGGGGTTTCAGCCGGCTCACTTTGGCCGCCACGCCAAACCCTGGCCCGCAGGATGTATTCGCCGCGGGAAAGCGGCCATAAGAACTGATGCTCATCTTTTCCGGTCTCCCCTGCCAGTTTTCCGTTCAGGACCCACTGGACTCTCTCGGGCTTGATAGTTTGAGAGATTCTAAACGCAAACGCCTGAAGTTCAGCGGGAATCCGGGGGTCCATAGCGATCTGAAGGCCGGGGGTGGGCTGAAGCAACTGAATGCCGGATACTGAATGCCGGATGCTCGATGCCGGGTGGGCGGGGACACAATCTACCCGCACATCGCTGCATGCAGCCCGGATCGAATGAAGTGAACATACTTCAACAGGGACTTTGCCGGGCTCGAATTTTTCGTCCATACGCGGACATTCGGGGCCTGCAAGCATTCCGCTCACTGCGCATATGCTCACGGACTGCAGGCCGGACCACACTGGGAAAGGACCTGTTTCCCCCTCACGGTTCAGTTCCGCGAAGATCGCCCGAAGAACGAGCGCCGGGCCGATGGCTCCGGATACTCCCCTGGTTGGCCGGTGGTCGAGATTTCCCATCCACACGCCGGCAGTGTATCGTTCGGTAAAACCGACTGCCCAGCAATCCCGATGGTCCGAGGAGGTCCCTGTTTTTGCGGCTGTCTGGACCGGAAAGCGCAGGAGGTGGCCTTCTCCGAATTCAAGGCGTCTCGCCTGCGGGTCCGAAAGTATGTCAGCAATTATTGCCGCCGTACTCGGACCTATCACCGGACGTATTTCGTCGGAGGGCAGGTGGCGCTCGCACAGAGCACGCAGCGGCCGGAATGCGCCGTGGCGCGCCAGGGCCGAGTAAGCCTGCACAAGCTCGAAGAGGCTCACTTCGCCATCCCCCAAAGCGAGGCCATGTCCGTAGAAGTCAGCCGATTTACTGAGACCCGATATACCGAGCAAGCGCAGCCACTGGAGAAACCGTTCGGTCCCCGTGAATTGGATCGTTCTTACGGCCGGCGTATTCAGGGAATTTCCAAGCGCAACCCGCAGCCGAAGCGGACCGTAATAAGTCCTGCTGTAATTGTGGAAACTATGCAGACCCGAGCCGGCAGCTTCAGACAGAGGAGAATCTTCTATCAAGGTTGCAGCGGTCCATCCCATTTCCATCGCAAGGGCGTAGAGAAAGGGTTTCAGGGCTGAACCCGGTTGCCTCCTTACCATGACGGCATCCACCCAACCCAGTGATTCCCCGGCTGACAGGCTTTCGCTCACCCATGCAAGCACCTCGCCGGTCCGATTGTCAACGACCAGCGCAGCCCCATCGCCCACGTCGCTTGACTTTAGCGCTTCGAGACGGTTCCACAGGATGTGCCGGACTTTTTCCTGAACGCCCCCGTCAAGGCTGGTGGTGATCCTGCCACTGGAGTTCAATTCCTCGGCCCCGGTGGTGTTCAATACATACTGAACGAATTGAGGCGCTTCGATTACTCTCCTGGAATGAGCGAATTCAAAGCCCTCCGAGAGAGCGGCGCGATATTCGGCTTCACTGAGCAGGCCTTTGTCTCGCAGATGTGCCGCGAGCTTCGAGAGACGCCTTTCCAGGGCTTTTTGCCTTTGTTTCAGATCGAGACCGGAAGGCGCCCGCACGAGGACTGCCAGCGCAAGGCTTTCTTTCACGTTAAGAGTTGCAGGATCGCGGTCGAAATAGAACCGGGCCGCTTCCACGATTCCCCGCCTCTGATGTCCGTATGGGACCTGGTTCAGGTAGAACTCCAGGATCTCGCTTTTTGAAAAACTATTTTCGAGACGTGCCGCTTCGATCCCTTCGAGCCACCTTGACCATACGGTTCGGGGACGAGGGTGAAGCATGCGAGCGACCTGTTCTGTGATAGTACTTGCCCCCCGGACTCCTTTCATAGCGCGCAGGTTTTGAGCCAGGGCGTGCACGCGGGCCGCCCAGTCCACCCCGCCATGGCTGTAAAAACGCCTGTCCTCCGACCCGATGAAAGCATTTCGGAGAAGCGGCGGGGTTTCGTGTAAAGCAACGGTTTGAACGCTCCACCTGTTCTGATAACTGATAGAAAGCGGATTGCCGATTCGGTCTAGAAGCTGCGGCTTTCTTATCTCCGAGTCGCCGAGCAAAAGAGTGGCAGGCAGCGTTTGAAGGTCATGCGCCGTTTTCAAAGCAAAAAACACCGGCATGCCTCCCAGGAGGCACAGGAGGCACACCACAAACTTTCTCCCGCCTCTCCGGTGCAGTCCGCTCATTCAGAAAGTTCCACCTTCAACATTACGGGTGAGCTTTTGCCGTAAACGTCTGGCTCATACATTTCTTCGGCCCGGGCGGGCAGGGCCTTGAATTCGCCCGGCGCTATCGCCTGAGCCGTGTATGAGAGGTAATAATGTCCGGCGCTCAGCCGCTCAGAATAAAACCGGGCGGAGTCATGACGCAATTCCTTATGGTAGAAGCTCCAGCGGGATACGCCGAAACTCCTCCAGTCGGTGTAACCGTTGCGCAATGACTCCGGGGCAAATGCAGATTCGCCTTTTTGCGCGTCAACTTCCGAGGTGGTCGCAAGTTCCCTGTTCACCGGCTCAAGGCCTCCCGGTACCGGGTCATCGACTACGACAAAGTAGCGCTCCGAGGGCAGGGACACGAACAGGTCCACCCTCACCAGTTCACCTGTCTTGACCTGGACGGGATTTTGCGCAGGGACCCATTTCCCGTCGCGTTCAACACTGTATTCCCGATGGATTTCGATCCCGGCATTGATCGAATCGCCATTCATGCCGACCGGCTCGTAGGTGAGCGAGGTATCGTAGTAGAGTCTGCCCTCACCTTCCTTGCTCACCGTCACAGCCGCCTTT
>Ga0074046_10001498_pt1 | contig 21017 bp, 20 predicted proteins | sample BogForMeECP23OM3_FD_94441 | JGI IMG/M metagenome (GOLD analysis project Ga0074046, IMG submission 94441) | Bog forest soil microbial communities from Calvert Island, British Columbia, Canada - Bog Forest MetaG ECP23OM3 | ecosystem: Environmental > Terrestrial > Soil > Wetlands ... | reverse complement strand
TCGGGGTCGAGATCGGGGTCGGGATCGCGGTCGTGGTCGCGGTCGGAGTCGCGGTCGTGGGCGCGGTTGGAGTCGGGGTCACGGTCGAGGTCGAGGTCGGGGTCATGGTCGCGGTCGCGGCGCAGGCTTTTAACGCAGGATTATATCGACAAGGGGGCAAAGACATGAAGAAAGTTATTGCAGCAATGGTGATGGTGGGGATGTTGGTGGCAATGGTGATGGCGGGAACGTGCCTAGCTGATGGAAACGACCCCTGGAAGCTGGTTGTGATCTTCTTGCAGCCCGAGGGTCTTCCCGGCAACATGCCGACTCCTGTTCTTTCCACCACCCCATTTATGACTTACGGCGCATGTGAAGCTGCATCTGCGTTTATCGAAACCTGGCAGGCTAACCTTGGCGTCTACTATGGTATTTACACTCAAACGTCCTGCGTCAAGGATTGACCAGGCAGGGGGAAGGGTGAATCATGCCCTTTCCCCACTCTCCTGCCCTCTCTACAATTCCGCATTACCAAACACGTAAGCCTGATTTCCGTTAGCTGCCGAATAATTAGCCACCAGCCACGCAGGTGCGTTGGCTGGGATAGTGGCTAGTCCATTTGCATTCAACGATACCAGTATTGCATTAAGGTTAAATCCGCCGAATCCAGCAAACCCCAGGTAGGATACCGGTACGTTGTAGCTGCTGCCATTAGCCAGGTAAACTTCCCAACAGTTTGCCACGTTAGCCACCGTGGGGTTGGTGATGCCTGTGCGGGGGGTAACGGGGAGTGGTACGGTAAAGTACGCTACATTAGCGCCCACACCAACACCGGTGAAGGGTCCGGCATACCCCGTGGAAGTAGACCGGCACCCCGGCAAGTATCGCCAGCACCGCATCAGTTCAATGTCATCCGGTCGTCTCTCGAACACCGAGGAGATTGGCCCTGCCTCAAGCTGGCACCCGGTCAAGGTCCATATCAGGCCACCGGTCAAGGCTCCGAGGCTCAGGACTACTTCCAGGCCGCGTGTGGCGTTTGCCGTGAGCGGGATCGTGGTCGAGTACCGCGTCATGTTCGCGTTTGCCGCGAAGGTCCCCGTCACCACCTGCGTGTCGTTGCCGGTCCACGTATCATTGCTTGCAGGCGGCGTGTACGCGGTCCATGTCACGTTCGCGTTAGCAGCAGTCGTGGCGAGGTACACGGACAGCGCCACGGTCGAGTTGGCCTGGTCGAGGATATTGATCGACTCAATCCGCTGGGCGACCGAGACCCCGGTAACGCTCGATGCCCCGGAAATCTGGAGATAGTTCTTGAATTGCCCGGCTCCCGCTACCTGCTGCGCGGTCACATTGGCCCCGGTCGCCGCCACCCCCCACCGGTCCACGGTGTAGGTCAGGCTGGCCGGGGTCAGGGTAGCCCCATTCGCCACCGTGTTGCTGTTCCCGTTATTCCTCTGGTCAATCCGCATCTCCCCGTTAATGAGCCGATTCCGGTACATCGTCGTGCTCGACCCGGTAGCCCCGAGGTAATGCCACTTGGTCCCGTCAAAGATCAACTGCGCGAGGTCGCCAGTAATCAAGCTAACTGTGCCTGTGGTCCCGCCGAGGCCAAGGATGTTGGTCCCGAGGGTCACGGAAGTGTTCGAGTCATTGGCCACGAGCCAGAAGGACTGCCCCGCGCCGCCATTGGCAAAGTTCGTGATCGCGCCATTGTTCGCGGTTCGGTAGAGGAAGTATGCCGTGGACACATCCGGGGTCACACCTCCTGGCAAACTCGGCACTGACCATGAATTGCTCGCGTTGGCCGCGCCGCCTGCCCCTCCACCCCACCATGCCGGATTCGGCCCAGCCGGGAGCGCGTTCGCGCCAAATGTCGCGTTGCCCGAGCCGGTGAAGACCCGATACCCCCCTGCCGTGAACGGCCCGTTGAATGCTACATTGAAGCCTCCCAGGGCCACGCTGCCGCCTTGAAGGACCTGGATCGAAGTTGTGGCCGGAACCGTGAGGTTGTTGGCCGTGATATTGGCCGTGGCGTCTACGATCACATAAGCCGCGTTCGCGCCAATCGTCGAGACAGCGGTGTTGAGGCTGTTGTTATACGTCCCGATGGTGGTCAGGGTGGAAGACCCCAGCAGGTCGACATTGTCCACGGTCCAGATGGGCGCAGTGTAATTCCCCCCTGCCGCCACCAGCAGCAGTTTGTACTGCCCCTTGCCGTACACCGGCGTGATCGCGCCACCCGCCACTGTTGGCTGCCCGTTGGCCGAGAGCGTGATGGGGTTTGGCAGGGCATTGGCGCACGGTTTGTCGGAATAGGCAAACTTGGCCCCGCTCGGCCATGATGTCCCTGGGTTGAGCGTGAACAGGCTGCCGTTTGCGGCGCCATCCTCGGTGAAGTTCATTATCGGGTCAACCATCGTCGCCATCATCTACTCCTTGAACAGGTTCTCGACTGCCTCGTCATACTCCGGCCAAAACTCCCCGGCGCCCAAGATGAACACTCTCTCCACCGCATCCGCCAACGCATGAGAGACCGCGTAGGGTGCAGCTTTATCCCAGCCGGGTTCATCCAGCTCCGGGTGGCTCATGTCGAAATTATCAATATCCTTGAGCAGGACACCCCGCCTTCTCACGTCAAAGAACTCTGCTACCTCATGCAGCAGCACGGCGGCCATGTGGATCTCGTTCGGCATCAGGGCGATCCTGAATTCAATCGTCTTGTCTGTCTCGAAATAGTCTCCCGTGCTCGGATACCGCATCTCGCCTACCGGTATGAACTTGATCCTGATGTCCTTCATCGGTTCATCCTCCCCCACCGCGCTGCCGCAACCAATTCCAAGACCCTGCGCCTTAAAACTCGATCCCTGCATACTGTTTGCCCCCTTCTATCGCCTTCTCGGCCTCGTCGAACAGACCCTCTTCGTATTCAATCTCCTCGGTCACGATCTCTTTCACGATCTCCATCGCCTCCTTGCCGCACTCGCGCCAGTCGTCACCCCATGTGACCACGCAGCAGAAATACCCTGATGTTCCCGGTTGCCCCGGAATGCAATAATATGCCCCGTCACGCTTGCAGTGGGACTTGAGCATGATGTGGCCGGAAAGCTCCCCGGGAAACTCCACGCATATCTCGTGCTTGTCCGCGAACGGGCTCACGAGAACGACCTCGGCGCCGTATTTGGCAGCGGGTTCGAGCTGAGGCACCAATCCGCACGCTACTTGCCACACGGCCTCGGGATAGTTCTTGTAGAGTCTCGGGAACAGTTCTCCTGCTGGACTCGGTATGCGACAGGTTGGGTCGATAAAGTATGGCTCACCGTCTTCCGTGACCCTGATCTCGGTCGAGTAATGCCCGCGAATACCCAGCTCCTTGAAGAATGGAGCCATCGCTTGGTTCACGTGGTCCAGGATCTCGGGTGTCTCGTCACGGCCAAAGACTCTTGTGACAAGACCCTGGTCCTTGACCTCGTACCCGGCACAGCAGGAGGTGTATTGCCCATCCACCTGCATCCCGTCCCAGCCAGGTTCAGTCTTGGACTCGATCTTTGCTTGAACGAGGAATGGGACAGTCTCAGCGCGTTTGCCGATTCTTGGCACAAGGTCCTGCTCGATCCAGTTGCGGAGATGCTTCATGCCAGTGAACTTTCGGGTTTCTCCATCTCCGCGATATAGTGGCTTGATCCACCAGTCGCTAGGTTTCCGGTTACGCAGGAAGAGGCAGAGTTCCTCGGCGCCGTGGACGAGTTCTGTTTCCGGTACAGGGAGTCCCACCTGCTCCAGCCGGTCGAGGAACCCAATCTTGTCCAGTTCAATCACATCACTGCGGCCAGAGCCGAACACACGATGTCCTGATTCACGCAACCAGTGTTGCCGCTTTCCATCGTAAATGTCGGGAAAATAGACAATATCGGCTCTATCGAGGTACGATTCAAGCTCATCCACCCGCTGGATTTCCGGCAGCCCGGTCCCGATGTCCGACAGGTTGGACTGCTTGTAAGGGGAAGAATCCAGCAGGTGATACCACACGTGGCGGTATGCCTTGCCGAGTTCCTGGGCCATCCAAACGTATAAGCCTCCTCTGTCTATAAATAGTAATGATTTCATTGAGATATCTACAGTAGGAGAAAGATGATGTGAATGTAATCCCTCTGGTCCAACTTGAGATTTCACTTCTTCCCACAAGGTGGAATTATTCTCTTTAAGCCAACCGGCAGCCTCCTTGCGGGGTAGGAAAGTTGCACCTCCGTCATGACTAAATCCTCTCTGATCGTCGTCGAACACGTTCACCCGATACCGCTTGCACACCTCGTCGTGGCATTGGCCGGGGGAGCCGACGTAGAGCTTGCCGTACTTATCCACGCGGATAGCGGGAACGAGATCAGTCATTCGGTTCTTCCTTCTTCTTCCCCCATGCTTTCTTGGGCTTTTCCTCTAATGCCTTCAGCTTATCCTGCGGCCCCATCTCAGCATGGTGCATTTCAGCATACCTGTCTGCGTCCTCTTCAGTTTTAAACCGACCCAGATGCTTCCCAGTTTTATTAAACTGTTCCACCGCCTCCCTGTTGCTCATTATCCGGCCATCATCCGCTACAGTGGGGATTAGATATGCACCCTTTTCTCCAGTAATGGTTATCGACCTGACCGATGCTACTTTACCGTCTGGTAGCTTCACAGCCGGTCGGGTATTGTAGTCTATATTTCCCCGCTCCAGGGGTTTTGGCCCACCTTCATTGCTGGCAGGTTCGTATTTTGGTTCCTGCTTCTCCACTGGTCCACCCTCCTGCCGCCCAGGGATCGGCGCCTCTTGCCCCTGGGCCTGGTTAGGGTTTGCAGGCTGCGGTGGTTGCTTCTCCCCACTCGGCATGGGTGTATCCTTCCTTGCACCTCTCATCGCTGCCTCAGATGCAGCATACTGCGGTATCTTCGAGTACAGATGCCACATTATCCACTGCATACCCTGGCTATCCGGCTCAACCTTGGCCGCTGCCATGAGCAGGTCCTTGCCGAATCGCGTGGTGGTGAGGAATTTGGAAACAAGGCCCGCTGCCCCCAGAGCACCCACTGACCCTGCTGTGGCCTCGATGCTACCTGTCCCCGACATCCCCATAACGTGGGCTGTTTCCTCACTGAGCCCTGCAAGAGCGAAAGGAATGAGACTGTACCCTGTACGCGGATTCTGCATGTACTGAGCTGACCGATTCACTACCTGGAGAACATTTGCCAGCCCGCTCATCTTGCCAATCTCCTCTTCGGTCCATTTCACATTCTTCTTATACTTCGGATCATTGGCCAAGTTCCGCAATTCCTTAGCGTAGGCTTGGGGCGAGAACATGCCGCTCGAACCGGTAGTGCCCATTGCCTTGTCGTAAGCATCCCGGAGAGCATCAAACTTTACCCCGTACTGCTTATAATCCGCATTGGCTTTCTTGAAATCAGCAAAGGCGGCGCCAGGAGCAGCTTCGAGCATCCTGTCAATATCATCCGACACTGCCCCGTAGAGCTGACTGTACGCGCCATGCGCTATGTTGTCCTTGGCCGAGCCAATCTCTTTACCAAGATTCTTTCTTAACGCCCACAGATCGTCGAAACTAAAATCAGGAGGTTCCATTCTGGTGATAGGGTTCCCGGACTTGTCAAGAGTCATTGTCTCGACTTTCTTGTCTTTCAACTCTCCCCCGATGTTATTGAGTATCGACTTGGCCCTCGAATTCTGTATTGCCTCGAAGACTCCAGGGTAGTCTTTCCGCAACTGCCCCACAACGATCTTCGTGTTCTCTGCTTTCCCATGCGGAACAAGAGGCGCGTTCTTTCTCACCTGCTCGTACATTTTATCGAGGTGCTCGTCATTGGCCACTCTCATGGCCTCGGTCGATCCCGACGCAGGGTCCACAGTGTACTGGGCAAAGTGGCTTGCCATGGCAGATTCGGCATCGGCAGCCTGTCGTTCTCGCAGCGGCTTTATCCCACCCAGCCACGAGGGAAGATGTTCTCTCATCTGGTCGGACCAACTACTCTGACCGGTTTTCTCCTCAGCATACGTGAGGTCACGGACACCCTCTTTCTCGGCCAGTTGCCGAGTCTCGGTCGCCGGTACACTCCCTGCTGCCGCCTTGCCGGTCTTGGTCAGCAACCCACCACCAAGGCCACCCAAGGCGCCTGCCCCGGCGCCAGTCAGAAGATTTGTTCCCCTTTGCGCGAGAGGATTCTTGGTGCTTGGGGGCACGAACTCGGTCGCCCCCATCAAACCACCCATCGCTGCGCCACCAGCAGTCCGGCCAAGAAGCGACTCTCCGCCAAGCTCGGGTCCGGCAAGCAGCCACGGTGCAGTCTCCCCGAGAAACTCCCCGCCCTTCGCGTAGCCAGTGAACGGGCCATATTGCTTATAGGGCTCAAACTCGGATCGTCGCTGCTCAGATTCCTTGGTCAAGCGTTCGCCAATATCACGGGTGAATTTCCGCGTGTCTTCCCCCGGCGCCATCCTGCCGCCCACTGTAGTTGCAAATTGACCTATGTTTTCCATCATGTTCTGGAGGCCGGAACCAACACCTTTGAGGAACAGTTCTACACGACCTTTACCCTCGATCTCTTTGGCCTTCTGGGGGTTCTTCTGCTCAAATATGCGATTATCCGGCTTTGTAGGATCAACCCCAAACGCCGGGAGGGGCTTTCCGGTATCAGGGTCAATAAACTCCGGCAGGTTAGCCATTATTTCCCTCCGTTCTTGCGTTTCCACATTTCTTCAAGTTGATCTTCACTGTAGGCTGGGTTGGCTGCCTTTGCACGCTCCATCCAGTCTACCTTGCTAGCGGCATCAGTGGAAGACCCACCACGCACCCCTGTTTCCATACGGTTCACGATAGACTCGCGCTGTTGCGTTAGCTTATTGCTGCTTATTGCCATTTCCTGCCTCATTTTGTCGATTTCATTCTTAAGCTGCTCCGGTGTATCGGCAGCAGCAATCATCTCCTTGGCCCGTTGCTGGCCCATAACAGAAAGTTCCGCAGCGGTCGGAGTCGGGCCAGCATTGATTACCTTCACATATTCTGTGGCTGAGGTAACAAGCACGTTCTGAAAGGCCCGGATGTCCTTGTCTCCAGTATAGTAAGCAAATATCTGTTTCCACTCGTTGGCCTTTGGATATTCCCCCCGGTCGTATCTGTCAGCGGTTTCTGCCAGGAGGTCTAAGCTCTGGTCAGCCCCAACCTCGAACGCTTTAATCATGTCCATGCCCTTTGTAATGGAATCGAGGGAATCCTTGTCAGATGAAAATATAGCCTTTTCTGTTTCCGATTTAGCCCCACCTTGCTCTTGGTATTTGTCTATCACGTATTGGGCGTAACCTGCTGAATAGGCGTTTCGGGATTCTGCATCACGCCACGCGAACTGTGGTGGTTTGCCACCATGGAGGGCTATTTCGTACTGAGTCTTCTTCCTATCTTCGGGCCAATTAGCAAAAGCGTTTGGATCTGTTTGAGCAACCTCCCTTTTAGCCTTCTCAGTTGCCCCGGTCTTTGCTCCCGCCACTCTGATCTCGGATTGCTCTATAGCGTCGAGATTTTCTTTCGCCTGCTTGCTCTTTACGGGATCAGGATCGTGCAGCCATATATTGGTTAATTGTTCCTTTGTTTGGTTCTTCTCTTCCGCTCCCTTGGGCTCGACAATGGCTAGGCCAGGACCGGTCTTGGGATCGTTCCCCCATGTGGCTTCCTTGCCTGGGTTCTCCTGCGCGAGCTGTATCATGTCCGGTGGCAGGCCGTACCGTTCCATGGCACGGATCAAGGTCGGGGTGATTTTAGCGGTAACGGAATATTTATTCGGCGGCCCCGATATATCCGCATCCCGCGCTATCGCCAGTTTTCTCGCCGCATCCCCCATTCGCGGGTCTTTCAGATTGCCCGTCTTCGCGTCAAAGAGCATCGGGGCGAGCTGCCTGTCGATCCAGTCGTTCTTCATCTTTTGCTTGGTGGCGTCATCGAGGTTCATACGCGACCACTTGGCCATGCCCTGTTCCAGCGAAGCGTTAAATGCCGCGCCATACGCCTCCTGCTGGGCTTCCTCGACCTTGACCTGTTGCAACAACTGCGGGGAGGCTGCGAGCAACGCAGCGGGGTAGCGAAGTGCGGGTTCAGCCGAGACATGGTTCCGCCAGCCGGACCAGCCGGATTCATTCTGGATACCGCCGATCGGAGCGGGGAACTGAGTGGGTGGGGCTTGAGCCTGGTCGGGGGCTTGAGCCTGGTCGGGGGCTTGAGGCACGAACCTCGGGTCGGTGCTCGCAGTCATCTGGGACATGTTGGGTTGTCCACCAGCAAGACCACCGCCACCCATCATTCCACCCTTGTACGGTCCAGGGAAGTCAGCCCCCTGCATTCTGCGCTCTACATCTGCAATATATGCCTTGGTTGGTCCGATCTTGCCAGGAGGAAGATGATTGATCCAGTCCTCGCCACCTGCTTGGACTGCTTGAGCCACGGCTTCGGGACCGGCAATGTATGCTCCAAGGGCCTTGGGTATGTCATTGCCAAATCTCTGCATTTGCTGGCTGAGGTATGCTGTGCCACCGAGGAGGTTCTGCTCCGGGTTAAAGGCATCGGTCACACCCAAGTCTCTTGCAGTACCCGGCATGAGCTGCATCAGGCCCTGAGCGCCCTTGGGGGACACTGCATTGGGGTTCCACCCAGATTCGGCTCCGATTACTCCCTCCGCGAGCTTTGGGGGCAGCCCGAATTGGGCAGCCGCAGATTGGGCAAGAGCATGAAGTTGTGGAGCGCCTCCAACCGATACACCCCCACCCCCACCCCCACCGAGCATATTCTGCCCCGGCGCCGCTGCTTGTGGCGCGATCTGCGGCGCTACAGGCGGCGGTCCACCCCCGAGTGGCGGGCCCCCCTGCTGCATACCGTTCATCTTCGCCGCTTCGTAGTTGATCCTGTTCAAATACATCTGGTTCTGCCGCTCATCGGCGCTTGTAGCGAGCCCCAGGGCGTTCTGGGCAGCAGCAACAGGATGGTACGCGCCCATGCCTGCCAGGAACCTATACCACGGATTCGGGAACATGTTCTGCGCCAGCATATTGGTGACGGTTCCCGGAGGCAGCGGCATGACGCTGTTTGGGTCTTGACTCGGGCTGTAGTCGGTATTGTCATCGGCCATGTCAATCTCCTTGACTAGTAACTTCCGATAGGACCAGCAGTGGGGTTGTAATAGTCGCTGCTCATAGGAGTATTCCCTGCGTTATACTGTTGCGTGTAAGCCAACTGTGACAATAGGTTCTGTATGTTCGTGTTCGTGGCGTAGTTGTTCAACCCCGATTGCAGCGCGCCAAATCCGCTGTTGATGCCCTGGCCCATGGCCTGGGCGCCCGCCATACCACCTTGCATCAGTGTGTTGCCAATGCTCGATCCAGCCGCACCGGTCAATCCAGCAGCACCGCTCGCGGCACTCGCTCCCTGCCCGGATATGGCGCCGAGCAGTGAGAACGGTTCGAGGTACCGCTGATACGCTGCTCCGTACTCCTGCGAGGCGAGGTTCCCGGCGTTTTGCTGCAACGCCTGCGCCATGGTCCCGCTACCGTATGTCCCGCTTGCTGCCGCTGCCGACTGGAGCGCGTTCTGGCTGGATTGCAGCCGGAACTGGTACCCTGGGTCCTGATACATCTGCTGGGCCGTGAATGGCTGCAAGAGCGATCCGTAGCCGTACTGCGAACCAAGAGCGCTCGTGCTGGAACCCACACCCATCATCTCTTCCGCCACGGCAGGCATGGAATTCATAAGCTCCTGCTGTTGCGGGGTCGATAGTGCGCCCCACGATAGTTGGCCACCATTTTTGACTATCTGCTGCCAGACACCGGGAAGGGTTGACGCGAACGTCCTCTGCTGCACCGGGGTCATGCTACTGGCAGTCAGCATATTCGAGTTGAGAGTACCGGGCTTGGGTCCTAGTCCGAGCATGTAGTCCTGCAACCCTAGCGCCTGATACCCGGATGTGATCTGCGGCCATTGCAGACCTATGGCGGTTTGGAGCATCTGCTCTTGAGCACTGGCCGATGTGCTTGCCGCGTTCTGCGCCCCCATACCGGACATTATACCGCCAGCCGCGCTGCCTACACCTGCTACTATCCCGCCTATCGCCGCCATGATATTCTCCTTGCTCCGGGGAGCCCTCGTAAGGATTAACTGTCAGAGACCTCCGAGGTCCTGGTACTGCCACAACATCGGGGCGCCGCCAAACCGCTTCATGGCCTGGAGCGTGCGAGTTTGCTCGATCCAGCCTTCGCCCGGAATGCCTGTCATGTAGAAGGGGATATAGAAGACCCCGTTGTGCCGCAGCCGGTCCACAAGGCTCTTGATCTGGGCATCGGTAACGTCTTTCTTCAAGACTTCATTCCTGAACCTCTCGTCGCCCGCTTCCACACCAAACGCGCACGCCTGCATGCCACGGTCAATCAACCAGTCGAGGTCATCCGGTTCAATGTCCGCCCGGATGTAACACCCGAACGGCACGCGCAGATCGCCCCAAGAGGCTTTCCATGCAGGATCGTCGTACGGCGACTGGGCATCAGCGAGGTGGACCCCATCGGGTCGATACCGCTCCAGCAGCGGCATCAGGTCTTCTTCAACCTTGGTCCTGATTCTTCTTCCCGGAGGCTGAAACCGTGTCTGGCAGAACGAACAGCGTCCGAGGCACCCGCGACTCGATAAATACGGCAACACCTTCTTGCCCATGAACGGTCCCAGGCAACGGTCAAACTCCACACCCTCGAATATCTCGTAATCGGCAACCGGGAGGCTGTTCAAGTCATGCGTAATCCGCCATTCGCGGAATACCCTCTCGTCGCCGCCCAATATCCATTCCACCAGCTCCTCGCCATCGCCCCGGCATACGTGATCCACGCTGCCGTCCACAGGCTTGCCCAGACCTGCCCAGACACCACCCAGGATCACTTTCTTGCCGAGCGCCTTGGCTTTCCTCATGTAGCCGATTGAGGCCCGATAATCCCCCTCGTGAACCGCTGAGAACGCTACAATGTCACTTGGCGGGTGGAACTCACCCGGCGTGAACCAGTCGAGAACCGCGAGGTTGGTTCGGATACCCCAAGACTTGCATATTGCGGACAGTTGCGCGATCCCCGCGTTCCAGTGAACATGCGTCGGGTAGAACGCGAACGTGATCGAGGGCGCGCAGGCCGCGCTGTCACCGAGGTTCATTACGCCTCCCTGCCAGCCATGCGCGAATCTCGGCTTTGGTCCTGATCCACGGACATTCCTCCCGTAACATTGCATACTTCAATATATCGAACATTCTCCCATCCGGCAGTACGAGACCATGCCTGTCCACACCTTCGCGGCTAAACCCAAGATCGTCCAGTGTCCTCGCTGCCTGATACGTTTTCCCCATCACGGCGTAAGCATAGACCTTGACGAGATCCAGACTATCCGGGTCAAACAGGCGCCCGAATATAGTGCGAAGGGCCCGGGCGCTGATACATTTACCCCGGCAGGCTGGAATGATTGTGGCATGGAGCAGTACGGAATGAAGCACCCTGAAGTCGGAGAGAGTCACATGTCCTACCACGACGCCATTCTCGCAAAACACCCAACCCTCCTGCCTCAATAACGACGCCACTGCCTGCTCGGGCCCCACGAACTCGGCAAAGGGTTCGTGCTCTTTAGCGATCTTGAACATCGCCGGGATGTCATTGCGTGTGAATGGCCGCAGCTCGATCATCCCACCCTCACGTACTGGTAATTCGCCGTGAGCGTGCTAGCGCCTCCAGAATACGTCTGGATCGTGAAAGACGCTCCCGGTGCGCGATTCGCTACCACCTCATAGGGCCCGAGGGTTGAGGATTGAATCAACCCGGCGCCGTTGGCATTGGTGGGGGAGAAGGTTATTGCCGAATTCGCGGTCACGTTGGCGTCGCTTACGACCACGTTGCTCTGGCCGGTCAGGAGAGTGAACACTCCACCCCCTACACTCGGCCCGGTGTTGGCAAGATTCCCGCCGGTCGCAGCGTTGGAATGATTATGCTGGAGAGCCGCGAGACTCGGGTTCAACCCGGCGTCTTGCAGATCCCCGTTGGCGTTGAGCGTCACGAAATCCCCGGCCACACCCAACCCGGTCGAGGCATTGGCCAGATTGCCCTGTTCCGTGATCAGGCTGCTCAATAGCTTCCATACGGTGTCAAACTGCTTTCTCCATGCAAGCGAATTGGCCGAGATGGGTTCAGCAGAAGACGGAAGTGGTTGGGGCGCATTGGTCGCCATTGATTCCTCTAGAAGCAAAGCCAGTTAATATAATCCGATCCCGTTCCGGTGATCGTAAGAGTTGTGCCGGAAACACTGCATTTGACGGAAGCGTTGGCGGAGGTATCGGTGCAAATCGCACGGCAGCAGCAAGGATCAACCGTTTCACTTCCCCTCCTCAATCACTCACGTCCACGAAGGTATTAACGAGAACCTTATATATCGGATCGCTGATCGTGACATCGAACACCATGTTGAAGCTGCCACCGATACGCCGCCAGATGAGCCGGGTGAGATACTGCCCCTGCTGGCCCATAGCGGCCTCGTATTCATTGCTCCAGGTGTACCCACCGTCGATGCTCCATGACAGGAAGGCTTTCGGGGTCCCGATGATCGGTATCTGCATGTCTGTATCGGTGTCCGTCACGACCGGGTTGAACCCCATACCGACCTCAGCATCAATGTAGAGCGCGTAGAAGTAGAGATCGGTGCAGGATTCCTTGTCATGCATGATCGGCGCGATCCGGGTCGAGATTATCGGGTTGCCGCAATCGGTATAATACTGGCTCCCCATGGCCCACACCTGGCCGGTCTGGTAATCCCCCACCGTATGCTGCCCGTTGAAGTAGCAATAACAATTCGCCGCCCAGCGGTTCGGGTTCCGTCTCGGCGCATTGGGCGAGTAGGTTGACCGCTCATGCCACATCTGGGTCGTGTGGTCGTAAACCAGCGTTAGGTTGCCCGTGGGAAAGGTCAGGACATAGAACATGTGGCCGGAATCGCTGTACGTGAACCCGATTGCATCCGATACAACCGGCAGCCGGGAGACCCGGTTGGCAAGTGCTGGCGGCAGCAATGGCTTGGGCGTGTACCCTGACCAGCCTATCACCTGCACATCGCTGCCGTCGCTACCGAGGCAGTAGAGGAAATCACCCCCTTGCGCCACCGACTGTGGCGCCACGACGCCGTAATTGATCGGAATGCCCTGGTACTTCTGGAATGGCATGCCCAGGGACACCGGCGGCGTTCCCGCGTCGTACCACGGTTCGCCACAGTTGTCCTTGAACACGAACAGCAGCTCGTCGTAGACCGTGATGCCCGTGAGGGTGCCGGTGCTACTGACCGCGTTGCCGACAGCTAGACCGGGCCACACGGTTCCGTCGTAGAGATTACTGGCGTAGATCGTCTGGGAGTTGGCCCCGGCAATAAGAAAGTACCCGTCCATGAAGGCCAGCGAGATCGGGACATTAGGCAGGGCAACTTGTGTGAACACGCTCGTGACCGGGTTCCAGACATACCCGCCGACTGAATCGGCAATCATCATCTGATTGCCCCCGACGCCGTAAGCCGTGAGGCCGTTGTCCTCGATATAGACCGGGCCGGTCGCCGTGGCCAAGACCCCGACAACCGCGAGACTGCTCCCGTTCCACGAGAATACCTCGGCGCCCGATACGATATACAGCACCCCGCCGAATTCATACAGGCCACGAACCGGGCCACCGTTGCCGCAATCCACGATCAGGCTGGTTCCGGGCGTGCCGATAAGCGAGGTCTTGGACTTACCGGCGGGGTTGAGGTTCAGCTCGGGGTAGAAGTTGATGCAGCGGGATGGGTCGATTGCATTGGACCGGCCGCTGAAACTCGGGCCGAGGAATTGGACTTCCATCGCGGACCCCCTAGTATTCGTTCACATTGCCAGTGTAGATGTTATATATCCCCATCGCTTTCCCTGGCACGTCTATCCCTGCCGTAACCGGCTTGGTGTTCAGAGTCCTGAGCATTCTCCGTGAACTCGCCGCCGCATCCATCATGTCCATCGGGATCGGGACCTTCGGGCTGTGGTAGTGGCGAAAGAGCTTAACGGCTAAATTGCTCACGAGCGCGTCATAATACACCGGCTCGAACGTAACCACGTCCGTGGCGTTGACGAACTCGGTCAGGTACTTGTCCTCGTCAATATAGAGGGTATAGGGTGTGTACGAATCCGGCGTGTAGTAGACCCAGATGGCGCCGACCGGCGGGCTCATCTGCTGGGCGTTGCCGGGGTCGTAGTAGAGCGAAATGGGCCTGGCGTTGCTGATGGACTTGTCGGGGTAGCTATCGAACCTGTCCCGGCTCACGATCTCCACCGGCGTGTCGATGCCGTAGTTGTCACGAATAAAGGCCCCGGTGATGCTCAGGGGCCTCGTGGTGTTGAACGTCTGCCCGGTCCCGATGGTGTATCTTTCCACGCCTGCTGTCAGCGGGAAACTCTCCTGGGTCGTGGTGCGGAGCAGCAACCTGCGACCGCTCCACTGATCGAGCATGATGTTCGCGATCTGGATGCCACGGTTTAGTTCATACGGCGCCGGAGTCTCGTTGATTCTCACAGCGCCGCATTCGGACATGGCAAGGAAGATTATGTCTTGAACCTGGAGCTGCATTGCTCACCTCACGATTCGCGAATCGCGAATCACGAACGGGGTTATTCTTTCCTCACGATGCTTTCTGCGCGTCTCTTTTGGCCCTCTGCGCGGCGCGAGCCAACCGCAGCGATTCATTCCGCTTCTGCTTCCGCAATTCCTCGGGCGAGAGCGCGGTCAAGGCAGCGGCTGCCTGCACCGGTGTCTCTTCCACCGGAATTCCCCCCTCGATGCCCTTGAGCATGTTCACGGGCTCGGGTTCGTCTTCCGGCTCCACTCCACCGCGAAGCATGGCAAGGCTCTCGTCGATCTCGGCTATCTCAGCCACCAGCTCGACCTTTTTCTTGAGCAGCATCTCTTCCTGCGTGATGCCGGAGGGGGACATCGAATACCCCTGCACGAATGCCTCGTCCTGCTCACGCTTGGTCTTCACGACAATAGGCTGCTTGGCCCTGTGGTACAGCATGCAGGGGAAATGCTTGATTGGTTCGATTGCTGGAACGGGTTGCATGAAACGTCCTCCTTAAGGGTCGGGATCAATACTCTGTAAGCTGCTTGTTGCGTGTTGCGACAAAGTTCGCCATGGAAGGCCCTTTGGACTTCTTGGGGGCCTTGGCCTTGACACTCCGCGGCTTCTTGGGCTTGGGCATCTTGGTCTTGGCGGCCTTGGGCAGCTTGAGTTTCTTCGGTTTCTTCGGCTTCGTGATACTGCCTACGAGGTCCATCAGTGCCCTCCTGCCCGCGTTGCGTAAGAGCTGCGGCCAGCGCCGGAGACCTTCTTGTTGCCTGGAGCAAGAAGGTTCTTGCCCACGGAGCCTTTGGTCTTCTTGCGCTTCGGCTTATGGTTGTTCTTCTTGACTGTTTCCTTGGCCATGACTGCCTCCTAGCGCTTCTTGCCGCCACCGGTTAAAGGCACACTGCCACCTGCGTGAGAGCCATATGCGGTGTTGCTGGTCACGCCGGTCTTCTTCGTGGTCTTGCCTCGACCCTTGCCGCCGTCCTTGCCGAGCTTACCCTTTTTCTTGGCCATTCGAGTCTCCTTTCCAATTTTTCCTCAAGTAGGGTGTACAATACCCCATGTCATTTAGCATCAAAAACATCCCGTAGCGGCTCGCCACGGACTCTCTCCATTCCATATCCTTGTAGGTCGCGCACTGGCGGTCGTCCTGGCCCAGCACCAACCCATCCTGCACCGTCTTGCCTGCCTTGAACTTGGGTGAGCCGAGTTCTTCGAGCTTCTTGGCCCACCATGGGCAGACATCATCGCGGCCATCGACGCTCTCCCGGCGCTGCATGGGCAACGCGGCCCCGCAGACCGAGCAATACTTTTCCATCTGGGCCCGGAAGTGCTTCGGGGCCTTTCGCCACCAGCCGGGTTCAATCTTCCACCCGTGGCCGTCTTGCAAGAGCATCGACAATGCCCCGGCCACTTCGCAGAAGAATGCGCCGCGAGGGTTCATGGTAGCCGACCACGAATTCTGGATCCAGCATTTGTCCTGGATCACGTCCACGACCCAAGGTTCGATCGGAGTGGACCGTGGAGCCACCAGGATCGGCGTATGCAGCACATCGTCGCGGGAATGGTCATTGATGAAGATATGCTCGAAGGTCGAGCAGATGATGTCACGATAGCCCTCGTGGCCCTTGGGCAGACAGGTCCAGAGGCCGAGCTGGTTCTTGGGGAACCTGCTCGCGGCGTAGGCGCACAGGGCCTCGAACTCGGGGTGGAGCAGGGGTTCGCCCCCAAGGAAGCCGACAAGTCCCGGCCACCTCATCGGGTCGCTCCCCCCGCTTGCCGCCATCGAGTCGATGCACTTCTTGAACCATGCGAGGTCCATGAAGTAGGGCTTGGCATGATGCCCGACCAGCCTCGTGCAGTTGGAACACTTATTGTGACAGTGGTTCGTGATCTCGATCTGGATGCCGGATTGGATCATTTCCGTGAGTGGCCTCATGCCGCCACCTCGCCATTGCCGTTCAGACTCTCGATCTTGATCCCCCAGCCGTTCTGGTTGGTCTGGGTAGGGGGTTCGAGCTGCTTCTGCATCATCACGATCTTCTTGTCCATATCGTGGAGGTACTGGTGAAAGAGCATGTTGGGAATATCGGGCCGGTTGAACTTGGACGCGATCTCGGAAATGAGCGTGTGCTTGAGGCCGTAGCGGGCGATGTTGCGGCTGACGCAGTAATCGTCAATCAAGTGGCTCGGCTGCATGACGCCGGATCGCGATTCCACGACCGTCAGCCGGATGTTCTGAGCCAAGTGCTCGACATGCTCCGCAGTCATCGGCTCGGGCGGGTGGTAATAGTCCAGGCACCAGTCCGAGAACATGGCGCACCAGTTGCCCTTGCCGATAAACCTGCCGTCCCGCAGAAAGTACGGGTCTGGCTTGAACCGGTTGGGTGTGAAATCGGACGTGATGCCCGAACATGTCGTGTCCTTGCCCAGGAGCGCGGTCACGTCGAAGAAATCCGGGTGAATCAGCGTGTCCAGGTCCCAGTAAATGAACCAGTCGTAACCCTTGAACTCTTCCTGCGCCAGGTGGTAAATCTGGAACTTTTCCATGACCGGGGGAAGCTCAGGCCACCGGCGTTCCTTGATGACCCGGAACTCCGCCCCGATCTTGTCTGCGTGGTACTGCATGAAGGGTATGGTGAGCTTGGACATGTCCTCGCCATAACCCCCGACTTGAAGTGTGAATAAGACTTTCTTCATTCCTGTTTCCACTGGGTGTCCTCCCGTTGAAGGTTAACTGTTTGCCGCTTACCGTTTGCCGCTTGCCGCTTGCCGCTTGCCGCTTACCGCTTACCGCTTGCCGCTTGCCGCTTGCCGCTTGCCGCTTGCCGCTTACTGCCCCGTCTGCTCCCACCAGCACAGGCTGGAAGTAACGAGATTCGCGTTTACCTGATACCACCAGCCAGCGGGAACCGCGAACTGGGTCTGCGCCACGTTGGATGCTGGCACCTGACCGATAATGGCGGTGTAGGCGCCGACCGCAGCGCCGCTTGACCCGTTCGCCGTGAAGCTGGAATTTGATGCTCCCATCTGCACCGAGAACGTGGTGGAGGTAGAATTACCCGTGAAGTTCACGTACACGATCATGGGCAACTGCGTGGTGTTCTGGTACGCCGTGCCAATCGCCCTGTTCGCGGTCTGATTGGCGGTCACATTGAGAATCTGAGGCGCAACTCCAATCCAATTCGGCATGGTCTTCCTCCTTATGCGCCCTTGATGACGCCCATGTTGACGAGGGCGTGCTGAAAGTCGTTGATGTTGTCAATAGACTGGTTGATGGTTTGGCTGACAGGAACAGTGCAATACCCGCCGACCTGGTTTGCAGCAAAGACTGTGAGGATACTCTGGCAGTTCCCGATCAGAATCCAGCCGCCGGCGACATTGGCGGTAGCGTTGCTGGCATTGACCCAGGTAATGCCCAGGGTGGATGCGCTGTTGGCTCGTACATTGCCGATGAACAGGTTGGCCTGTGGGTTGAGATTGTTCACAATTGTCGGGGCATTGGCCTGGAGCGCCACACCAGTCGGCAGAGTGTAGACAATCTCAGCCGTGGTGGAAGCCCCTACAGTGTTCGCATTCGGCGTGATGTAGTACGCCCACACGTTGAGGGGTGCAGGGCAGAGGGTACGGTAGAATACCAGGTTGAGGTTCGCTACAAGGCTGTTTGAAGCGCCACCCAAGCCGGAATACATGACGGTGCAGTTACCGGCGCCAACGCTGCCAGGGGTGATATAGGTGAAGGCTGGAGCCGCCGCTGCGAAGCCGCACCCAATCATTAAGTCATTGGCGGCGGTGAGCCCCACCGCAGATATTGCGGTGGAGACGACTGCGGTGTTGGCGGAAGTGTTGGCCCCATTAGCGAAGCTGGTAGTGAGCACGGACAGAGGAGATATGGCCGGGAACTCGTTAAACGCAAACACTCTCAGGTTATTCGCGGTGAAGTTGGCCGCTACCGTGGTGTTGGCGTTGAAGAAGCTAACACCGATCTGGTTATTGCCGATGACCCGGACATTGGTGACGCCGATATTGGCCTGGGGAACAAGCGTGTTCACCTGCGCCATCATGCCGGGGGCACAGTAAGTCCCACCGATGAAGCTGATGGTCGGAGCCGCCAGGTAGCCTGAGCCGGGGTTCGTGATGACGCACCCGGTCACGTTGCCGTTAGCGACCACTGCTACGGCTGAAGCGCCGGAGCCGCCGGTTGCCGGTGGCAGGCCACCGTAAGTCGGGGCGTAATAATTCGCCAGGATCGGGGCGCCGTTAGCGGTCCCGGTCCCGCCTGCCGCAATCGGGTCGTCAGTTACCTGGTTCGCGGACGTGATAACGACTGTCGGCGGGACCCAATAACCGGCGCCCACGTTCGACATCGTGATCGCGGTAAGCTGCCCGGCGGCATTGATGGTGGCGTTGGCAATAGCCGTGACCGTGGGCGCCAATGTCAGCACCACCTCCACCCCGCCGTTTGCCGGGATGACGTTCGCGTTTGCCCCGGTATTGGCCATCGTCGGGGTAGCATACGGTGCGCCGCGCAGAAGCGCCGCGTTCCAGTTCAGGTTGGCGCCATTGCCGCCGGTGCTGGTCGATGGATTAAACTGGTTGACTGTGATGTTGGACGCAGCAATGTTAGCACCAATGTCCAATAGGGCGCAGTTCGCCACCGCCGCCTGCATACTCACGCCAAGAACGAAGTCCGTTGCAGCGGTGCCTACCATCACCACGTTGGCGCTAGCCACATTGTTAGCGGTGGAGTTAGCTATACCGTTAGCATTTGCCGAGTAGCACATCAGGGCCATGACAGGCCCCCCCTGGACTATCTGCTGCATGTTGGTGGAGCGTTGCGGAACCGGCTGGATACCGTAGAACGCCATCTGATCGGATGCCCTGGTCCCAAGATTCATACCGTCAGGTGGAACTGCGATTAGCTTTCTAGCCATGGTGAAGCTCCTTAGCGCGTGAAGGGAAGTGTCACGACACACGCACAGGGGTTATTGGAGTGTCCTCCTCCATTGTCGATGTTGACTTAACCCGGAAGGTTGAATGAAATCAATAACTTATCCGGTTATTCTCACGCCTAATTCGGGCCGGAGGGTATTCCACCCGCCCAGTACATCGATCCTACAGGGGTAGTTCAGATTGTTTATGTCGTACTGGCGCGTTATCAGCATCGAGACGCCTTCATAAGTCTCTCTCGCGGCAAAGTCCACGCCACCCGGCATAAGGTAATCGGCTGTCGCAAACGTGAACGCATCCTTGTGGAATGCCATGTGCTGCGGGTAGGAGGTGGAGGCGGACCCGGACAGCAACGTGATCGCGGCATTGCTCGCGACCTGGTTCGTGCCATCGGTCGGCCACACTGTGCCGGTCGCAGTCTGGTAAGTCGCTGCGGCGCCCTGGGGCACGGACGCGACCTGGATGCTCGGGTAGATCGGGATGTTCATGAGACCCGATGCGCTAGCCTGGGTCGTCTGCGTGACCACGAACATGGCGGATTGGCCGGTGTCCTGCTGGGACTCCGGGTTCACGAAGTCGATATTCGCGATCTTGAATGTCTCCCCCTTGTTGATGATGGTGTTGCCAGTCCAGTTCTGGGTTGCAAGAACCGATACCACGCTACCGTTCTGAGCCTGTGCGCCGTAAACAGTCGCGGACCCTGCGCGGTTGCCGGTCACGACACGGTTGATGTTCTGGCCCATGGCGAAGTTGAACCCCTGGGCGCGTTGAATATCGCCTTCAAGGAACATGTGACTGATGTCCTTGGAGGGGTTGAAGAGGCCCGCGAACCCTGCCGCGCTTCTTGCCTCGGCAAGCGGGTCGTACATAACCCACCGGTTGGAGTCTTTCGGCACGGCCATGTAATTCAGCAGCACACCGGCGTTGAGATAGACATTCGGGCTGCTGCTATCGGTCATGCTCCCGGCTGTTCCGCCAGCCACACCAGGGGTGCTGCCGGGATTGCCAACCTGATTGAAGAGGGACTGGTACATTGCAAACCCATCGTAGTCGATTGCCGTGGCCATTGCCGCCATGGCGGGGGTAATAATGCGCTTGCTGAAGTCATCGAGGGACAACAGAAGATCCTGGGCCGTGAAGACGAGACCGACCTGATATGGCGTGGTCAGCTTCACCGGGATCATGATTTCCTGCGTATCCTGCATCTGCAAGGCAGTCTGGCGGGATACGTAGTAACGATTCGGTAAGCGGACATTGATGCTGTTACCGACCTTGGCTCCGGCAACGGCAAATTCCTTGGAATACTGACGATCACATGCTGCGAGCATCGTGCATTTGTTATGCAGAATACGCAATGCTTCTCTCAGCACTTGGGTTGGAGTGATATACTTTGAAGCCATGTTAACTCTCCTTTCTTACGGTGAG
>Ga0074046_10001497_pt1 | contig 21022 bp, 22 predicted proteins | sample BogForMeECP23OM3_FD_94441 | JGI IMG/M metagenome (GOLD analysis project Ga0074046, IMG submission 94441) | Bog forest soil microbial communities from Calvert Island, British Columbia, Canada - Bog Forest MetaG ECP23OM3 | ecosystem: Environmental > Terrestrial > Soil > Wetlands ... | reverse complement strand
GATCGGTCAGATCTTCCTCGAGAGTACCGGTGAGTTCAATGTCAGGACCGTCCTGTCGGGGGAAGAGGCACTTGCCGAACTGGTAAAAAACCCGTACGATGCCATCATTGCCGATTACCAGATGCCGGGGATGGACGGTATCGAGCTCCTGAAGAACGTACGCCGCTCATTTGGAGATATACCGTTCATCCTCTTCACCGGCCGGGGGCGTGAAGAGGTGGTCATCGAGGCGATCAACAACGGCGCGGACTTTTACCTGCAGAAAGGTGGCGACCCGGATGTTCAGTTCGCTGAACTGGCTCACCAGGTACGGCAGGTCGTGTCCCGGAGGAGGGCAGAACAGGCGCTCAGGGAGAGCGAACAGAGCCTGAAGGCAAGCGAGGAGTATCTCAAGCGCATTTTTGGAGCCGTGCAGGCAGGGATCGCCATCATCGATGCAGCGACCCACGAGATCCTCGATCTCAATCCTTCGGCGGTCAGGATGTACCGGGGGAAGAAAGAGGACCTCATCGGGAAACCCTGCCACCAGTTTATCTGCCCGGCTGAACAGGGAAAGTGCCCGGTTTCAGGCATGGGCCAGGTGGTGGACAACAGCGAACGCGTCCTCCTGACCGCTGACGGGTCCAGCGTATCCATCATCAAGTACGTCGTCCCGGTCGACCTTCAGGGTCGAGCCTGCCTCCTCGAGACCTTCATAGACAACACCCGGCAGAAGCAGGCGGAACAGGCACTCCATGAATCAGAGAAAAGGCTGGCAGAGATCATCGACTTCCTTCCCGATGCTACGTTTGCAATCGATACGAGCGGCCATGTCATCGCATGGAACCACGCCATCGAAGAGATGACCGGCATATCCGCGGCAGACATGATCGGGAAGGGGGACTATGACTATGCGGTCCCGTTCTACGGTGTCCGGAGGCCCATGCTTGCAGACCTCCTCCTCAGGCCGGATGATGAAGCGGAAAAGATGTACATTTCCATAAAAAAATCCGGCAATACCCTGACCGCGGAATCCGACAATGCGGTCCTGAACGGGCACCGTGTCGATCTGTGGTCCAAGGCACGGGCGCTCTGCAATGAGAAGGGTGAGGTTGCCGGCGCCATCCAGTCCATCCGGGACATTACGGAGCAGAAACAGACCGAGGACGAACTGCGGGTCGCAAACGAGCAGCTGATGGCTGCCGAAGAAGAGCTCCGCGGCCAGTACGAGGAACTCGTGAAGAGCGAGCAGGAGGTACGGAAGCGGCAGCAGCAGCTGGAGGAGATTGCAGCCAACGTGCCGGGGGTTATCTACCAGTTCTTTGCCAGGCCCGACGGGAGCATGGGGCTATCGTACGTGAGTGCCCGTTCCGGGGAGATCTTCGGGGTTGACCAGACCGTCACCGATTTCTTCACTTGGTTCGTAAGCCATGTCCATCCAGACGACCTGCCACGGTTCATGGAGACTGTCGCTCACATAGTGAAAGACCCTGAAAAGTGGAATTTCGAGGGGCGGTTCGTCAAACCTACCGGAGAAACGATCTGGTTCCAGGCCATGTCAAGCCCGGTCGTCCATGGAAACGAACTGATATTCTCGGGAGTCATCTTTGACATCACCTCGAGGAAAGAGAACGAGTCCCGGCTGAAGGAAGCCTATGAGCAGCTTACCGCGGTGGAAGTAGAGCTCCGGCAGCAGTATGAGAAGCTGGCACATAGCGGCGAGGCACTCAGGGCAAGCGAGGAAAAGTACCGCTCCCTCGTCGAAACGACAGATACCGGCTACGTGATCATCGATGATGAGGGGAAGGTGCTCGATGCCAATTCCCGGTATGTCATTCTGACCGGCCATACGGATCTTGAAGAGATCCTCGGGCGGAGCGTACTTGACTGGACAGCCGGTTACGAGAGGGAGAAAAATACCGCGGCGGTACAGCAGTGCGTCCGTGACGGGTTCATCAGGAATTTAGAGATCGATTATGTGGACGCCGCGGGCCATATTACGCCGGTCGAGATCAATGCAACGCTTATCCGCGAGGGCGGGATCGGCCGGATCATCACCCTGTGCCGGGATATTTCCGGCCGCCGCGCCATTGAGAAAAACCTGCAGGAGAGCGAGGAGCGCTACCGGATCCTCACGGACTTTGCATTCGACGGTGTTCTCATCCAGGACTTCACGGGGAAGATCCTCTACGTGAACCCAAGTATCCTCCGGATGTTCGGGATACCGGACCCGGCGCTCGTGATCGGGAAAAATATCCTTGATTTCATCTCACGGGAATACCGGGATACTGTTATCCGGGACATGCAGAATGTCATCTCGGGAACCGACAGCTACCTCCAGACCTACCGGGCGTGGGCCCCGGATGGAAAGGGCATCTGGATCGAATCGATCGGTACGAAGATCCAGTACCAGGGAGAGCCGGCAAATATTGTCGCTCTCCGGGATATGACCGGCAGGAAGCAGGCTGAAGAAGCCCTCCACCGGGCCAACGAGAAACTGAACCTCCTCAACAGCATCACCCGCCACGATGTTGCAAACCAGCTCACCATCGTGCTCGGGTATACCCAGCTCTCCCAGCACACCAGGCCCGATCCTGTCATTGCGGGGTTTCTTGCCAAGATCGAGAAAGCAGTAAGCATGATCCAACGGCAGATCGAGTTTACGCGGACCTACCAGGAACTGGGGGTCGAGACCCCTGCATGGTACCGGATCAGGGATGTTGTCAAAGCCGCTGAACCCCAGAACCTGGCCGTTACCTGCTCCTGCGGGAGTTATGAGATATTCGCCGACCCGATGCTCGAGAAGGTTTTTTTCAACCTCTTCGACAATGCGGTCCGGCATGGGCAGCGGGTGACAGCAATCACGGTCAGGTGCGGGATCGAAGGCGAGGAGATGGTGATAACTGTCCAGGACAACGGCATCGGGATCCCGCTCGACGTGAAACAGAAGATCTTTGAGAAAGGATATGGCAAGAATACAGGGTTTGGCCTCTTCCTTGCCCGTGAGATCCTGGCCATCACCGGTATATTTATCCACGAGACGGGAACCCATGGCAAAGGCGCCCGGTTCGAGATCACGGTGCCGAAAGGAGCGTACAGGAGCGGGAAAGAACCCCGGTAACTGACGGGAGACCGGCCGGATATCCGGCGAAGGGGATGAACCATTACCACTCCCTCTCCGGGCCGGCCCCGAAAGAGAGTGATCTCCGGTACTGGAAGCCGGCCCGGACAGAGACAGAAAAGAGGAGTTACTTCTTTTTTCCTGCGCCGGCATCGTCCCGGATCAGTCTGCACTTGTTCACGCATTCCCAGTTCTCGGGGAGGAATTTCCCGTCAGGCCCCGCTTTCATGACCGCGTGGCGCCGTTCCCCGCATACAAGGCACTCCATGAGTCCTGTTGACTCATCTACGATCTTCATGACATGCTCTTTTTTTGACATCCTCCCAATTTCCGGCGGCAGGCATAATAAAGGCATGGATCGGGACGCCGGAGGGTTGCCCCTCAACGCTTCGCGTAGGTAACCTTCCGTCCTCCGGGACCAGGCCCTGATACCAGAACCCTGGCTACTGGACCCGGCTATGCGCTGACCGCTGGGTATATCTTCCCCGGAAAAAAAGATCCCACCGGATATCTTACCATGAAGTTCCACGGGAGTATGACGGAAAAGAACCTGCTTGCGGCATTTGCCGGCGAGTCACAGGCACGGAACCGGTACACGTTCTTTGCAAGTGCGGCACGGAAGGAGGGCTACGAGCAGATCGCGGCGATCTTCCAGCAGACCGCAGAAGAGGAGAAAGAGCATGGGAAACTATTCTTCAAACAGCTCAAAGGCGGCGCGGTGGAGATCACTGCGGCCTATCCTGCCGGTGTGATCGGGACCACGAAGGAGAACCTCGCGGCAGCAGCCGCGGGCGAACAGATGGAGTGGGGTACGCTCTACCCCGCATTTGCAGCAACCGCGAAGAAAGAGGGATTCGGGGAGATCGCCTATCTCTTCAAGATGGTCGCGGAAGTGGAGGTCCGCCACGAGGCGCGGTATGTGAAACTGCATGCGAACCTGGTAAACGGAACCGTCTTCAAATCCGAGATGCCCTCGAAATGGTACTGCCGGAACTGCGGGTTTGTCCATGACGGGAAGATCGCACCTGCGAAGTGCCCGGTCTGCGATCACCCGCAGGCGTACTTCGAGCTGGTGGCAGAAAACTACTGACTTTTTTTTCGAAATAAATTCCGATACGGGTACCGGTTTTCCGGTTTCCTTTCGCGGGCAGGATCCGGCCCGGCAGGTATCCGCGTGTTTACTTGATCCAGCCCATCCGCACCCACCGCTCATACTCCACGGTGCGGAGATCCTTGTTCTCTTCCACGAGCGTCTGGAAATATGCCCGGTTGTCTGCAAGGATCGCCTCCTGGTCTGGATCAGAGTACCCGACCGAGATCGCATCCGCGAGCTTCCTGCCGAGGGCCCGTGCTGCTGGCTCGTGTGCATCCACGGTCTCCGGGTTCCCGCCCGTGGCAACCCTGAGCCCTCCGATGGAAATCACCCCCAGATAGTTCTGGACATGGTTCAGGTACGAGACCACCTCGTTTCCGCCGGACTCGTGCGTGGTGGCGACCGAGCACCCGTATTTTCCGGAGAGCAGCTGGTAGTGGATCGCGTCCGCGAGCCGGTCGAAGAAGACCTTCATCTGGCCGGAGACATTGTCGATATACACCGGTGATGCGAAGACGATCCCGTCCGCTTCCTTCATCCTCTCAACGATGGCCAGGACATCGTCGTCGAATACACATATCCCGTTGAACGAGCAGCCTTCGCAGGCCGTGCAGGGCGTGACCCGGTAATCGCAGAGGTCGATTATCTCCGTCTCCGCACCGCCCGCCGCGGCTCCTGCGAGTACAAAACCGGCAAGTTTTCGCGTCATGCTCCGGATCGTCCGGGGGCTTCCGTGAATGGCGAGGATCTTCATGGTATTCCTGCTCAGGAGATGGGGCGGCGGGGGTTAAGAGGGAGATGGAATACTCATTCTCATGAGAACAACCGGGCGATCCCTTCAACCGTATCGAAATCGGTATCGAACGAAGGATCCGGGTGATCTTCTTCATCTCCATAATGGCAACAGAGACGGCATCTGATACGGCCAGGGTCCCGTCATAGCGCAGGAAAACTGCCATGCCTCCTTTCAGGACCTGTTCATCAGCGAACATGATCTCGCAATTGTCGATAAAATAATACTTGAGCCGCTCCCCGGCTTTTCCCCCACTGCCCTGCCGATGATCGTCACCGCCTCAGCAAGGATCAGGTTCCTCTGACATTCTCCCTTTTTCCGATCCATTCCAGAGGTTCGGGAGGCCCCAGCCGATAGGACTGCCCCGGGACTGCCCCCTCACCCGAACTGGTACCCGCTGAGCACGAGCCACGCGAGCCCCAGCAGGATCACGGCAATGATGAGTGCAATGATCTTCAGGTATGGGATCTCCCCGGCCGCTTTTTTCACTGTCCCGCGCCGGGGTTCTGCGGCGCCCCCTCCGGTTGCTGTCACCCCGCCGCCCCGGCTGTAGTTCATGCCAACCGCAGGCCGGGGTTTTCTGTTCCAGCTGCCGATTCCCGTACAGGCATGGTTTGGCGGGAGCCGGCAGTCAGCACAGAATTTTCCCCCGCAGTGCTGGCAGGTGTACGGCAATGCAGTCTCGTTGCCGCAGTGATCGCAGCGCGTCATGAATTTCCCTATGATGTTCTTCGGATAAAGTATTCTGCATCCTGCCACCCAGGTGGGCGGGATGGAGCCGTTTGCCCTCCTCTGGTCCGGGGTGATCCGGAAGATCGGCCTCCGGTTCTTCCGGACCTGCGGTACCCTGTTGCAGAAACGGGGGCTGCCTGCGGGCCGCTATTTTGCAGGTTCTCCGGTTCTATTTTGAAGTTATTTTCGAAAAATACTGGTAATTTTCAGGATTTTCCTTGCGCGTGGACAGCATTTCCTGTGCAGCCGGAGGATGGGATCGCCGGATTGCCCAACAGAGAGCGTATCGGCCTTATTTGAGTACTATTCCCGGAGACCCTGGCCACGGCCTCCAGAGGGTATCACGATCCCCGTTACCAGGATCTGCTCTGCCGGACCTCTGCAGCTACAACCCAACCCCTTATGCCGTACCATGCCGGATATTTATCCATGGGGCAGTACGTGAAGGGCGATGTACTCCTCGCTTCCGTTGCACTGGATGACCGGACCGCGCCTAAGACACGGCCGGTGGTGGTGATCCGGACAGAAGAGCCCGGCAGGATCCATATCTGCCCGGTCAGCAGCAAGCCGCCGTCCGATGCGCCCAGCCTGCCACTCTCCATCGACGATTTTGCTACCGGGGGTCTCGACCTCTTTGGCGAGAGTTACGTGATGACATCACGGGTAATCTGCCTCCGGAGCGGCGCGGTGATCGGCAAAAAAGGGCGGCTCACCACAGAATCATCTGCGGAGATCGCCGCACGGGTGCCGGCAGCCGTGCTTCCTGGCCCCCCGGCGGCCAAGCAGCCCGGCAGGTCCTGGAAGATGCACTGAACAGCGGATCGTTCCGGAATTTTTTTGTTTTTCGTGGAACGGGCAGTGGTGCATCAGCATCCTTATTATTTCCCGTGATAAGGTTCTTGGGATGGACATCGCAGAGGCAATCCGGGAGATGGAGGCACAGGTGGGCAGGATCTCGCCCGTCCAGAAATTTCTTCTCGGCACGGACGGCTCGGTCACCCAGATCCTCGAATCGATCACCGGAAAAAAAGTCGTCATCAGGACTCTCGTTCAGGAGATCGTCCCTGCTGACGGCACTGCTGCCGGCAACCTGAACATTGCCGAGGGCGACCCGGTCAACTTCCGGATCGTGGAGATCTCAACGGAAGAGAGCGGGGAGGTGCTCATCTACGCGATATCCCACACGCCCGTCCGGGGTCTCTCCCCGGACTTCAAGGACGACCTGATGAAGGCGGACATCCCCATCGGAAAGATCATCAGGCAGCACAACATCGAGGCACGGCGGGAGATCCTTACTGCCCGCGTCCTCCCTGCCACAGAAGAGGCCGGCAGGGTATTCTCCATCTGCAGGAACGAACCGCTCCTCTCCCGCCAGTACCAGATCATCCACGGCGGCAAACCGCTCATCTTCATCGAGGAGCAGTTCCCCTACAACCGGTTCCTCGACCGGCGGCGGGTTGTCGTGAACACGCCCTCGCGGGTCCATGTCTCGCTCATCGACATGCACGGCGGATCGGGCCGGGTTGACGGCGGCATCGGCATCACTCTCGACGAACCCGGTATCCTGCTGGAAGCAGAGCTCTCCCCGGTCCTGACCGTGTGCGGTTGTGACCCGGCCACGCGGGAGCGGATCGGGCAGGTTGCAGCGGGCATACTGCAGGAACTGGGGCTGGGCGGAAGCGTTGCGATCACGGTCAGGAAGATGTACCCCTCCCATGTCGGCCTCGGGAGCGGGTCGCAGCTCTCGCTTGCTGTGGCCCGGGCGATCGCCGAGCTCCACGGACGGCAGCTCACTACACGGGAACTCGCCCGGTTCACGGGCCGGGGCGGGACCTCCGGCATCGGCACCGCAGCATTCGATCACGGGGGTTTCATCATCGATGGGGGGCACCGGTTCGGGGCAGGGGGGGAGAAATCGGATTTCCGCCCGTCATCCGCTTCGCGGGGTGTCAGCCCCCCGCCGGTTATCGTCCGCCATGAGATGCCGGCCGACTGGAAGATCCTGCTCGCCATCCCCGACCTCCCGGCCGGCGCCAGCGGGGGCCATGAAGCGGATATCTTCCGGCGGTTCTGCCCGGTCCCGCTCGACGAGGTCCGGGCCCTCACCCACGAAGTGATGATGCGGATGCTCCCGGGTATTGTCGAGCGCGACCTCGACCTTTTCGGCTCCTCCATCAATACCATCCAGGGCCTCGGGTTCAAGAAAGTCGAGCTCAGCTTTCAGTCGCCTCTTGTCACCGGCCTTCTCTCCACCCTGCGCGAGGGCGGCGCTGCCGGGGCAGGCATGAGCTCCTTCGGGCCTGCGGTCTACGCCCTCGGGGATACGGGGATGCAGGACCTCGAGCGGGCGGCACGGACATTTATGGCAGAGCAGGTCTGCGGCGGAACGACCCTTCTCACCACGGCCCGCAACCACGGCGCAATCGTCCGGGTTGCGTGAGGTATTTTTTAAAAGGATCTCACAATTTACTGTATCCCATCACCATCCCCGTTCCCGGTTGCGCCGGGTCTGTTCAGCATTATACCTGTAATCGGGACTGCCTGGATTGCGGATCCGTTTTCCGCATATCACTAACCTGCGCCATTTTCCGAACAATCAACACAGTCGGGATGTCCCCTTTTTATCGCATGGATTCTGGTTCAGGGGTTTGTCACGTGAGAGAAGTCCCCCGGTAACTTTCCCGGGATGCACACGTATCATACTCTTGTTGAACCATGCATCTGTGAATGGGGGGATCGGTACCGGGTGCCTGACCTGGTGCACTCACCGTATCCCGCACTTTCCTCGTCGGAACAGGGTGATACCGGGGGTATTCCAGAGAGCTTCGTTGCTGGATCCGGTTCAGAGATCTGCCTGGAACGGGAGAGTGCATCGTCCATTTTATCCTGCCCGGCGGGTCTGGTTGCCTCACGGGACATGGATAGATCGCGGGTGACGGGTCAAAGGTATCGTCTCATGGGAGTTGAGGAGTACCGTTGAAATCGAGGCGCCGGCGGGGGACCGTGATCGAATCCATAGCTTCAAAACACGGGCCGGGGGGGTCCTGTTCAGTCAGATATATTACCAAGAAAAAAAAAATAGTGGGTCGATACATAGTTCTCCGGATCGTTGAGCTGATGAAAGGTCTCCTCCAAGCCTGTATCTTCCTGCTTGCATTCACGCTGATGATCGGCTATGTATCGGCAGACGGGGCTTACTCCTCCCCGCCCGCAGTGCCTTCCCCGGCCGGGGTGCGTCCGACTTCTGTTGCAGTGGACAGCGCAGGCTCCATCTATGCAACGGACGGGTATACCAACAGTATCTGGAAATTCACTCCAAACGGGACGTACGTGACGCAGTGGGGCGCCAGCGGTACTGGCAAAGGCCGGTTCCAGTATCCTGAGGGCATAGCGGTGAATGCAAGTGGCTCTGTCTATGTCGTTGACACCGGGAATAACCGGATCGGGGAGTTCATGTCAAACGGAACGTACGTGACGCAGTGGGGTGCCGGCGGTATTGGCAACAACCAGTTCCTGTATCCTGATGGGATAGCGGTGAATGCAAGCGGCTCTGTCTACGTCGCTGATACCTACAATCACCGGGTCCAGGTGTTCACACCAGACGGGACGTATGTAACGCAGTGGGGTGCCGGCGGTATTGGCAACGGCCAGTTCCTGTATCCTCAGGGCATAGCGGTGAACGCGAGCGGCTCTGTCTATGTCGCTGATACTTTTAATCACCGGGTCCAGGTGTTCACGCCAGACGGGACGTATGTAACGCAGTGGGGTTCTGGCGGTACCGCCAACGGCCGGTTCTGGTATCCTGATGGGATAGCGGTGAATGCAAGCGGCTCTGTCTATGTCGTTGACTGGGGAAACAACCGGGTCCAGGTGTTCACGGCAGACGGGAAGTACGTGACGCAGTGGGGTGCCGGGGGTACCGGCAATGGCCAGTTCGAAAATCCCGGGGGCATATCCGTGGACGCTGACGGCAATGTCTATGTCGCTGACTGGGGAAACAACCGGGTCCAGGTGTTCACACCGGACGGAACGTATGTGACACAGTGGGGTGCCGGCGGTACCGCCAACGGCCAGTTCGAGAATACCGGTGGTATTTCGGTGAACGCGAACAATTATATCTATGTCGCTGGTTAGAGGTACAACCGGATCCGGGAATTTTTCCCCTCACTTCCGGTCGCCGTATTCACCGCAGACTGACGGCAGGCGTCGCCCCACTGACATTTCATTTCACTGATGCCTCCACCCATTCACCGATCATACTCGTGATAGCGGTTCTTGCTCTCATCAGGTATTTTGGATCGTGGAAACGACGCCTGTGAATGTGATCTTCGGGCATTTCTCCCGGAGTCTTGTGGTATCGTCCGGTTCATTCTCTTTTTTTGATACGACCATTTGTCTTTGTTGTAAGTTTTGTGGTTTTTTGTCTGGTTTTATATCGCTTTTTTATGCTAGAGGGGGAGATCGTTTCCAATGTCACTGTTTGAAACGGGGAGAACTGTTCTTGTGTGTTGTCGTGACGTTGTGATGGAGTCTGCGATGGAGAATATGCGGTAACATTACGAAGGTGCGCCAGAACCGGTAAATTTATAGGTTCCTTTCGGCACGGTGAACTCGAACTGTGCCCCGTTCCCGAATCTGCCCGTTTCCGCAATGGAGATCCCTGTTATCGAGAGGATTTCCCGGGAGAGGAAGAGCCCGAGCCCGGTATTCCTGCCGAAGTTCTGTTCGAAGATAAGCAGTTTATTCTCATCTGGTACACCCTGGCCGTTATCCTGCATGAAGATTTTGAGACCGCCATCCGTCTCACGGCAGGACAGGCTGATGCGGGTCACATCGCCGCCATGCCGGAGTGCATTGTCAAGCAGGTTGTAGAATACTTTCTCAAGGAGCGGATCCGCAAATATTTCGTACCCGTCTGCCGGCAGATCAAGGGAAATATCGCACATCAGGAAGTTATGCGTCGCATGCCGGAAGACCTCTCTGATGTTCTGCCATCGGGGTTCTTTGACGCCAAGGTGCTCGTACTCCTTCGTAAACCCGATCTGACCATCGATCGTTTCCGCGGCTTTTAAAGCGATACCGATTAATTTCCGCGTATCCAGATCCAAGGGATCGGTATCGATGAGATCGAGAGCACTCCGGAGCGCAAGAACCTGGTTCCGGATATCATGACGGGTGATACTGAAGAGGAGCTGCAGCTTCCTGTTCGTCATCCGGAGCGCCTCTTCGGCGTTCTTCTTCCGGAATTCATCCTCCATGGCCTTACGTTGTTCTACGGATTTCCGGATTTTATGGGAGAGTTCGGCGAACTGGGCAACCGGATCGCCGCCTTTCTGGATATAGAAATCAGCACCGTTCTCAAATGCCGCAATTGCGATCTCTTCCCGTCCTTTCCCCGTGAAGATGATGAACGGGAGCGCCGGGTGTTCTTTCCGGAGACGTTGTAAGAATTCGATGCCGTCCATCTCCGGCATCTGGTAATCGGAGACAACCGCATCATAACCTCCACTCCTTAAAGTATCCAGCGCTTTTCCGGGTGAGGGTTCTGTACTTACCGAAAATTCACCCCGCCGCTCAAGGAAAAGTTTGCAACTTATGAGGAGAGCAGTGTCGTCATCTACGTATAATACGGAGATCATAGCAATTCATGACCTGTTATCGTGTAATTTTATTTTTTTAACAATGAATAACCTTGGTATATGCGATTCAGGTGTGTTGTCGTGGCATTGACAGGGAACCCTGAGAACCTGCTGCCCGGGGTTTCAGAAAACGGACGGGGTTCTTCAGGAACTATTTTGGAAGACGATATGAGAGTCCTCGACGATGCACCGGAATCCCGCACGTGGTTCTGATACAATGACGGGACTTTGGAAAAGATACTTCGCTATGGACCAATTCACGAAGCTATAGTAACAGACAGGAACTGAACCCAAAAAAATTAAATTTATCCTCAAATCCACCAGAACAACCCAGTGGTATTTCGTTCTGTGGCGGTAAGATTTGCAAGCCGGTCCTGCTCCTGCTGCAGCACCGTGATCTGTTCCTGCATTGCCTGCTCGACATCGGGTTGCAGGGTGGAATTCTGCATCAGCTGTTCGAGAGTCTGGATCCTCTGCTGGTTTAGTGCCACCTGATCATCAATCTGGTTCGCAGCCGCCTTGTCGCCACCAAACATAAACCGGAAAAGGGAATTTCCGTTCTCAATCCGCTGTTCGAGAGGCGTGATGTTACTCTCCGATGCATTGATCTCCTCCGCGATCCCGACAACCCGCGGGCCGATCTCCCCGGTAAGGTTCTCCATTGCCATCAGTGAATGAGCGGCGATCTGGACATCATACCCGTTCATGAGATGCTCCCTCTGCACAGCCGTAAGATTGGCAATCTGCGCCTGATCGGTCTGACGTTCGGCTTGGATCTGCGCTCTCAGAGCCGTCACATTGTCGGCGATCGCGATCCCGCTCTGGTGGACGTATGCCAGCATGCCCTGGTGCTCCTGCTGTATGGCCTCATAGCCGGCGGTCAGGTTTTCGTACAGGTTCTCCCGCGCCTCATTCATCGTTGTATCATTGTTTCTGAAAGCCTCACGATTCTCCTGGAGATCCTGCTGCAGAGCCTGCCGCTGATCCTGAACACCTTCATGTCCCATCGTCAGGTTTTCACGAATATCCTGGTGCGTCTCCATCACATCCTGACGGATATCCTGGCGTTGTTCCCGGATGGTCTCAGAAGGAACAACCACATCATGAACATCAGCCATGATTCCGTGTCCCTGCTGGTTATCCTGCAGGTAACTACCTCCTGCCGCCATGCCGACGGGAACGGCCCACGCGGCAGTGACACAGAACAGCGTGAAGATAATGGCACTTGCAATGAGTTTTTTCATCGATCACCTTTTAATACTTAATGAGAAAATTTTTCTATAGAAGTTCATGAACCTTTTGGCTCTGCAGAACCGGTATTGACCTTTAACCGGAACCATGAACACCGGATAGCCCGGATCGGTCCTGATGCGTTGGTCGAAAAAGGCCGATCGTCCTCCTGTTCTGTTTCACATCGGCAACCGGCCCGGGCGGTCCACATACCTGTTTTCTTTATTCTCTTGAAGAACAGACATGAAAAAGGAGCATGAATCCTGTGATTCCTCATTCTGCAGGCATGTGTCTTCGGATAATCTGCGTCTCCAAAGCCTGGAAATTTACGTTACCAGATTCTGCTTCGCGTACTGGTACACCCCCTTTCGGTCGAAGGCATTCAATACGATATAGTTGTGGATCTGCACATAGTTCTGGTACAGGGCAAGGGTCTGCCGGTAGCCGGCAAGTTCTGTGTTGTAGGCTGTCACAAGCGCGTTGTGGGCCGATACCTGTGAATTATATCCCCGGAGGTCTCCGCGACTTCTCATCGATGTCATCTGGGCCTCAAGGCTGCTGATCCTCGCTTGTTTTGCATTGAGGTCCTGTGCGCTGGCATTCAACTGCGGCTCCAGCTCTTCGATCCGTTTCTCAGTGAGGGTTACGGAGTCTTCAAGAAAGCTGGTCTCGTTTCCACTCGTGTACTCTTTTGTGCCATCACTGATGGGTATCACGAGTGGATCGGACCGGAGTACCACTCCTCCTGCAAGGGTTGTTGTCGGGACGCCTATATAGGAGTAGACGGTCGTCTCGACGAACGCATACCCGGTGTTCTTGTAGAGGGAGCTGTCCGACCCGACACCTACGGCCATGTGATCCTCCGGACCAAACGAGAAGAGAGCGACCCGGTAGCCTTCGTGTGAGAGCAGGCCGGCGAGAAGGAGGCTCTTATCCTCGCAGTCCCCGGCACCGTCCATGACCGTCTCGATGGGGTACCTGGCGGGAGTATCCGTATTTACCTCATACTGCAGAGACTGGACGTAGACTGCCATCAGTTCAAGGTATTCATCATCGGAGAGACCGTTACTCACCCGGATCTTGTTGAGCTCCCCGGTGAGGTCACGGTAGAAATCATCCTGTGCAGGGTCAGTTATCATGGCACGATAACTGTCGGCAAGCCAGGTGTTCTCTGACACATTCCCGTACACAGTTATTTTCTGGTCAGCCTGTCGGGCTCCCTCGTAGACCGAGTTGTTGATCGGGACCGTGACCACGAGCGTGGCACCTTCGAAGGGAAAGGAATGGTTTGCCACGAGCTGGGGGGATGTCTGGGCAACGGGATCGATATGTGGAGTGATAACCAGGTCTTTTGGACCGAGAAGACCCCCGAAATATATGGATGATGCTGCGAAAACAAGGATAAAAACGATGCCGTAAAAAAAATACCGGGACGATGTGCTCATGAAGATTCTCTCCCGGAAAAGCTTTCGCTGCCCCCATTCCTGAGGAGACGGGGCGGGTCACCTATCAAACCAATGATCCGTAAGGGACGGCTGCCGAACCTGAATGCCTTGGTGTTCACAGTATATCCTGGTATGATAAGCGTTGATCTCTGTGAGAGATTAAACGTCTCTTCATGCCAGTTAAAGACTGATACGTTGACCGGGAAAATTTGGTTCCATCCCCCAGTGTTCATTTTCCGCGTTCTCCACCCGGTCTTCCTCTGGCCTTTTTTTTTTAATTCAGATTAACTGAATTTGGGCTTTGGGGAAATCCTCAGATGAAGCTACCCGGGTTGTTGCTTATCAACAAATCAGCAACGGTTCTGCTACGTCTGCGGTTGATGACTGATTTTTCACGCTGTTAAAGTTATCCCGTCAGTCGCCAACGCAACAGCATCAGGAAGGCAATTGAAAAGAATGCCCATTTTACCGTTTAATGTAAATTTTTTGTCCGGGAACAGGACCGGAATTTGTACCAGTTGACTGAATTTTAAACGCTTTTATAACAATGTCCGATCATGAAAACAGTCTCCGGAAATTCCGGGTCAGATCGTGAAGAGTTCCCGTTCCGCAGTGATGGAGAAGAGCCCGGCCCTGACAGCGGCATCGATCCAGCCGTGGCCATAACTGAAACAGGCAAGGGCATCTTCAGGCAGCCCCTTCCGCAGGAACCCGTCACCCTGGTGGGCATACACTGCAGCGATAAAGAGGGTCCGTACGGCAAATTCGTATACCGGGGCTGAAGGGTCCGGGGCGCATCGGACCGATATCCTTGCGGTCTCAAGCAGTCGCTGGTAGCGCAGGGTCTTCTCCCTCAGCCGGTCGCCCTGTGTTGCGGGAAGGATCTCACAGGCTTCGGAGAACGGGCAATCCGCTTTTCCCGGACCGGCAGCCAGCAGCCCGTATGCCACGCCGAAGTGCAGCCAGCCGAACCCGTACCAGCAGCTGGCGAGGGCATTGACCGGATCACCGGAGTCGAAGAATGTCTTCCCGTCGCTCTTATAGGCTTCCGCCATCATCATGATGGACGCTGCAGTCCGCCCGAGCGAACTCTCATCAGGGACGAGGATGCGGGCAACGGAAAGAGAGCGTGAGAGGAGAGCCTGGCATTCCCGGAGCTTCATAGCCCTGCAAACCTCTCAAGGTATTCCCGTTCCATGTCATGCAGGTCCCCCGGGACGACCAGGATATGGAGCGGCGGGCCAAAATCTGTCGCGGTTATCGTATCTGCCGGTCCGGCCCTGACGACCGGTTCATCCGAACCGGCCCGTGCAATGCCCACGTACAGGGGAATCCTGAGCTTTTTTTCCTCCGCCATCCTCTCCAGAAGCGAGACTGCCTCGGGCACTGTCATGTACCGGTCATTCTGGATATCGAGGTACACAAGTGTGTGCAGCCGGAGCGCCCGGTTCTGCAGGATCACGTCGATTGCTGTTGTCGGGGACCAGTTCTTCTGCGGGAACGGGACGGAGCAGGACTTGCCGAACCGGTAGTTCTGGAGCCCGGTGAGGCCGCAGACCGCACTGGAGATGGAGGAAGCATGTACGATCCCGGTCTTTATCCCCCTCTCTGCAGCCCGGATCCGGAGGTCTGCATGGGTGGTCGATACCATCGGGTCCCCGGCACAGAGAAACGCCACGTTCCCGTTCCCTGACTGCTCGAGGATCGCATCGGGGTGCTGCTCCACGTCCTCACGATAGAGCGGGTGGACCGGTTTTCCATAGTACTGTTCGAGATCTTCGCGCGATGAACCCATGAGCCGTGAGGTGTAGCATTCAAGGTAGACATAGTCCGCATTCCTGATGCAGTTCAACCCTTTTTCCGAGATATCGTTCTTATCGTACAGTCCGAGCCCGATGAAGGTCAGCATGGCCTCTCCATGATTTCAGGATACACCCTTTATCCCCTACAATCCCCGTTTTTCTAGGATACCTGCGCGATAGAATCCACAAGCGATTCGAGGACGAACCGGACATCCGGTTTTCGTATCGCGGAGATCGCAAATACCGGGATATCCGTCGGGATCCCGAGGGACTTCCTGATCTCCTGCTCGTCCATGCTGCCGGGCAGATCCCTCTTGTTGGCGGCAACCACGAACGGAATCCTCCGGCATGTTAGCTTCTCGATGAGCTGTCGAGCGCACGGAAGCAGGCCCGCTCTTGTGGCATCGATAACGAGGACTACTCCCATGGCATGCCTGAGTGAAGGCAGGATACGAGGATCAAACGTGGTATGCCCCGGTGTCCCGTATAGGGTAATACCAAAGTCATTCCAGTGGAGCCAGCAAAAATCGATCTCCTGGTTCTTCCCATTCCTGCAGGTTACTCCGGAATCCTCCTGTCCTTCGTTCCTGCACGCGCTGGCGACAAACGTGGATTTACCGGAACCGGGGGCCCCGGTCACCAGGATCTTCGGGACGTACGGGACGACACGGCCCTCTGAAATAGTGAATGGGACGGAACGGCAATAGTGCGGGGACCAGGACGTATGGACAAGGGTGAAAAAGGTGAACTGCGGAGGCGGGTGGAGCGACGATCTGGCCCTGAGTACGAGGTCAAATGAAAACTCACGTACAAACCGTTCCAGAAGCGGCGCACCCTCGAAATTCAGGAGTTCGAGAATAAATGTTGACGTTCCTGAACCCTTTGCCGACTCAAGGATTTCCAGGCCGGTTTCAAGGCCGAAATCCTCATAGAGGAGGTCGAAGTAGGCGAAGATGACCTCCACCTGGTTATCCCTGCAGACTTTTTGTATTCGTCTCACCCATTCACGTTTTCCTGCCTCCTGCGAAGGACAGATTCTCTGGATTCTTTCCCTGTCAAAGGTATCAAGAAACACGGGTTGTTTTGGCGCACAGTCCAGTCCTGTGCCATGCATCCGGGCAGCATCATTCCTGAACGCCTCAACCGTTGTGTGGGGGAGGATCACGAGGCAGGAAGCCCCTTGTGCAAGTGCGGATGAGAGTGCCGAGATCATGAAAAGCCGGCCGTCAACACCCGGGTCAAGACTGTAGAGCACCCTGCCGTTCTTGGGAATTCCTCCACCGACCATCTCGTCAAGGCCGTTTATTCCGGTCGATATCATTCCAGGATGGTCACCTGGCCTTTGGTAATGGTGAACTTCCGCCAGTCCCCGCTGACGCCGCGGATCCCCTGGATCCGCAGGTAGCTGATGTTGTGTTCGAGCTTGACTTCAATGACGCAGTTCATCAGCTGTTTGATCAGGGAGAGCGTCTTGTCATCGAACGATTCGCTGTTGAGCAGGTAGATGCCGACCCCCTCGATCTTTTTCAGCTTGGCGATGAGGACATGAAGAAACTGGTACAGGACCTCAAGCCTGCGGTACATCAGTAATGTTGAAATTGAATTTACGCATAACCTGATTGGCGGAGGAAACAGGCCCGTTTCGCCTTCGGAAAAATCCCCTTCGAAAATCGTCTCGATCATGTTGGAAAATTTGATGCCGATCCCCGTGAGGTCCGTGGGACTTGATACGAACATCATTCTCTGGGTATCCATGACGCCCGGTGTCGAGCTCTTGGTGATGGCGTCAATGACGCCGGTGAACCTCTTGTCTGCACCGGCGAGCTTGAACGCGTCAATCACTTCGGCAGCACGTTCGTTGGTGGAGAGGACGATCGCGTACTCCCCCTGCAATGGTTTTGCAAGGGCATAGGCGAGATGATCGGCATAGCTCATGGGTGGTGCCAGGATGAGGACATTGATCCCTGCGTCGAAGCCTCCGCTTACCTCGTCTATGAGTGCGATTCCCGTCTTATAAGAGTACATTTGCTGGTGATTATTTCGTCAGAAGGTTTATAATGGCTCCTATTTACCGGCCAAGGAAACCGGGGTAAAAATGGCGATTTTCGCCCCCGGTTGCCGGAAAATGGCCGTTCTGGCGGATACGCAGGAAACAGACAGGACGAGGACAATGGCAGACGAATGCAGCGGACACTGCCTGCCTCCGGACATGACGTTTATGGTTTGGGTGATGGGCCTGGCCCGGGCCGGTATCCCGACCCTCAAGGATATTTACCTTTGACCGTCAATAGGTGGGTAGAGATGATTTACTGGCTCTACGAGCGCATGCTCATGCGACGGATAACGGAACTCCCCGGGCATGTATGCTTCATGATCAGCGGGCAGGACATGGCCGATGCACCAGGGAACCTCTACAAAGTCACGTCGTGGTGCAACGAGATTTCGGCATACGTATCCCGGTGCACTTCGCCGCCCTGTCCGGGGATCCACAGCCTTGTCTTCCATATTGCTACAACCACTCCTGAAAACCTTGAGTATCTGGAGGAAATCCGCAAAATCGGTACAATAGCACATCTCGCCGTGCATGTCGGTGACAGGGAGGAGATTACCGGAACAGGCATGGACGTTGTTGTTGCCGCTGGTAAAAGCGGCAGGGAAGAGATTACCGGGTGCATCAGGAAAATGGCAAAGGATCAGGTCCCTCCGGATTCTGTCAACGAAAGGCTCATCGAGTCCTGCCTGACCTTCCAGTACACCCCCGATGTTGTCATCAAGAGCGGGGGGGATCACCTGACCGATTTTCTGATCTGGCAATCGGTGTACTCCGAGCTCTTCTTCTCCGATGTTAACTGGAAATTTTTCCGGAAAGTGGATTTCCTGCGGATCCTGCGGGACTATCAGTCGCGGATACGCCGCTTCGGAAGATAAAAACGAGGCGCTGGAGAAATCATCGGCTTTCCTCATGGACGCACTTGGGGGAGACTGCTCTTCCCAAAGGGAAGAACAGGCTGGAGAAGAGTTCTGATGAACTCTTCTCGTCTTCGAGGTTCTGATAAACCGCTCAGAACCCGGAGGGTTCTTCGAGTCTCCGCAGTCCAAGATTTTCTGACGAAAATTTTCTCCAATTAATCCTCGCTGATGCGACGATTAATTCCCCCCCGCCCGGGCAGCTCGAAAATAGTCTGATAAATATTTTCTCATGTTCCTTCGTCACATCTCGAAAATGCCTTGGGCATTTCCTTGAGCCTCCCACCCATTTGGTAGTGGCAGCACCCCCCTTATTGAGATGGTCCCACAGGAGGTTAGTGAAAATCCCGCCGAAACATAGGGGGTTAGGGGGATGCTCCCCCTACATGCCTCCCCCTCCGGGGAGACTGCTGTTCCCGAAGGGAAGAGCAGGCTTGAGAAAAACTTGTCAGAGTTCTTCGACTTGAGAGAGGGGGTCACACTCATAACCATCAAAGATATAAACGAATCACACGATAAAACAAGGTTTCTACAGACCTAAAACCGATATTATTTCAGACGGATATTCACCCAGGACGGCACACCGTCTGCGGTTCTCTCCTGGAGTGCAAACTGGTTTTTCAGCGCAACCGAAACCACCTTCCTGTCAGGGACCGGTGTTATCTTCTGCTCACGACACCAGCGGCCGAACGCCTGGTACAATTCATCCTTGGAGATGATGGCGTCATCAGCCTCGATGCGTGCTATTTTTGCGGCGACAAATTTTTTCAGCGCCCCGCCGGCTTCACGCTTTTTCGGGACCCCTTTCTGACTTTTTTTCAGCGAACCCGGACCTGGCAACGCGGACAACTGCCGGGCATCTTTTCCGGCATCCGGCACAGGCGGCACGGGTACCTCCGGTGCAGATTTAACTGTCGGCTGACGTTTTGATCGCATCGCCTTTGTCACTGCGGACGGGTCGTCAGCGTTTATGACCGGAGCCCGGGATACCGGCGTGATTTTCGGAGCGTCACCCCGCGTTCCTGCAACGGGGCTCTCCGCAGCGATGATGACCGGCGGCGGGACCGGTTGTCTGCTGATCTGCTGCTGGCAGTAATCGACGCCGACCAGATCAGCCAGTGCACGGTTGCATATATCAGAGATATCGAGACCGGCTTCATTCGCCGGGAGGAAAATATCCTCCCTCACGGCTACGGTAACATGGCGCCATCCTGCACCCGGTTCCTTTTTTCCCGTCATGGCCCACCATCTCTTGATCTGTCCGTCAAAAGAAATATAGTACGCGATCCTGTCGTGCGGGAAGACCCGCTGCGTATTCAGCAGGGTTTTTCCGAGACGCGCTGGTCATAGATACGGATGGCCCGGAGAAGATCGATCTTCCTGAACAGCGGCCAGTACGGGGCACAGAAATACACTGCCGATTCATGGCCGTTTGCAAGCCAGGGCAGGAAATTTGAGGTGCGGTATTCGTTCCCAGTCCTGATAATGAGGTCAACAGGAGGGATCCATTTTCCACCATGGAGGTGGCGCTCGACCATCTGGACATCGATTGCCTCAGGGCTGATCTGCATCTCCGCAACCTCTTTGAGGATCTGCCGGGCAGCGAGTACGATCTCATTTCTTCCGCCGTACGCAAGGGCGATATTGAGATAGAAGCCGTCATGGTCTTTCGTGGCTTCTTCCGCTGCGTCAATTGCAGATTTGAGGTCATCGGGGAGCATCGATCGGTCGCCGACCATCTGCACCCGGATCCGGTACCTTTTCACCCGTTCATCGGTGACCACGCTGGTGAATTTCTCCCGGAACAGGCTGAAAAGATGATCGATCTCCTCTTTCGTCCGGGAAAAATTTTCCGTTGAGAACGTATAGAGGGTGATGTGCCCGATACCCAGTTCATGGGCCCAGTCAAGCATCTCTTCGGTTCTGTCAGCGCCGGCCCGGTGTCCCCCCGCCGCATCGATGCCAAGGAGTTTTGCGTACCTGCGGTTGCCGTCCTGGATGATGGCGATATGATTGGGTACATGCCTGCACTGGATGCGGAGGTAGCGCTCGTACACGGGTTCGAGGAGATTGCGGAAGATCATACGGGCGTCACCTCTACGATCATCCCTCCGTTGGGATATCGCTCGAGAACGTATTTTTTTCCGGGAACCTCGTCTGCATATTTCTCAAGCAGCCACCATGCCATCTCAATCCGTTCACCACAGTCCTCGAAACTATC
>Ga0074046_10001496_pt1 | contig 21045 bp, 14 predicted proteins | sample BogForMeECP23OM3_FD_94441 | JGI IMG/M metagenome (GOLD analysis project Ga0074046, IMG submission 94441) | Bog forest soil microbial communities from Calvert Island, British Columbia, Canada - Bog Forest MetaG ECP23OM3 | ecosystem: Environmental > Terrestrial > Soil > Wetlands ... | reverse complement strand
CCTGACGCCGACGGAAATAGCGGAAAAGCTGACCCGGCTTTACAGGGAAGGGGGATATCTCACAAACCCGCAGATCATGGTTACCGTTAAGGAGTACATGCACCAGAAGGTGGCGGTTTCCGGGGCGGTAAAAAAAGCGGATTACTACCCGCTGATCGGTCCGCGCACGCTGCTGGAGGTGCTGGGCATGGCGGGCGGGCTCTCTGACAAAGCCGGAGATGCGGTTCACATTATGCGGCCGCGCAATGCTTCGCAGGACTCAGCACAACCGGCGCAGCAGCAGGGCTTCAACGCGGACGCCATAGTGGTGGATTTAACCCGCCTGCTGTTCAACGATGAGGCTGAGCTGAATGTTCAGGTCCGAAACGGGGATGTGGTCTTTGTTCCATTCGCCCGAAGCGCCTACGTCATTGGCGCCGTTACGAAGCCGGGCAATGTTCTTTTGCAGGATAACCTTACGCTTACCAGGGCGATCTCACAGTGCCAGGGCAAGCACATCCAGCTTGCATCCAACTATGTGACCCTTCTTCGCGTTGACGATAAAGGGCAGCGGGAGACAATTCCGGTGGACCTTGAGCAGGTCCTCAAGGGCAGGCAGGAAGACATAGCCCTGCAGGCCAACGATATCGTCTACGTGCATGAGAATAAAGCCAAGCGATTTCTCTACGATCTCAAGATGTTCATGCCTTCGAGCGTTTCGCTGTTCGGTACCGGGCTATAATTGGCAGGCGCCGGCAGGTCCTTCATGGCCGGCAGCGGGATGGAAAAGGCGAGCCTTTTTCTATGAGACAGGATTGGAACAATGCAAAACGGCAACAACAGGACTGATGTCATTGCGGCTGCTGCGGCGCCCCTCCCTTCGAGCACTTTCGCCTGTTATCCGGAGGAGTATGAAGAGGGCGCCCATCTGCGCGATTACTGGTTTATATTAAAAAGGCGCAAGTGGTGGGCCCTGGGTGTAGCCGGTGGAGTTATCATCGCCGCGGTCCTCGTAATCCTGTTTATGACCCCGGTCTGGGAAGGGAAAGTCACCCTTCAGATCACCCAGGATAGCGGTTCCACTCTTATTAGCAGCAGCAGCAAAATGGACCCCCTCGGGCAAATGATGGGATCCAGCGACCTCGACAGGTTTTACCGCACCCAGTACTCTATCCTGCAATCCCCCACTCTGGCCTATGGGCTGATCGATGCCTTGAATCTGAAGGAGCACCCTTCCTATAAAAAGATAATAAAGAAAAATCCGGGCGATCCTCCGGAAGTTATCCGGCAAAAATACGCGAAAGACCTTCTGGACCACCTCTCGATAGAACCCGTCAAGAATTCTTACCTGGTTGACGTAATTTTCCACTCCACGGACAAAGCGCTTGCGCAAAAGGTCCCAGAGGCAATTCAGGGGGAATATCTCAAGCTCTGCATGAATACCCGGAAGCAGTCTTTTGCGATGTTGAGAGACTGGCTGGACGATGAACTCGTCCGCCAGGGCAGGAAACTGGAGATATCGGAGCAGAACGCTATCGTCGAAGGACAAAAAGGCGACTCCCTCGGCATAGACATTACCGACGAGAAGACCGTCCAAATGAACGTAGTCCTCCAGAAATACGTCCAGGTTGCGCGCGTTTTGACAACATGCCAATCGGACAGGGCGGCCAAAGAGGCTCTTTATAAGCAGATAAAGGAAAAAGGCGCCGACGCACCGGTCATCACCAATAATCTATTGATCCAGAAATTGAGGGAACAGCTCATCGGCCTCCAGGGCCAGGCCAGCGGCAGAGGCCAGGTGTTTGGCGCCAGGTTCCCGGATCAGCAGGTAAGCGTGGCCAATGTGAAGGAAGTACAGGATAAGCTCAACAAGGAGGTCCAGCGACTGGAAACCAGCGTGAAGGCGGATTATGAGGCCGCGCTTAAGGCGGAAAAACTGTTGCAGCAGGAATTCGACGAAGCGAAAGCCAAGACCGTCGATATGGAGAACGGTCTCGTCAATTACCACATGTTGAGACGTGACCTGCAAACCAATCAGGCCCTCTATGAAGGGCTGCTTGCCCGTATGAAGGACGCCAGCGTAGCGGCTACGATGGTGCCCGGCAACATATCAGTCATCGCCAATGCCGAATTGCCCTTCAAGCCCTATATGCCCAGGCCGGGGCTGTTTCTTGCGCTTGCCCTGGCCCTCGGTTCGCTGATGGGCATTGCAATTGCCTTTTTCGTCGAATATTTGGACAGCTCCATAAAGACGGTTGAGGAACTCGAGAAAATCAGCCATATTCCGAGCCTCGGGATGATTCCCATGGCTGAAAACGGTGCTGTGCCGGCAGGTTCTGCGACCCTGGAAACCATCACCCATTTCCAGCCGAGGTCCCAGATCAGCGAGGCAATATCTCATATCCGGTCGGCCATCATGCTCTCGACATCCACGTCGCCGCCGCAGGTAATCGTGGTCACCAGTTGCAATCCCCAGGAGGGCAAATCGACCAGCACTTCGAACATCGCCATAGGTTTAAGCGGAGGAGAGCGCAAGGTCCTTCTCATCGACTGTGACATGAGGAAACCGAGGCTGCACAGGGTATTCAATGAATCGAACAGGCGCGGCCTGACCAGCCACCTTACCGGCAGCGCTGCACTCGAAGATATTATCAGACCGACGGAAGTCCCGAATTTATATTTAATGCCGGCAGGCCCAACCCCTCCAAACCCCAACGACCTCATCTCCTCGGCGGCCTTCTCCAAAATGCTCGACAGCCTTCGGCAGCAGTTCCAGCACGTCCTGATCGACTCGCCGCCGGTAATCGGCTTTGCGGATGCCCGGACGCTTTCGGTGATGTCGGACGGGGTTGTGCTCGTGTTCAAGCACCACAGCACCACCCGGGAAGCCGCCAGGCTGGCCGTTCAGATGCTTGCACAGAGCAACTCCCAAATCCTGGGATCCATCCTGACCATGGTGAAGAAGAGCCGTTTGGGGTATGGCGCCTACTACGGCTATTACAAGTATTATGACAAGTACTACAAGAGCTACAATGACTCGACTGCGGAACTGAAGACAAAAAGAGCGATCCCCCGGGGCTGACTTAAACCGGGATTACTTTTTCAACGGACAGGCCATATGAAATCCTTTTCGCAGGAAAGAGTGAGTGCAAATACAATCTTTCGGTAAAGGCGAACCGGCTTCCGGACTTCGGATGCGGAATTGCGGTATTAAATTTTAATTGGGTCACCTTTACCAGAGTATATGAAACGGGCTGGTCCTCCTCGGGTAAATGTTTTTTGCCTTATCGGACGTGTACAGCACACCCAGGGTGGCCAGCCCATTTCATATGGTCCAGGCCGGAAATTGTCCCTTCAGAATCAATGAGTGGTCGTCAAGACGACCCGGATGCGAGTGTTCCTTCATCCTGGCCTTTGGCAGATGGGAGATTAGGTGGGATCATTCAAAAGTCCACTGCGGGAAAATCCATGATTCGCCAAAGCTTGTGGTATTTTCTCATCAGAATAGGCAATGGGGTTTTTGGAATTGCCACGATTGCCGCCTTTACCCGCCTGATGAGCCCTCAGCAGTATGGTGTTTTTGCGCTCGGAATGGCCATAACACTTATTGCCAGCTCAATTCTATTTCAGTGGCTAAATGTTGGGGTTGGCCGCTTCTACCAGATTTACTGGAAAAAACCCAAAGTCATCATGTCGGCAGCTAATCGGGGATTTGGGGCGGCTGCGGCTGCCGGTGTCCTGGTATTTTTTCTTGCGCTGCTTTTCCACAAGGCTGTAGGCCTCGAATCCTCGCTGATTTGCATCTTGCTCCTGATTACGATTGCACAAGGCCGGTATGACCTGTCGCTTCAAGTTGCCAACGCTCAGAGAGCGCCCATGAAATATGCCCTGATATCATGGTCAAAAACAGGAATAACTTTGTTGATGGGCATCTCCCTCACTTATTATGGCGCAGGGGAGCGGGGCGCCCTGTTAGCTTTCCTGGCGGGACTCGTATTTTCGGTGTTGGCTTTCAACCCCGCGCGCTGCCTTGGGTCTCTTAAGGGCAGTTGGGACCCTAAGCTATCAGGCGAACTGTTTCGTTACGGCTTACCATTGACGGTGACTTTTTTAGCCTTTGTGGTGGGGGACATGAGTGATCGCTTCATGATAGCCTGGTTTTTCAACGCCTCCCATGTTGCTCCATATGCCGCCACATACGATCTGGTCCAACAAACAATCGGCGCAATAATGAGTGTGCTCTTCCTTGCGGGATATCCCATTGCTGTATTAGCGCTTGAGAAAGAAGGCGAGGCTGTTGCCAGTAATCACCTTTTCAGTCTCGGGCGAGCGCTAGTGGGAGTAGGTCTGGCGTCCGCCGTCGGACTTGCGGTCCTCTCCAGGGATATAGCCAATTTCTTTTTTGGTGAGGCTATCAGGCAGGACGCGGCACGAATTCTTCCATATCTGGCTGCCGCAATTTTCATCGGATGTTTTAAGACATACTACCTTGAACTGCCGTTTCTGCTTCGCCGGGCCACCAAAAACCTGGGATACATAGCGCTTTTCATGGCCAGCTCCAAAATATCTTTAAATTTTCTGCTGCTGCCTCGCTATGGTATTCAAGGTGCGGCATGGGCAACCTTGGCCGCTTTTTCGGCAGGAGCCTTAATGAGCTGGATTACCGGCAGGCGGATATTTCATATGCCTGGCGTGGCAAAGGACCTTGCTTGCAGCTTATGTGCCTGTGCGGTAATGGCTCTAGCACTGTGGATGTTGCCCTTATCCGGCGGGATAATCCGGCTCCTTGGAAAGATCGCGCTAGGCGGAGGAATCTATGGGCTTTTTGCCTTGGGCTTTGACATTGCCGGGTCCCGTCGATGGCTCTTGGCAGCTTTGGGCGGCAAAGTAGCGCATATTCATAACTAAAGGCTGGCGTTCCTATGTCGGTTCTTATGTTGCTCGTAACGATTTTGAGCTTATCCATGCTGTTGGCTATGTTGTACAAGATGAGCGGGGATTTCCTTTTCCCACCGGTTATATTCACGGCAGTGTGGCTTTCAAGCATGATAGGCATACTATTGTCTTGGGGATCCTATTATGAAATCGAATGTACTGCGTACGTGGTATACCTGGTCGGCGCCATTTCGTTTTCTATCGGTGGCGCCTTGGTTTTTCTTCTAAGACGAGGCAATATAAATGGACCCACCACAAATTTAGCTGACCATACCTATAACAATCATTCGATCCATTCTGTATTGGACATAGCCCTTCTAGTAGCGATAGTGGGGCTGCCTCTGTATTGGAGGGAAATGTCGAACTTGGCAGGTGGTGCTACGGACGACTTATTCTTGTTCAATATTCGACAGAAAATGGTAGAACTGGCAGACGAACGCACTACACTCAGCGTAGTAAGGAATTGCGAAATACTTTCGATTCTAGTTTCTATTGCTATGGCCTATGAGATGGATGGAACCAGATCAAGACGATGGCGCACCGTGATTGCTGTCGCTGTAACGCTTATGTACGGTATCATATCTGCCACTAAAATATCTTTGGTAACTATCATTCTATATATTTTTTTCACCTATTCTATCAAACGCAAGCATGTTAATGCTAAGACCTTAGTTGCAATGATCTTAATCTGCATTATTATATTTTTTGCCGGAATGCTAACGTTTAACTACGCTCCTATGTTCTTTGCAAGCACAACCGATATGTTGGCATTTCTTTTCAGGAGTATGCTGGGAGCGTGGTGGCTCGGCGGGATCGTTGCATTTAGTCAGATCGCTGAGACTCCGAATATAGTAATATCGACTCAGCCGATATATCGATTTTTCCTTGAAACGGCTCGGAGCCTTGGGATAAATGTATATGTACCTCCAAAATTCGCTGAATATCTAAATTATTCTCCATACGCCGACACTAATGCCTATAGCATCTACTTTTGCTACTTTAAAGATTATGGATGGGCTGGTATGGTGATCCTCATGCTGTTTCTTGGCGCCGCCCTGGTAATCCTTTATAGGAAAGCGCTCAGAGGCGGCCCTGTCGCGGTCCAGTTTTACGCGATGATGTGCAGTGGGCTCGTGCTAAGTTTTCATTCTGAGCACTTTTTTCTGGGACTCAACTTTTATCTCAAAGCGGCAATATTCTATTATGTGTTATACAAGATAGTGCCTGCGCTATATTCCAGCCGGCGTGGGATTCGGGTGCAACATGCTTAGGGTTGCCGCTTTTACAGGCGGAGTAAATGTGCCAAGCGCCAGGTTCCGGGTCAGGCAGTACATTCCTGCTTTGCTCCGCCTGGGTGTGTCCGTCGAAGAGATGAAATGCCGTTTCGGCAAGTACCCTCCGGAACCATGGTGGGCACGGCCATTTTGGGGCTGTGGCGCACTAATGGAACAGACGCCAAACGTCCTTAGATCGTTCCAATCCGACGTAGTGCTGCTGCAACGTGAGATATTGTCCACATTCCTGACGCTTGAACCATTTACAAAAAAGCCGAGAATCCTTGATGTTGACGATTCCATATATCTGTACCGCGGCGGCAACTTCGCGCGCCGCCTGGCCCAACTAGCCGATTTAATCATATGTGGCAACGAGTGTTTGGCGGACTGGTTCCGCGCATTTAATCGGAATGTAACAATTATCCCTACTGCCGTGGATAGCGAAAAATATGCGCCGGCGTCGGTCCGGAGGAATCCGGACGAACCGAAGGCCATCGGCTGGATAGGTACCAGGGTCAGTTTAAAGCACCTTGAATCAATCGAAGATGCCCTGGAAGAAGTGATGAGGGAGTATCCCGGTGTGCGGTTGCGCGTTGTTTGTGACCGTCCGCCTGCATTTCGCAGATTGCCTCCACACCGCGTCGAGTTTGTTCCCTGGGCCGCGGATAGGGAAGTGGCCCATATCCAGGGAATGGATATAGGGATCATGCCTCTGGAAGACTCGCCATTGTCACGAGGAAAATGCAGTCTCAAGATGTTGCAATATATGTCATGCGGTCTGCCGGTAGTAGTCTCGCCTGTCGGAATGAATAATGATATTTTAAAAATGGGGACTCCAGGGATGAGTGCGAGCACGATGCGCCAGTGGGTGGACAGTCTGACAGTCTTATTGCGGAATGATAAACTCCGTTACGATATGGGGGCTTGTGGCAGACGAATTGTCAGTGAATCATTCAGCATTCATACGTTGGCGCCTTGCCTAGCAATGTGCTTGCGAGGGGTATAAAATATGAATATTGCATTTATAATTACAGGGCTTTCTATGGGCGGGGCTGAGATGATGCTATACAATCTGGCATCACGCCTTTCAAATGAATTTGTTTCACATGTGATCTCACTGACCACCATAGGTGCTGTCGGGCAACGCATCCAGACCCTGGGCATACCTGTGGAGGCTCTCGGGATGCTTCCTGAAGCTCCCAACCCGCTCAGTATTCTCAGGCTTGCGCGTCGTTTAAAAGAGATAAAACCTCATATTGTCCATACATGGATGTATCACGCGGACCTCCTTGGCGGGTTGGCGGCGCGTATGGCAAATGTCCCTGCCGTAGCCTGGTGTATTCGGAACAGCACTCTTGACAAGAACGTGACAAAATGGAGCAGGCGCGCGGTTGTACCTTCCTGCGCTTTGTTATCGCGCGTCCTTCCCGATCGAATCGTGTCCTGCTCGCGAGTGGCTAGAGACATTCATATTGCTCAAGGCTATGATACGGGTCGTTTCATTGTTATACCAAATGGCTTTGACCTCAATGTTTTTCATGCCGATGACGGATCGCGCAATTCAGTGAGGGCTGAACTCGGCATTCCCCGGTCGGCACTCGTTATCGGAATGTTTGCACGATTTCATCCCCAAAAGGACCACCAGGGATTCTTTCAAGCGGCAAAAATCTTACATCCGGTTCGACCCGATTTGCATTTCCTGCTTGCTGGAAATGATGTCGATCATGCTAATCCAGCACTCATGGATTGGGTTCATGAGGCGAATGTGGGCGCCGTCACACATTTATTGGGTCCCCGCCTGGACATTTCCCGGCTTTACACAGCACTTGACATTTATACAATTTCTTCTTGTTATGGTGAGGCATTTCCGGGAGTGGGTGGAGAAGCTATGGCCTGCGAAGTCCCCTGCGTGGTGACCAACGTGGGGGATTCTGCCTATCTTGTCGGCGATACCGGGCGTGTTGTGCCTCCGTCAGACCCGGCGGCTTTAGCAAAAGGCTGGGCTGAACTGCTTGATATGTCTGAATTGGAGCGCCGGGAGTTGGGAGCGTTAGCCAGGGCGAGGGTGGAAGAGCACTTTGATATATGTTCAGTCATCAGGCGTTACGAAGAACTTTATCATGAGCTGGGGAGGGACTGTGAGGCAGCTTAGAGAAGCAGTTCCCTGGTGGCTGCGCATTTGCACAAAGATTCGTGTATGAATAAACGGTTTATGAAGGAGATATTATGTGCAGTGGTCCATGCATACAATTCGCCAAAGAAAACCTTCTCCCTAAGGAAATAGCGAATAAGAAAGTAATAGAAGTTGGCGCCTTTAATGTAAATGGCTCATTGAGAGATATCGTCGAAGAGTTTCGACCCTCACATTACTTGGGTGTAGATATTGAAGAAGGGCCTGGTGTTGATGAAATATGCAGTATCCACGATCTTGTGGCCCGCTATGGCTATGAAGCCTTTGATTTGGTCATAGCAACTGAGATATTAGAGCATATTTCTGATTGGCGTAGTGCAATATCAAACCTAAAAAACATTACTAAACCGGAAGGAATGTTGATTGTAACCACAAGGTCCAAAAATGTTGCATACCACGGATATCCATATGATTTCTGGAGGTATGAGCTTGAAGATATGAAAAATATTTTCTCGGATTTCTCGATAGAGGTCATCGAAAAAGACCCATTGGACCCGGGTGTTTTTGTCAAATTGCGTAAGCCTAAAGACTTTCGCGAAAACGATCTGGGAGCGTATAAATTATATTCGGTAGTCAAGTACAGACGTTGTAAAAAAGTGAGTGAAATGGAGTCCCACCTGTTCAAATGCCTCTTTGAAGCTTCCTTTCCAGCACGCCGGTTCCTGTCTCGCGTTTTGCCTCCTTCCGCGGTAAAGGCGATCAAATCGCTTTTGCGAGAGGAAATTCAGATGCCTGCGGCAAGACCGCAGGCATGGAACAACACGGACGGCTCAAAGCGAACGTAAACCACTAGCCATCTGTAGGTGGCAACCCTTCTATAGAATTCTATAATAAGCTTGGATAGAGGAATGAAGCAACTTAGAGGGTCGATTCCCTGGTGGCTGCGCATTTGCTCAAAGATTATGCTATCACGTCTTCCTGTCAAATATCCGACATGGAAAAGGCTGCGATTGTTCGAGCACGGAACAATGGATCAGCCGGAGAAAGCCTTGGAAATATTCGTATCACTAGCAAAGACTGCTGGTGTTCTACAAGAAATGGGCAATCAGATCTATCTGATATCTGGTTTCAATGGACCTGACTCTAGTGTTCTTGAGATAGGTCCGGGGGACTCTCTTGCTTCCGCTTTGATAGCCAAATCGTTAGGGGTTGGGAAAACTTGGCTGGCTGACGCCGGTAATTTTATCACAAAAGAAATTGGCCCCTATTTGAAACTGGCTGAATACCTTGAGAGATTCAATTTAAGTATCCCCTGGTCAACGCCGCCTGATAGCTATGATGATATTATTAGAAGCTGTAATGCAACTTATCTGGTGGAAGGGCTTGACTCGTTAAAGCATATTCCGAGCGAGAGCGTTGATTACTGTTTTTCCAATGCTGTCTTAGAGCATATTCCCAAACAACAATTCAGTGATTTTGTGGTGGAACTTGCAAGGATTCTTAAACGCAAAGCTGTTTCGATACACCGCGTGGACCTGAAAGACCATCTTGGCGGCGCCCTGAACAATTTGCGTTTTACTGACAATGTGTGGGAATCTGCCCTTTTCCGAAATTCAGGTTTTTATACTAATCGAATCAGGTTTTTCGAAATGGTGAATTTGTTCAATAAGGCTCGCCTGGATGTTGAGGTTGCTGAAACCCTCCGATGGCCTTGCCTTCCCACGCCTCGACGATATTTGGATCGTCAGTTCAGAAAATTGTCAGACGAAGACCTGATGGTTCGTGGATTTGTTGCTGTTCTGAAAAAACGCGAGACTGACGGCAATTGATTGCGCCGCGAAGGACCTGATTTCATGTGCGGACTGACCGGAGTATTCGGCAGTAAACAACAGATTGACCAAGCCATTTTAGAAGGGATGGCAGGGTCGGTTCAACATCGCGGTCCCGACGATCATGGCTCATGGCTCGATATAGAGGCAGGGATTGGCCTTGCGCACCGGCGGCTTTCGATACTTGACCTTTCGCCCGCTGGTCACCAACCGATGCTTTCAGCTTCCGGCCGACTTGTGATTGTCTTCAATGGGGAAATTTACAACCACCTCGATATAAGGAAGGAACTGGAGGAGGGGAACCTGGCGCCGGCCTGGCGCGGGCATTCAGATACGGAAACTCTCCTGGCCGGTTTCGATGCGTGGGGTATCGAAGCTACTCTAAAGCGTGCGGTGGGAATGTTCGCGTTGGCCGTGTGGGATCGAAATGATCGTACTTTGTCACTGGCTCGTGACCGCATGGGTGAGAAGCCGCTCTATTACGGGTGGAATGGGGGCGTGTTTCTATTTTGTTCAGAGCTAAAGTCATTGCTCGCATGTCCTTTTTTTCAAGCCGAAGTTGATCGGAACGTAGTCGCTTTGTTTCTCCGTTATGCTTACGTGCCCGCGCCTTATTCAATTTATCGTGGCATGTATAAGCTCTGGCCGGGATCGATTTTGAAGCTGGGGCTTAAGGCAAGTTTGACTTCCCCCTGGAGCGGGGAACCGTTTATCCCGCCTTTTTCTCTGCCGGATATTCAGCTTACACGCTACTGGTCGATGCTCGAAACGGCTGAGTTTGGAGTGAGAATGCCTCTTTCCGGCAGCGAAACAGAACAGACAGAGGCATTGGAGAGGCTTTTGCTTAAGGCCGTCGCCGGCCAGATGATTTCCGACGTGCCGCTTGGAGCTTTCCTTTCTGGAGGAGTGGATTCGTCTACAATAGTTGCGTTGATGCAGGCAGAATGCGGACAGCGAGTCAAAACCTTCTCAATTGGGTTCTATGAGGCTGGGTACAACGAGGCCAACTACGCCAAGCGAATTGCACAGCACTTGGGGACCGACCATACTGAACTCTATGTAACTCCCAGCGAGGCGATAGCGGTCATTCCGAAAATGCCGGAAATGTATGACGAACCATTTGCCGATTCTTCGCAGGTGCCTACCTATCTTGTCGCCAAACTTGCTCGAACAAATGTTGCCGTCGCCCTCTCAGGCGACGCCGGGGATGAGTTGTTCGGAGGTTATAATCGCTACTTCTGGGCCGGGTCCATCTGGCGGAAAACCGGATGGATCAACAAGCAAATTCGACACACTCTGGTGCGGGGAATGATCGCCGCCTGCCCTGAAAGCCTTGACCGCCTGTTCGCAGGCATTGCTCCCCTCCTTCCGAGCGCCTTGCGGCTTCCCCAGCTTCGTGACAAAGTGCTTAAACTTGCCGATGTCCTTCTTGAAGATACACCTGATGCGATTTACCTCGCACTCACATCCCATTGGAAGCATCCCACTGAGGTCCTCTCTGATGGCGCTGGAGAACACTTGAACTATATTTCTAATTGCCGTCAGTGGCCGAATCTGTCGAGTTTTGAACAACGGATGATGTATCTTGATGCAGTGTCTTATCTGCCGGACGATATCCTTGTTAAAGTCGACCGCGCTGCGATGCGGGTGAGTCTGGAAACTCGTATTCCGTTTCTGGACCAACGTGTCGTGGAATTCGCGTGGCGGTTGCCATTGTCTTCTAAGATCAGGAATGGACAGGGTAAATGGATCTTGCGTCAGGTTCTTTATAAATACGTGCCAAGGGAGTTGATTGAGAGACCGAAAACCGGATTTGGAGTCCCAGTTGCTGCTTGGCTCCGTGGTCCTTTGCGCGATTGGGCCGATGAACTGGTGAGTGAAAGGCGTTTAAGAAATGATGGGTTCTTCCGTCCGGATTTAATACGTCTGAAATGGGAGGAACATTTGGCTGGCAGGCGCAATTATCATTATCAGATTTGGAACGTGCTTATGTTTCAGGCATGGTTACAGCAGCATTCAGCTTTGAATTAGAACTGTTAATATATACTGAACTACCAAATGAAAGCTCTATGAATGAAACTGGCCTTTTTCGCCATCTCCGATTGGTATCTTTTTAATTTTCGGCGTGCTCTTGCCGAGTATCTCTTGAACCAGGGTTTGGAAGTTATTATGATTTCCGCTCCCGGCGACTACGGCTCGCGTTTGCAATCGCTGGGCTTCCGATGGTTTCCTATTCCCATGGATCGGCGCAGCATAAACCCTGCCCGGGAATCCCGAACAATAATGCGCCTTGCCCGGCTGCTGAGAAGAGAAAAAGTCGATCTGGTGCACAATTTCACTATCAAGGCTGTTGTGTATGGCGGAGTTGCGGCACAGCTTTCGGGGACCAGTTGTCGTGTTCACGCGGTTACGGGACTGGGGTACGTTTTCACTGGTGAAAGTTTGCAGGCCAGATTGTTGAGGGTCCCTGTGGCGTTGATGTTTAAGATGGCCTTAAGTGGCGAAAAGACACGTCTTATCCTGCAAAATCCCGATGACGTAGAATTTTTTCAAAAAATGCACCTTATTAGCAAGGAACGGATACGCCTCATTCGCGGCTCGGGCGTCAATGTGGATCGTTTTAATCCTCTTCTCCGAACACCCCGCAACGATGGTGCTTTTCGAGTTCTTCTCGCTTCGCGGCTTCTCTGGGACAAAGGAATCAGTGAGTATGTCCAGGCGGCCGGAATACTGCGTGAAGCAGGCAGGGCCGTTGAATTTCTGCTTGCCGGCGCCCAGGATAATGGAAACCCCTCATCTGTATCTCAAGAGCAAGTGGAGCTGTGGAGACGGGAGGGTGTGGTGACCTTGCTGGGCCACGTTGACGCCATGGAGAGCGTCTTGAAATATATTAATGCGGCGGTACTACCCACATCCTATGGCGAAGGCGTGCCACGCGCTCTCCTGGAGGCCGCTGCGTGCGGATTGCCGCTGATTGCCACGGATGTGCCCGGCTGCCGTGAAATAGTTATGCACAAAGTTAACGGGCTGCTTATCCCCTGCCATGATTCCCGAGCCTTGGCCGACGCCATTGCATTTCTCATGGATAACCCTGAGCGATGCAAGGAAATGGGTATCGCCAGTCGGCGTAAGGTGGTGGACGAATTTGACGAACGTTTAGTCTTTCAGAGGACATCTGAGGTTTATAGTGAGGTGAACCGGTGAGTTCGTGGAGTTGAGGCAGCTTACCATCCAATGAAGGCGGATATGAAGAAATTTCCATTTAAGCTGGTCTTGATCTTTGGAGCGCTGCTTTTGGCTCATGGATTTATAAGCAAGAATGCGGTGCCCGATTCAATGAATGTGGCAGAAATTTCTTTTCAAGAACAATCCAAAGAACTCGTATCGGCCAGTGATGCCGCCTATGCATCTGATCGTTCGAACGTAGCACCATCTGCTGAGCAAATGGATTTCCTCGCAACGTCCGTTCGACAAATCGGAGCTTCGAATGGTAATATAGTTATTGATAAACCTGTATCATTATCTGCTAATTTAACAGTTCCGAGCAACATCAGACTAGTTTGTCGAAAGAGTGGGGAAATTACTACTAATGGCCACACCATCAATATAAATGGATTATTCGAGGCTGGCCCATACGAATGCTTTATCGCCCAGCCCGGGGAAGTACTCTTCGGTGCGGCGAGTGTTACGAATGTTCTTCCTCAGTGGTTTGGCGCAGTTGCCGATGGGATCAGGGAATGTGCCGCTGCGCTAAGGACGGCGTGCGCCAGCCTGCCAAACGGAGGTCAAGTCTTTCTGCCTGATGGGAGCTATTACCTGAACAGCTACGATCAAGCCCAAATGTCGGAGGGCGAGTACGTCACGGTCAAGGTGCCGTCAAATGTTGCTTTTCGGTGCCGCGAATATAGGAGCGCTAAACTTAAATGTTCTCCCGCACTTCAGGGCGCCTTGCCGGCGGGAACAAGAATTAACATCATAGGGACCCCACTGGGCACAAGCGGCCAGACGATAAAAAACCTGGAATTTGATTTCAATGGCATAGTTCTCGATGCTCCGTTTAGATCATACCATAGTGTTTATTCGCTCGGTAAGAATGTATTGCTTGAAAATCTATATATTAAGAATTCGCCCGGTAGAAGCATGATAATCGTTGGCTATCACAAGTATAATGATTCAACGGGATTTAATATAATCAGAAATGTGACTATCATAAATGGCTCCAGGAACGTTCCAGGAAATCTTACGGCGGATGATACATCATTTATATACTTGAATGGAAGCCATAATATTGTTGAAAACTGCGAATTTTATAATGAAACCCAACCCGTAACTAACTGCAGCGGGGTTGAACTTCACTGCACTGAGTCCAGCGTTCGAAATTGCAGGTTTAAGAATCTGTACCCTGCAATATACGTGGGCTATGAACGATATTCGCGAATCTCCGAAAATATTGAAATTAGCAATAATCTATTTGACCGTTGCTGTGGAGGTATTGAGTCGGTCGATCGTACAATCGGGATGCAGATCAACTATAATCATTTCATTTCCTGCAATTGTCCTAAAACTGGCAAATGGGCTATCATGACGCCGAGAGATGACAATACGGGTGTTACTCGTGCAGGAATACAAGATGCAGTCCAAATAACTTATAATTCATTTGAGGGTCTAAATACCATTCGTGTGGCCGGATATCAGAATGGGACTATATCCCATAATACGTGGGTGCGGACAAATAGTGGTATAGAATTCGCCGCTTCGTCAACCGATGTTATAAACATGAAAATCACGAATAATAGTTTTGTCGATCCAGTAGCACAAACACCCTACGATCATGGGCAGGTGTGTCTTTATGGATATGAAAGAGGTAATTTAAAGGGGAGGTTCGAGAATATCATTATTGAAAACAACAAATATCAGTCAGACGCCAGCAAGCCTCCCCCAAGTCATCAATATCCGGTATTGGCAACAGGCAACGAAAATATGATATTTAAGAATATTGTCGTGAAGAATATGTCTGTTGTAAATATGATCGGTAAGGTATCCGGCAATAGAGCTAAAGAGGTTGCTTTCATCCAGTAGTTGCTATGGCTTTTCTGGTTTTGAAACGTTTAGCCGAAGTGTTGACAAGACTCAGTTAACGATGGAGGCGATGTGAAGGATGGAAAGATGAGAAAGTATCGATTATCTTTGTTTTTGCTGATATCCGTTCTGCTGCAATTCGCCGTGTGCCGTCATGCTGCCTGCGCTGTCCCGTCCGGTATGAATTTACCGGACGGGATCGAGGCGACTTAATTCGCAACGAAATCGGGGTTGAAAGCGCAGATCGCCTCTCAGCGGCCGCTGATTACAGCTATGTAGAAAAAAAATTGGACATTTTTCAGTGCTGCTTCAAAGAGTTGCTGACGCCGATCATCTAAGGGTGGACCCGATTGAATAGATAATCAGGCAAACGACTGGGGATTGGCAATTTCGATTGAATTCCCGAAAACCCCGCCGAGCTGCTGCTTATCACCGGTCGCACCAACAATCAGGGGGGATGAAATGAGATTGATAGCACTAAAAACTGCTCTGTGTCTATTTGCTATTGGTTTAATCGGGTGGGGCATTGTGGGCTCAGTACGCGCACAAACCGGCAATTCATCCGAGCTGGTGGAAATAAACGGTCCAGTGGAGGCCACCGAATTTATTATGCCTACCACCTACACACCCCAGGCCACTGCGAGAGTCAAGACTTTTTCTGAAGGCATCAACGATACCTGCCAGTTTGGCTATAATCTTTCCGACACTCTTTATGTGCCCAATATATTCACTGAACCTCAATTGTGGTTTGGTTTTGAAAGCAATTACGCCAACAGCCCCGAGAGGGACCCGGCCTTCGGTACAGATCCCACCTCCGAAATGTATTTGCGTTACATGCCCATAGGCATTAGCAGTCCTGATGGCTACCTGGAACCCCTTTTCTGTAATATTGACAGGCCGGAGAATAAAATTATAAGGCTTGACCTGCGCTCCGAACACACTACGCTTGCCGCTACCGATTGGACCAAATATCTGGAAATGACTCCTAGTTCCGCCAATTTTTATCTGCCCGTAGGTATTAATGTTGGGGAAGGTTCCATACCGCCGCAGAACTTACACGTTGGCCTTGAAGTCAATGGCAATATTTTACTTGACGGTGCTGGGCACTTATTGAAGATCTCTGATATGAATAGCTACTTACTATGTTCAGTAGCGCCGGACGGAAATTATGGACTCTACTATGGCAATGATTCCGGCACTCGAAGTTTGCAATTTTGGACGGCAAATGCGGAAATAATGCGAATATCAGGTGGGATACTCGCCATTGGAACGAAGACCCCGACAGTTGCCGGCACTGGGGGATTGGATATGGCCGGCGATCGCTTTCGCTTGCGCGCGGCACACACTCCAACCACGTCTGCAGAAATATGCAATCAAGGTGAGTGGTCGTGGGATGCTAACTATATATATGTCTGTACGTCTACGAATAATTGGCGAAGAGCGCCTTTATCTCCATTCTAAAGGGCTACATTCATCGTTTATCTCCTACAACTACTAATCATGGTCTGTGTTTAGGATTATGTATTTAAGATGAATCCTCAATATCTTAAATCTTTACGTTCATCAGAGTTAAAGAACTGTTTACAAGACTTAGTTATCGATGGAGGCGATGTGAAGGATGGAAAGATGAGAAAGTATCGATTATCTTTGTTTTTGCTGATATCCGTTCTGCTGCAATTCGCCGTGTGCCGTCATGCCGTCTATGCTGTCCCGTCCGGTATGAATTCTCAGGACGGGATCGAGGCGACTGAATTTGCAACCAAATCGGAGTTGAAGGCGCAGATCGCCTCTCAGCAGGCCCAGATTGCCTCCCAGCAGGCGCAGATTACAGCTATGGAGAAAAAATTGGAGCAGTTTTCAACGCTCCTTCAAGGAGTTGCCGTGGGCAGCGGGCCGGCAAAAGCTTCAGTGGGGCCGATGGTCTTGACAACGAGTAGTTTGAATGCCTCGAAATCATCTACGAGCTTGGGCGACAATGACACCGCATGGGTGAATTTCCCCGGGCCCGTGAGCATTGGGAGCGAGCCGCCGGGCCCTTCAAACGGCCTCACTTATACCGACCCCGTCGGGTTCGGCTCAATCGGCCTTGAGCTCGATGGGGACCAGGGTATCTCTACCTTTACACCTACCAATTGGGCAGGATCAACCCCACTGCCGCGCTTTCGGCTTTCCCGGCCCAGTCCCGATCCAGCTAATCCCGCTCGCCCAGCCAATTTCTTAATAACTCCATACGAGTACGGGATGGCATTTGAATACCCTGGAGCAGCTGAGTGGTGGGTGGGCGAGTTTAGCGTCCATAATTACACCAACGGGCCCGGGGGGCTAAATGGTGCTGTACTCTGGGTAGACGACGATGTAGACATGGGTGGATTATTCTTCACCGGGCGTCAGTTGCCCGATGGAACCCAGTGGGCGGAAATCGCATCGCAAAGACTTGACTTCACGTCTCACGGACCGCTTTTTTTTCGTGTGGTTCAACCGAGTGATCGTTTTTCATTCCGGCAAGGGACTGATGGTTACTTTCAGAATTCATCAACAGAGGTATTCGGGATTGATGGATACGGTCGGGTTTACTTTTTGAATGGTGCAAATGCTTACTGGAACGATACTGTCGGCAACCAGATACCATTAATAAACCTTCAGGTTAATAATACAGTTAACGTAGGCGCCATGGAGCCCACTGCAACTAACGGCTATCTGCTTTTGTATGCGGCAGGATCCGAGAAGGCCAGAATAGATCCTTCGGGTGATTTAACTATTTGGACAGGAGGTGTTATACTTCTATCACCAAACGGGATTAAACATAGAATTACGGTTAACAATGATGGAACTATCTCTGCTGTAATGGTTTATTAGTTGTACATGTAAATAATAATGCAAGGCTAGGTCATATGAGTCTTCAACATCTAGAATCCCTTCGTTCAGCAGAGTTAAAGAAAGTATTGATTACACTTTCCGAGTTAAAAAGTAACATGGATAGGGGAAAACTTAAGGTATTGGAAATTGGAGCGGGTACAGGGTGTCAAGCAAGAGAGTTAGCTGAAAATGGGTATGCTGTTGAGGCGATTGACATTCTAGATAGTACATATTTGGAGGACCGTGTTTGGCCAATCAGAAATTATGATGGTAAACACATACCTTTCACGTCTAATTCATTCGACATTGTGTTTAGCTCTAACGTTTTGGAACATATTCCTCATTTGGATGAATTCCACAGCGAGATGCAACGCGTTCTGAAACCGGACGGCATTGCCATTCACATAGTACCCAGTGCAAGTTGGAAATTCTGGACAATCCTGACACACTATTGCTTCGTGTTTACATCCGTTATTAAAATCCTTCGTAACAGAATATGTATAAATTCCAAGAAAGAAATGAATATTGAACTGAGCAGAGTGTTTGATCGAGCCACTAGGCAATCTAGAATACAATTAGTGAGAAAAGTACTTTTTCCATCCAGGCATGGTGAAGCAGGTGATGCACTTACGGAAGTGTATTATTTAAGTAGGCATAGGTGGATCAAACTATTCAAGACAAGCGGATGGGAGGTAAGAAAAGTTGTGCCTAATAGATTATTTTACACTGGGTACATGGTACTTGATTCCAATCTGCCTATTGAGTTAAGAAGGTACATTAGTTCATTTCTGGGGAGCTCATGTCATATATTTGTCTTGGCAAAACAAAGGGTATCATAATCTGCAAATATTTGTACCTGAACCAGTGTCGTGGAACCGACCCGTCGAGTATTGCCTTACACGCTTATCCCGTTAATGACGCGGCAGTAGCCAGTGAGTTACAGGCTGGCGCCCTTTATCCCTCCACTACGTAGATGCCATCGGGAAATTAATAATGGATGAATTGAGGCAATGCTCAAAAATGCAATGGCGAATCCCATGATCCTCGTCACAGGTTCAGAGGGATTCGTCGGGTCACAACTGTGCCGCGAACTCCTGCGTCGCGGCAGCTCCGTTTTGGCGGCAAGACGGGCAGGCCGCGAAGGGCGAACGGCGGAGGAAAAAGAGATCTCACAGAGGGGAACGAAGGCGCAAGAAACGCCCCACCTTCATACGATAGGTCTCGGCGATATCGGACCGGATACGGACTGGAGTGCAGCGTTGTCCGGGATGGATGCCGTGGTGCATCTGGCGGCTCGGGTTCATATGATGAAGGAGACAGCCGCCGATCCTCTGGCGGAATTCCGAATGGTGAACGTGGCGGGGACACGTAGGCTTGCGGAAGCGGCTGCTCAGGCCGGAGTGAAACGCCTTGTATTCTTGAGTTCCGTGAAGGTGAACGGTGAAGCGACCGGGAAGGGCCGAGAGCCGTTCAGGGAGGGTGATCCTCCACGTCCCGAGGATGACTACGGAGTGTCCAAATGGGAGGCGGAACAAACCCTTAGAGAGACCGAACGACAGACGGGCATAGAGGTTGTAATCATCCGCCCGCCATTGATTTACGGGCCGGCCGTGAAGGCGAACTTCCTCAACCTGATTCGACTTATTGAACGCGGTATGCCCTTGCCATTCGGCGGCATCCGCAACCAGCGCAGCCTCTTGGGTTTGACCAACGTGGTGGATCTAATCTGTTGCTGCCTGGAACATCCAGCGGCAGCCGGAGAGACGTTCCTGGCGAGCGATGGCGATGATGTCTCTACGCCTGAGTTGGTGTGCCGAATCGCAAGGTCGCTCGACAAACCCGCACGGCTGTTGCAGGTGCCGGAGTGGTTGATCAACCTGGGGGGCAAGGTAACAGGGAAGTCGAACGAGGCAAAGCGGCTTTGCGGCTCACTGCAGATAGACTCGTCCAAGGTTCGGCTGGTGCTGGGCTGGACCCCGCCTTGTACGATGGCGGAGGAATTGAGGCGGGTGGCCGCGTGGCGGGACATATGCCTGCATACGAGGGGGTGACGGCGATCGTGGTTTCATCGGGTTGGAGATCATGATTGTCGGCACGAAACTTGAGAAAGTTGGGATTTGCAGCTCCACGTTCGGGAAACTGGGTATAGAATATGCCTGCTGAACTGTTGGTCTCCAGCTTTGTATTAGCCTTCCTGGGGGCCTGGATGATCGGTCGCTTCGCCCGAAAAGTATCATTACTTGACTGTCCCAGCGAACGTAGTTCCCACTGCCGGCCGACGCCCAAAGGCGGTGGTGTGGGCATCTTAGCGGCATTTTTCGTGGCTGGTGTCGTATCTGGGGTATCCCTGTGGTTTTTGACGACCATGAGCATCCTGTCTCTAATGGCAGGATACGGAGACAGGGTTGAACTGCCCGCCCGCCTGAGGTTGGTTGCCCAGTTGGGATTGATTGCCATCTTTGTCATCGGAACCTGGCAGTCGTCAGCCAGTTGTTACTCTAGTTTTCCGCTGATTCTGTTTTGGATCGTTTTTATCGCGGGCACGGCGAACTTCTATAACTTTATGGACGGCATCGATGGAATTGCCGGAATCACCGGCGTGGTTGGCTTTTCATTGCTGGCTTTTTACATTTACGGCCGGGAGGGACAGACCGGGCTGGGCGCCCTGTCACTGTGCATGACGTTTTCCTGCCTTGGCTTTCTGCCGTTCAACATGCCGAAGGCCAAGGTGTTCATGGGGGACATCGGCAGCATTCTGCTGGGAGCGGTGTTTGCCGTCATGGTTTACCTGGCGTCTCACACGTTTTTGGACTTTCTGTGCATGGCATCCTTCCTCTTTCCTTTCTATGCCGATGAACTGAGCACCATGGCTGTTCGGCTAAAAGACGGCGAGAACCTGACTAAAGCGCACCGCAGACACGTGTATCAGTTGTTGGCTAACGAACGGCAGATTGCGCACTGG
>Ga0074046_10001495_pt1 | contig 21048 bp, 14 predicted proteins | sample BogForMeECP23OM3_FD_94441 | JGI IMG/M metagenome (GOLD analysis project Ga0074046, IMG submission 94441) | Bog forest soil microbial communities from Calvert Island, British Columbia, Canada - Bog Forest MetaG ECP23OM3 | ecosystem: Environmental > Terrestrial > Soil > Wetlands ... | reverse complement strand
TAACAGCGAAACCAAAAACCTGAACGTCGCCTTTAATGCCGTGCGCACCGGGTTCCACGACAAGCTGACCCTTTACACCAACTCGATCTACGCCGTTAACGACAAGCTCACGGCAACCCAAACCACCCCTCTAACGACCGCCAACTCTATCGGGGGCGGCGCTCGCTACGACCATGATTTCTCGACACGCACGTTCGGGTTTGTCAGCGGCGACTTCTTTTCCAATTCGCTGCAGGACCTCGACCTGCGCTCGATTCTGGGAGGCGGAGCTGGCATACACGCGATCAAGCAACCGGCTACTACCTTCGATCTGTTTGCCGGATTGAACTACACCCATGAAAGCTTCTCCGATATTCCGACGACGAATCCGCTTCCGCCCCCAGCAACCATCAATTACTCATATTCCCAGAGTTCAGCGGCCTTGACCCTTGGGGATGCCTTCACCCACAAGCTCGGCAAGAGCACAGTCCTCACGCAGAGCTTTCTGCTCTACCCAAACCTCAGCAATACCGGAGTGTATCGCGGCACATTTAATCTGGGACTGGTCACCAGGCTCAACAAGTGGCTAGGCTGGCAAACGTCGTTTGGGGATGTTTTTGACTCTAAGCCTCCGACCGCCACGCCTCCAATTGAGAGGAACGACGTACAGTTAGCGACCGGTCTGAATATTTCTTTCAAACACTAAGAAGCGGTGGTGGACGGGCGTCCCCGCCCGTCCCCTCCAGCTAGTGTTTGTCCCCTTGCTCAACAAAGAACTTCCCGGTTTCCCCCGCGGAAAAATAGCGCGAGGTTACCGTCTTCTTGCGGGTGAAGAACTCGACCGCATCCCAGCCGTGGACGTGCAGGTCGCCAAAAAACGAATCCTTCCAGCCTGAAAACGGGAAGTAAGCCGGCGACGCGGCCACGCCGATATTCACGCCCACCATGCCAACTTCGATGCGCCGGCTGTATTCGCGCACGGCCGCGCCGTTTTCCGTAAAGATCGAGGTGCCATTGCCGCGCGGATCGCTATTCACCAGCTCAATCGCCTGCTCGAGCGTATCCACGTGCATCACCGAGAGCACCGGTCCAAAAATTTCTTCGCGGACCACGCGCATCCCGGGCGTGACGTTGTTCAGAATGGTCGGGCCAACAAAATTTCCTCCCGCTGGAACCCCCGCCGGACGCCGTCCATCCACTAGCAACTCCGCACCATCTTTCAGTCCGCTTTCGATCGCGTCATGAATGCGATCGCAGGCGGCGCTCGAAATCACCGGCCCCAGGCTCACTTTCGGGTCCATGCCATCGCCCGCAACCAGCTTCTCCGCTCCAGCTTTCAATGGACCCATGACCGCCGCTTGCGCCGACCCCACCGTTACCAGCACCGATCCAGCCATGCAGCGCTGACCCGCGTTGCCGAATGCGCTGCCGAGAACGTTCGCGACCGTCTTGTCGACGACCGCATCCGGCATCACGATCATGTAATTCTTCGCGCCGCCGAGAGCCTGCACCCGTTTTCCTTTTTCTGCCGCGCGCCGGTAAATGTACTTCGCCGTATTAACCGAGCCCACAAATGAAACCGCGCGAATCCCGGGACTATCCAGAATCGCGTTGACCGCATCGTGCGCGCCATGGACCAGATTCACCACCCCGCGCGGCAAACCGATCTCTTCGAAAATGTGAAACATCAGTTCCGATGTAAGCGGAACCTGCTGCGATGGCTTCAAAACGAACGTGTTTCCGCAAACGATGGCGAAGGGCAGAAACCACATCGGCACCATGGCCGGGAAGTTGAAGGGCGTGATGGCGGCACAGACCCCGATCGGCTGACGAATGGTTTCGGTATTGATTCCGCGCGCCACGCCTTCCAGAATCCGCCCCTGCATAGTCATGGGAGCGGCGCACGCTACTTCGAGTACTTCAATGCTCCGCGAGATCTCCGCGCGCGCATCCGACAGCACTTTGCCCGACTCGCGCGTCACCGAAGCCGCAAGCTCGTCAATCCGCTGCCGGAACTTTTCGCGCAAAGAAAAGATAAATTCCGTACGCTCGCCGACCGAACGCGAGCGCCACTCCGGGAGCGCAGCCGTAGCGGCAGCGACCGCCGCTTCGACCTCGGCAACTCCTGACAGCGGGACGCGCGCCAATACTTCGCCGCTGGCCGGGTTAGTCACGTCGAGAAGGCCGGACGCCGACGCCATCGGCATTATCCACCGACCACCCACGTAGTTCGCGAGAATTCGAGCAGCCGTCTTCGGAGTCGTCTCAGCCATCGTGCCAGCGATCGCGGTTCTATCGTTCGTGGTTCTCTCGATCGTTCTATCTAGCGGCGTCAAAGTATTCGTTTCCGTGGCCATAGCTGCCTCCCTGTTCCCGCCCGCAATCCGTTCCCCAACTATTTTGACGGGGATTCCTCGAGGCCGCGGTACTTCAACATCGCCTTCGTATTGGGTGGCGCCCCGCGCCAGGCTTCGTACATTTTGCCGAGATCCTCGGTGTTCCCGCGAGAAAGGACCATCTGGCGGAAGCGGTCGCCGTTGGCGCGCGTCAAGCCGCCGTGTTCGACAAACCACTCGTAGCCGTCGTCAGCGAGCATCTGGGTCCAGAGGTAGGCGTAGTAGCCGGCGCTGTATCCCGCGCCTCCCCAGATGTGGGCGAAGTACGTGGAACGATAGCGCGGTGGTACGTAACTGACGTTAAGGTGAGTCCTATCGAGCGCCTGCTTCTCGAACGCGTCGGGGTTCTCGAGCGGAGCGCTCGGCGTGAGCGAGTGCCACTGCATATCGAGTTCAGCCGCGGCCAGAAGTTCCGTCATGTCGTAGCCCTTGTTGAAAGTCTCGGATTTCCTTAGCTTCGCCACAAACTCCTCTGGCATGGGAGCGCCGGTTTTATAGTGCTTCGCATAGTGGGCAAAAACTTCCGGATCTCTGGCCCAATGCTCATTGAACTGCGAAGGAAATTCGACGAAGTCGCGAGCCGTCGAGGTTCCCGAAAGGGTTGGATACTCGGAGTCGGCGAACATGCCGTGCAGGGCGTGTCCAAACTCGTGGAACATGGTAATGACGTCGGTGAAGCTGATCAGTGCGGGTTCGCCCTCGGCCGGCTTGGGCAGGTTGGCAACGTTGTAGACAACGGGTTGCATCCCCAGCAGATGTGATTGATCGACGAGGCTCGACATCCAGGCTCCGCCGTTCTTGTTGTCGCGCTTGAAGTAGTCGCAGTAGAACAGCGCGAGGTGCTTGCCGTTCGCGTCGAAGACCTCGAAGACGCGTACATCGGATTGGTAAACAGGAATGTTGTGCAGCTCTTTGAAGGTAATTCCATAGAGCCGATTGGCGGCGTAGAATACACCATTTTGCAGGACGTTATTGAGTTCGAAGTACGGCTTCACCTGCGCATCGTCGAGGTCGTAGCGAGCTTTACGGACCTGCTCGGCATAAAAGTTCCAGTCATACGGCTGGACCTGGAAGCCACCCTTCTGGGCATCGATGACTTTCTGAATGTCTTTCGCTTCTCGCGACGCCTTTGCGGTTGCGGCCGGGACGATGGCATCCATGAACTGCAATGCAGCTTCGGGTTTTTTGGCCATCTGGTCTTCGAGCTTCCACGCGGCGAAGCTCGAATAGCCGAGGATTTTCGCCTTCTGGGCGCGGAGCTGAGCAAGACGGGCGATGGTGTCGCGAGTGTCATTGGCGTCGCCGTGCTCCGTGCGATTCCAGGAGTGTTCGAAGAGAGTTTGACGGGTGGCACGATCGCTGAGCGAGACCAGGTCGGGCTGCTGGGTAGTGTTCTGCAGCGGAATCACGAAGCCTTCGATCTGCCGGCCTTTGGCAGACTGCGCGGCGGCCGCGATGCGAGCTTCAGAGAGGCCGGCGAGCGCGCTTTTGTCGGTGGTGACGTAGGCGCCCGCCTTGGTGGCGTCGAGCAGTTTGCTGGTGAAGGAGTCGGAAAGCGACGAACCCTCTTCGTTGAGCTTCTTGAGTTCAGTCTTGTCAGCTTCAGAGAGGTTGGCGCCGGCGTGTACAAACTGGTCGTAGTCGTACTCCAGCAGTCGGAGCGACTCGGGATCGAGCTTGAGCGTGGCGCGTTGCTTGTAAATCGCGGCCACGCGCGCGAAAAGTTTGCTGTTGAGGAAGATGAAATCCTGGTGCGCCGCGAGTTTGGGAGCCTCTATGGTTTTGACGCCCTGCAGCGTGGGATTGGTATTGGCTTCGGTGATCGCGTTGAAGGCTGCCATGGCGCGATTGAGTAACTGTCCACTCTTTTCCAGGGCAACAATCGTGTTGGCGAAAGTGGGGGCATCGGGGTTGTTCGCGATGCTCTCGACTTCGGCCTGCTGCTGCGCCATACCAGCCTCGATCGCAGGCTGAAAGTCTTCGTCCTTGATCTTGTCGAAAGGCGGAGCCTGGAACGGCAGCGTACTGGCCCCGAAGAACGGATTCGAGGGACCAAAGTCCGCGGCTGAGGCGGTTGCGTTCGAGAACGGGATGGCGCCGGCAGCGATCAATAGAATCAAGAATAACAGCGTAGCCTTCGTGGTGTTAAGTCGAGTCATGTTTTTCATGCCTGTGGAATCACCTCGCACCCAATTGTAACGGCAAATTCCAATTTCACCCGCCTCGGCGGATTGTTTTGATTTTGGGTGGCGCAGCGCCGGGGTCCCCAGCACGCCCGGTGTTGGCGTGATGGGGGGAGCGGTTCACCGCTGCGTTAACCGCCTTGTCTTGAATGCGGCTCCACAGAGTGCTGAAAAACCCAGTTTTTTGGCTGCGATCATTTCGACCGATGGGTGCCCCATCCTTGCGCGTTTTTTGCGCAAGGGTGGGATTCCACGGTAGCGCCCGCCAAAAGTTTTTGCATTTGCCTTTGATTTAGCCTTTGGGTGGCGCAGCGGTTCACCGCTGCGATAACCGCCTTGTCTTGAATGCGGCTTCAGCCGCTGAGGGACTGCAATTTCAAACTGTACCACTACCGAGAATCCCTCCAACAACCGAACCCCGTCGTCGCTGGAACGAAATCCCTCCCTTCCGCGTACATCAAAGCAGGACGCTCTCGTTTCCGGTCAAGCTGCGTCGAACCATTAGTCGGAACTCTCAGATGTCGCTTCGCGATCTCATCCAGGACGTGTTCCGCACTCTCTGGGCGCACCGTGTCCGTACACTGCTGACCATGTTCGGCATCGCCTGGGGAGTGGTCTCGATCGTCCTGATGGTCGCCGCCGGCGAGGGACTGCGCGTCGGCCAAGCCAAGCAAGCCGAGACCCTGGGCCGCGACCTGATGATCGTCTTCCATGGCCGAACCAGTCTGCAAGCGGGCGGTACGCGGGCCGGACGTCTGGTGCACTGGGTTGATTCCGATATTCCCCATCTTCAGGAAGAGGCTCCCGATTGTCAGTACGCGATCCCGGAACTCGAACAGAACGACGTGCGCTCGCACACTGCTTACAATGCGGCTGCGTTCACGGTAACCGGCTCGACCCCGGAGTTCGCCGAGATTCGCAGCCTTGGCGTCGGCGAGGGTCGCTTCTACGATCAGAATGATATCAGCGAAGGCCGTCGTGTCGCTTTCCTTGGCTCCGACGCGAAAAAGCAGTTGTTCGGCAGCCGTCCCGCGCTCGGGCAGTTCGTTTACCTCAATGACATTCCCTTCACTGTCGTTGGCGTGATGTCGTCCAAAAAACAGGACTCCAGTTATGACGGGTGGGACATCAACAAAATCTTTGTCCCCTTTTCTGCCATGCGGCGCGACTTTCCCGATAAGCCGCCCGGCACGCCCAACACCTTCGACCAGTTGCTGGTCGTTCCGCGCTCGGTCGAAAATCACGAAGCCTGCAAGGGAGAGATCAGACGAATATTAGGAAGGCTGCACGGCTTCGATCCCAGTGATAAAGAAGCCTGCCCCATCTGGGACACAATTCAGGAAGCAAAAGCCTTCCGCACCATGACCGATGGCATGAAATATTTTCTCGGCGCGGTGGGCATCGTGACTTTATTTCTCGGCGGACTTGGCGTGATGAACGTCATGCTCGTGGCGGTTCAAGAGCGCACCCGCGAGATTGGAGTACGCAAAGCCATCGGAGCGCCCGCCAACAGCATCCTGCGGCAGTTCTTTCTGGAAGCACTTATTGTGGCCCTGATCAGCGGCGGCACCGGTCTGCTGATCGCGTTCGGTCTGTGTGCGCTGGTCGACCTGCTGCCTATGCCGGACTTTTTCGCCGGCCTGTTGCCGACTTGGCAAACCGGAACCTTGGCTCTGGCCGTTCTCGGAGCCATCGCCGTCTTGTCCGCTTTGTATCCGGCGCGCCGCGCCGCCGCCATCGATCCCATCGAAGCCTTGCGCCATGAGGCCGGCGGCTAGCATGATTTATCAGATCCTGAACGAAGCCTGGACGGCGCTGCGGCGCAACCGCACTCGCAGTGCTCTTACCATGCTCGGCATCGTGTGGGGAATCGCTACCGTCACGCTGCTGATCGCATACGGCGGCAGCTTCCGCGAAATCCTGGTCGGTGGCTTCAATGCTTTCGGAAAAGGCGCCGTCATCTGCTGGCCGCAGCAGACCAGCGAACAACCCGGCGGCCAGCGCGCCGGCAAGAAAGTCGTCCTCGAGCAAGCCGACATCGACATGATCAAGGAGACCGCCAACTATGTCCGCCACGCCTGTCTCGAGACCGTGCGCCGTCCCGGCATCGCCTACGGAAACCGCATGGTCGGCACTGCGCCTGTTCGCGGCGTGTGTCCGGAATACGGCGACATGCGCAATGAACAGCCGTCGGAGGGCCGCTGGATCAACTCTCTCGACGAACTCGAACGCCGCCGCGTCGTATTTCTGGGAGCGCGTGTGCGCGAGCAATTATTCGGCGGGCGCTCCCCGGTGGGCGAAACCGTCGTCATTGGCGGAGTGCGGTTCACCGTGATCGGCACCATGGATCGGAAGATCCAACTGAGCAACTATTTCTCCAGCGATGACGAGTCGACGTGGATTCCATACTCAGCTGCGAATGATCTCTGGAACGCGAAATATGCCAGCGTGCTGGTCTTTGAACCCATCGCGCCGCAGTACGAGCAGCGCGCGGAGGCCCAGGTCCTGGCAGCCATCGCTACCCGCCAGCAATTCTCGCCCACCGACAAGAAAGCGATTCAGATGTTCGGCCGCGAAGAATTCCGTCCCGTGATCAACGGCATCACTATCGGTCTGCAAGTGCTCCTCATCTTCATCGGCATTCTGACGCTCGGAATCGGCGCCGTCGGCGTCATGAACATCATGCTCGTCTCAGTCGATGAGCGCATTAAGGAAATCGGCTTGCGGCGCGCTCTCGGCGCAAGAAAGTGGCACATCAAGGCGCAATTTCTGGCGGAGACACTGCTCATCATGCTCGTCGGCGGCGTCATAGGAATTGTGGTGTCCTACGTGGTCGCAATTGCCGTCGGAACGCTTCCGCTGATGGGCCCGCTCTTCGAGGACGACTCCGGCAAAGCCGACATCCACCTGAAAATTTCTTTCTTCACCGTCATGATTTCAACCCTGGTGTTGCTGCTAGTCGGAGTACTAAGCGCACTGATTCCCGCCTCCCGAGCCGCGAACCTCGATCCCGTTGAGGCCCTGCGATACGAGTGATAGGCGGTGGCGGGACGCCAGGTTAGCACACGTTCCGCCATTCGTTCGCAATGTTGTTCAAAGCGAATAGCGAGGAGGTGAAGGTTGTGCGAGAGCTGATGCGGCATGCCAGTAGCCGTTCACGCTGGATGTCTAGACTCAAGGCTTGATGCCGACCAAGCACCAGCACAAGGACGCGTGGTAAAATCAGGCTGACCCCAAATGGCCCCACGCCGGCAACGTCGGTTGCTGCAAGTGCTTAGAAATAAACTGTAGGCGCGTAGCTCAGTTGGTTAGAGCGCTACCTTGACACGGTAGAGGTCAGGAGTTCGAGTCTCCTCGTGCCTACCATATCTTTCAATCAGTTGCCCGGAACCCCTTCTGAGGATCTGGGTCCGTTTGGGTCCAATAAGCGCTCCGACTCCAAAACAAAATGCGTTTACAGATCGTTGACGACTTGCGCACACGATCTGTCTTGGAGAATTTACTGAATCAGACTTGATTTGCTTGCAGACAGCGATCCGCTCGGCACGATCGCATCGACTAGCTTCCCCTGGGCGAGACGCTTGATGTTCGATGTCGCCAGCAAGTACTGGTTGGTGACGTTCAAGTTGCTGTGACGCAAGTAGTCGCGGATGGTGAGCTGATGCTCTCCCATATCGGCCAACGTGCTGCCCACCGAATGCCGAAATGTATGCCACCCAACCCCCGTGATTCCTAGCTTCACGAACGCCGGCTGGATCGATCGTTTCAACACCGCGCCGAGGTCGAGCGGCTTCCTCCCCTTCTTGCGTACCGACGGAAACACGAAATCGGATTCGGTTGCATCCAAGCTCCGGGCTCTCCACTCGACAAGGGCGTTTTTCAATGCAGGATGCATCGGCAAGAGTTTCGCTGAAGCCTCCGTCTTGGTCGCCTTCAGGTACCCTCCCCTCCGCCAATAGTAGGAGTGTTGGACATCGAAGGTTTGGTTGATGAGATCGCAATCCGCCCAGCGAAGTGCTCCAACCTCCCCTCTTCGCATACCCAGTGCCCCGATGAGAAACACCAGGAGTTGGTCCCGGAACTGCAGCTCGGCCAAGCCCAGTTTGACCTGCTCCGGAGACAGGACCAGGGGCGCTCTTTCGCGTTTGGCACTGATACGCACGCCAACGCTCGGACCGCGCTTGCCTCCCGTGCCAACTTGGAGTCCCGACGAAATCGGATTGTGACTGCAGAATTCCCAACGGACCGCGTGCGAAAACAAGGCCGACATCACGTTCTTGATCTTGGCCCGTGTTCCGTTTGCTAGATCCGTTGCCCGCAGCCAGCGCTCCACCTCGACGGTTTTCACCTCTTCCAGCAGAAACCGGCCCCACCGAGGTAGAATCCATCTCTTTACAACGATCGTGTACACATCCTGGGTCGAGACTTCTTTCAGAGGAAGTTCCTCTGCGGTGTAGTGTTCCCAGAGCCTGTCGACCGTCGTTCTGCGAATACTTTTGCGTTGGGAGTGATTGTTGATGGTTAGCCGAAGAGCATCGGCCGCTGCTTGCGCTGCCGATTCGGTGGAGTATTCGCCGGTATCGCCGATTTGCAGTTTCCTGCGAACGGACTTTCCGTCGATGTCCTTTTCCCACCACCGGTAGACCCATACAGCCAGACCTTTCTTGCGCTCTTCGAGATTGAGGCTTCCTTGTTGATAACGTGTCCGTCTAAACAAAACTCCTCCTTTGTTTAAACGGCACTGACAGCCGCTAGCAGAATAGCCCAACTTCTTGTGAAAGCCGAAATGATTTCGCGATGCCACTAGATCAGCCCGCCATGCCTGCCAACCATTGATTCAGAGCGGAAGCCCGGAACCGCCACAGCTTGCCGACACGGATCCCGATAACTGTTCCTGCCCTCGCCAACGTTTGAAGGGTCTTGGGGTGAATCTGCAAAAGAGCAGCGGCTTCGGCGCTGTTAAGCAGAGGCTCGAATTGAAAATCAGTTGCAGATACTCGTTGAGGCGGTTTATGACCGATCTGAGTCATAGCTGTTGGCTACCGTCCTTCTTCTTCGCCAGTCGAAGACTGAACCTTGCGTTGTCCCGCATGATCGTCATGGTACCCAGGAGGGGGAAAATTCCAAAAGAAGTACTCTTTTCGAACTTTGGGGCTATTTTGCGGATTCAGTACTTTTTCGGCTCTGCGTGACGTGTCGGTGCACTGCGGCCTTGAGTTGATCCAAGCTCATCCCGGCGAAGACGTCAGAGTGTTCCTGTAGGAGGATATCCCGCATGTCTTCAAGGAGTTCTTTCGAGAAAAAGGCATCTCTCTGCAAGACCGTCTCCTTTGCGGACCAGACGTTTCCTCGTTTGCGGTAGTGCGGGGCTAGGAAATCGTAAAGTTGCGGGATCACACGCTTCGTGAAGATCGGCCACGCCTGCGAATGTCTCTTTGAGACGAGACGCTTGCGCCGCGTTGTCTTCAACACCAGGTCCAGGAGACCGAGGGTGGTAAATGCTTTTCTCCATGCGTCGCCCCATGGGTCCACACTCTCTTTGCCGCCGGGTACGACCGCCACGCGTTTCTCCCGAGTCTTTTCGTGAATGGCCACAATTCGGATGTCTGGCTGAATGCGGCTGGGCTTGGAACCTTGCTCGGTGGGCACAAAATGCTGGAGCAGGTTCCACGCACCCAACCTTGGAAAGCTGGCTTCGATCAGTGCGTTCCACGCACACATCTCTGCCGCAATAAGGTTTTTCTCAACGTCCTTTCGTTGCTCGGTGGAAAGAAGGAAATCATTACTCAACAACTTTCTCCAACGCCTGGTTTGGCGCAAGATCTGGGGTGGAGTGCGCGGACCAAAATGAGTTTCAAAGTACAAAGCTGGGTGCGGAAGACAAAGACTAATCTGGTTCTTAATCTTCAGGTAGTCGACGCCACGTGCTTCCAAACGGCCAAATATCGTTGGTGAATTGTCTGTCAATGTATCTTTTCCGCCATAAAGGTAACGGCGATCCTTTGCCTCAGAATACCGCGGACCCAGATGCTGGCGCTCATCAATTCGATCCGAGCACCAAATCCGTGGCTGGATCGCCAGCGGAGGAGGACTCCACTGCGTTCTGCGCCAAGTCGCGACCCGTATGAAAGCATGAATTGTGCATCGAGAAATGGCAAGGTTGCACCACGCTCTAGAGTAAGTAGTTTAGAGTACAGTTCCTGCGTTTCTCACGTGTTTCTCACCTGTTTCTCACCTCAATGTGAGAAACGCACTTCGTATTGACTTTGGCATGCCTTTCCCTCATTCTGCGAAAGGATGGTCGTGAGTGCCAAAATTGAGTTGCCTCCTTGATCGCATCGAAAAAGACACGGCGCACGACGCGTGCACACCCCGGTCTCCTAATACGGAGTTTGTTATGTAGAGTACGGTCGAGGACCGCCAAGTACCACCGGTACAGGCACTTATCTGTTTCAATGGCCATTGGGTTCCGAACCCAAATATAACGCCGCGTCAATCCAACATCGAACAACAATCGACCGCAATCTAGCACGTGCAGCTGACTGACGGCCCATTAGCCATGCTTTCATCGACTAACCGATAAATACGTGCTTTATAGTCCAAGCTCCGTGCGGGTAGTATGTCTCTCTTTGCGCGAGCAAGCTCTCGCGACACAAAAAGATCGAGCTTTGCCGATGCAAAATTCATCCACTTCAGCGCGGGGTTTAAGAGCTAGTCGCGCTTTTCAAAGCTAAGCTCTGATGCATATCTTGTTAAGTCACTACTGGTGGGAAGAGGCCGAGCGTCTGCGCGAGCTGTGACGAACCAGCGTGCCTCCGCCTAGACATCAGGACATTCCGAGCTGACGGGGTCAGCGCGACTGCCATGCGGTCGGCAAGCGGCGTAGACCTTCTCGCGCCTGGACATTATTGCGATCGAGCTTTAGGACAAGTACGTATTCGTAGCGCGCCAGACGATAATCGCCGCGTGTTGTTGAGGAATCGGCCTGGCGAAGCAGATCCGGGATGTCCTGTCGGCCGAAACCGTCTACCGTCAACGCCGATTCCGAAGCGCGTTTTCGGGCAGGCGGCTTTGGTGCGGATGGTGGTGCAGTTTGCTTCTCCTCCGCGCGGGGAGCAAAGGGCGAGTTGAGCGGGTCGTGGGCGGTTGCGTTGTCGGCTGCAGGTTGATTGTGGTTGCTCGACTCAACTGATTGAGGTGAAGCGGTCGGGGATGGATCGACAGGCTTCTGCGACGTCTCCACCGGTGGAGACGATGCCGGTGCTTCTGAGACGGGTGCGCTTTCACCTAGCGGATGATCGCTTGACGATTGCGCCACGACCGGCTGCAAGGTTGGTACGGCTGCGGGACTTGAAGCCGCCGGAATTGCGGATGTTTGGGACACGCCCGCCGGAGCATCCGCCGTCTCTGGATGCTGAGGACGGGCGGACGCGACGCTGTGCTCATCAGCGGCACGGCGAGGACCCTGCGTGGAGTACTCACTGAGCTTTCCGGTGCCAGAAGTCAGGGCTCTGATCTTGCTCTCGAGTTTCGCAACGAACGGAGGAAACGCGCCCGTTTGCGAACGAATGTAGAAAGCCCAACTCGCCGTTGCGATGAGAAGGAGGGCAAAGCCCAGAATCATGCGCGACCAGATTCGCGGCGGAGTCGGATCGAGCTGGGCGAAACGCGGAACGAGCACGGGATTCGGCGGACGGTTGCCGGCCGCCTTGTCTGCGGGAACCTTCGCTGGCGCAGCGAGCGATGCGCGAACAGATTGCTCCAGGAAGGCCTGCCGCATTTCCTCGCAAGTCTGGAATCGATCCTTGGGATCTTTGGCGAGGGCCTTCCGAATGACCGCATCGATTCCGCCGGGAATCGCCGGGTTAATGAGCGACGGCGCGACGGGATCCTCATTCACGATCTTGTAGAGGACAGTCGCGATATCGCCAGCAAAGGGTCTTTCGCGGGTCAGCAATTCATAGAAAACAGCGCCCAGAGAGAAGATGTCGGCGCGATGATCCACTTTCTTGCCGGTGATCTGCTCGGGAGCCATGTAGCCAGGCGTGCCGATGACGAGGCCGGTTAGCGTGAGGGACGTGTTTTCGATTTTGGCAATTCCGAAGTCGAGGACTTTGATGGCGCCTTCTTCGGTCACCATGAGGTTGGCCGGTTTTAAGTCGCGGTGAATGACGCCGCGAGCGTGCGCAAAACCGACCGCGGCTGAAATCTGGTCAGCCCAAGAGAGAAGCGTTGGCAGGGACGGCACGCCAACATCAGCCAATAGCTCGGCCAGAGTTGTTCCTTTGACAAACTGCATGCTCAAGTAAATGGCGCCGTTTCCCTCGCCAACGTCGTAGATGGTGATGATATTGGGATGATCCAGTCCGCCGGCCGCTTTGGCTTCTTGCTTGAGCCTTTCGATCATCTGGGCGCGATCGGGAGCGTTACTGTCGATCAGAATGGTCTTGAGCGCGACGGTACGGGCAATTACGGGATCGAATGCTTTATAGACGGCTCCCATGGCGCCGCGCCCTAACTCTTCCTGAATCTGGTAGCGGCTCAATGCTGTGAGGTGCGCCGGACTCGACGGACGCGAGTGCCCAGAAGTGGGGTCGTCAGCAGATATCGTCTGCTCAACCGGGTCGTTGGGTGGTTTTGCCAATTCCATGAGAAATCTCTAATAGGCAGTTATCGCAAATATGCGCAAACGCACAAGTTATCGAGCCTGTGTGCTGCATCCTCAATCATAGCCTCGCCAAGTTTTGCTTCCCACTTACTTTAGTTTTGATTGGGCTATCTATCTTCTTTGACCCGTTCGTTCCCGCGAGAAAATGTATGCTTGCGGACTTTTATGAAATCGTGGCAGCCCATTTCTTCCTCCAGCCCTTCGAAGCGGCGGACCGAGATTTTTCATTTCGTCGTGGTTGTTCTCGTCGTTGTTCTTGTGGGTGGAACATCGATCACGGCTTACGCCAAAGATGCGCCCCTGACCGCGGTGGTTTTGTTCGACGGCCCCCAGGGCGCGGCGTATATACAGATCACGGATGCAGCGCTGAATGGAAAGATCGAAGTTCGCAGCTGTGACGGGGTTTCGAAGCTCGACAGGAATGCTTATAATGGGCTTCCGCGCGCGTCCCTGGCGGGCGCCAGCTCGCTTCAGCGCCGCGCAGACGGAGTACTCACGCTAACGGCGAACGGCAAGTCCGTCTGTGTTGTCCCCAGCAATCTGAAATTCGAACGAAGCGTTGAGCTCACGCCAGCAGCGGCAGCTGAACAAGCCATGATTCGCGGCACGCCCGTCTCCTCCTCGGCTCGCGATGCAACGACAACGATCCCAGAATTCAAACCCGGTGTGCAGTTGGTGTTTATCGCTGCTCCGGACGTGGAACTTGCGGACTTCCTGCGGGCGCAACGAGCGAACACGCTCAAAGGCTGGGAGGATTTCTCAACGCGTTATCCGTCTTCCGCGCGCCGAGCTTCCGCTCAGAATGCCATCGCCGGATTTCATCAGCTGGCAGCCGAAGCGGCTTTTGCGCAGTATCAAAGTTTAATCCGCGCCAAAACACCAGACCTCACCATGTTGCGGCAGGCATACTTGGAGGGACAAACCGCCAGCCAGTCGTCTCCCGACTACAAACCCGCCACGCGGTTGATGGACGACATCGGGCGAGAATTGGATAACCTGGCGCGACCTGATCAGACACAGCTCCAGGCGTACCGAAAAGCCCTGCAAGACCACACGCCGGGGTATGCGCAACTGACTGCTGCCAAGCAGCACGTAGAACGCCTGTTGGAAGTCCGGCCCGACTATGCTCCTCTGCTTAGTCTACAGCGCGAGATTGCTGGCGAGCAGCGGAAACTGGACACGACCGTCGTGAACGCGCAGGTGTTGATAGCAGAGTCGCATTACGATCAGGCCGTCAACTCGCTGGGTCCCTATGTCGTATTCGCTTCCGAAATGCCACGCGTGGATGGCGTGATCGATGCAGCGTTCAAACATCACTACGAACACGGACGAAAACTGGCGGTCAGTCAGGAGTGGGAAAAAGCAATCCTGGAGTTTGGCAAAGCGTCGGCGCTCCGACCCGACCGCAAGGATGTCCAGGCAGCCACCGACAACGCCGCTGCTCAACTCGATGCCCAACGCAATCAGCAGGCAGCAGACGCCGCCGTTGTCGAGAGCGACGAGTACGCGCGGAAGAACCAGTTCGTCGAGGCCTATAACCTACTCGCCGACTTGCCTGAGAAACAGCGCGCCCTGGTAACGTCGCAACTCGCAGCGTTGTCGCACAACTATATTGGCGAAGCCGTGCGGCGCGCCCAGAAACTCCAGGAGTCGCACGTTCCAATCAAAAACCCAGCTGACGAGAATGCAGCGCTAGAGGCCTATGTTCTGTGGGATCGCGCCAGTTCTCTAGGGGATGACCCAGCGATCACCGTCAAACGCGATTTCCTTTCCGCCAAGATCAGTGCTTACTACCTCGACCAAGCCCATCGATATCTGCAGAAGGCTTCAGGATCCGGAGCCGGCGTTGGGTGGCTTTACCTGAAACAAGCAGTGCGTTACGGGATTACCAATCTCGACAGTCTGAGAGATGAGCTGCCCCGTTACGAAGCACTTTATCAACGGCGATCTCAACTCTCGGTCGGCATCGTGTTTCGCGATCAAACTTCACGTGGCGACAGCCATGGTTTCGCCGACCAGCTTGCCGACGCGATAACCAGCGGACTCGATTCCTCTGGGATGGCGATTGCGGTCATGCGTAATTCCTCGGAGGTTGAGGAGGCTCAACAGCCCACTTTCACGCTCGTCGGACAGGTTCTGGAACATCGCATGGTCAAGAACGCCCACCTGGAGGCTCCGGAATCGAAATACCGGGCGGGCGCGCACGAGACGAAAAATCCGGGTTGGATGCAAATCGAAAGTGACTATGAATCCGCTGAACAGCAGCTCAGCTCGGCGCAACATGCGCTGGCTGACGCCCAAGCGCAACACAAGAAGAAGCAAGTGATCGCAGATGCCACTGACGCGGTGCAGCTGGCCCAGAAGAGCGTCGACGAGTTGCGACATAAGTTGGACACGACGGAGCAGAGCCATGTGGAGACCGTCTTTGAGTCTTATCACTACACAAAGAAGACCATTGATCTGACGGCGTCTGCGGAGATCGAATTCCAGTTCCGCGACCGGGCGGGTAATGTTGTCGGGCAGCCTGCTGATGTGCGTAAGGATAAACACACCACGACAGTCGTCTTGCAAGACGTCAAAGCGGAAGATACCGAAGGAATCACCAACCAAGGCGTGGAACCGGACGGGGCGCAGTTTCTGACAGATCTGGAAATTGATTCCCGAAATGCCTTGGTCAAAGCGGTGCGAGAAAAAGTGACGGAGCTGCCGGCGGAAGTCCTGCAGGCAGCGAGAACACTGGAGCAACAAGGCGACACTGACGGAGCCGCGGAATTGTATGTGTTGTACTTGAATGCAACTCCTCAGGGTGCATCTCCAGGGCGAGATGAGGCGGTCAAGTTTCTGCGCGATCAGTTCAATCTAGCGGTGTCGGCGGATACTAAGCTGTGACCAGCGAATCGATGGCATTTCGGAGCCTGTCGAGACCTTCCAGCGAAAAGGCCACGTGGATCGCCGGCCGTACTGTTGGAAACGAGTATTGAAACCATGGCGGACAGTCCTAATAAGGATCGGGAGCTTTCGTCTCGTCTGAAGAAGACCAACGAAGAGCTTAAGAACCTGCAAAACTCAGTAAAGACCGGAATGATCAATGTGAAGGTTCTGATGGATTTCCGGACCGCTACCGAACGAGCTCGCCAGGCCAGCGCAGCCGTACAGCAATGGCTCGATGCACAAGGAAAAGGCGGCGATCCTTACAAGCTGATGGAGCAGGTAGTAAAACAGCGCGTTGAAATGGCCAGTCAGCTGATCAAGGACGTCACAGTTGACCTCGAAAGCCTCGACGTAGACCTCGACACTCCCGGCCTTCCTGCACTCAACGAGGCCGTGCGCAAGCTTGCCGAGCGTTTAGAAAAACTGTTCCCCCACTGATCTCTGGACGTTACACGATCGCTGCCGGGAATCCGTCAGCCTCGCCCGTTGCCGGATGTTGTCTTCGCAGGGGCAAAGGAGAGGCGGGTACCTTGGTACTCTTCCCTTCTGTGTTTTCAGGCGCAGAATAGATGGTGATTGTCGAGTGGTAGCGCCAAGGAAGCTCGCTCTCCCCTACCACAATTGCTTTCGCAGATCGCGCATTTTGGAGCCTTGCCATGGCCGAGCTGTTTCTCAAATTTGAAGACCGGGTCTTACAAGAGATCTTGCTATCCGGCGGCACAGTCACAATTGGCCGTCAGCCAGACAACGTCTTTCGCATCGACAATCCTGCCGTCTCCGGACATCACGCCAAGGTCTATGCGGAAGGCGATCACTATGTGATCGAAGATGTTGAGAGCTTTAATGGCACGTACGTCAATGGTCAACGCATCAGCAAGGCAGTGCTCAAGCACGGAGACAACGCTACTATCGGAAAGCACACGATCGAATTTCGTGACGAGGTACGTCCGGTCGCCGCGCCGTATGGAACTGTTAATGGCGTCGTTGACGTGCAATTCCCGAAGCCGCCACAACTTGATCCCACTATGGTCTTGGACACGGCAAAAGCCAAAGAAATGCTCACTCAAGCAGCCGCAGCAGCATCTTCCGCCGGCTCGGTTGTGATCCGGAGAGTAGTCGGCATGGCTCAAAGCCAGCCGCCAGTCAATGCGACGCCCGTGGTACATCAGACCATTGGCACGCTGACCATCGTCAAAGGTCGAACCGACCAGCAGCGCTACGTCCTGACCAGCAAACTGACCCTGATTGGTAAATCGAAAATGGCCGGCATTCGGCTAAAGCGCTGGTTCGCTCCCCGCGTTGCAGCCTTGATTTACCGAGCCGAGGATGGCTACTTCATCGCTGCTTCCGAAAACAAGGTAACAATCAGGGTGAATGACATCGTGGTCGACGGCGGCCAAAAACAACTCGAAGCGGGTGACGTAATCGAACTCGCAGATATCAAGGCTGTTTTTGCTACATAACTGGGACACTCGGAGGCAACCCTTCGATTCCCGAGAACAGTTCGATTTTCGAACTGCCCGATAGAGCGCGCAGTCAACGATTCACACGCCGACAACTCTTCCATCGCTCGGCAAGAGACGGCACGACTGACATTTCCATCAGCCAGTTATCCGACTCGTCTGGACGGAATAGAGTGCTACCTCGACAGGGTAGGGGTCAGGATGCGTCATTGCCTTTAATGCCAACCGTGAAGTGAGGCGTTATTGATGGCGGAGGGCAGCCATTCACGAAACAGCGTTATCAATTACAATCCCTCGCCGAGGGGATTCATGGCAAATCTGAGCGGGCTGGCGTCCTTTGTGTCCGAGTTGAGGGTAGAGCGAGCGAATCTGGTAGATCGGCTTAGGCACAGGAAATCATGTCAGGTCGGAGTATGATCGGGCCTATGGCGATACCGGTGCCTCTCCCCGCTCTCACTCGCAAACGCGGAAACCCCAATTGGGGAAAACCCATTCCGTTCGCTCCCGCTCTCCCTACTGAATTCGAACTGCGGGTCAGGCAACTGCGGCTCACGGCGGAGATATACACCTCGTCAGCGGCGCTGCACAACTGGTGCGAGCAAAACAAGAATCGGTGCTATGTCCCAGAATGGTTACTTGAGGAGTGGCACATCACCGTAGATCCAAACATCAGCGCCGTCATCAGCACCACCGTGGCCGACCGCCACCGTCACACTGCTCACTTTTTGGTTTCCTAGCCTCCCTGGCAGCAGCCAGGCGGCGAATTGCGGCGACGAGCGGGCACGATGGGCAAAGCTCCGTGCGAAGAAAGCGGCCTAGAACCTTCGGACTCGGGGAGAAATAATGATTCCTCCCACCTACAAACCGAAGAAAAAGTTTATGCAGCTGGCGATCGCGGAGGCAAAGCGCGCCCGCGACCGGGGTGACTATCCTATCGGTGCGGTCATCACGCGTCTTATTGGGAAACGGGAAGTGGTTATCGCGTCTGCAGGCAACCGAGTAAAAACTTCGGGGTCATCCATCAAACATGTGGAGCTTGAAACCTTGAAATATGTTTCCTCCGGCTACGGTCGTTATCTACCGGATTTCGTATTGTATTCCACGCACGAACCTTGTGCTATGTGCGCGGGTGCCTGTGTCTGGTCCAAAATTGGCGCGGTGGTATTTGGCGTTTCCCAAGAAGATATTACCGCCTACGGCAAGAAACACGGTACGGAGGAATTCAAATGGCGCGCCTGTCTGATTTCATGCAAATTCGTCCTGGAAAAGGGCGGCCTTCACATTCCCGTCTTCGCCAATTTTTTGAGACTGGAGTGCCGAAAGTTATTCGGATATCGAGCCTCCTGACGGGCCTCGCCCCCCCGCCCGGCTTACCAGCGAAGTGTTCTCGCAACAAATCCAACCGCTGCTCACGAGCTTTTCAACATCCGCCGTAGGATCACGGATTGGCGTATCCCGCTGGTACGCGGGTCGGATTCGCGAAGGCTACCGCCCTCATCCACCGCACTGGCTGGCGCCGGCGGAACTAGTAGGGATTGTTCCGGGAGTGTCGAGTGGGTCCCTATACCCGTTCGGAGCGGCGAATCTTTCCTCCACGAAGTCTCACATTAACAAAAAGGGTTGATTATTCTCCCAAGAAACTGCGGCGGCAGAGCTAACATCTCTCCTGCGTCTCTGCATTGAACAGCCCATTCCAACAAGCTGCGATATTCCTCAAACTCAGAAATGTTCCCCAGCCACACCGCGCCGGATGAACTCGTGATGACAACCACATTTGGTAGATCACATGGTCCGACACAACCACTGATTGTCAGTTGGACCCGTTTCAGCAGCCCGCGTTTCCGCCATTCACTCTTGAGCCATTCGACGGGAACCTTGGGCAAACCCCGCTCCGTATTGCCGCAACAGCACCCTCGACAAATCGAAATTTGTCCGACCACCAGGCGCTTCGTCTTGAGAGGGCAGTCTTTCTGTTCGTTCACAATGCTGGACCAGTATTTCAGCTCGTGGATTCACTGCCTAATTTCGGCACTCCGCGGCAACAATCTCGTGGAATTAAGAATGAATGCCATCTCCGAGCTAACGTGGATGAAGGCTGCCAGCAATGGATTTAGAAAGCCGAAAGCCGCCATTCCTACCCCTATGCTGTCCACCACGAGAGTGCCCACGAAGTTCTGCATGATGATGCCGCGACAGCGACGCGCAATCCGCAACGTTTCGACAAGCTTGGAGAGATCGCTTCCAATCAGGATGACGTCGGCGCTCTCCCTGGCCACGTCGGTGCCTGAACCCATGGCGATTCCAACATTTGCTTCCACCAGGGCCGGAGCGTCGTTGATGCCGTCTCCAACCATGGCGACTTTGCGATTCTTCCCGCGAAGCTCGCCCACCCATTTGGCCTTCTGATCGGGTAACAGATCTCCCACTGCTTCGTCGACACCGAGATCACGCCCTACTATCGCAGTTACTCCTTGTGCGTCTCCGCTTAGAAGAATTGTTTTCATGCCCATCGCTCGCATTGCCGCCACTGCACTCTTCGCTTCGGGACGCAGCACATCTGCAATACTAATCGTGCCCAACATCTGCCCACCCCGAGCTACATGAACTTCCGAGACCCCGCCTTGGCCATTGCCATTGAGAGGCAAAATCCCTTTCACGGCATGCTCCATCAGCAGCATCCGGCTGCCGACCAGAATCTCCTCGCCGCCGTACGTTACTCGGACACCTCTTCCGGGTGTGTAATAGAATTCCTCCGGCTCGGTGACAGGAACCGCCAGTTCACCGGCCCGTGCGATGATCGCCTTGGCGAGGGGATGTTCGGACTTGCATTCGGCGATGCTGGCGGCAGCGATGATGTCGCGCAAGGTGAAGCCACCGCACGAAACGATCTCCCGAATTTGGGGAGTTCCAAAGGTCAATGTTCCGGTCTTATCCAATAGGACGGTGTCGACTGCAGCTAGCGTTTCCAGGTAAAGGCCGCCTTTAACCATCGCCCCTAGACGCGCGGCGCGGCCAATCGCGCCGAGAATCGCGAGAGGAGTTCCTGCAGCAATTCCACAAGCCCCCGCAACGATGACGACAGAGATCGTTGACTTCACGTTATGGGTGATGACGAAGGTAAGGAACGCAGCCCCCAAAGCGAAATAGACCAAGTATCCCGCTAAGCGATCCGCCGTTTTCTGAATGGGAGCTCGCGATTTCTCGGCCCGCTCGACCGCTTCGATGATTTTTCCGAACGTCGTATCGCGGCCTAGCTTTCGCGCTTCGACTTCCAAGACTCCTGACTGGTTGATGGTTCCCGCGTAGACCGCATCTCCGGGCGACTTCTCAACCGGCATCGCCTCGCCTGTGATCGCCGCCTGCTCCACAAAAGATTGCCCGCCGAGTACGAGGCCATCCACGGGGATACGGCCACCCGGCTTCACAAT
>Ga0074046_10001494_pt1 | contig 21057 bp, 14 predicted proteins | sample BogForMeECP23OM3_FD_94441 | JGI IMG/M metagenome (GOLD analysis project Ga0074046, IMG submission 94441) | Bog forest soil microbial communities from Calvert Island, British Columbia, Canada - Bog Forest MetaG ECP23OM3 | ecosystem: Environmental > Terrestrial > Soil > Wetlands ... | reverse complement strand
TGGTGCAAACCGGATGGCGCTCGGGCGACCGCGTCGAGATCGTGCAGGGCTTAGCGGAAGGCGAGCGCGTGGTCGCTGAGGGAACCTTCCTGGTGGATTCGGAAAGCCGCCTGAAATCCGTCGCCCCGGCGCCGCCCGGGCAAGAGCCTGATCAGAGCATTCCGGCCAAATCCAGCGCCCAGCCGGGCGTAGCTGCCAGCGCCGGCAAGGTCAAAGATGCGGCCTGCGGCATGATGATCGATCAGGCGAAGGCCGTAGCCGAAGGCAACACTCTCACTCGCGATGGCGTGACCTATTATTTCTGCTCCGATCGCTGTAAGAAGAAGTTCGCTGCGCCCCCGGAGCACTATCTAGCCTTGAATCCGTCTGGGAACCGGCAATGATTAACCGCATCATCGATTTCTCCGTTCGAAACAAGTTCCTCGTCTTCGCTCTGGTCGGTGCGGCTTGCTTGTGGGGCGCATGGTCGATGATGCACCTGCCCGTCGATGCCATGCCCGACCTCAGCGAAACCCAGGTCATCATCCTTTCGCGCTGGGACCGCAGTCCCGACATTATCGAAGACCAGGTTACCTACCCTATCGTTTCCGCCATGACGGGCGCGCCTCATGTGAAAACGGTGCGCGGGATCTCCGATTTCGGGTTCTCCTACGTTTACGTGATCTTCGACGAGGGAACCGACCTCTACTGGGCGCGCTCGCGCACGCTCGAATATCTCTCCGCAGTTACCGGCCGATTCCCGGAAGGAGTCAAGACCGAACTTGGACCGGACGCCACCGGACTGGGCTGGGTTTTTCAATACGTCCTGAAGGATGAATCCGGCAAACACAGCCTGGGCGAACTGCGTTCCTATCAGGACTGGTATCTGAAGTACTACTTGAAAGCGGTTCCGGGTGTGGCCGACGTGGCTTCGCTTGGCGGATTCACGCAGCAGTATCAGGTCAACGTGGACCCCAATCGCCTCCGCTCCTACGGAATCCCGATCTCGCGCGTGGCCGATGCCGTCCGGGCTGGCAACCGCGAGACGGGTGCGCGCCTGTTGGAATTTGGCGGCGCCGAATACATGATCCGCGGCCGTGGTTACATGCAGTCGCAGCACGATATCGAAGAGACCGTGCTGGCTTCCGTCGATGGAACTCCGATTCGGATCAAGGATGTGGGGACGGTATCTATCGGTCCCGATATCCGGCGTGGCGCCAGCGATCTGGATGGCAGCGGGGAAGTGGTTTCCGGAATCGTTATCATGCGCGACGGCAATAATGCGCTGGATGTGATTGACCGGGTGAAAACCCGTCTCAAGGATATTGAGCCCGGTTTGCCGAGTGGCGTAAAAGTGGTGCCCGTATACGACCGTTCCGAGTTGATCCACCGTTCGATCTCCAACGCACGCCTGACGCTGATAGAAGTCATTCTCACCGTCGTCGTTATCATCCTGATTTTCCTTTGGCATTTTCCAAGTGCGGTGATTCCCGTCGTCACCATCCCGGTGGCTGTACTGTTAGCGTTGATTCCTCTACGGTACGCGGGCGTCAGTATCAACGTAATGGCGCTGGCGGGCTTGGCCATCGCCTGCGGCGAACTGGTCGATGCCGCCATCGTCGTGGGTGAACAGACGCACAGGAAACTGGAGGGCTATGAGATATCCGGCCTTCCTTTTTCGTATCGCGACGTAGTGCTGGAGGCGGTCCGCGAAGTGGCTGGACCCACGTTCTTAGCTTTGCTGGTGATCGCGGTGGCCTTTCTGCCCGTCCTGGCTCTGGAAGGGCAGGAAGGGAAGCTGTTTCGCCCGCTGGTTTTAACCAAAACTTTTGCGATGCTCGCGGCCGCAGCCCTGGCCATTACTTTCGATCCAGTTCTGCGCCTGCTATTAGTAAAGCGCCGCGCTCCGCTTGACACCTCCGCCAGCACGCCGCTGCGTCTTTCAAGTTGGCTGCTCGGAGGACGCATTCGTTCGCAAGAGGACCACCCTATTACCGGCCCGCTGATGCGCATCTACGATCCGGTGGTCCGTTGGACCCTGCGCTGGAAGTGGCTCGTGATCGCCGGCGCACTGGCTCTTGTTTTGGTGACCATCCCCCTGTTCTGGAAGATTGGCTCGGAATTCATGCCCTCGGTGGATGAAGGCTCGCTGCTCTATATGCCTTCCACCATGCCCGGCATCTCGATTGCGGAATCGCAGAAGCTGTTGCAGGTCACCGATCGCATTCTCAAAAGCTTTCCTGAAGTCGACCATGTGATGGGCAAGACCGGACGCGCCGACACCGCGACCGATCCCGCTCCGCTCTCCATGCTAGAAACCCTCATCGTGCTCAAGCCACAATCCGAATGGCGAAAGACACAGACCTGGTACTCCTCGTGGGCCCCGAACTGGCTTGTGCCGGTCCTGCGTCACATTACCACTGACCACATTTCCGAGGCCGAACTGGTGGCGGAAATGAACGAGGCTCTGCGCATCCCCGGTTTGTCGAACTCCTGGACAATGCCGATCCGTGGCCGCATCGACATGCTCAGCACCGGCATTCGCACGCCCGTTGGCCTGAAGGTTCAAGGCGCCGACTTGGCCCAAATCCAGCAGATCGGTAACCAACTGGAACAGGTGTTGAGCACCGTGCCGGGCACTCGCGGCGTATTCGCGGAGCGCACCGGCAACGGATATTTCCTCGACGTCGTGTGGGACCGCAACGCGCTGGCCCAGTACGGCCTCTCCATCGACGATGCGCAGAACGCTCTGTCCACGGCGGTCGGCGGCGATAACGTTACCACCATGATCGAAGGCCGTGAACGCTATCCTGTCAACGTGCGGTATCTGCGCGATTATCGCTCGGACCTGGATGCGCTCGGCCGGGTGCTGATCTCGACCAACGAGAAGCAAATTCCGCTGTCGGAACTGGCGACCATCCGTACCTTGAACGGGCCGGCGATGATCCGCAATGAAAACGGCTTGCTCACGGGATACGTTTTCGTCGATGTCGACGATCGCCCCATTGGCGATTACGTGGCGCAGGCGCGAAAGCAAATCCAGTCCAAGCTTTCTCTTCCCGCGGGGTATTCGATCCTGTGGAGCGGGCAGTACGAATCCGCCGAGCGCGTGCGTCAGCGCCTAATGATGGTCGTCCCGGTCACCCTCGCGATCATCCTCTTCTTGATCTATTGCAATACGCGTTCGGTCGCGAAGACCCTGATTGTCGCCCTGGCCGTGCCCTTCTCAGCGGTCGGAGCGCTCTGGATGGTTTATGCCCTGGGCTACAACCTGAGCATTGCAGTCTGGCTTGGCATTATCGCTCTGCTGGGAATCGATGCTGAGACAGGCGTTTTCATGCTCCTCTATCTCGATCTCGCGTACGAAAAAGCCAGGCGCGAGCCGACGGGGATGACCCGGCCGCGTCTGTGCGAGGCCATCGTCGAGGGATCTGCCAGGAGGCTGCGTCCCAAGCTGATGACCTTCGCGACCATGAGCATCGGGCTGGTTCCGATCCTATGGGCCACCGGCACAGGATCGGAAATCATGAAGCGCATTGCCGCCCCCATGGTAGGTGGAATGGTCACCTCATTCATCCTGGAGTTACTGGTTTATCCGGCCGTGTACCTGGTCTGGAGGGAATCTGCGCTGCAAAAGGAATCCGCCGAACTCGGCGACGATAGAGGCATTGAGGGACTGCGAGTTAACGGCAACCCAGCTGCACATGTCGCTCCAGTTGGCGCGTGGCTCAGCAGGCTCCGATCTCATTCCACTCCAAGCAGCACTCAATTTTGACAATGAGTGCAGGTGCAGGAAGTCGTGTGCAAGCCAATGTGAAGCAGGTAATGCAGACGTGGCTTTTGATGGTTGCGATCGATTGAGAGACGATAACAGTTGTTCGAAGGAGGGTGCGTGAAGTCGGTAAGTTGGGTGGTGTTTTCTTTGCTCATGGCCACGACGGTGTGGGGGCAAGCCGCGTCGGCTCCGAATGCTGCGCCAGTGCCGAATTCCGTCCCGGCGTCGCAACCGAATCCGGTGGCTTCGCAGGCCAGACTCGGAGGTCAGCCCATCACGCCTCTCGAAGCAAACTCTTTGTATCTGGCGCAAATGAAGGGGATGATGGACCAACTCAAAGCCATGCAATCCAAATTGGACGAGATAAAAGCCAAAACCGCAAAAGTAAAGGACCCTACGCTAAAGCAACAGCTCCAGTTGGACAATGAACTGTGGACGATGATGTTGGCACAATTACAGGCGATCACTGTCTCGACGGCGCAGAGCCGTTCGTATGCTCGTTTCGGATCGGCCGAACAGGCATATCGCCAGCGCCGGCAGGCCTTGCGACAGCCGCCGGTTCCTCCTGCTCCTGCAACTCCTTCAACGTCTGCGGCTCCGGTTACTTCTGATTCCAAACCGGCTGCCCCACCCGACCACCCGTAGGCCGGCCGGGGAGGAAAGCCTTTCGTGGTTCGCCATCTCTGGCAGAGGCACGATATTCCGGCGTCCGCTGGGATAGGGTTGAGGGGGGTTGTTCTTCGGGTACTGCTGATTCTTGACTCCGCCTGTTTGTGCTGACAGACAGCTTACTCGATCTGCGTGTTTATCCTGCAATCAATCCAGGGATCTGGAAGCGCCATGTGAATAACGACAAGTTTGAGGAAGCGACCGAAGAAATATGCTACTATCAACCATCGATTGACCGACCTTGGGGTGGATCCACCGGTTCGGCGGCTTAACAAGCGCGATTGAGATGATGCATGACTGGTGCTGAAAAACTTGCTGCGACGTTGGTCGGCGCCATCATCCTGTTTTCTGCTCTTGGGGCCAGTGGACAGCAGCCTTCAAATGTCACCGCACACGCGCGACGGGAAACCGGCGCCACACCGACCTCAACCGCACCGCGTGTGCCCGCAGACATGCCGCCCAACCCGCCCAAGGTTACTTGCGATGGCGACAAGCTCACCATCTCCGCGCAGAATTCGACCCTGGGCGCCGTACTGAATGCCATCCGCGCTTGCACCGGAGCCGAGATTGATGTCCCGGAAGATGCCAGAGGAGAGCGCTTGTTCGCGGAATTGGGACCGGGACCGCTTCGTACCGTTCTGGCAGATTTCCTGAGCTCGACGGACTTCAACTACGTGATCAAAGCTTCGCCCTCAGACCCGCAGAAAGTCCAGATGGTGCTCCTGAATCCGCGCGTCAGCGACTCACCAGGCGAAGTGGCAACAGTCGCAGACGGCACCACCAAGATGACCCCGAACCGGGCCGGGTGGCTCAAAGCACGCCAGAATTATATGCAGTCCTTCACTGCTGCTCAGGATGAATCCAACCAGCAAGCCGATGCGGCTTCCCCTGCGCCGGTCGAAGCTACCGCTCCTGCGGCGAGTTCCGTTCCGGCCGAAGCTACTGCTCCTGCGGCGAGCTCCGTTCCGGTCGAAGCTACCGCTCCTGCGGCGAGTTCCGTTCCGGTCGAAGCTACTGCTACTGCGGCGAGTTCCGTTCCGGCCGAAGCTAATGCTCCTGCTGCGAGTTCCGTTCCGGCCGAAGCTACCGCTCCTGCGCCGAGTTCCGTTCCGCTCGAAGCCGCGCCCGTGAGTCCGGCACCGGCGTTGTCGCCCGTTCCATCACCTGCAGCGGACCCGATCGCCTCAGCGTCTACCGGAAGCGATACCGCGTCGGGTCAGGGCAAGACCACACAGGAATTGATCAGTAACATGCAGCGCATGTTCGAACAACGAAAGCAGATGATCCAGCAACAGCAGCAGCAGACGTCTGCGTCCCCACCCTAAATTGCGTTCACGATGTTGCCCGCGACGTCGTGTGGACTAGAACAGTTTCATAGTCTATGTAGTCCGTCTGTCGCCTTGAAGGGGCACGGCTTGAGCCGTGCCGTAAGTGGCATTCACGACGTTGGGCTTTAGCCCCTGAGGGAACTCGGTCTATACCTTCTCTGAAAATGCTCTAGACTGGAGTTCGCTCTCTTTGGTTTCTGCGGTGTGATTGTCGCTTCTCTGTGCTCCCAGTCAGCATCTCTTGGTCCCTACAGTTTGGCTTCAGCAAATCCCGAGAGCTGATTGGCTTGCGGATACCCATACGCATCGTTTTCCGGCAAATAGTTTGGAAGCCGGAACGTGAACCGAGAGCCTCCCGAAGTGCTGGTGGTAACCGAAATTGCGCCATGATGGGCCTCCACGATCCACTTGGTGATTGCCAGTCCCAGTCCTGCTCCGTTCTGAATGGACGACAAACGGTAAAAGCGCTCAAAGACCTTTGGCTGACTTTCTTTTGCGATTCCAGGACCCTGATCATCGACGTTGATTTCCACTCCCGTCGAAGGAATCGCACAAGCTTGCACCTTGATTGTGCCGCCGGCAGGGGAGTATTTGATGGCGTTATGAATGACGTTTATGAAGGCATGTCTGAGCAACACCTCGTCCGCTGAAACTACACCGTCGCCGCTCGCGCTGAAGATCAGTGTTTGAGACTTTTCTTGCGCCACGACATCCAGCAGCGTGACACACTGCTGAACAAGCTCAAAAACGTTGCATTCGGCCACGTTGAGAGGGACGTGCCCAGCGTCCATCCGCGAGATCATCAGAAGGCTATCAACCAGCCGTGTAAGCCGATTCGCCTCCTCGAGCATGCTGCCAATGGCGTCCGCATATTTAGATTTGTTCGCCGGTCGCTGAAGCGCAACCTCGCCCACGCTACGCAGCGCAGCCAATGGCGTCCGTAATTCATGAGAAACATCGGCCGTGAAGCGTTGCAACTGATCGACGTCACTCTGGATTCTCTCCAGGAGGATATTGATCACGAGTGCGAGACGGCCAAGTTCATCGGCCGGATCTACTACGGGAAGTCTCTCATCGAGCCGCTTCGGGGTTATGTGCTCCGCCATTCTCGTCATGTTTTCAAGCGGCTTCAGGATCTTCGAGGCGAAGCGAAAACCGACAAACCCGGCCGCTAGCAAAGTCACAGGGATTGTGAGCAAAAGAACCCCGATGAACTCTTTCAGCCGCATGATGAGAGAGTCGAGATCGTAAGCCTGTCTGACGAGCAGCTTCCTGTCGCCGATATCGTGCACGTGACTGATCATAAAAACGTGCGACCCATCGGCCATTCGATAGACCCGTGGCGAGTAATCGGTTCCTTCCCCTGCGAAAGGTACGCCTCCGAGGGAGCGCGCGCCCAGTCGCTCATTGCGACATAAAACGGCGCCGCTATTGAGGTCGCGTATTTCTACAAGCCGGTCCCGCAACCAACCCATACGATGGCCGCGTAAGTCCTCGGTCAGGACCAGCTGCCCGTCGGCTCCAAGTCTCAAGTTCTCGCCAGTGTCGATGTTTTTAATCGCATACTGGTACAAGGTGCTTCTTAAGTTCCACCAGAAAAAGCCAGAAGCGAATGCTACAAACAGGAGAAGTATTATCGCAGCCAGCAGCACGTACGATACCGTTACCCGTGACCGGATTGTGCGAGGTTTTAGCATTTACGTACCCTCCTCCCGCAAGACGAAGCCCACACCACGGACCGTATGCAGCAGCTTGGTCCGAAAGTTGTCGTCGACTTTTCGACGCAGCCGCGCAATATGCACGTCGATCACATTGTCGAGCGGAGTGTGCCGAGTCGCTTCTTTCCAGATGTCGCGGGCCAGCATCTCTCGCGACACTACCCGGCCTTGATTGCGGAACAGGTATTCGAGAATCTCGAATTCGCGGGCCGTTAGATTGATCGGCAGTTCACCTCGGCGAACGTTATGGGTGAGCACATTGAGTTCCAGATCAGCGCACCTGAGAGAAGGTGGCTCCTCTCCTTTTCCTCGACGAATCAGGGCCCTGATGCGAGCCAGTAGTTCCGGGAATGCGAATGGTTTTATGAGGTAATCGTCGGCCCCTGCATTCAGTCCTTGTACCCGGTCCCCTACCGCATCTTTGGCAGTCAGCACCAGTACCGGCGTATGTATCTGAAGTTGCCGCATGGTCGTGAGGATTTCCAGTCCGCTCCTGACTGGCAGCATGATATCTAGCAGCACGATGTCGAAAGTGTTGCGCGATGCCGCAAAAAAGCCCTCCTCGCCAGTCCTCGCCAGCGATACGACGTAGCCTTCCGCCTGCAACCCGTCCTGCAGCGAACCAGCAAGTTTGTCGTCATCCTCAATGACCAGTATCTGCATGCAATGACCCGGGCCCGAAGAACTTTCTCCTTGGAGCTTGAGCCCTACTTTGTTACGGCACTGTTCCGTGGAGGCAGGTATATATGGGGTTAGTAGCGCTCTACTTTATCGCGTTTCCATCGCAGCAACAAGCCTCTAAGTCCCCATGTCGTCTTCGCCGGAATCGGCGAGACAACGGCATTCCGTCGTGGCCTGCGCGCAGGACGAGTGCATGATTGAGATCTGACTCGCCGTCCGCTTTGCATTGGAAATGCCGATTATCGCTTGTCTGATGGTCTATGTCACTCATTACTAGTAACTTACGCTGGTATTCACGAACACTTCAGGAACACTTCATGCTTCAAACTCAGCGATTCATGATAACTTCGGGTCGAGTTGTCGGAGTATCGATGAAAGTCCTGAACATTTCGACTGATCCTGAACTGCTCGTGTTGGGTAGTGCCTACCTTCAAGCCCTCGGCTTCCAAGTCGCTGGAGTGGAGGGTCTAGCCGGCGTGCTGGACCAGTTTGAGGTGGGCGAAGAGTTTGATCTGGCAGTTCTATGCCACACCCTGGACTATGCTCAGAAGCGCTGCATTTGCGAGTTCATAAAGGCGCGATGCCCTGCGGCTTGCATTCTCGAACTTTACTTGACTGAGCCCCGCGCCGCGCAAGGTGTTGCTGTAGACGCCACCACTGAGTTTCATCCTCTGATGAGGATGCTGGCAGTGGATGATACGAATTCGAAAATCAGACGTCCTTTACGACATGCGCCCAGTGATGTAGCGATGACCCGGCCCGCGCTGGTCCACTAGGAGTGATTGTATGGTGTCAACCTGCGATACCTGGTTGTCCACTGCGGTTAGTTCTCCAGTATAGCCGACGCTCATCGCAGAGACGCAAAGTGGGCACACGCGCTCATTCATTTTGCGACAAATCTACCAGCGCCGGCACGTTCAGCACCTGAACAGCTTCCCGTCGAGGTTTCACAATTCCTTGCAGTTCCCATTGGGAGAGCAGGCGGCTCACCGTGAACAGGGTCGTTCCCGTAAGTTGCGCTAACTCCCGCTGTGAAATTGAGATTTCGATGTGTCCGTTTGACCGTTTCCCAACCCGCGTTAGCAATCGAACCAGTTCGCTACTGAGACGCGGCGCAACTTTTTGGGTGCAGATTTCGCGATAGCGGTCTTCTAGTTGGTTCATGAGCCGCTGAAGATCGCTCCATACATTTCGGCGAAGAGCCGGGAAACGCTCCGCCACAGCCTCGAACGTTTTGCCTTCCCAAGCGAGGGCGGTTGACTGCTCCAAGGTCCGTGCGGTTGAGCAATGGGCGGCGCACTTCGTGCAGCTCTCCGCACTAACACTCTCACCAGGTCCGATGAGCCGCAGGATAACTTCCTGGCCGTCTGAACTGAACTGTGAGAGCTTTACGCAGCCCGAGGTCAAAAGAAGAACCTGCCGTACTGCATCGCCCTGGAAAAAGATCGTCTTGCCGCGTGGGAACTGCCGTTCCTGGGCCGACGCTACGATAGTTGCGCAATCTTCGAGAGAGATCTCCGAAAACAGCGGAAAGTGCTGAACCGATTCAGCTCTCTGGTGGAGGACGTTACGGAAATCCCAGTGCGGTGTTCGCGGAGAAATTGCTTTTACATTGGTATTTGCGTCCACTTGCTTTAGCCTCAATCGTTGGTATGGTCGGTGGCGTAACAACCTAACGACCGCACGCCGTGGTGTTTTTAAGTCGGCGTCGGACGATCGTTACCAAAGTTCCGTAAAAGGCTAATCGACGGAAAAGATCCCTTTGCGTCGGCAAGTCCCCATGGCTTGGAAAATAATTGCGCGGGTTGATTCCCGCGTCGTCTGGTATTTCCCGACGAAGTCGACAGCCCCACTGCTGCCAGCGCATCTTAACTACTGATGAAGCCAGACGCTCGGACAATAACGCGGGTTATCCCGCACCAAACCTTGATCCTCAAAAACCCGAGCGCTTTTATATGTGCTGATACTACTACCGCAGGCTCTAGTGCCTATATTTGCGGAAGAGCAAAGACGATTGTAAAGAGTTGTATCACGACATTGCACGCGTAACATATAGCTCTTTCAAGGTGATATCGACACCATCTTCTTGCCAGACTACATAGCATGTTAATGGAAAGTAATGCAGCATTTGGTGACTAAGATCACTAAGATGGTTACCGTGCTATATAGCTCATTGGTGCCAAGTGTTGGAGCAGTATCGTTCGAACAATGATTGACGTGGTTGCAAGAGCTGAAGCTGGAAACGCGCAGCACACGTCTCATAAATGCGTTTTGAAAGGGCACGGCTTCACAGACTGTGGAAGAAGTCACCCTGAATCCTGCTTTGAAGGGGCGCAGCTTTAGCCATGCCCTGAGCCCGTCGAACGGGTGCGCCGTACAAATCCTTTATCTTTGTCACTCCGAGCGGACTTCAGCCCGCGAGGGATCTGGGGATGCCGGTGGCGGAGTTGGTCCGCCGTGTGGAGATCAGCTAGCAGACGTTGTACCGCTGGAAGTAGCAGTACACGGGACTGTTGCGCAACCATTCCGCTGCAATCCCTTACACTCCTTAGAATTAATCTCGGGAAGGCTCCCGGAATGCCATACTGCCCACGAGGATCCATTTCGCATGAATGTTCTTGTCCTGAACGCCGGAAGTTCCACCTTGAAGTTTCAAATCATTGCAACTGACTTGGAGCGCATACAGCAGTATAAGGATGAGCGTATTTGCCGGGGTGAAGTCGAGCGCACTGGGGGCGAAGCGATCATCACCTTCCAGACGCGCAACGAGGCCAAGCGCAAATTCACCGCCTCGCTGCGCGACGTTTCCGCCGCCCTCGACTACCTGGTTCGCTTCATCGCCTCCGACCAGTCCGGCGTGACCGAGATCCGCAGCACCGCCGACATCCACGCCGTCGGCCATCGCGTCGTGCATGGTGGCGAATTGTTCACCGAGTCGGCTCTCATCGACGACAAGGTGCTGCAAGGCATCGAAGACTGCATCGATCTCGCGCCGCTACACAATCCCAACAACATCAAGGACATTCAGGCTGCGCGCCAGTTGTTCGGGAAGGACACCCCCCAGGTGGCCGTGTTCGACACTGCCTTTCACCACTCCATTCCGGAGCATGCGTTTCTTTACGCGATTCCTTACAATCTGTATCGCCGGTACCGCATCCGGCGCTACGGATTTCACGGTACGTCGCACCGCTACGTTGCCTTTTGCTACCGGGCGCTGCGGGGACTCACCAGAGAGCAGACCAACATCATCACGCTCCATTTGGGAAATGGGTGTTCCGCGGCGGCGATTAAGGGGGGCAATTCCGTGGACACCTCCATGGGCATGACGCCACTGGAGGGCCTGGTAATGGGTACCCGTTCCGGCGACCTCGATCCCGCAATCGTCGACCTGATCGCCACCAAGGAGGGCATGTCTTCGTCGGAAGTTGAGACCTTGCTGAATACACAGTCCGGCCTACTGGGAGTGTCTGGCCTGACCAACGATATGCGCATGCTGCAAAGCGAATTGAAGGAACATGATGACCGGCGCGTGCGCCTTGCCATGGAAATGTTTTGCTATCGTGCACGCAAGTATATTGGCGCGTATCTGGCTGCGATGGGTGGGGCCGATGCGATCGTCTTCACCGGCGGAATCGGCGAGAACTCGCCGGAAATTCGAGCAAGCATCTGCGAGAACTTTGAGTGGGCTGGGCTCAAGATCGACGATGCTCGAAACCAGCAGATGGTTGGACAGCAAGGACTGATCAGCGCTGACGATTCAAGGCTCCTCGCCTATGCGATTCCCACAGACGAGGAGCTTCTAATTGCGCGGGACACAGTCCGGGTCATCCTCGGGCAGCCCCATCCGTCGTGAATCCGGCCGGGGCCGCTAGTACGGCCACACCCATGCCGCCGCTTCCGGCTGGTCGACGCCGTATTCGTGCGCGTAGTTGCGGCACTCGATCTGCTGATTGAGGAAGCGCTCCTTGGCGTGTCCGCCGATCCGCTGCAGCCGCGGCACGCGATCAATCACATCCATGGCCAGGCTGAAGCGGTCAATGTTGTTGTTGATCGCCAGCTCCAGCGGCGTATTGATGTTGCCTTTCTCTTTGTATCCCCGCACATGCATGTTGTCGTGGTTGTGGCGGCGATACGCCAGCCGGTGAATCAGCCATGGATATCCATGGAAGTTGAAAATGACCGGCTTGTCCAGCGTGAACAACGAGTCGAAATCCCTGTCGGGAAGCCCGTGCGGATGCTCGGTGTTGGGCTGCATCTTGAACAGGTCGATCACGTTGATGAACCGGATCTTAATGTCCGGGAACTCCTGCCGCAGCAGCACCGTTGCGGCCAGCGCCTCCTGCGTCGGGATGTCACCCGCCGAGGCCATCACCACATCAGGCTCGCCGCCCTCGTCGTTGCTGGCCCAGTCCCAGATGCCGATGCCCTTCGTACAGTGTGTGATGGCGGCGTCCATCGTCATGTACTGCAAGTGCATCTGCTTATCGCACACGATCACGTTCACGTAGTTCTGGCTGCGCAGACAATGGTTGGTCACCGACAGCAGCGAGTTCACGTCCGGAGGTAGATAGATGCGCGTCACATTCGCGCTCTTGTTCACCACCACATCGAGGAACCCGGGGTCCTGGTGGGTGAATCCGTTGTGGTCCTGGCGCCACACCGTCGAAGTGATCAACAGGTTGAGTGAAGCAATCGACTCGCGCCACGACAGGTGGTTGCAAATCTCCAGCCACTTGGCATGCTGATTGAACATGGAGTCGATCACATGCACGAAGGACTCATAGGTAGAGAAGAACCCGTGCCTCCCCGTCAGCAGGTAGCCCTCGAGCATGCCCTCCATGGTGTGCTCGCTCAGCATCTCCATCACTCGCCCATCGGTTGAGAGCTCGCCGCCATCGAGGTCTTCAGGGAAAAACTCCTCAATCCAGAACTTCTTACTGACCTCATAAATCGCATCGAGCTTGTTCGAGGTGTTCTCGTCCGGGCCGAACACTCGGAAGTTGTTCATGTTCAGCTTCATCACATCTCGCAGGAAAACGCCCAGGGGACGCGTGTTCTCCGCCTGAATCCGGCCGGGTTTTTCAAGCTTCAGGCCGTACTCGCGGAAATCGGGCAGCCGCAGCGCCTTCTTCAGCCGCCCACCGTTGGCGTGCGGATTAGCGCTCATCCGCCTTGTGCCGGTTGGCGCAAGCTCGCGGAACTCAGCCACGAATTTGCCGTGTCCATCGAACAACTCGTCCGGACGCTGCGAGTGCATCCAGTTCTCCAGAATCCGCAACTGCTCCGGGTCCTTCTTCACGTTCGGTAGCGGAACCTGGTGGGCGCGCCAGAATCCCTCCAGTCGGTGTCCTTCCACTTCCACTGGCGCCGTCCATCCTTTGGGCGAGCGCAGCACGATCATCGGCCAGCGGGGGCGGCTCACTGCCGAGTTGGCGCGCGCCTCCTGCCGGTGCTTTCTGATCTCCAGTACGCAATGCTCCACGGTGGCGGCCATCGCCTGATGCATGGTCTCGTGGTCGGAGCCCTCCACAAAATAGGGCGTCCAGCCATAGCCGCGCAGCAGCTCCTCCAATTCGTCGTGCGAGATGCGCGCCAGTAGCGTCGGATTGTTGATCTTGTATCCGTTGAGATGGAGCACCGGCAGCACAGCGCCGTCCCGTGCAGGGTTTAGAAACTTATTGACATGCCACGAAGTCGCCAGCGGGCCGGTTTCCGACTCGCCGTCGCCCACTACTGCGGCGACGATCAGCTCAGGATTGTCGTATGCAGCGCCGCAGGCATGTGACAACACGTAGCCGAGCTCTCCGCCTTCGTGAATGGAGCCGGGCGTCTCCGGCGTGCAGTGGCTTCCAATGCCGCCCGGAAACGAGAACTGTTTGAAGAATTCGCGCAGTCCTTCGAAGTCCTCGCTCTTGTCGGGATAGACCTCGGAATAGGTGCCTTCCAGATAACCCGGGCCTAGAACGCCGGGTGCTCCGTGGCCCGGCCCGGCCAGGAAGATCATGTCGAGGTCATATTTCTTGATCAGCCGGTTCAAGTGTACATAGATGAACGACAGGCCGGGGCTCGAGCCCCAATGCCCGAGCAGGCGGTTCTTGATGTGCTCCGGCCGCAAGGGCTCCGTCAAAAGAGGATTGTCCAGCAGGTAAATCATCCCCAGACTGAGGTAGTTGCAGGCGCGCCAGTACGCGTCTGTCTTGCGCAACTCGTCGGCGCTCAAGGGCGCGCCTGACACGCTCGATCGGGCCTTTCCATAGGCGCTTAGTGACTTGATCTCGGTATCAACTTCAGGAGCGACGGTTCCCATGATTGCACCTCCAATTTCCAGTTCCGCCCACGCCTTTCGGCAATATGCGTGGACACAAATTTGCACACTTCAACGATCAACCATGGCGGCCCGCCAGTCAACGGAACGCCGCGATTTGTCACATATTTTTAATTACGGGGGTGAAAAATCTTCGGTACTCGCGCACAACTTAAGGCAGTTTCTGCGATGATAGGCTGCCCCGAAACCCCGGGGAAGATGGACCGGAGGATGGTGACATCCCAAAAGCTGATACGTTCTGGAAGCGTCAGTCAAGCTCGATTGGTGTCGACTCCAACGCTGAATCTTACCCGCCGCTCCGCTTAACGTAGTATCCCGACACCTTCCATTTGCCGTCCTTCTCCAGCATTGGAGTGACGGTTTCGACTATGTGGGGCACGCGCTCGTAACTGGTCGCGTATTGGATGATCACGTCCTCGCCCGCTGACGCGTTGGGAACCTTGGTCGTGTAAGTTGCGCTCTTGAATTGGCCCGATACTACCTTGCCCATCGGAGCGCGCGTCGAGTCTATGGCGTTCTTCCACTGTTCTTTTGATACCGCATTGCGTGATACCGCATTGCGGAATGTGGTCGCGGCTTGAAACCAGCTCTCGCCGTACTGGCCGGAGTCGACCAACGCCAGCCATTGCGCGGCGGCGTCCGTGGCTGCTTTCTCCTTCTCGTCTGCCGGGAATGCGGAGCTCGCGAACGCCGCCAGCAAAAACACTACCGCGCACAGTCTTGGCCACTGTCTCATGCGAACCTCGCTGCCAAAGAATATTGCGGCCTGACGGCTGCTGAGGAAGCGGCCAGTTAGTCCGACCGGTCCGGGTGTTCGGTCCAGTCGTCGTCGTCGATGGTCCGCGTCCGCGATGGCCTCAGCTTGACTGCGGCGGTGCAGGCCACCTCAGCCGCTTCGCGCGCGATTTCCAGGTTCTTGTACTCGTATTTCCCTTCGACATGAACCTTGACGCCACTTGTGGGCTTCGGCTGGGCTTCATCTTCCTCGGTCATCGTAACGTGAACAACGTATGACATGGATGCTCTCCTCTACAGTTATGAATTCGATACTTTGTTCTGCTTAAACCGTCAGTTCCGCAATTCGTCCAGCAGTGTTCCGTCGGGGCCGAGCAGGGAGACGCTTACCGCGGGCGCTCCCAGTGCGTGCGTCGAGCAACTCAGGCAGGGGTCATAAGCCCGCACCACGGCCGAGACCCTGTTCAGCATGCCCTCCTCCAGGTGCGTTCCCTTGACAAAGTGTTCGGTCACCTGGCGAACGCTCTTCCCGATAGCGTAATTGTTATGCCCGGTAGCCACGATCAAGTTCACCCACACGATCGCGCCATTCTCGTCCACCTTGTAGTGGTGAATGAGTGTTCCCCGCGGCGCTTCGATGATGCCGACGCCCTCCGGCGCGTTAACGCTCGCGGTGGCGCGGACGTGCGTGTCGAGGACCTCGGGCTCGCTCAACAGCACCTTCATGCGTTCCAGCGCGTACAGCACCTCGATGAGCCGGGCATAGTGATACAGAAACGCGCTGTGCGGCACGCGGCCAAAGCGCTGGCGGAATTCTTGCAGCTCAGCGTCTGCCAGCGTCGTGCCGCACGCCTCGGATACGTTGATTCGCCCCAGAGGTCCCACGCGATAGATGCCCTCGGGATGGCCGAGCGGCTTGTAGTACGGCGCCTTGAGGTACGACTCAGTCAGCGTAGCTTCGCCAATGAACTCCGCATAGTCATCAGCCGGAATCCCGGCCTGGACCACCTCGCCGCTCGCGTCGCAGAAGCGAAGCTCGCCGTCATAGAGTTGCAAGTTCCCCTTGCGGTCAACCAGGCCCGCATACATCGTCGGAGCGGAGCCAAAGTTCTCAATCTCCTCCCGGAATGAGTCCAGCTTCCCCTTGAACAGGCTGAGCGCACGCATCGTGGTCTCAATCGCCTCAGGAATCCCGCTCAGCAGGTGATCGCGCGTCACGACTTGCAGCGGGGTCTTCACGCCGCCTGGCACGATCCAGGAAGGATGTACTCGCTCTTCCGCCAGGCTCTCAATGACCTGTAGTCCGAACTTGCGCAGCTCGATGCCGGCGCGGGCGAGCTCAGGTTTGGCTTCGATGAGGCCGGCGACATTGCGTGTCTCGGGGTCGGCGTTCATCCCAAGCAAAAGGTCGGGCCCGGACAGATAAAAGAAACTCAGCGCATGCGATTGCACGAACTGCCCGCAATGCACCACTTCGCGCAGCAGCTTGGCGGCCTTGGGGATGCGCACAGCCATGATAGCGTCGCAGGCCTTCGACGAAGCCAGTTGATGGCTGATGGGGCAGATGCCGCAGATGCGCGACGTGATGCCCGGCATCTCGTAAAACGGCCGCCCCTCGGTGAACTTCTCAAAGCCGCGCACCCGGGTAACCTGGAAACGAGTGTCCGATACATTGCCGGCGTCGTCCAACTGAATGGTGATCTTGGCGTGGCCCTCGATGCGGCTCACCGGCTCGATCGTAATGCGCTTCATCGCCGCTCCTATCCAAACTTGATCTTGCTGGCGGTTTCGGTCTTGCGCCCCTCCACCAGCCCGCTCAACAATGCCGAGATGACCTTGCTCTGGGGCGGACAGCCGGGAACGCTGTAATCGACTTTCACGTAGTCCTGCGCGGGCCGCGCCAGCTTCAACAACTGCGGCAGGCCGTCGCCGGGAAGACGCTTATTGCTGTCCGACCCCTCAACATAGATCCGCTGCAGCAGTTTGCTCACCGGCACGGTATTGCGCATCGCCGCGACGTTTCCGGTTACCGCACAATCACCCAATGACACCAGTGTCTTGGTGCGCTGCCGGATCTTCTGGATATTGTCGGCATCGGCCTGCGAGCTGACCGCGCCCTCCACCAGCGTCACGTCCACGTCCTCGGGAAATTCCTGCGCGTCCACCAGCGGGCCGTACACGATATCCACCTTGCGCAAAATAGGGATGATGGCGGCGTCGAGGTCGAGCACCGACATGTGGCAGCCCGAACACCCGTCGAGCCAGACGGTGGCAAGCCTGAGTTTCCTCATGCGTGTACTCCTCCCTTGCGTCGCGAAATCATGCTGATAGCGGTGGTCGTCCGCACCATCTCCTCCACCGCCTTGCCCTTTTCCGCCAGCGCGCCGGTTGGACACACCTGCACGCACTTGCCGCAATTGGTGCAGGACTTTGCGTCGGCCCAATTCTGGTTCAGGTCCGACACGATGCGGGCGTGAATGCCGCGCGAGACCATGTTCCACACGTACGCGCCTTCGACTTCCGCGCAGACCCGCACGCAACGCGTGCACAGAATGCAACGGTTATGGTCGAGCACAAACCGCGGATGGCTGGCGTCCACTTTGAGCTTGGGGAAGTTATAGGCGAAACGCACGCTGGTAACACCCAGCGAGTAGGCCATGTCCTGCAACTCGCAGTGCCCGTTGGCGACGCAGACCGCGCACACGTGGTTGCGCTCCACCAGCAGCAGTTCGGTCGTGATGCGCCGGTAGCGCGACAGTTTGGGAGAACTGGTCGTTACCGACATTCCGTCCTGCACCGGCGTGGTGCACGCCGGGAACAGGCGATCGATGCCGGAAACCTCGACCATGCACAAGCGGCAGGCCCCGACCGAAGTGAGACCTTCGAGATAGCAGAGCGTTGGAATGTACTTCGCGTTCGCGCGGGCCGCTTCCAGGACGGACTGTCCTTCCAGGGCATTGACCAACTCGCCGTCGATGCGGAGCGAGACTTTTTTCTGCGGCAAGATTGACCTTCCTCTCTAGCGTGACGCCGCCACTTTAATGTCGCAGCGCAGGCAGCGGCAGGCTTCCTCATGCGCTTCCTCGGCCAACAAGCCGGTGACCACCTCCGCCGACGATTGCATCCGCTCGCGGACCGACAGTTCATGTGACGTAGCACGGCGGCATTCGCTGACGTCCTTCGGCGGAGACTGGTCGTAGTCAACGGCGGGAAACAAATCGTCCCATCGCTTTGCTTCCATAAGTTGCTCGTCGATGGCGCGCGCAGCCTGCTTGCCAAACGCCATGGCATTGGAAACGTTGGACGCTCCTGTCACCAGGTCGCCGCCGGCAAAAAACCGCGGACGGCTGGTTTCGAGCCGGTAACGGTCCACCTCGATGGTGCCCGCCTGTTTGATCTGCAGGCCGGACGCCTTGCAGAAATCCAGATCGACCGTTTCGCCGACCGCCAGGATCACCGAGTCGCACTCGATGCGCTGCACCTCGTCGGTGAGAACCGGCTTGCGTCGTCCCGACCTGTCGTACTCGCCGAGGCGAGTCTTTACCACTTCCAGCGCCTTGACGTTGCCCTTGGCGTCGCCGATGATGCGGTGCGGCGCCGATAGGAACACGATGCGCGCGCCCTCTTTTTCCGCAGCTTCGGTTTCTTCTTCAATCGCGGGCATGTCCTTGCGCTCGCGGCGGTACACCACGATCACTTCGGCGCCCTTGCGCAGCGAAGTGCGCGCCGAATCGATGGCCGCATTGCCGCCTCCGATCACCACGACCTTGCGTCCCAGGTTCACGGAGTCGCCCTTGGCCACAGACTCCAGCAAGGGAAGCGCCGGATAGACGCCCTTCAGTTCGGTGCCAGGAAGATACACCCACGATTCCTTCCAGGTTCCGATTGCCAGGAACACCGCATCGAAGCGCTCATCCAGTTCATTGAGCGAAATATCGGTGCCGATTCTGGTGTTGAGCGCGAATTTCACTCCCAGCCGCTCAATCAGCTCGATCTCCCGCCGCAACACCGGCTTCGGCAGGCGATATTCTGGAAGTGCATAGCGCAGCATTCCGCCCGCCTCCGGCAGCGGATCGAACACCGTGACATCATGTCCCAGCAGCGCCAGGTAGTACGCAGCAGTGAGTCCGGCTGGCCCCGCTCCCGCCACGGCGATCTTCCGGCCCGTATGCTCGAGCATGCGTTTTACGATCCGTGCAGCGGCTGCCTCGAACCGCTCCGTCAGCAGCACGCTGTCGGCGATGAAGCGGTGCACCTCGCGCATGTTCACCGCGTCATCGGTGGTCTGGCGGCGGCAGCGCTGGTCGCAGGGATGCTGGCACACACGCCCCGTCGAAGACGGCAATGGATTGTCCAGAATCACCGACTCGAACGCGTCATCGAGCCGCTCTTCCTTGAACAGTTGCAGGAAGCGCGGAATATTCATGTGCAGCGGACAACTGTTCTCGCAGGGCGACAGCGCCAACTCAGTGCAAACACCCGCCTGGCAGCGCCGCGCCACAATATGGTCCTCGAATTCGTGGCGGAAGTGCCGCATGGTCGTCATCACCGGGTTCGGTGCCGTTTGGCCCAGCCCGCACAGCGAACAATCGCGGATGTAGCGGCTCAGGTCCTCCAGCGTCTCCATGTGCTGCATCCGGCCGGCGCCCGTAGTGACGCGATTCAGGATGCGCAGCGACTTGTTGAGACCGACCCGGCAGGGAACACACTTGCCGCACGACTCGGAGTTGGTGAACTCCACGAAGTAGCGGGCGACGTCCACCATGCAGTTATCTTCATCCATCACCACCATGCCGCCCGAGCCCATGATGGACCCCAGTTGCGCCAGGCTCTCGTAGTCCACGGGCGTATCGAACATTTCGTGCGGAATGCATCCGCCTGAGGGCCCGCCCGTCTGGATCGACTTGATACTGCGGCCGCCTACGCCGCCTTCGCCGATGTCGTAGATGAAGGTCTTCAGCGGCGTGCCCAGCGGCATCTCCACCAGTCCGGTGCTATGTACCTTGCCCACCAGCGAGAACACCTTAGTGCCGGGACTCTTCGCGCTGCCTGTCTCGGTGAACCACGCTGGTCCCTTGGTCACGATGGGCGCGATGTTGTACCACGTCTCGACATTGTTAATGTTGCTGGGCTTGCCCCACAGCCCTTTCTGGGCAGGGAAGGGAGGACGCGGCCGCGGACGCCCCGCTTCGTCTTCGAGTGAAGCAATGAGCGCAGTCTCTTCGCCGCAGACGAACGCACCTGCGCCTTCCACCAGCTCAATATCGAACTTGAAGCCGCGGCCCAGGATGTTGTCGCCCAGCACGCCATATTCCTGCGCCTGCTCAATGGCTTTTCGCAGGCGATGCACTGCCAGCGGATACTCGGCCCGAACGTAGATGATGCCCTGGGTTGCGCCCATCACGTATCCGCCGATGATCATGCCTTCCAGCATCGAATGCGGATCGCTCTCGATTTCGTTGCGGTTCATGTACGCGCCGGGATCGCCTTCGTCCGCATTGCAGATAATGAACTTCTGGTCAGCGGCCGCCTTGCGCAAGAACTCCCACTTGTTGCCGGTAAGGAAGCCGGCGCCGCCCCGGCCACGCAACTTCGCCGCCTTAACCTGCTCGATGATGCTCTCCGGCTTGCCGTCAATCAGGGCCTTATAGAGTGCCTGATATCCGCCGACAGCGATGTACTCCTCGATGTCATCGGGATTGATGATGCCGCAGTTGCGCAGCACAATCTTCTTCTGTCCCTTGAAAAAGGGAATCTCGTGCCACGCCGGGACCTCGGGATAGCCGTGTCCGTAACGAATGGATCCGGTGATGTGGTCCCATTCCTCGATCTTGCAGTACACCAGGT
>Ga0074046_10001492_pt1 | contig 21063 bp, 18 predicted proteins | sample BogForMeECP23OM3_FD_94441 | JGI IMG/M metagenome (GOLD analysis project Ga0074046, IMG submission 94441) | Bog forest soil microbial communities from Calvert Island, British Columbia, Canada - Bog Forest MetaG ECP23OM3 | ecosystem: Environmental > Terrestrial > Soil > Wetlands ... | reverse complement strand
GCCTATGCTACTTCACAATATGTGAAGTAGTCAAGCGCGATCGGGGGGCACAAATTGAAGCTGCTGGAGAAAGCGATAGTCGCAACGACAAGAAAAGACAAATCTGGTGCCGGGGGCCAGAATCGAACTGGCTACGCCCGCCTTTTCAGGGCGGCGCTCTACCAATGAGCTACCCCGGCAACTCAACTTTAGTAGTTTAGTGGCCGCTCGCAGGCGTGTCAATTCTCCGCCAAAGATCGCAAAATCTTTCGCGCTCCTTCTTGCCTTTGTAGTGACCGCCGCCGCGGCGAGCGCTCCGCTCCTACTTTCGGGTGCGGCCTGCCCTGAGCCTGCCGAAGGTTAGCCCAGCAACCGCTTTTGCGGTTGCAACCCAGTCACCCAACTCCCGAATCCGCCACCCACCCCAACCAAAATGTCCCCCTACCTCCCCGCTTTTCCCTCTCCCGATTTTGCCCCCAACCCTCCGTCACGCTAAAATACCTTCACTCCAATGACCACCACAACGCCGCAATCCTCCAACCTTCTTCCCGAACTCGACGCCCTAACCAATTCCGCCACTTCCGGCGAAGCCCTGATGAAATCCATCGTCGCCCTGCTCCACGAAAAGTTAACCAAATACAACTGGGTTGGCTTCTACATGCTCGAAAAGGAAGGCGGAAACATCCTCGTCCTCGGCCCCTTCAAAGGCACCATGACTCCCCATACCCGCATCCCTCTCAACCAGGGCATCTGCGGCGCCGCGGCCTCCAGCGGAAAAACCATCATTGTCGACGACGTCAACGCCGACTCCCGCTATCTCGCCTGCTCCCTCGAAACCAAATCCGAAATCGTCGTCCCCGTCTTCGTCCGCGGCAAAGTCGTCGGCGAACTCGACATCGACTCCCACTTCCTGGCCGCCTTCGGTCCTGACGACCGCAAAATCTGCGAACACGCCGCCACCCTCCTCGGCAAATTCCTCGAATCCCACTCCTGACCCCGCACCCACGCCCAAGCAGTGCCCCCGAGTAGCATCGGCTTTAGTCTGTGTTCCCCTCTTAATTGGGTGCCGCACCCTGCGTCTTTCAGGGTGCGGATTTTCTCTTCTCTGCACCCCTCAGCGCTCGCCGCGTCTCTGCGTAATCCTTTCTTCTTCCTGCGTCAGGAAGAAATCGCGCACACCACGACCCAAATCCATCCGCAAACGTAAATTTGTGTAGGAAAAATTTAAACTATCCCGCGAATCAAACTCGGTAGAGGCCGTCCACCGTCGCTCTTCGCTTCCTGCTCGCTGTTAACCTCGATCGCAATTCACATCCTCGCGTCCTTCTACACGACGCCATCCATCACTCCCCATGCGCATCATCAAACTCCTTCATCCAACTCCGTCCCTTCAACACCTCTCTCGGACGCGTCCCATCCGGCGGCCCCACAATTCCATCCTTCTCCATCAGATCAATCAAATGCGCCGCCCGCCCATACCCAATCCGCAAACGCCGCTGCAAAGTCGAGGTCGACGCCCGCCCCATCTCGCAGCAAATCCGAACCGCATCCTGGAACAGCGCGTCATCAATCTCCTCGCCGCCAGCCGTCTCGCCAGCGCTTTCCGAACCACCACCGCCGCCCTTCGAATTCGCACCACCCAATGCCTTCCCATCATCTTCCTTCGGCGCCTCCAGCAGCGCCTCGTTATACTTCGCCTGCGCCTGCTGCCGCCAGAAATCGCAAACTCCCGTAATCTCATCCTCCGTAACCAGCGGCCCATGAATCCGGTGCAATCTCGCCGATCCCGCCGGCAAATACAGCATGTCGCCCTTGCCCAGCAACGATTCCGACCCATTTGAATCCAGAATCGTCCGCGAATCCACCTTGCTGGCCACCCGGAAAGAAATCCGCGCAGGGAAGTTCGCCTTGATCAATCCGGTAATCACATCCACCGAAGGCCGCTGCGTTGCCAAAATCAAGTGGATCCCCACCGCGCGCGCCATCTGCGCCAGTCGCGTGATCGACTCCTCAACATTGTTCGTGTCCACCATCATCAAATCCGCCAACTCGTCAATGATGATGATCAAATAGGGAAGCGGCTTGTGCTCGCTCTCCTCCACATTCTCAAACAACGAAAGCGATTGCTGCTTCTGGAAGGTCCGGTTGTACTGGTCGATGTTCCGCACCCCGCGCTGCGCCAGCAGCTTCAACCGGTTCTCCATCTCCCGCGTCGCATTCCGCAACACATTCGACGCCACCTTCGGATCCGTTACCACCGGCGCGATCAAATGCGGAATCCCCTCGTACAAATTCAACTCCAGCCGCTTCGGATCTACCAGCACCATCTTCACTTCGTCCGGCGTCGCCTTGTACAAAATCGACATCATCAGCGAATTGATGAACACGCTCTTGCCGGTGCCCGTCGAACCCGCAATCAGCAAGTGCGGCATCGACGCCAGATCCGTCACCCGGATCCGCCCGTGCAAATCCCGCCCCATCGCCAGCGTCAATTTGTTCGGTGAATTGGCAAACTCCGGCGCCTCGATAATCTCCCGCAGCGCAATCGTCTCCCTGCGATCGTTTGGCACCTCAATCCCAATCGTCGATTTTCCCGGGATCCGTTCGATCAGAATCGATTCCGCCTTCAGCGCCAGGCACAAATCCTCCGTCAACCCGATAATCCGGCTGTACTTGATCCCCGCTTCCGGCTTGAACTCAAACGTCGTCACCACCGGCCCCGGATTGATCTGCGTCACCCGCCCTTCCACGTCAAATTCGTGGCACTTCTCCTCAATCGCCCGCGCCCGCATCTTCAACTCGTCTTCGTCCAGCTTCTCGCTGCCCTCGCCCTGCCGCAGCAAATTGATCGACGGCAGCTTGTAACTCGCATTCCCCTTGGCAATCTTCGGCTCGCCCTTTTTCGCTTTGCCCGCAGTTTCGGCCGCGGCCTTCTCCGGATTCAGCACCAGTATCGGCGCCTTGTGCCCCGTCTCCTCTTCTTCTTCCTCGTCCTTCTCCGCCACCGCCGGGCCCTTCTTGCCTTTGAAAATGTCGCTCAAATCTTCCAGCTTGATGCTCTTCGGCTCTTCCTTGCCCATCATTTGCGGCGCCACCGCCTTCCGCCCGCTGATGCGCCGCTCTTCCACCTCGCGCCGCATCCGCTCCTGCTCGCGCTCTTCCCGCCAGTCCTGCCAGCGCGCTTGCGCCCGCTGCAAAATTCCCAGCTTCTCGATCTTCCCCAGCGGCCCCTTATGGCTGCTCGCCCACGCATGCGCCCCGCTGAACGAAAATCTCGTGGTCATAAACAGCGCCACCACAAACAGCGCGATCGCCACCAGCAGCGCCCCACCGAAATTGAAGCCGGTTCGCAGTCCGTGCGACACCAGCGTCCCCAGCGCTCCGCCCGCGGGCACCGCGCCGCGCACGTCTGGCATATGTGCAAGCGAAAACAGGGAAGGGAGCGACAACATCAGCAGCACGTATCCCGACAGCGTCGCCGCCTGCGAATCAATCGCATGGCTCCGGCACCATCGGTAACCCAATATCCCCAGCGCCACCGGCAGCAGAAACGCTGCGAACCCAAACAACTGGAACATCAGGTCCGCCGAATACGCACCCACCGGCCCCATCCAGTTGTGCGTCAGGTGATCCTCTCCGCCCGCCGCGCTCACATTGAACGCCGCATCCCGCGGGTTATACGTCAACAGCGCAAACGCCACCAGAATGGCGGCCATGATGCACACAAATCCAATCAGCTCATTGAGCCGTTTATTTTCCGTAGGTGTCAGAAAGCGCACTAGATTCTCCTCAGCTCGTGCCAATGGTGCGGCCGCCGATCGTGGCGGGCGCTCTGGCCATGTAGGAACCGCCTTCGGAGACGGTCCATTTTCTAGCCGGGGAAGGCTGAGTATTTACTGACGAGCACAACAATTCCGTTGTGTCGCAGAACAGGAAGCGGCGCTGGTGCCCCTGCTCACGAGGAACGTCCAAATCATAACAAACCCCGTCCCCCGCACAAGCCCATCTTCATCCAAGTTTCCAAACCCAAATCCCGCCATCTGTAGCGCAGGGCGAGCGCCTTCTGCTCGCCCTGGGGTTTTCCCTCTGCTACCTCTGCGTTAGTCCTTTCTCTTTCTCCTTCAACGCCGGCACATACATTCCTGCCACCCCATGCGCGATCTTTGCCGGCTGCGAATGCTCCTCATCTAGATTCGTCATCACAATCACCGTCAACTCGTCATCCACATACCGTGAAATATTCATCGTGAATCCCTGCCAAGCCCCGTCGTGCTCCACCAACCGATGCCCATTCACCCCACCCAGGAACCACCCAAATCCATACGGATACGTCTTCCCACTCTTCAACGTCACCGGAGTCCACATCTGCGCCAAACTCGACTTCTTCACCAGCTTCTCCGTATACAACGCCCCGTCCCACTTCCCCAGATCCACCACATTCGTGTACAGTGCCCCATCCGCCGTGGTATTCAGCGTCGCCGAAACCCACTCCTGATTCTTGATCTCACCTTGCACCAGTTCATAACCGCTAGCCCGGTTCTCCACAATATCCCGCTCGCTGATAATCCGCGTCGCGCTCATCCCCAGCGGCCGGAAAATCCGCTCCTGCAGAAAATCCCCGTAGAATTCTCCGGTCACCTTGCGGATCAGAAATCCCAACAGTACGTACCCGGAATTGCTGTACTTCCACTGCGTCCCCGGCTCGAAATTCATCGGCAGCTGCACCAGCTTCTGGTACAACTCCTCTTCCGTATAATCCCCGCGCAAATTGATCAGCCCGCCTGCCTTCGTGTACTCCTGGTCCGTGTAATCCGCAATCCCCGAAGTGTGCGTCAGCAGATTCCGCACGCTGACGTCCTTCCACGGCGCTGGCGTTCCCGCCAGGTACTTGCTCAACTTATCGTCCAGCCCAACTTTCCCCTCTTCCACAAGCATCATCACCGCGGTCGCCGTAAACTGCTTCCCCACCGACCCCGTCTGAAAAATTGTCTCCGCCTTCACTGGAACATTCAATTCCACATTCGCCAGCCCATACCCCTGGGCCTTCACCACCTTTCCATCGCGCAGCACGGCCATCCCCAACCCGGGAATCTTTTCGGCGCGCATCTCTGCCTCAACAAGCGCGTCCACCCTGGCTCCATCTTCAGGGGAGGGAATTGTTCCAGCTCCAAGTCCCTGCGGTATCCCCAACCCAATCAACGCAAAACCCAATAAAACGCACATAGCTCCGCCTGGACGATGATGTTTATTCACGTCAGATTTCTCCAATTGTGCAAGTTTCTCTGCGACCTCTGTGGAACCTCTGTGCGTTCTGCGTTAAATCTTCCTCTACTCCTCATCCGATCCGCGAAGCAAAATACAAAACCAAAACCCCCAAAATAATCCGATAAATCGCAAACGGCGCAAACCCCCTCCGCCGCACATACCCCATAAACCAAGCCACCGTCCCATAAGCCACCACAAACGACACCACAAACCCAATCCCCAACACAATCCACCCATGCCCGTCAATATGCGACACCGCAATCCCATCTCCATGCTTTCCCACCACCGACTTCAACAAGTCATAGCAAGTAGCCGCCACCATCGTCGGTATCGAAAGAAAAAACGAAAACTCCAGCGCCGATGCCCGCGACATCCCCGCCAACTGCCCTCCCGCAATCGTCGACATCGACCGCGAAGTCCCCGGAAACACCGCCGACAATATCTGGCACGCCCCAATCCACACCGCCTGCCCCAAACTCATATCCTCCATATGCCACGTGTGAATCACCCCGCCCGCCGATTTCTCCCCCGCCGCCTCCGCCTTCGAACTCCGCGCATCCACAAACCACATCACAATTCCGCCAATCAACAGCGCGCTCCCGATAATGTACAAACTCTCCAAATGCTTCCCAATGATCTTCGTCATCAAAAACGCCGGTATCGCCGTAACCACAAACGCAATCATCACCAGGCTCAAGGGATGCGTCACAATCGTCCGGTCGCCCCGCTCGCCCTTCGGAAACGTGCTCAAAAACTTCGCAATCCGCTCCCGAAAATAGATCGGCAACGTCAAAATCGCCCCCAACTGAATCACAATCGTGTACATCTTCCAGTAGGGGTCCTCAAGACTGATCTGCGGATAGTGAAGGTGCATTAGCGCCTCCGAAATGCGCAGATGCGCCGTAGAACTAACCGGCAAAAACTCCGTCAACCCCTCCACCACTCCCAAAATCACACTAAGTAAGTAGTCGCTCACTCATCTCTCCTGTCAGGTAGCACAGGCATTCCTGCCTGTGCTCTTGGGTTTCTCCTGCCTTTATAGCTGGGTGCCGCACCCTGCGCCGTTCAGGGTGCAGTTTTTCCCTCCCAGCGTAGGGGCGGCTTTACGCCGCCCTCTTTTCCGCGCCTCCTCAGCGCCCTCTGCGCCTCTGCGTTGTCCTTATCTTCTCTCGCCACTCGGCACTCGTCACTCGTCACTTTCCTTCAACTTTTTCCTCATCTCATACGCGTCAATCTTCCCCAAATAATATTTTTTCACCATGGCTTCCGTACGATAGCCGTGCCGCTTCCAGAACGCAATCCCGCTGGCATTCTCCACCGACGTTTCCAGCAGCACCGAATGCACCCCCTGAAACACAAAATGCTCTTCCATCTCGTTCAGCAGCATCGTTCCCACCCCGCGCCGCCGGAACGATTCCGCCACATCCAACGTAATAATATGTCCCAGCGGCGGGTTCTCCTCCGCCAGAATAAATCCCGCCAGCCGCTTCCCCTCCTCCGCCACCAAACAAACCGCCCCCGGCAAACTCAAGTAATAATGCAGCGACCACCTGCTATAAGAAATCCCCGGTGGAAAACACACCTGGTCCAGCTTATGCAGCCGCGCAAAATCCTTTCCCTCATATTGCCGCACCAGTATCGCCATAAAAAAGTAGGGGCCCAGCAAACTGGACCCCTTTCTCCAACTCATCCTATCTTCTTCAACTCTTCTTGTGTAGGGGCGGCTTTAGGCCGCCTCTTCTCTTAGCTCTTTAACTGTAAGCCGTCGGCTGTAGGCTAACGGCTCTCCTAAAGCTTCACCGTAACCGTCTTAACCTCCGTATAATTCGCCAACCCATACTCGCCCAACTCCCGTCCAAGCCCAGACTGCTTGAACCCGCCAAACGGCGCCGCGGCGTCAAACACGTCATAGCAATTCACCCATACCGTTCCCGCTCGCACGCCATCCGCAATCGCATGAGCCTTGGTGATGTCCTTGGTCCAAACCGCCGCAGCCAATCCATACAGCGACTTGTTCGCACGCTCCACCACCTCCGAAAGATCCTTGAACTTCAAAATCGCCATCACCGGCCCAAAGATCTCTTCCTTCGCAATCTTCATATCGTCCTGCACGTCGCCGAACACCGTCGGCTCGATGAAATAGCCTTTGTCGCCAACGCGATTTCCGCCCGTCAGCAGCTTGGCCTTGTCCTGTTTCCCGGACTCGATGTATCTCATCACCTTATTAAACTGCTCCTGGTCCACCTGCGGTCCCTGTTCGGTGCTCTTGTCGAACGGATTGCCCACCGTCCGCCGCTTCGCCCGCTCCACGCTCTTCGTCACGAACTCGTCGTGGCACTTCTCCTCCACAAACAGCCGCGACCCCGCGCAACAGCACTGCCCCTGATTGAAGAACAGCGCCTGGTGCGACCCCTCAACCGCCTGATCCATGTCCGCATCCGCAAAAACAATGTTCGGGCTCTTCCCGCCCAGCTCCAGCGTCACCCGCTTCAAATTCGAATCGGCCGCCGCCCGCATGATCAAGTGGCCCACTTCCGTCGACCCCGTGAACGCCACCTTATCCACATCCATGTGCCGCGCAATCGCCGCCCCCGCCGTCGGTCCATAACCCGGCAGCAAATTCACCACGCCATACGGGAATCCCGCTTCCAGCATCAACTCGCCCACCCGCAGCGCCGTCAACGGAGTCTGCTCCGCCGGCTTCATCACCACCGTGCAACCCGCCGCCAGCGCCGGCCCCAATTTCCAAGCCTGCATCAGCAGTGGGAAATTCCACGGAATGATTTGTCCCACCACGCCCACCGGCTCATGCTTCGTGTACGTGAAGTACCGCCCCTGCACCGGGATCGTCTTCCCCTGAATCTTGTCCGCCCATCCCGCGTAATACCGGTAACACGCAATCGTCAGCGGCAGATCCGCCGCCAGCGCCACCTGGTATGGTTTCCCGTTGTCCAGCGATTCCAGTTCCGCCAGCTCTTCCGCGTGCTTCTCAATCAAATCCGCCAGCTTGTTCATCAGCACGCCGCGCGCCGATGCCGACATCTTCCGCCACGCGCCCTTTTCAAACGCCGCCCGCGCCGCTGCTACCGCCTTGTCCACATCGGCCGCGTCCGCCTCCGCCACCTGCGTAATCACCTCGCCCGTCGAAGGATTAATCGTCGGAAACGTCTTCCCGGAAGCTGCCTCCACCCACTTCCCACCAATCAATAGCTTCGTAGCCGAAATCTTTACCTTCGGTTCAATCACAGAGATCGCCGTAGCCATGGGATTCCTCCTAATTTGACGTGGGGCCCGTCCGCCGCAGGCGGCCGCCCCAAATGTAGTGGCCGACCTTTAGGTCGGTCACCCCAGCGCGGGAACCAAGCCTACACTCCCGCGTCCCCAGAATCAACAAACCCAATCCACCCCATCGCATTTCCCAATATCCCAGGGGCCCTCCTCCCCTCAATCCCCAAGCATACCCCCGGTAGCGCCGGCATCCTGCCGGCAAGCCCAGTATCCAGCCACCTCCCAAAAAACAGGGCAGGGAATCAGCACCTCAAGCGCCAAATTCCCCGCCCATGAAAATGTCTCCAAACCTGCCAACAGTTTTTTTTCCTTCTTAAGCCACTTCAACGCATTCTCCAGTGCCGCCGCCGGATCGGGAATGGTTGAGGACAAATCCTGTGAGTTGATCTTCTCTCCATGCCCGCTGGCGACGCCCATTCCGGAAGGCAAATCCCGATAGCCCTGGCCCATTCGGATCACCGATGCTGGGTTTTTCGAAAGATCAAGAATCATATAATCTGCTTTGGCGCGTACTGCCGAAGACGCCATGACAAACACCGTCGAGTCCACCCAACGGGAGTCGGTCGTCGACATTTTGTTGGAGGAAGCCTGATTCACCGAAGTGCTCGCTTCCCCGGTTTCCCTCGCCCGATTGAAATTTCCGACCCCGCTCTCCGCAAGTTCCTTCCCGGAGACTCCCACCGACCACACGATCAGGTAGTCCGGCTTCGCGAAGTCCAGGCACATCCCTTTCAATTTCTTGGCTCCCTCCGTCTCCCAATACTTTCTCTGGTCCGGAGTCAGCCCGGATTGCATGTGCTGCCCATCCGTATACTCCACAGCGAACTTCGCCTTGCACTCCTGAGCCAACAGCATACCGGCGAAAACTCCTGAACATGCAACCGCTACCACTATTTTCCGAATCAAGGGGCCCTCCTCCCTTGGTCTTCCTTCCGCGGAACGTACCACAAATCTAACTGCCGAGCCACCCCGTTTTCCTCACCGCGATTTTCCTTTCCTTTCCCTCTTACGCTAAACTGTCCCTGCCGCCGCGAACACTCGTCTCGCCCGGCACCCAACACCTTGTCCAGAAAACACAAAAAATCTCAGCAAATCTCCTCGCCCGACACTATCGGCGCGCCGCCACCCAGCCTGACCTCTCCATCCCTCCCCGCCGCCCCCCGCCGCACCAACTGGCTCCATCTCTCCATCCTCATCCTCCTCTCCCTCGCCCTCTACGCCCCCACCCTCCGCAACGAGTTCGTCACCGACGACAAGCTGCAAATCCTCCAGAATCCCGTCGTTCTCGAAGGCAAGAACCTTAGCCAGGTCTTCACGGGAGAGGTCTGGGACTTTGCTCGTCAGACCAAGACGAAAACCAACGTCGGCACCAACTACTATCGGCCTTTGCAATTTCTCGTCTATGCCGCGGAGTACCAGCTCTTTGGCGAGCATCCCATTGGCTGGCATCTCGTTAACGTCCTCCTGAACTCCGCCGTGGTCGCCCTGGTTTATCTGCTGGTCTCTTCCCTCGGCACTCCCACTCTCGCTTTCTGGTCCGCCTTCTGGTTCGCCTTCCATCCCATGCACACGGAACCCGTCGCCTGGATCGCCGCCCTCCCCGAACTGCAATGCGCCATTTTCTTGCTCCTCGCCATGCTCTGTTACCACCGCGCGCGGTCGGCCGCTGCTCCTCTCGTTCCCATCTTCCTTGGCGCTCTTTTCTTTCTCGGCGCCCTTTTCAGCAAGGAAGCGGCTCTGCTCTTTCCCGTCATTCTCCTCTGCTACGAGTTTTTCTATGCCCGCACTTCGCGAGCTGACCTCGTCCCCCTGGCCTCGCGATTCGCTCCCATTCTCGTTGCTTTCGCCATCTATTTTTACGCGCGCACCTCCGCCCTCGGTGGTTTCGCTCCCCGCCCCAGTACCGAGCGCCCCCACCTTTCCGTCCTGAATCTTTTCTTCGCAATTCCTCCCATCTTCGCCCGCTACATCGGCAAACTCCTCGTCCCCATCCACATGAACTATTTTTACGAGTTCCCGATCACCACCACCCTGACGCTCTGGGCCGCCGCCGGCTTCCTCAGCGCCCTGCTCATGGCCTTCGCGGCTTTTTATTTCCGTTCCATCCGCCCCATCATCTCTTTCGCGCTCTGCTGGTTTGTGTTCACTCTGGCCCCGGCCCTCAGCCTCAATACCGTCGCCATCAATTTCTTTACAGAGCGCTACCTGTACATTCCCTCCATGGGCTTCGCCATTGTCATCGCCGGCGCCGGCCTCGCCTTGTACTCAAGGTTCTCCGCCCCTCCCGTCCGCTATGCGCTCTGTGCCGCGTTCGTCGCCCTCTTCGCTTTCTTCCTTGTGCAGACCGAGCGTCGCATCGCCGTTTTTCACGACAACTACACTCTGCTCTCCACCACGGAACCCGAATCTCCCAACTCCTACGTCGTTCAAGGCCAACTCGGCGGCGCCTATTACGATCGGGGCGATATTGATAACGCGCTGATTCATGTCCGCCGCGCCATCCAAATCAATCCCAATTACGTCCTCGGCCGTATCAACTCAGGCTTGTATCTCGCCAAGAAAGGGGACTACGACGCGGCGATCCTTGAGCTCCAGGAGGCCATCCGCCGCTACCCCGAGTACGTGCCCACCTGGGTCAATCTCGCCAAGATCTACACCCTCCAGCACAACTGGGCTCTTGCCCGCGAAGCCTACCAGCACGCCGCAACAATCGATCCGGTGCAATCGGCCCTATTCACTCAGCTGGCCTCCCTGGCCGACTCCAACGTAAAAGCCGAGGCCATCAACGAACTCCAATCAGCCGCCGATCGCGTTCCCTCCGATTTTGCCGCCTGGATCCGGCTAGGTGACGCCGCCGGGCAAGCCGGTCAGTGGCAACGATCTGCGGATGCGTTCCAGCACGCCGCAGCCTTGCAGCCCGCCAATCTCCTCGTCCTCGATAAATGGGGAATTGCTTTGCAACGCGCCGGCAAATCGGCCCAGGCCGTCGGAGTTCTCGAACGCGCCCTGCAGCGCCAACCCGATGCCTTGCTCATCCGGCAATCTCTGGCTGCCGCGCTGGCCGGCGACAACCGTCTGCCCGAGGCCAACGCCCAACTGCGCAGAATCTTGGAATTGAATCCCACGTGGGAACACGCCGACCAAGTCCACTTCGCCCTGGCCGTCAACCTCGAACGCTCCGGCTCCCCCTCCTCCGCCGCCGAAGAATATCAGCGCGCCCTGGCTATCAATCCCGCCCTCGATCCCGCTCGCCAACGCCTCGCTGCACTGACCATGAACCCGAGTCGCTCTTCGCCCGCCCCCACTCCATAATCTCCACCAGCCCGCGCCACAGCCATCCCTGTTTACCCTGAGCTTCGAAGGGGCTGCGACCGTGGGTTATCCCATCCTCTCAGCTCTCACTGCCCATCTCTTTCCTGCGGTCCTTCCCCCTATTTTCCTTTTCCTCCACCCCTGCGCTAAAATCCTCTCGTCGTCACAAAATAATCACTAGCTCTGCATCTGGAAGACCTTGCCCAAAAAGCGAAAAAAGGCCATATCGCCAAGCATGCCCGAGAGCCTCGCTCCTCTATCGGCTCCCATCGCAGCGCCCGCTCCGCCATCCTGGAACCGCTTTCACCTCGCTTTCCTTATCCTCCTTTCCATCGCCTTCTACGCCCCCACTCTCCGCAACGAGTTCGTTACCGACGACAAGCTCCAGATCCTCCAAAATTCCCTGGTTCTGGAAGGCAAGGACCTCGGCCGAGCTTTCACCGGCGACGTTTGGGCATTCGCTCACAAAAGCAAGCAGAATGCCGAATCCGCCAGCAATTATTATCGGCCCTTGCAACCGCTCACCTACACCGCCGAGTACCGCCTCTTTGGTCCGCATCCCCTCGCCTGGCATCTCGTCAACGTTCTCCTGAACGCCGCCGTCGTCTCCCTCCTCTATCTCCTGATCGCTTCCTTCGGCTCCTCGGTGCTCGCCTTTTGGTCCGCCCTCTGGTTCGCTCTGCATCCCATCCATACCGAGCCCGTTGCCTGGATCGCTGCACTTCCCGAACTCCAATGTGCCCTCTTCCTGCTCCTCGCCATGCTCTTTTACCGTCGCGCCCGGTTTTCTCCGTCTCCCATTCGCTCGATCCTTCTCGCCGCCCTTCTCTTTCTCGCCGCGCTCTTCAGTAAAGAGCCCGCTCTTCTGTTTCCCGGCATCCTCGTTTGTTACGAGTTTCTGTTTCCGCGCGTGCGCCCCATCGTTCTTCGCTCTCTCGCGCTGCAACTTTCCCCATTCTTCGTGGCCCTCGTCATCTATCTCGCCGCGCGCATCACCGCCCTCGGAGGCTTTTCCCCGCACCCCAATACCGAGCGCGCCGTGCTCTCCCCCATGCAGCTCTTCTTCGCCATTCCCGCCGTCTTCGTTCGTTACGTCGGCAAACTCCTCGTTCCCATCCACATGAACTATTTCTACGCTTTTCCCCTCACCACCACCTTCACCCTGTTGGCCCTCGCCGGCTTCCTCACAGGAATCCTTCTCCTCGCTGCTTTCCTCTATTTTCGAAACTCCCGCCCGCTGCTCTCCTTTGCCTTGTGTTGGTTTGCTCTCACCCTCGCTCCGGCGCTCAGCCTCAATTCCGTCGCCATCAATTTCTTCACCGAACGGTATCTTTACATCCCCTCCGTCGGCTTCTCCATCCTCGCCGCCAGCCTCGGCATCGCCATTTATTCCTGCCTCCGTACATTTTCCTCGCGCCTGGCTCTTGGCGTTGCTCTCGCAGCCATCTTCGCCTTCTACCTCCTGCAGACCCAGCGCCGCATCGCCCTCTTCCACGACAATTATTCCTTGCTCTCCGATGCTGTCCTGAAGTCGCCGAACTCCTACGTCGTCCAAGCCCAGCTGGCCTCCGCCGAATACGACCGCGGCGAACTCGATCCCGCCATAGAACACATCCTCAACGCCCTGCAGCTTAATCCCAATTACACGCTCGGTCAGCTCAACGCCGCCTGGTATCTCACCGACAAAGGCCAATACGACGCGGCCATCCCTCACCTGCAAGAAGCCATCCGCCTCTATCCCGACTACCTCATCTCCTGGGTCAATCTCGCCAAGGTCTACACTCTCCAGCACGACTGGCAGCACGCCCGCGAAGCTTACGAACACGCCTCCACCCTCGATCCCAACCAGTCCGCCTACCTTCTTCAACTCGCCGCCCTCGCCGCCTCCAACCAGAGATCCGAAGCCGCCTTCTCCGAGCTGCAGTCTGCCGCCGATCGCGCCCCCAACGATTTTGCAGCCTGGATCCGCCTTGGCGACGCCTCCGGCCAAGCCCACCAGTGGCAGCGCGCCGCAAACGCATTTCAGCACGCCGCAAAGTTGCAGCCTGCCAATGTCCTGGTCCTCGATAAATGGGGAATTTCCCTACAACGCGCCGGCGATTCAGCCCACGCCGTGGAAGTTCTTCAGCGCGCTCTACAGCTCCAACCCGATTCCTTGGTCATGCGCCAGTCGTTGGCCAGCGCGCTAGCCAGTGCCAATCGCCTGGCCGATTCCAATTCCCAACTGCACAAGATTCTTCAACTGGATCCCAACTGGGAACACGCCGACCAGGTCCACTTCGCCCTCGGCGCCAACTTCGAACGCTCCGGGGCAACCGCCTCCGCCACCGAAGAATACCAACGCGCTCTCGCCCTCAATCCCGCTCTCGACCCCGCCCGCCAGCGCCTGGCCGCCCTGGCCATGAACACCGCGCGCCCCTCGCCAGGTCCCGTTCCGTAACCCCTCGCCGCGCACGGCCCGTAGCACAACCATCCCTGTTTACCCTGAGCTTCGAAGGGGCTGTGCTCTTGGGTTTCTCCTTCACTGGAGTCACTGTGAAAACCCTACTATGGCGGGAGGGCATGACCTTAGTCATGCCGTAAACGTCACAAAATCATCCCGGCTTTAGCCGCTGAAGCCGCTCTTCCTCACCACTCCCCGCATAACCCAAATCGCCAAAAACAAGCTCCCCACCAGCAACGCCGCCCCCAAATAATAAGGCGCCCCCGGCAAGTACACCCGCGCCGACGGCGCAATCGCCGCCGCAAACACCTGCGTAAACAGCAGCGGCCCCGCCATCCCCGTCAACGCTCGCAGCGAATTAATCGCTCCCTGCAATTTTCCCTGCGCCGAAGCATCCACCTGCTGCGACATCAACGACTGCATCGCCGGACCAGCCACTCCCCACAGCGCAATAAACGGCACCGCCGCCAGAAACGACCATCCCCGCGGCGCCATCGCAAATCCCGCAAATCCCAGTACCCCAAAAAATAATCCCGACGTCAGGCTCCATCGCTCTCCAAACCTCTTCACGTACGGCCCCACCATTCCGCCCGACACCGCCGCCACGCAAACTCCCACCGCCCCCAGCGCAATCCCCACCGTCCGCTCGCTCCATCCATACCGATATTCCGTGTACAGCACAAACACGCTCGGCAAAGCCTGGTGCGCCAGGTAGTACAGCACCGTCACCACCGCCAATCCGGAAAGCACCACATTCGATCGCAACAACGTCAGCGATCCCAAGGGATTCGCCATGTGCCATGCCGATTTCGCCCGCTTCTCCGCGGGCAGCGACTCCGGCAACACAAATAACCCGTACAGAAAATTCGCCAAACTCAACGCCGCCGCCGCCCAGAACGGAGCCCGTAAACTGTAATGTCCCAGCAATCCTCCCACCGCCGGCCCAATCACAAACCCCAATCCAAACGCCGCGCCCAGCAACCCATATTTCTTCGCGCGTTCCTCCGCCGGAGTCACATCCGCGATATACGCAAACGCCGTGGACACGTTCGACGTCGTAATCCCCGAAATGATCCGTCCCACAAACAGCCACCGCAGCGTCGGCGCCAACGCCATAAATATGTAATCCAGTCCCAGCCCCAAACACGAAATCAAAATCACCGGTCGCCGCCCGAACCGGTCGCTCCACGCCCCCAGCACCGGCGAAAACAAAAACTGCATCGTGGCCCACGCGAACCCGAAATACCCGGTCACCGCCGCCGCCCGCGCCATGTTGCCGCCCTCAAAGTGAATAATCAGGTTCGGCAAAACCGGCGCAATAATCCCAAACGCCAGAAAATCCAGCGTCACCGTAACAATAATAAAAACGAATGTCGCCCGCGTCGCCCCCACCGGACTCTCCGGCCCCGCCGCCCCGCCGCTATTCACCACGCTAGTTTCCATCTCTCCCATAACCCGTTTGATTCTAGCCTACTTGCCGGTTAACCCCCGCATTTCTGCTAAGCTAAGTCCAAGGAACCACCATGGCCAAGGACTACATCGAAAAGCGCGGCACCGGCTACTACGTCATCGACAGCCGTGTCTCCCTGGATTCCATCGTTTACGGATTCCTCGATGGCAATTCCGCCGAAGGCATCCTCGAATCCTATCCGACCCTCACTTTGGAACAAGTCCATGGCTCACTTGCGTACTATCTGGCCAACCGCACGGAAATCGACGCATATCTCGCCGAAGGCGAGCGGGAAGCGGAAAAGATGCGCGAAATTTCCCGCGCAGAAAATCCCTTGCTGTACCGCCGGCTTGAACAAGCCAAGCGCACTTTGGCCTCACAAAAACAAAAATGAAAGTTAAGTATCTCGCGGAGGTAAATCTCTCCGCGGCGATCGTCGAGGGAGTACTTCGACTTGAGGCTTCGATTGATTTTCAAACTCACAGAATTGCTGGATTGGACCGTCTAGCCGATCCCGAAGTCCTTCGCATTGCTGCTGAATCAGGGAGACTTCTGGTAACTCACGACCGGAACACCATGCCGGCCCGTTTTCGCCGGTTTATCCTCCAGCAGAACTCTCCAGGAATTATTGTCATTCCTCAGCGGATGCGCGTGAAGGTTGTGGCGGAAGATCTGCTCCTAATGTGGGCGGCTTCGGGCGCGCAAGAATGGGAAAATACTGTGGTTTACTTGCCGCTCTAACAAACCTGCTTCATGCTTCAATGCAACTCTTAGACAGCGACCCAATCAAATTTCAAAAATCAATTCCAGGCCACTTAACGCCTCATCTCGGGGATTTGCCCCATCAGCATTTTTCTCTTCTGCGCATCCTCTGCGCTATCTTTTCCCCTCTTCACCGGCCACTGGCCGCCGCCCACCATCCCTACACTTCCAAAATCACCGGCAAAATCAACGGCCTCTTCGACGTCTGCTTATTAATATACCTCTTCAAATCGATCCGAATCTTTTCCTTGATCACCGACCAATCTGCCCGCTCCTCCAGATTCGAATTCTCCACCGTCCGCGCCACCACCTGCCGCGCGCCCTCCAGCATATCGTTCCCATTCTCGCTCATCAATCCCCGCGTAACGATCTCCGGCGCCGATTCCACCCTCCCGGTATGCTTGTCAATCGCGATAATCGGAATCACCACCCCTTCTTCCGACAAATGCTTCCGGTCGCGCACCACCACCTCTTCAATCTCTTCCAGCGATCCGGAATCCACCAGCACTCGCCCCGCCGGCACCGGATCCCTCCGGAACGCCCCATCCTCCGTGAACTCCACGCACTTCCCATCTTCCAGCAGCATGATCTCTCCGCTCACCACGCCCAACTGGTGCGCCAGCGCCGCGTGCCGGAACAAATGCCGGTACTCTCCATGCACCGGAATAAAATATTTCGGCTTCACCAGTTGCAGCAGCAATTTCTGCTCTTCCTGGCTCGCATGTCCCGAAACGTGAATCGGGCCCGCCGAATTGTCGTAATACACCAGCGCCCGCCGCCGGAACATATGATCCAGCATCCGGAAAATCGCCTTCTCATTCCCGGGAATAATCCTCGCCGACAAAATCACCGTGTCATTCTCATCAATCGTCACAAACCGGTGATTGTCCACCGCAATCCGCGACATCGACGACATCGGCTCCGCCTGCGACCCGCTCGCAATCACGATCAACTTCCGCGGCTCAAAACTCCGTATGTCCTGCGGCCGCACCACCATCCCGTCTGGTATCCGCAAATATCCCAGGTCGTGCGCAATTTCCACGTTGTCCACCATGCTGCGCCCGACAAACGCCACCTTCCGCCCCACCCGGTCCGCAATATCAATCACCTGCTGGATCCGGTGTACCGACGACGCAAAGCACGTCAGCACCACGCGCTTCGGCGCCGACCGCGTCAGCTCCTCGATCCGCGGCGCCACCACCCGCTCGGACGGCGTAAATCCCGGCCGCTCGACGTTCGTCGAATCGCTGAACAGGGCGAGCACGCCTTCGTTCCCATACCGCGCGAACGCGTGCAAATCAAACTGGTAATGATCCACCGGCGTCTGATCAATCTTAAAATCGCCCGAATGAATCACCACTCCCACCGGAGTCCGGATCGCCAGCGCCACGCAATCAATCGTGCTGTGCGTCACCGGAATGAACTCCACCTCAAACGGCCCCAGTTCCACCAGCCGCCCCGGCACCGCCTCAAACAGTTTCGCCGAATCCAGCAGCCCCGCTTCCGCCAGCCGCTTTTTCACCAGCGCAAGCGTGAAGCGCGTCCCATAAATCGGCACATTCAAATCGCGCAAAATGTACGGCAGCGCCCCGATGTGGTCCTCATGTCCGTGCGTCAGCACGATTGCCCGCACATGGTTCCGGTTCTGCTTCAAATACGTGATGTCCGGAATCACCAGGTCCACGCCCAGCAATTCCGACTCCGGGAACATCATTCCTGCGTCCACCACCAAAATGTCGTCGCCGAACCGGAACGCCATCATGTTCATTCCGAATTCGCCAAGTCCCCCGAGGGGGATCACCGTCAATGATTGTTTGCTCTTGCTCAATTAGCCCTTCTCTCTCCAAACCAACTCTAAATCGTACCACACCGCATCTCCCCCCGCTCCCGCACCACATGTAGGGGCGGCTTTACGCCGCCTCTTCTCAACTCTGGGTGCCGCACCCTCCGGTTTTGAGTGTTTGGGTTTTTCTTTCGTGCGTCCCCAACTCTTCTCCGTGACCTCTGTGCTCTCTGTGGTAAATCCTTCTTTTTCCCCCAACCCTCTCCCCATTCCACAAAATCCCTGCTATATTCCTACTCGCCCAAACGCACCCCTACCAAGGAACCAAACCGCCACATCGAAAAATCCGAAAAGGGAAGGGAACCACCATGCAAAAAAACTGCACCATCGCGCTAGCACTAATCTGCTCGCTGCTCTTCGCCATCCCAGCGCGCGCTCAGGACATTTCCCAAGCCGAAAAAGACAAAGCCCTGGCCTATCTCGAATCCACCAAAAAAGACGTCCTCGACGCCGTAAAAGACCTCTCCCCCGCTCAATGGAATTTCAAATCCGCTCCCGATCGCTGGTCCATCGCCGAATGCATGGAACACATCGCCGCCGCTGAAGACTACATCCGCGGCTCCGTCGAAAACGGCGTCATGAAAGCCCCTGCCGTCCCCGGTCGCGACACCGCTGCCATCGATGCCGGCATCATCGCCAACGTCCCCGAGCGCAAAACCAAATTCCAGGCCCCCGACGCCATCAAGCCCTCCAACCGTTTCGGCTCGCCCCAAGGTTCCATCGACCACTTCGTCGAAAGCCGCGCCAAAACCGAGGACTATCTCAAGACCACCACCGGCCTCCGCGATCACGCCGCCGACAGCCCCAACGGCCAGAAATGGGACGCCTACGAATTCATCCTCTTAATCGCCGCCCACAGCGAACGCCACACCAACCAAATCAAAGAAGTAAAAGCCGACCCCAACTACCCCAAATCCTAAATCTCTGAATTCCCTGGGTGCCGCACGTTCACTCCAGAGCGAAGCCGAAGGGCCTGCGGTTTCCAGGGTGCGGTTTTTTCCGACCCCCCGTAGAGCCCGCCTTCCTCTTCATGTAGTGCCCGGTCTTTAGACCGGTCACTTTTCAATCTTTCTTAGAATTGTCATCCCGACCGGAGGCCCGCCGCCTTTGCGGGCCGGAGTGGAGGGACCACGGCAATACTCAAACCCCGCTGCGACCAATGGGATACGGTCACAACTGAACGAATAAATCTAGTTCTTATCCCCAAAAAACAGATGCGCGATCGACACCAGCAACACCGCCCCCACCGTCGCCGCCGCCAACGAAAACAAAAACGTATTCGCGTGCACAATCCCCAGCTTCGTAAATATCCACCCGCCAATCACCGACCCGACCAACCCAATCAAAACATCTCCAATACACCCAAATCCCCGCCCCCGCGCCACCTTCCCCGCCAACCACCCCGCCAACAACCCAATCACCAACCACCCAATCAACCCCCTCTGCCACTCCACAATCACCATCCGCTCCTGCAAAAAAGCAATCATCCCAAGCATCCCACTCATCAATCCCTCCTCTATTCTTCTCTGCGCTCTTAGCGTCTCCGCGTTAAGCTAGCTTCTCTTTGCCTTTCACCAGTCACCAATCACTACTCACCCGCCGGCTCCTGCTGCGTCATGCAGTGCAACGTCCCCAAACCCAAAACCAAATCCCGGCAATGTATCCCAACAACCTCTCTCCCAGGAAACAATTTCGCCAAGGCACTCAGCGCCACCCGATCCTTCGCATCATTAAACGTCGGCACAATCACAATCCCATTCGCAATATAAAAATTCGCATAACTCGCCGGCAACCTCTGCCCATCAAAATGAACCGGCGCAGGCATTGGCAGCGTCTCCACCGTCAACGCCTTCCCATCCTGATCCTTCATCCTCTTCAACCTCCCCAAATTTTCCTGCAACGCCGCATAATTCGCCTCTGCCCGATCTTCTTCCACGATCGTCACCACGGTTGTCTCATTCACAAACCGCGTCAGGTCGTCCACATGCCCGTGCGTATCATCCCCCGCAATCCCATTCCCCAGCCACAACACATTCTTCACCCCCAAATGTTTCTGAAAAACTTCCGCGTAATCTTCCTTCGTAAATCCCGGATTCCGCTCCTGCACCTTGCTCTGCAAACACTCCTCGGTAGTCAGCAGCGTCCCCCGCCCATTCACATCAATCGACCCGCCCTCCAGCACGACTCTCTGCCCCTTGTGCTCCGGAAAAAAGATCCGCCGCTTCAGCCGCGCATTCGCCTTCCGCACAACCTGCGCATCCTTCTTATGATTCGGATACTTCGCCCACCCGTTAAACACAAAATTGTTGTACGCCACTTCGCCAGCCGCATTCTTCACGCAAATCGGCCCCGAATCCCGCATCCACCCGCGATCCGTCGGCACCGCAAAAAACTCCACCGACTCCATCTTCGCCCCAGCCTTCCGCAAAATCCCCTGCACCCGCTTCTCCGCCGCGCGGTCGGGGACCATCAAAAAAATCCTCTCCACCTCCGACAGCAACCGCACCATCTCCGCAAACGCCCACGGGATCGGCGCAAACTTCCCCGGCCAATCTGTCAACTCATGCGGCCACCCCAGCCAGGTCCCCGCATGCCTCTCCCACTCCGCCGGCATCCGAAACCCCATCTCCCCCGGCGCCTTCTTCTCTGTGCCCTCTGCTTGCCCTGAACGTAGTTGAAGGGTGCTCTTCACTCTGTGTCCTCTGTGCTCTTCACTCTGTG
>Ga0074046_10001489_pt1 | contig 21079 bp, 19 predicted proteins | sample BogForMeECP23OM3_FD_94441 | JGI IMG/M metagenome (GOLD analysis project Ga0074046, IMG submission 94441) | Bog forest soil microbial communities from Calvert Island, British Columbia, Canada - Bog Forest MetaG ECP23OM3 | ecosystem: Environmental > Terrestrial > Soil > Wetlands ... | reverse complement strand
GTTATACGAACCCTCTTAACTGATGAATTTGCACGAAGAAAAATTGAGGCAAGCAGCCAGGACGCTAAGGCGGTAATGGATCAAATAACGGCCCAACTTCCTCCGGGTAAAAAATTAGATGATGTCTTAAAAGAAAATAAAATATCTCAAGATGATATTCTATTTATAGCTAAGGTTAATAAGTTCAGGAAAATGGAAATTGGTGATAAAGCAAAGCCGACTCAAAAAGAAATAAAAGAATTTTACAATGCAAATCGTGAAAAATTGTTCACAGACTCGAAAAGCGGGAAGAAAGTTACTTTCGATGAAGTTAAAGGAAAAATTTCTGCTTATTTGGAACAACAAAAAAATCAACAAGCCTTTATGGCTGTTTTGAAAAATTTACAGCAAAAAGCAAAAATAATAGTATATTAAATAAAACCGGTTAAATTTTGTTATCGAAAAAACAATTGAAGCTCTCCCAAGGCCTGCCCCGGGAGAGCTTCAATTGTTAAGGAAGAATGTCAGACAATACTGGCGAGCTTTCGGATAAGCAGACTATTACATAATCATAATGTTTCTAAATGCTTATTTGAAACTGTGTTCGGCATCCGGGAATGCGCCTGTTTTTACTTCCTGTATGTAACTCTTAACGGCATTTCTGATATCCGGGTTCAAATTTGCATATTTTTTTACAAACTTCGGCGTCATTTTATCATACATTCCCAGCATGTCGTTGACTACCAGAACCTGTCCGTCACACTGAACACCGGCGCCGATGCCAATGGTTGGGATGGACAGAGCGTTGGTAATCTCCCCGGCCAGTTTTTCCGGTACACATTCCAGCACCACTGAAAAAGCGCCCGCTTCTTCAAGGATTTTAGCGTCCTGCATCATCTTTTGGGCCGCGTCTTCCTTTTTGCCCTGGACTTTAAAACCGCCCAACTGGTGGATCGATTGCGGTGTTAAACCCAAATGCGCCATGACGGGAATTCCCGCGCTAGTAATTCTGCGGACTGTTTCCGCCTGTTCCATGCCGCCTTCTAGTTTAACGGCCTGGGCATCGGCTTCTTTTAAAAAGCGCCCGGCATTGGCCAGCGCCACCTCCGGAGAAACCTGATATGATAAAAACGGCATGTCCGCGACAACCATCGATTTGCGTGCGCCGCGTGCCACCGCCCGCGTATGATGCAGCATATCGTCCATGGTGACAGGCAGGGTCGTGTCATAACCCAGAACAACATTGCCCAATGAATCGCCGACCAGGATGATGTCGATGTCGCATTCGTCCAGGATGGAGGCTATCCCGTAATCATAAGCCGTCAATACAGTGATTTTCTCTCCCTGCATTTTCATTTTTTTGATGTCGAGAATGGTTTTCCGGGTGATCTTAGCTTGAACACTCATGATTTTTTATCTCCTTTCAAGATAGCATTTATATTTTTTGCCCCCGGGGCACTCAACGTTCCTTTTTGCCGAGCAATCTTAACGGTTATTAATCCCAGAGACGCGTACAGGGAAGAATATTGCGGCAGACTTTTATTAAGGGCCGTTATATGTTTTTTTATCGTGCCGGAATCACCGCGGGCGATAGGACCTGTAAGGGATGAAACTGAACCTGACTTTTCAATGTTTTTCAGGCTGCCGTAAACCAGAGGCAGGAACGCTTTATGGGCATCTTTTTTATTTAATCCGATAGCCTTATAAATGGATTCAACCACATTCATTAAAGACACCAGATAATTTGAGGCGAAGCACGCGGCCGCGTGATAAAGCGGTTTTTGCTCAGGGGAAATGACAAGGGGAATCCCTCCCAAATCACGGATGATATTTTTTGCAAGGGGTTGAGCTTTTTTGTCCGCCGTAACTCCAAAATAACTTCCGGGAATATTTTGTATAGCCTGATCAATGGAAGAAAAACTTTGTAATGGATGAATGCTGGCAACCGATGCGCCCGCAATTTGGGCGGGAGCCAGAAGGTCCAAACCGCCCGCGCCGCTCATATGGAAAACGAATTTGCCATTTATTTCATCAGAGACGGCGATCTCCTTACAGGCTGATAAAATGAGGTCATCGGGAGTCGTAATTAAAACGCCATCGGCATTTTGCACCGCTTCGCGGGGGGTGGGGGAAGCTTTCGCCCCGATATAGGGAAGGGCTCTTTTCACGGCGGCGGAAGATTTGTCGTAAATAGAAATGACTTTATAGCCGGACTTATTCAGGAGGAAGCCGATAGCGGTTCCCACCATGCCGGTGCCGATGATGGCAAAATTATTTAAGCGCCGTTTTTTCATATTTAAAGCACGGGCATCTCTAATATTTTCAGCACTGCAAATATACCCCGTGTTGGTAATGTCTGAGTCCCAATAATATAAAAGGCCTTCCGCAGAATAATAGAAGACCTTTGTTCGACATTTTATTAACATACATACCGTCTCAGTCGAGTAAAAGGGATCCAAGCGGTTTGGTTACATGTAGCACTGACAGGGAATTTAGTCAAACAATTTCTGAAGAAACGGCCTTGTGTTTATGGACGCACTCCATTATATACAATATCAATTCTAAAGGAAATTTTCGCCCGGAATACTATCCGGCATGCTATAATAAGCGGTGAATTCATGAAAGAACTGGATTTAATGATATTTGATTTTGACGGCACCCTAGTCACGACGGGCACCGATCTGGCCTTGAGCATTAATTATACTTTAGAGGCGCTGAATCTTAAAAAAAAACCGGAAAAAGAGATTATCAGTTTTGTCGGCGACGGCATAGGCACGCTGATTCAAAGAGCGCTGGGGCAGGATCATGCTAAATACCAGGAAGAAGCAATGGGAATCTTCACTGATTATTACGGCAAGCATCTTATGGATAATACCGTTCTTTATCCGCACGTGGTAGAGGTTCTGAAGAATTTTGAAAATAAAACAAAAATTATTCTGACAAACAAAAGGCATGATTTTACCGTGATGATAGCCAGGCGTTTAAATATCGAAAAATACTTTACTGACATCGTTGGCATCGATTCCACGCCATTTGCCAAACCGGATTGCCGTATCATAGACTATTTGTTAAATAAGCATGGGGCCGCAAGGGAAAAGACTATTATGACGGGCGATGGCAGGAATGATATTCTTGTTGCCAAAAATTCCGGAATATTGAGTTGCGCCTATTTAAACGGACTAGGCGGCAGGAAGGATTTACTGAATCTTAATGCCGATTACTATTGTGAAGATCTTCTGGAAATCAATTCTTTATTTAATTAGATATGATAAAAAAAGTCAGTAAAACTATCGAAAAATATAATCTGCTGGAGCAAGGCGAGCGGGTCGTTGTGGCTCTCTCCGGCGGGCCTGATTCCACGGCGCTTTTGGCGGTTCTGGGATCCATTGCTGAAGAACTGGAATTGAGCCTGATCGTCGCCCATTTCAACCATGGATTACGGGGCGCGGAGTCGGATGAGGATGAAAAATTCTCCCGAGATTTATCCGATAGGATGGGATTGGTTTTCTGTACCGCGAAAATGGATCAGAATAACCGTAAAAAAGGAGTTTCGCCTGAAGATTTTTACAGGCGGGAAAGGTACGGTTTTCTGAACAAAGTCGCCGCTGATTATCAGGCGCAAAAAATCGCTCTGGGGCATAATCTGCAGGATCAGGCGGAAACTGTGTTACTCAATCTTTTACGCGGCAGCGGCCTGGAAGGCCTCAAAGGTATTTTACCCAAACGGGATGGCAATATTATCCGTCCGCTGATTGAAATCTCCCGGCGGGAAATTATTTCTTACTTGCATAAAGCCGGTATTTCATATCGCGAGGATAGTTCCAACAAAAGCAGGATGTACCTGCGGAATCAAATCAGAACCGAGTTGATTCCGTATCTAAAAGAAAAGTATAATCCGAAAATTGAAGAAAATCTGGCGCAAATGGCGGAAATATTGCGTGCGGAAGATGAATTCATCCGGCAGCACGCGGACCATGCCCTGCAATCATCGTTTATTCAAAGACAGCAAGATTGTATTTTATTAAATATAGCGTATATAAATAAATTACCTGCGGCTATCCGGTTGAGATTATTTAAAACTATTTTAGAAGATTTCAGTCCCGCAAAAAACGGATTTTCATTTATCCATATAAAATCACTTGATAATTTATCGCAAAAGTGCGAATCGGGAAAAAGACTTGTTCTTCCTCTTGGGATTGAAATAAGACGCGAATATGATAATTTAATTCTGGAGTGCAAAAAAACCCGTTTAGTACAAGCCAAATATGAATATCCGATGAATATTCCAGGATCTGTTTACATTAAAGAAAGAAAGGTTACACTCCACGCGGAACTTATAACAAAAGAAAGTATTGATTTGGGAAGCAAAAGCAAAGTTTATCTGGATTTAGATAAAATTCAGCAACCTGTGGCAATACGCAATAGAAGGGACGGAGACAGATTTCAGCCCCTCGGTATGCCGGGACGGCAAAAAATTAAAAATTTCTTTATCGACCGTAAAATACCCTCTAGCCAACGCAATGAAATCATGTTGCTTGTGGATCGTCTTTCTGTAATATGGATAGAAAATATGCATTTAAATGACCGGGTCAAAATAACCGCAGAAACAAAAAACGTTTTAAAACTGGAAATTACAAATTCATAAATATCAGCAAATTTGCCCCAAACCGGTTTTTTTGATGTCGTAGAATTTATTTGAGTTATGCGTGATATTATTATAAAGATTACAACACCATTTGCTTTCAATGGCTAACTTTGTTGGCAGCGTCGTCGGCTTCCTCAACGTATTAATAATACGCTTTGTCGCCTCCTTCTTGCCGCCGCGTTATCCATCGAAATCAAAATGGTGTATTATATGGTATACTATGATGAGATTAAACAAATTAGCTTTTTATATGATGACATTACCGGCTTCGTTGTTATCTTATAGAAGCGAAATGATATATTAAGGATGCATAAAGGAGAAAAACATTGAATCAGTTTCAAAAAAATATAGCTCTTGTCCTTACGGTGGCACTCGTTGGTTTACTTGTCTGGCAACTATATAACCAGCCGAAAGCCGGGACAAAAGAAATCATTTACAGTGAGATGACAGCCTTTCTTGATAAAGGCGAAATCAGTGAGGTAACTATTCAAGGCGATAGTATCACTGGTAAATTTACAAATGGCACTATTTTTAAGACGTTCGCTCCCAAAGACGATAAACTGGTCGCGCAGTTCAGGGAAAAAGGCGTCAAGATTACGGCCAAACCAAACGAGGACTCGCCGTGGTTAACTGTCTTGATTTCCTGGGTTCCGATGATTCTTCTTATCGGTGTTTGGATATTCTTTATGCGACAGATGCAATCCGGCGGCGGCAAAGCAATGGCCTTCGGCAAGAGCAGGGCGCGTTTGATGACAGATAAGTCGAAAAAGGTTACTTTTGCCGACGTTGCCGGCATTGATGAGGCTAAAGCCGAGTTGGAAGAGATTATTGATTTTTTAAAGGATCCTAAAAAATACACAAAACTCGGGGGGAGAATTCCCAAAGGATTGCTGCTTGTAGGCCCTCCCGGGACGGGCAAAACACTTTTAGCCCGTGCCATAGCCGGTGAAGCGGAAGTTCCTTTCCTGAGCATCAGCGGGTCCGACTTTGTGGAAATGTTTGTCGGCGTCGGCGCGTCCCGTGTGCGGGATTTGTTCAGTCAGGCTAAAAAGAACGCTCCCTGCATAGTTTTTATTGACGAAATTGATGCTGTCGGCCGTCATCGCGGCGCCGGTCTTGGCGGAGGTCACGATGAAAGAGAACAAACGCTCAATCAGCTGCTTGTGGAAATGGACGGATTTGAATCCAATGAAGGCGTGATTCTTATTTCCGCGACGAATCGCCCCGATGTGCTTGATCCGGCGCTTTTGCGTCCGGGCCGGTTTGACAGGCAGGTTATCGTGCCGCTGCCTGATGTGAAAGGCAGGGAAAAAATATTTGAAGTTCACGCGCGCAAAGCGCCGATTGACAGTGATGTTGATTTTTCGGTTTTGGCGCGGGGAACGCCGGGAACTTCCGGAGCCGATATAGAGAACCTTATTAACGAAGCCGTGCTCAACGCTGCCCGGGCAAATAAAGAAAAGGTCAATATGAGCGATTTTGAGTTTGCCAAAGATAAGATTTTAATGGGCACGGAAAGAAAAAGTATGGTGATAAGCGATGAAGAAAAACGCAATACCTCTTATCATGAAACAGGCCATGCTCTGGTGGCGCGTCTGATGCCGGGAACCGATCCGATTCACAAAGTGACCATCATTCCCAGGGGCAGAGCGCTGGGTCTGACCCAGCAGTTGCCGATTGATGAAAAACATACCTATCCCCGTCAATATCTGGAGGACAGCATCGCTATTTTATTGGGCGGACGTGCCGCCGAAGATATAGTTTTGCATGATTTTACCACCGGCGCGGGCAATGATATCGAACGGGCAACCAATTTAGCCAGAAAAATGGTCTGTGAATGGGGCATGAGCGAAAAAATGGGCCCGCTGAGTTACGGCAAAAAAGAAGAGCAGATTTTCCTGGGTCGTGAATTTGCCACTCACAAGGATTACAGTGAAGAAACGGCAAAACATATTGACGAGGAAGTTGTTTTAATCGTTAAGACAAACTATGAAAAAGCGAAAAAGCTTATCAATGACCACATAGAAATACTGCATAAAATTGCCGGAGAACTTCTCGAAAAAGAAGTTTTAAACGGAGTGGAAATAGACACCATCATTGGAGATGCTTTGCCTGAATTTAATCGGGGTGCTTCAAAAGCATTAGCTTAAATACTTCGTTGTTCTTCTAAAAAAATATTTATTTTCACTTTTTATATCGGTGTTGCCGTGTGAGAACAATCAAAATAAATAATCCGGAAGAAGCTTCGGCGATATTCAGAAAAATCGGCGTTGATCCTTATGGCATTGACGCCATGGCGCGAAAAACAATAAATATTAATATTTTGCTGGAGAAACAACCCTGTAAAATAGCGAATATCATCAAGCAGGAGATGTTGTCAATCGGCGGAGACGCCGCCGTTGCCCGGGGAAGCGTTGCCTGCAGCACCCCTGTAAGCGATATTTTAATGATGGGCACGTTAAAACAGATATTAACTCTGGCTAAAAAAATCGAGAAACAGCCCTTTGGCTTAAACCTTATCGCCCGTGAAATCTTTGACATATTAAACAACATTTACCAAAGCGAATATGTTTGGAAAACATCCCGCCGTAAAATAACCCTGGGCAGGAAAACCATGGTTATGGGAATTTTAAACGTTACTCCCGATTCGTTTTCCGACAGCGGACTTTTTTCGTCTTCCCAAAAAGCGATTGAACACGGATTGGCAATGGCGGACGAGGGAGCGGATATCATTGACATCGGCGGGGAATCCACACGTCCGGGTTCCCGCTCGGTTGGGGTTAAGATTGAATTAAAAAGAGTGCTTCCCGTTATTGAAGGTTTGGCAAAAAAAATAAAGATACCCATATCGGTTGATACAAAGAAAGCGGAAGTCGCCCGGCTTGCCGTTGATTTCGGCGCGGAAATAATCAACGATATAAGCGCCTTAAACGGCGACAAAAATATGGCTGAAACCATCAGGAAAACACGTGCGGCGGTTATACTCATGCATATGCGGGGCAAACCCAAAAACATGCAAAAAGGCAGTCTGGCGTATGATAATCTGATGGGGGAAATTACGGATTACTTAAAACAAAGCAGCAAAAAAGCCTTAAACGCCGGCGTAGAAAAAGATTGTATTGTTATCGATCCCGGAATCGGTTTTGGAAAAACTCCCGAAGACAATTATAAAATTATCAAAGATCTTTCCGAATTAAAAGCGCTGGGAATGCCGGTATTGATCGGAACATCCCGGAAATCTTTTATTGGAAAGATAACCGGCGGCGAACCGGATGAAAGAATGGAGGGTACCGCGGCAACGATAGCCGCTGCAATAATGAATGGATGCCATATTATCCGGGTGCATGACGTCGCCGCAATGAAAAAAGTTGCAGCGGTTACAGACGCTATTGTTCACGCATGGCAGGTGGTACAATGATTTGCGGTATAGGAATAGACCTCGTTGAAAACAGCCGTTTGGAAAGAATCATTGAAAAATGGGGTCTGAAATTTTTAAACAGAATTTATTCCGCCGGAGAGATACAATATTGCGGGAAGCACGTGCAATCGTCAACGCATTACGGAGCCAGATTCGCGGCCAAGGAATCTTTTCTCAAAGCCCTCGGCATTGGTATTGGCATGGGCGTTAATTTAAAAGATATTGAGGTTGTGCGTGATAAAAACGGCAAGCCCGCTTTGGCGCTTAGTGGAGAAGCAAAAGCTCAAATTGAAAAAAGAAAGATTACAAAAATTCATTTGAGTTTGACGCATACGAAAAAATACGCTACTGCTCTCGTTGTATTGGAGACAAAATAAATTATAAGCCGGTCATCGCTGTTATAAATGAATAAGAAAAAGACAAAGATTGAAATAATATCTACAAGCGCACAGCAGACATGTGAAACAGCCCGCCTGATTGGCGAAAAGTTAAGGGAAGGTGATATCCTGGCGTTATCGGGAGAACTTGGTTCCGGCAAAACCTGTTTTACCGGCGGTCTAGCCCGCGGTCTGGGAGTAGATGAAAAATACCGGATTACGAGTCCGACCTTTACTTTGATTAATGAATATCCGGCCAGGTGCAAGCTTTATCACTTCGATGTCTACCGGCTGAAAGATTATTCTGAATTCGAAGATTTAGGTTACGAAGAATATTTTAGCGGAAATGGAGTTGCCGTCATCGAATGGGCGGAAAAAATAAATCAAATTCTGCCGGCTGACACTTTATTTATAAATTTTGAATATCTTGATGAAAACAAAAGAAGAATCATTATAAAAGGACCGGAAAAAAGGTTACGGGAAGTAACAAAAGATATAAAAATGGAGGACGTTTTGAAATGGCTTTAATTGTTCAAAAATTCGGCGGAACATCGGTTGCAGATATCGATAAGATAAAGAACGTAGCCCAGAAAGTAATCAATGTAAAAAAGGCCGGCAATAAGGTGGTGGTGGTTCTGTCGGCAATGGCGGGAGAAACCGACAGGCTCATTGACATGGCTCACAGGGCCGCCGAAACACCCAATGAAAGAGAATACGATTCCCTGATTTCAACAGGAGAGCAGGTTACGATAACGCTCCTGTCCATCGTCATAAATTCCATGGGTTATCCGGCAAAATCGTTCCTGGGATTTCAGGTTAAAGTATTAACGGATAAATCACACAAAAAAGCAAGAATATCGCTTATTGATACGGTATCGATAAAGAAGGAACTCAAAAAAGGGACCATTATTATCGTGGCTGGCTTTCAGGGCGTTGATGAAGAAAACAATATCACAACGCTGGGTCGCGGCGGTTCCGATACCAGCGCCGTGGCGCTTGCCGCGGCATTAAAGGCGGATCAATGCGACATTTTTACGGATGTGGACGGCGTTTACACGACCGATCCCAATGTCTGCAATAAAGCGCGGAGACTCGATAAAATTTCCTACGATGAAATGCTGGAAATGGCCATGACAGGGGCCAAAGTACTGCACCCGCGTTCAGTGGAAATGGCTAAAAAATATAATGTGCCTGTTTATGTTAAATCAACATTTTCTGATAAAGGAGGAACTCTTGTGACCAGAGAAGATAAAGATATGGAAAGAGAAATAATTTCAGGCGTAACTTATGACCGCGATCAGGTTAAAATTACGGTAGTCGGCGTTCCGGATCAGCCGGGCGTGGCCGCCGATTTATTTACGCCTTTGTCGGATAAAAATATCTTTGTGGATATGATTATTCAAAACGCCAGCCTGGAAGGATTTACCGATCTTACCTTTACCGTTTCCAAAAAAGATTTGAAGGATGCTCAAAAAATAGTCGAGAGCACGGCCAAAAAAGTCGGAGCCAAAAAAGTAGAAATTGACGATCAGGTAGCCAAGATTTCCATCATTGGCGTGGGAATGGCCAGCCATTCGGGTGTCGCGGCAAAAATGTTTAAAACACTGGCTAAAGAGGGTGTGAATATCATGATGATCAGCACGTCGGAAATTAAAATATCCTGCATCATTCAGCGAAAGTATATGGAACTGGCGGTGTCGGTGCTTCATGAGGCTTTCAATCTGGCAAAGAAAAAATAGTTTAATGGCAATTTCTGAAAGTAAAATAAGGGGATTGATTGCTGTCTGTTTAATTTTAGCGATCATTCCCTTTATTCGTTTCTTTTATCAATCGTTTCATAAATATAAAATTCCTGTTTTAACTGATCAATGCGGTGATTGCATGGCGATAGAAATTGTTAAGGGCGATCAAAGCGCCGAAGTTTATTTTGTTCCTCTGGGAACCACCGTGAACCGGTTATTAAAATCGGCGGGCATTGGAGGGCAGGCAAATAACGACTTCCAGCTCAAGACGGGCATGAGGTTAACAATTGATTCAGCTTCAGGAAATAAAGATTTTGTTGTTTCTGAAATGCCTGCTGCGGATAGATTGTCTCTCGGATTGCCGATTGATATTAATCAGGCCACAGAAGATGATTTGCTATTGATAAAAGGAATTGGCCCGGCGACTGCTCAAAAAATATTGGATTTGCGGAAAAAGATAAATCGCTTTAAAGATATAAAACAATTGATGGAAATAAAGGGAATTAAAGAAAAGAAACTCGCGGAACTACGAAAATATTTGTACGTGGATAATCTGAAAAAATAACACCACTTCTACATCAAAGCGCTATTTTTGTTGGCGTCGTCGTCGGTTTCCTCAACGTATTATTAATACGCCTCGTCGCCTCCTCCTAGCCGCCTCAATATCATCTTTAATGTAGAAGCGGTATAACCTTTTTTCAGTGGTATTGATTCATCCATCCATGATCATGATGACAAAAACTTTCTTTGGCCCGTGCATGCCTTTAAATTCTACGCCCTGAATGTCCGATGTGGCGCTGGGTCCCGTGATAAAGCTGAATTGGCTTGGAATCTCTTTAGTATTATTGAAAACAATCTCCATCACATTTTCATAGACCGGATAAAGATCTTTTACGGATATGATGGCAATGTGGAGGGGCGGGGCAATGGAGAGAAGCCGGGGGTGGTTATGATTGAAGATGATGCCGAGAGTTCCTGTTTCGGCAATCGCGAAATCGGCGGATGTAATCCCGGCATCAGCGGCAAATGCCGCATCACGCAGTGAATTCCTGTCTGCAAAATCCTTTGGGATAGTAACGGATAGTCCGTTTTTGGAGCCAAGGGACGCAATATCGACACCGTGAATCTTATCTGATGAGGTGACAAATGATTTCAAACCATCTGCCGTGATAATATCCAGCAGGATTCGTAACGCGTCTTCCTTGTCACGGGCCTGATATAAGACCCCTGTCCGCATACTTAATTCACTCTCAAAGCGCCGGATCATCTGCTGGCTCTCCAGTGTAATTTCAGAGAGTGTTGGCTTCGCGGGACGGTCAACGTTTTGGCGTTTCGTTGCCGATTTCAATCGCCCTAATATCTCTTCTCTTGCCGGCATATTCAGGAATCCTCCTTTTTCGAAGTATTGCCTGAAAGCTCAGGAAGGGATGGAAGGTCATTCCATGTTTCGTGGAATGTTTTTGCCGGGATAGCCCGCAGGTCGCGGCATCCAAACCAGCCTTGCGCGCCCATCGGAATGCTCCCGATATAGCCGTCTTTCGCTAAACTGTTCATAAGAGGCCTTGTGATTTTTAAACCGAAATTCCATAACCATCCATGGCTCATACCCAGGGAAATCAGGCTTGCCATCGCGTTTTCCCCGCGGGACTGCATCGTCTTTTCCCCTTTCTGTTTTTTTATATCGATCTGGCGGGAGCGGTATGAAAGCAAAAGCGATGGGTGATCGATGCCGGCCGGACAGATTTGTTTACACATGCCGCAGAGCGTGCATGCCCGGTAAAGATCCGTGGTGTTTTCAATGCCCATTAGCATTGGGGTTAGCACCTGGCCGACGGGGCCGCAATAGGTGGCGCCATAAGGATAGCCGCCTATCTTGGTATAAACCGGACACGTATTCAGGCACGCGCCGCAACGGATGCACTTGAGGATTTCCCTGGTCTTAAAATCCCTGTAGATTTCCGAACGTCCGTTATCCAGGATAATAATGAAGAGTTCTTCAGGGCCGTCTTGTTCATCGGGTTTTTTGGGGCCTGTGTCCATGGACACGTAGCTTGTGATTTTCTGTCCCGTGCAGTTCCTTGTAAGCATTCTTGTCATGAAGATGGCGTCTTTTATGGTGGGAACCACTTTTTCCAGGCTCATGATTGCTACCAATGTTTTGGGAGAGGATTTAATCAGTCGGATATTGCCTTCGTTTTCGACATTGATAATTGTGCCGGTTTCAGCCACTGCCATGTTAACGCCGACGATGCCCATTTGCAGATTCCGGAACTTGTCGCGCAAATATTTTCGCGCGCCGCCGCCCAGTTCAACCGGATCCGTTGAGGCTTTTTTGATAATGCCTTTTTTTAGAAAAGTCTCCGATATTTTTTCGAGGGGAACGTTGATGGCTGGCCCCACTAAATGGAAGGGATGCAGATTCAGGTTTTGGGTGATCACTTCGCCAAGATCTGTCTCGAACACTTCCACTCCATTTTTGATGAGGTGTTCGTTGAGCCCGATTTCCTCGGTGATCATGGACTTGCCTTTCATCACATAAGAAACGCCTCCACGATTGGCAATGTCCAGAATAATATTATTTGCCTCGGCAGCATTCTTAGCCCACAGAACCTTGGCGCCCTTGCTTTCAGCATTTTTTTCGAACTCTTCGAGCAATTCGGGCAGTCTGGCGATTGCATCAGCCCGAATCGCCCGTGAATATGACTCGGCCGCCGCAATATCGGGAAAGGAAGACATGCCTATCTGGCGCAAAATGGGAGCGCCAAGCGACACCATCATCAGGAACATCTGGCTTGGCTCATTTTTTAATTCTTTCCGTGCGGTTTCTATGAATTTGTTGACGTGTGAATGCATATCAGACCTTCTTTAAGTTTTCGGCCAGAAAACTTGCCAGATGCCGCGCCGTTTTTTTTGGATGATTCCGATGCAGATATCCACTGATATTCAACAGACATCCGGGTTCACACAATAGGAGTACATCGGCGCCCGACTTTATGAAGTTTAAGGCCTTATCCCTGACCAAGGCCTCCGATATCTCGGGATAACCAATGGCGAACTCCCCGCCGAAACCGCAACACGCGGTTGAATTATCAAGTTCCACAAACTGTGCGCCCTCAACCCCGGCAATAAGTTTTTTGGGCTGATCGGAGATATTTAGCCCCCGTAAAATATGGCAGGATTCGTGATAGGTAACTTTTCCCGCATATTTTGCGCCGACATCGGTCGTTTTGAGGACATCGACGATGTACTGGCTCAATTCATAGACTCTGCCCGCGAGGCCGCAGGCCCGCGAGTGCCAGGCAGGTTCATCTGCCAGTAGTTCCGGGTAATGATATTTGACCATGCAGACACAGGAACCGGCGGGGCTAACTATGCATTCATCCTCACCGAAGACTTCGATGAAATGTTTCGCCACCCGCTTTGCCTGATCGCGGTAACCCGCGTTGAAAAGCGGTTGTCCGCAACATGTCTGCTCTTTGTGATAAATAGTTTGCGTGCCCAGGTTAGATAGCAGCGTATGCGCGGCAACGCCGATTTCCGGCATCATAATATCCACAGTACAGGGAATGAACAGGGAAACCTTCATGTTTAACTATCACCCTTCACGTCCGTCCAAATTCGGCCCAAAGTCGGCAGCATCCTGCCATTAGACCCATCCTCGAATCCACTTTATCGATAAAGATTATATAACACGACTATCCTTTGTAATGAAGCATAAAACAACAAAATGGGGAAGTAAAACTTAGAGGAAGTTTTCGATGGTCTTGATTCTCGCGGTCAGGTCCAGTTTTATTCAGGGCAAATAAATTTATTAGTTGCTGTACGACTTGTAGAAACTGAGCACTCGCCTTACGTAATTTTGCGTTTCACGGTATGGAGGAATATTATAATGATATTTGGCTACAGCCTTTTCGCCGGCATTGTAAGCGGCGAGGGCAAGACTTAAATCTCCCCTGTAGGTTTTCAGCAGATATCGCAGATAACGCGCCCCTCCTTCGATATTTTTTTCAGGGTGAAAACTGTCGTCAACACTCAGGGCGTATGCCGTTTTGGGCATCAGTTGCATTAAGCCCTGGGCTCCCACCGGAGAGACGGCATTGTGATTAAAGTTCGATTCCGCTTTGATTATTGCTTTAATAAGCGCGGAATCAAGCCCGAATTTATTGGCGGTTCTGTTAATAATCTCATCATATTTATTTACGTCAATATTGGACTGGAAAAGAATTCGTTTTTCCCTCATAATCATAATATATTTCACATTAGGATCGGAAGGGACATTGGTCAGATGCAGGACGCCGTCTTTATCTATGTGTTTGTAAATATCGGCACGGGCAGTACCCGCAGCCATAAATGTAGAAATAATTAAAACCGCGGCTAAAGCTAATAATAAAGTTTTTCCTGATTTAACAGGAAATATGTTCAAATTCGTTACCATTGCAATATAATAATGCCTTAGTCGTTAAAAATCAATGCTTTATTTAAAAATAATGATTAAACACTTGATGTTATTGCAATAATATAAAGCGATAATATTGCAAAAATTTCAACCGGCCGAATACTTGTTGACGCTAAATCGTCATTCCGCCGTCTATCGCAAGGACCTGTCCTGTTACATAACTTGACGCATCGGAGGCCAGATAAATAACAGCGCCTACCATTTCATCCGGTTCGGCAGGACGTGCCAGCGGAGTTCTACTCATGGCTATATTAAGAATGTCCTGATTCTTCCAAAGGGCTTCGCTGAATCGCGTTTTGGTGAGTCCCGGAGCGATAGCGTTTACCCGGATATTATATACAGCCCATTGTTGAGCCATAACTTTTGTGGCCATAATCACAGCGGCTTTACTTATGGAATAGACGGGTAATATGTCAGGGGTAATGCCGGCGATGGATGCGACATTGATAATTTTTCCTCCGCCTTTTTCTTTCATCGCATGCGCTACTGCCTGACTGAGGAAAAACAGACCCTTAAGATTAAGATTCATAATGGAATCCCAGGCGCGTTCATCTATATCTATAGCTGATGCCATTGAGGGATTGGTGGCGGCATTGTTTATCAGAATGTCGATTTTGCCGAACTCCTCCATAACTTTTCCGACGAGGTTATTTACATCTTCCATTTTTCCTATATGCGCGGCTAGCGGCAGGCATTTTCTGCCTGTTTTCTTTATTTCCGAGGCAACCTTTTCCAGGTCGGCTATTTTACGGCTGGCAATGACAACATCGGCGCCTGATTGGGCCAGTCCCATGGCGATGGCCTGACCAATACCTCTGCTGGCTCCGGTGACCAGAGCAACTTTATTGTCTAAAGATAAATTCATTTTTATGTCCTCCTCAGGAGAAATTATATTTTAGGTTAGCATTTTGTTACAACAATTAATTTTATTAAATAATTCTTTTTCTTTTTCTCTCATCCTTTTTGTTTCTTTTGGGGTCGTGTTTTCGTGATTGTAACCCAACAGATGTAGTATTCCATGAATGATGAGAAAATCGATTTCCTGTTCGATAGTAAGCTTGCCTTTAACCGCGTCCCTTTGAGCTGTTTGCGCGGAAATAATAATGTCACCCAGGATTTGAGGATTTATATCGCCGTATTCGCCTTCCCGCAGAGAAAAAGAAAGAACGTTGGTAGCCCTGTCCCTCCCCAGATATTGTTTGTTTAATAGTTTAATATTTTCATCATTGACAAAAGAGATGCTGATTTCCTTATCAGGGCAATCAAGAATCATTAGAATTTGTAAAATCGTCCCGCGAAGTTTACTCCGCTGGATTTTGATTTTAGTTTGCCGGTTTTCGATTTGTATTTTCATGGGTATCTTTTCTGCCGTTAGTTTCTTTTTGTGCCGCTTCCGGATAATCAACACGGTGGTGAAAAATGCCCGTGAGAATTTTCGTGAATGTTTCCGCTATTGTATTTAAGTTACTTAATGTTAATTCGCACTCATCAAGTTGCCCATCCATATAGATGCCTTCAATTCTTTCCCTTACCAGGGAACGAATTCTGGCCGGAGTCGGATTGGAGAGGGTGCGCGAAGATGCTTCGATAACGTCTCCCAGCATGATCAATCCGGCTTCCTTGGTCTGCGGTTTTGGCCCCGGATACCGGAAATCACTTTCCGATAAAGAGCGGATGGATTCATCTTTATCTTTTTTAGCCTTATCATAGAAGTAAGTGACAATACTGGTGCCGTGATGTTGACGGATTATGTTAACAATCTGTTTGCCGAGTTTTGCCTCAGAGGCCAGTTCACAACCGTCCTTTACATGAGAAACTATGATCAACCCGCTCATTTTAGGAGATAATTTGTCATGTTTGTTTTCAGAACTCTGCTGGTTTTCAATAAAGTACTGAGGTTTTTTCAGTTTTCCTATATCGTGATAATAAGAACTTACTTTTACCAGTAAAGAATTCGCTCCGATGGCTTCGGCCGCAGCCTCCACAAGAGAAGAAACGATTATGCTGTGATGATAAGTTCCGGGCGCCTCAATGATCATTCTCTGGAAAAGAGGTTGATTGAGATTGGCCAATTCCAGCAGTTTGATATCAGTGATGAAGTCAAAAAGACTTTCAAAAACAGGGGTGATTCCCGCGACAAGTACGCCGGTAATAATTCCTCCGATGAAACCCATTATCAGCCGCAACGGTAAATCATTGAATAAATTTCCAGTTATAAGATTCAGGCAGATAATCGCCGCCATATTTATAATGCCCAGAAAGAGGCCGATTCTCAGAAAAACGGAACGACGGCGGATGCGCACAATTTGATAAGATGCAGCAATTGATCCCAGAAAGGAAAAAAGAGGGAAAATAATTTTTTCATCAAAGGTGAATCCAATCAGGAAAGATGTGAGCGCGCTTATAATCAGGGCGACGTTTCTATTAATTAAAATGGCGATAGTCATTGCCCCGAGGGCGAAGGGTATGGCGAAATAACAGGCATCGACCGGTATAGAGGGAAAGGATCTGTTAACGGCCAGGGAAATAAAGATTCCCGCTTTAATAAATAATATTTGTAACAGGGCAATAATGCCGAAAACAAGCAAATCAACATTGGAGCGAGTGGAAGTTTTGTCCCAGTTTCTTGTTCGCCAGAGATACAGGGTAATAGAAAGAAAAATGGCCGTGAAGAAAAATCCAAACATGGTTGTAAATCTGGAAACGTTATTACTCTCGGAAGATTTAAAGAAAGCGTTTAACTTGGCTAATTCCATGTAACCGATTTTTTCTCCTTCCCGAACGATCATTTCATTTTGTTGCACCTGGAAAAATGCCGGGTTAGTATTTTCGATTATAGACAGTCTTTTCTTCTCCGTTGCTTCTTTGTTGAATTTCAAATTAGGTTCAATCAGTTTTTTAGTTATGGAAAACGCAACTTTTTTCAGAATATTTTCTTTACCTTTAAAAATAATGTTGACTGTTTTTAAAAGCGGCGCGTCAATTTCCCTGATATTAAATAACAGAGGTGAGTTCTGAATTTCTGCCTTAGTTTGAGTTTTTATATTTTGAACGATAATGCCTTTTTGTCTTTCTGTTTTACTGAAGATATCATTCGTTATGAATTTGTTTTCATAGAAAGAAATAATCAGGCGGGAAAATTTTTGTTGCAGATCATTGGAGAATCTGTACTCGTTTAAAACATTAAATTCTTCCGAACTTAAATAAACACCTAAATATGCCTCCAGAAGTTTTTTCTCTTTTTGTACGTTGCTTATATCTATATTGTCAATATCCTGCGTCCTTCCCTTAAGGGAATTTCTGTATCTTTCGGCCTCGTGTGAAAAAGCTTTAACTATTTTTGTTTTAATATTGTCAGCGATTTTGCTGTCATAATCATAAAACGGTTTGATATTTTCCGCGTCCTCAATTTTTTTTTGTTCGGTTGCCTGTTTGTCTTCAACCAGGAAAGGATAGTCGGCTTTAATATTCCTGGGAGCGATCATTCCCAGTTTAAACTGCGGATCGGAAAAACGAATATCCGGCGCCATGATTATGGCTAAAATCAGGCAAAGGATAACGGCTATGGCCCACCTCTGAAAAAGGCTGTTTTTCAAAAAGCCAACGGATATGTTTCTGCTTTTAAGCAGCTTCTTGAAAATATTTATTGCTTTATTTTGATATGCTTCGATAAAATTCATAAAATTTATTTGCCGGGATAAGCTGTTTTTTCTTTAGCCAAGCGCGCGTAAGCTTTTATGACATGCTGAACCAACGGATGCCGGATAACGTCGATTTCCGAAAAATAAACAAAGCGGACACTTTCAATTCTTTTTAAGATTTTTTCCGCTTCAATTAAACCGGAAACTTTTCCCGTGGGTAAATCAATCTGGGTAATATCGCCGGTAATCACCGCTTTGGAACCAAAACCAAGCCTGGTTAAGAACATTTTCATTTGTTCTGATGTGGTGTTTTGTGCTTCATCTAAAATGATAAAAGCATCGTTGAGTGTTCTGCCCCGCATAAAAGCGAGGGGGGCAACTTCAATCAGACCTTTATTGATGAGAGCGGAGGCTCTTTCCATATCGATCATATCATAAAGCGCGTCATACAGGGGGCGAAGATAAGGGTTAACTTTTTCGGCGAGGTCTCCCGGTAAAAATCCCAATCTTTCCCCGGCCTCCACGGCAGGACGCGCCAGAATTATTCTTTGGACTTTTTTCTCCAGCAAATATGATACGGCCATGGCCATAGCCAGATATGTTTTTCCCGTTCCGGCAGGGCCTATTGAAAAAACCATGTCAAAATTTCTCATGTAATCAATATAAAGCCTCTGGGCGATACTTTTAGGGGTAATTATACGTTTATGGGAAGAAATAAAAACAGTGTCGAGGAATATCCTTGCCAGTTCGAAGGTTACATCTTCCGAGAGAATACGGTGAGCATAGTCAATATCGGAGGAATGAATATGCCAGCCTTTTTCCATTATTGCATAAAGCTGCTGCAACATAGAGCCGATCTTGGCAACGTTGCCGTCAGTGCCGGAAATCGTGATGTTATTTCCCCAGGCTTTTACCTTGACAGGCTCCAGCTTTTCGATAAGTTTTAAATGCTTATCATGTTCGCCGCAGAGATTCTTCAGTAAATTGTGGTCGGCAAAGGAAACTTTCTCTACGTTTATACTTTTAGTTGCTTGCTTCAAAATAATTTTCAGCCTCTAAAATTATAGTATATATCATCAATGCTCTATTTCCAATGATAAAATCACCTGTAAATTTTATAGCCGGTTTCTATCACTTTGATTTGTCCAATGCAATACATATTGATGAGTTCTTTAAAAGTCCTAAGACGATTAATTGCGATGATAAGTATATAATATAACGTGTGTATTTAAAAGAAATCATGATAATTTACTTTTGCAGAAATAAATGGGCGAAAACTTTGGCGTCACCAACTATGTCGTCAATGGGGCAGTTTTCGTCCGGCTGATGAGCGCTCTGGCCGGTTTTGGACCAAACGGCTACCGGGTAATCGTGTTTGCGGATATAGGAAGCAACGGTTCCCGCCCCCACGCCGCCAGCGAATGCTTCTATATTGTAAACCGTTTTAATAGCTTCTTTGAGCGCCACAACGACCGGAGCATCGGGAGAGGTCGGTTTTACCGATTGTATATATTGCGCGGTTGATATTTCTATCTGAACCTTGAATTTCTTTTCAATGGCGTGAGCCATTTTTTGGATTGCCGCCATGACGTCCTGTAAATCATAGTCCGGCAGAACGCGGCAATCCATGCAAAAAACATCTTCGCCGGGAATGGTGTTGATATTGCCCACGTTCGCTTCCTTTTTTGTCGGCTCAAAGGTGGACTCCGGCGGATCGAAAAGAGGGTCGGATTTGGGAAACAGTTTTTTCAATTTGACCAATTTGGTTACCAGATGCGATGCCGCGGCAAAAGCATTATTGCCTAATTGCGGTTTACTACCGTGGCATTGCTTTCCTTTTGTTTTAAAGCACAGCCACAGCATGCTCTTTTCAGCGACTTCAATTAATGTGCCCTCCGGATTTCCCGAATCGGGAACGACAATCAAATCGTCACGGTTAAAAAGACCGGGCGTGGAATCGATCATATAAAAGAGCCCCATGCTGCTGGATGTTTCTTCATCGGAAACAAAGGCAAGCTTAATCGAATTATCCGGTATTAATCCCTCATCCATAATAGCTTTGACGGCAAAAATGGAAGCCACCATGTCCTGCTGATTGTCTTCGATGCCGCGGCCGAAAAGGCGGCCGTCTTTCACGTAAGCCTTGTAAGGGTCATGGCTCCAGAGCCGCAATTCGCCCGGCGGAACGATATCCATATGCGTAATAATCCAGGTAAACCTGTTTTTGTTTTCGCCTTCTATTGTTGTAACAAAGTTGGGACGAATGCCGGAGGAAACTCTTTCATCCCGCGCGTCATAATGGCGGAAATTTTTAAAACCAAGCAAATGCAGGCGCTCCTTTAACAGATTGGATTTCAAGAGTTCCCCGTCGCCGCCGTTTTCCGGTCCTACAGCGGGAACTGCGCTAAGCGCAATCTGCAATTCAATCATTGCTTCACGGTAGGAATCTATTCTTTGAGATATACGTTTGAATTTGTCTGCGTCGATCATAAAAATTTCCTTTAAAAATAATTTATTCTTCAGGAGTTATGGAAGTATACGGGCCTATAGTTGACATGGGCTCGTCAAATTTTTTTCCGTCGCCTAAAATCAAGACGACGTTTTTTGGTTTATTCAAATATTTGGCGGCGACTTTATTCAAATCATTGACGGTGACGTTCTCTATTTTATTCCGGTAATTGACCAGAAAATCAGCAGGCAAATTTTCATATTCTATATTCATCTGCTGCCAGGCAATCTGTCCGGCAGTGGAAAAAGAAAAGATAAAACCATTGTTGATGGAATTTTTAGCCCAATCTATTTCTTTGGCCGTAATCGGGTG
>Ga0074046_10001488_pt1 | contig 21087 bp, 12 predicted proteins | sample BogForMeECP23OM3_FD_94441 | JGI IMG/M metagenome (GOLD analysis project Ga0074046, IMG submission 94441) | Bog forest soil microbial communities from Calvert Island, British Columbia, Canada - Bog Forest MetaG ECP23OM3 | ecosystem: Environmental > Terrestrial > Soil > Wetlands ... | reverse complement strand
GCGGTTGCTTAACAGCACACCCGGCACCTTGGTGAAGTCCATGCAGTGATCGCCGCTCCACGCATTCGTGTTGTCCTCGAGCACGTCCGCCGGAAACGCGCCCAGAATCGTTTTCCAGCCGGAGCGATACCCGCGGTTGTAGCCGACCAGCGCATCCGGGCCGGTGCGCGCGTATGGACCCTGGTAGGCTTCGCTGGCCAGGTCGATCCGGGTCATCACCTGAGAACCATCCTTCGGATCGCGAACCTCCAAAAGCTTCTGCCTGATTTCCCGCAGCAAAGCGTCGGCCTGAGCCGGTTCGACAATCCCTTCACGCTCGCGTCCGCGCACATTCAGGTAAAGTCCGTTCAACCCCAACCCGTAAGCGCGCGTGCGGCTCCAATCCACATCGGCAAAGGGTTCGCTCGACTCCCCGCTGGCGCCAGCTTTCCGCGTGATGTAGCCATTGTTCAACAACCACGTGTTCAGATTGAACGAACGCCGGTATGGAGCAAACCCGTGGTCCGAAAGCACGAGCAGGGTCGTGTTGTTGTCGACTTTCGGCATGACCTCGCCGAGCACCTGATCGATCTGCTCGTAAAACTCTTCCAGCGATGACCCGTATTGAGCAGCCAGCGCAGCGTCGTATGCGGGATGCTGAGGGTCAATCAGCCGCCACATCATGTGCGCGTTCAGGTCGAGGCTCGAAAAATAAAAAAAGAACAGCCCGTCGCGAAATTTGGGGAACTCCACATCGAACGCACGCCGATGCTCGGCAAGCACGGTGCGCGCCTGTTCCAGATACTCCTTATCGTCGAGCACCCCGGCGGTGAGCGCTTTCGTGTCTTCGGCAATACCTTGCGTGTGGAACTCTCCGATTTGTTTCGCCAAATCGCGCGAGTAACTCGAGGGCGTGGAGATTGGCAGAGCCGGGTTCTCCGGATCAATATTGACGGGCGAGACGTAAAGCTGAAAACGCGGATGCGTCTGCTTGAGATAAAAGCGGCAGATCCCCTTCACGTTGCCGATTAACGGCATGAGCTGAAATTCCACCGGAACCCATCCGCTCCATTCGCCTTCGTTCAGAACGAACTGCTGATCCTGCAAACTGACACGAGCAACCGTCGCCAGCGGATCCACATCAACCGTAAAAGGTTCTGTGGCAGGAGGCGAGTTTTTGCGAAATGTGTTGTCCGGCCCGATGAGGTCGGTCGCGACCCGATTGTTCTTTACCTCGACCTGCACTATTTCTCCGCCCTCAAGGGTGCCGACTGCTGCTGTGGGGTCATCAGTGTAGAAAGTAAATGTGCCGTAGGTGCCGCGCAGATCGGGCGTGCCCATACCGGAAAGAGTCTTCCCTTTCGCCGCGATCGGAGGGAAATTCGCCGGGATACGGTAAACATAATTGGGCACACCATGTTCGTCCAGAATCTCCCAGAAGGCCTTGCCATGCCGCAACTGCTCCGCCGAACCGCTGCCCAGCGGAATCACCCAACTGCCGATGTGAAAGCTATGTTTTGGTCCTTCGACCTTCGACGTGGAAAAATAAAGCTGAAAAGTCTTCGGATCGCGGTGGATAAAATCAAAGATTCCGTGGCCTCCGGCATTCATTCCCGTAATCAGGTTTGACCACGCCACCGGACTCTGCGGCGGAATGCTGGTCGTCAAGCGCCGGAACGATCCCTGGGCAGCCAACCGGGCGAAGTTCGGCATCTTGCCCTCGGCCATAAACTTCGTGAGCAGATCCGGGTCGAGCCCGTCTATACCGAGGATGATCAGCTTTCTGGAGCCAACCGCCCCGCCACGCGCGCGCTGGCAGCAGAGAAGCAGGCCCAAACCCGCGGCGCACATAGCCAGCAGGCATAGCAGACGAAGACGTTTTCTGATTGGCCCGGTCACTGCAAGTATGATTTCAAATATGGTCCGGCTTCACGGAAGCGGCATCGAGCCTTACCGCCTAACGATGGGTCGTGATCACGACATCACCACAAGACTGGAGATCCCGAGGAGCAGGTACATAGATTGTACTTTACACTTACTGTCATGATCCGAAAAGTCATTGCCGGCGTGAGTCTGATCTTTCTTACTTTCTCTTTCGCCGCAGCCGCAGCGAAGCCCAACCTGCTGCTGATTACGCTCGACTCCACCCGCGCCGACCGTATGGGCTTCCTCGGCGCCAAGGGCGCACATACGCCGAATCTTGATCGTCTAGCCGGCGAAAGCATCGTCTTCGAGCACGCCTACGCCCAGGCGCCGGGCAGCGTCGTTTCGCATGCCACCATTCTCTCCGGAGCCTACCCTCAGAGCACCGGCATGAGCGAGATCGGCGGTACGCTACCGTCATCGTTGCCTTACCTCCCTGATCTGCTGAAGACGCAGGGCTATCGCACGGCCGCTTTTGTTGGCTCCATCGATCTCGACCCGGTGAACGGGCTGGCACAGGGCTTTGACCGCGGCTTCCAGACCTACGACGCTGGCTTTCGGCCTGCCATCCCCGGGGACGCGCGTCCTCCCGTAACTGAACGCAGCGGAGATCAGGTTGCCGCTCGCGCCATCGCATGGCTCGACCACAATGCGCAACAGCAGTTTTTCTTATGGGTTCATATCGCCGATGTGCGTGCCCCTGGCGCTTCCTACAACTCCGCAATCGCCGTGGCTGATACCGACATCGGCAAATTAATCTGCGCTCTGCGGCAGCGAAAGGTCTACGAAAATACCGCGGTGATCGTTGTCGCCGACCACGGCGAGAGCCTGGGAGCTCACGGCGAAGACGCGCACGGTGTTTTTCTCTACGACGACACGATTCACGTCCCGCTGCTCATGAAACTCCCTCAAACCCAGCCGGCCGCGCGGCCCGCAGCCACACGAGTCGCGGCTAAAGTCAGGCTCGTGGACATCGCTCCTACGATGCTGGAAATCGCCGCAATTCCGGTCCCTTCGCAAATGTCGGGACAGTCGCTGTTGCGTGTCGCAAAGGTCAGCGGCGCCGGTGACCAGCCTGTGTACTCCCGTAGCGATCTGCCGCAACGCGGATTCGGCTGGAGTCCGCTGGAATCCTGGCGCGTGGGCAAGTATCTCTACATCCGCGCTCCCAAGCCCGAACTCTACGACTTAGCCGCGGACCCCGGCGCCGCTCACAATCTTGCCCAGAGTTCCAAAGCCACGCTCGACACCATGGCCGCGCAACTCGACGGCTTTGATCGAAACTATGACCGCCGTTTCAGCGGCGAGGCTGGCAAGTCTTCCGCGGAGTTGAGTTCTTCCGAGATGCAAAAACTGGCGTCGCTCGGGTACGTCGGACTGCAGAAGTCGTCGGGCTCGGCCGCCGCAGTTGCCGGAACCGATCCCAAAGACAAAATAGCGACTGCCAATAAAGTGATTGAAGCAGCGACTCGTGACCGGTCGAAGCCAGATCTCGCCATTGCCGCGCTCCAGCTCATCGTCTCCGGCGATCCCAACCTCTACCTGGCGCAGTACACACTCGGAGCGGCGCTCGCCCGAAAGGGGCAATATGCCGAGGCGATCAAGCATCTGCACAAAGCCATCGAACTCCAGCCCGACTCCGCCTGGGCGAACTACGAAATCGGCGCATGCCTGCTGAAATCCGGCGACTTCAAGACTGCCATCGTCCACCTCGAAATCGCCACTGGACGCCTGCCTGCCTTCGTCCCGGCACACCTCTCCCTCGCCGACGCTTACGAACACACGGGGCGAACCGAGGATGCGAAGCGGGAAAGAAGCAAGGGCAAATAAGCAACGGAACCTATCGCGGATTCTCCTGGTGTTCGATACCCACGCTCCTGACCCCCCTGACACGGTCTTTTGAAATCAAAGACTTAGCGGGCGATTCCCTCCAGATCTTTGAGGAATAAGGACTTACTTCTAAAATATTTTAAAATCAATCAGTTAGAGTGGGCTCACAGGTTGCAAGGGTGCGCCACTGCGGAGAGGCGTCGCGGGTGAACAGGAGACGAGAAGTGGACTTACCTTACAGGATTCCGCTCTAGTCGGGCGGTTGACTTTTCAGCTGGGCGGCTTTCGCGCGCTCCTGGCTGGCATTCTGCAATTGTCCGAGTTGCTGGTAGACGTCCGCCAGAAATGCGTGCGCCTCCGCCGACTTCGGATCCACCTTCGCCGCCCGGATCAGTTTCGGCAGGGCCGCCGCCGCATCGCCTTTCCGGAAAAGCATCTCTCCATATGTCAGATTGGCCAGGAAGTGGTCCGGTTCAGTCTTCAACGTATTCTCAAACTCCGCCGTAGCCTCGGGGATGTGCCTCAAGCGCAGTTGGATAGCCCCCACATAGAAATGCAATTGCGCGGAATTCGGCGTACACACGACCGCTGCCTGCATCTCGGGAAGCGCCGCCTCCCACTGTCCAGTCTTAATCAACGCCAGCCCCAACTCATAGTGCGCCATGCCGGATTTCGGATTCTTTTCCGCCGCAGTGTGTAACACGGGGAGCGCTTCCTGGTACCGCCGGACAAGGACCAGGGCGCGACCTAATTCCAGGTAGCCGCTAGCCATGTCGGGCTCCAGCCGAAGCACTTCGCGCAGGCCCGCAATTGCCTCATCGTAACGATCTTCCTCAAGGTCCATAAGCGCCCGGTGGAACTTGTTCGAAATTTCGATCCTATCTTTCGGGTCGATTGCCGCTTTGTCGCTACTATTCGCACCCACGCTGTCAGAGGCCAGATAGCCCAGCGACCGCAGCTTTTCCGCTTGCGCGGGATCCAGCTTCGTCGGTTCGGTTTGGGCACTGCTCGTCTTCTGCTGAAAATTCGTGAGTTGCGAATCCAGGGTATCGGCCACAGCCTTAGCATCGGGAGCAAGGTTCTTAGCCGCATCAGGATCGGAAGTCTGATCGTACAGTTCCCGCTTCGGAGCCTGCACGTAGAGGTATTTGCCGGTTCGCCAGGAACGCAATTCGCTCCACCCGAAGGCGCGGTGAGCGTAATTCGTCTCGGAATAAATGGGCCGTTCCAGCGTTTTTCCTTTGTCGCCGGCCGCTGATTTCGTACCGTCCATCCTCGCCGCATCGATCTTCACTTTATCGATAAAAGGAAAAAGCGACCGCGCCTGCATCGTCGCCGGAGCGGCAATCCCGGCCGCCTCCAGCAAGGTGGGTGCCACCTCGGCGAGCGCCACTCGCTCCTCGACTCGTTTCCCTCCCAGTCGCCCCGCCGGAAGTTTCAACAGCAGCGGTACGTGGATCGTCTCGTCATACAGAAACATCCCGTGACGTTCTTCCCCGTGCTCGCCGAAGGCTTCTCCATGGTCAGCGGCAATGGCGATGACTGAATCCTGGTACAACCCGTGCTGCAGCAGGACCTCGACAAAGCTGCCGACGACCGAATCTGTATACGCAATCTCGCCGTCATACGGGGCGGAGGCGTAGTGGGTCTTGAATGGCTCCGGCGGGTCATAGGGGTCGTGCGCATCATAGAAATGCAGCCAGATGAAGAACGGCCTTTGCTGGTGTCCCTTCAGCCAATAAAGCGCCCGGTCGGCCACCTCCTCCGCCCGCCGCTCCACGCTCTTGTAGCGGTCTTCTCCCGGCTTGCGGTCGTGAAAATCGGTGTCATAGAAATCAAATCCTCGGTCAAAACCGGGGGCTGCTCCGCTCCAGGGATCGAGAATGTACGCTCCAATGAACGCTGCCGTGTGATAGCCGTGGTGGTGCAGCAGGTCCGGCAAGTACGGGAGATCCTTAGCGAGCGGCGCACCGAGGTCCTCGAGATGACTGAACTGCGGATACGTTCCCGTCAGCAAAGCGGCGTGCGACGGAGTGGTCAGAGGAACCTGCGCGTACGCTCGCGTAAACACCACGCTCTGCGTGGCCAGCGCGTCAAGGTTCGGCGTGAGTCCGCGCTGGGAGCCGAGAAACCCCATGCGATCAGCCCGCGTCGTATCGAGCGTGATCAGAATGATATTGGGAGGCACAGCGCGCGCCGAAGGCTGTTTCCTGGCGGTTTTCGGGACGGCAGCGGTCGCAAATTGCGCCAGGAGCAGAACAAGAGAAAGCCGCCGGAAAAGCTGCATAGGGGATATGAAAAAGTCTAGCACACACGACTGCGTCAGCCTTCGGAAGCCCGCTAACGACCAACGACCAGCGACTAACGACCAGGCAAGAAAAAAGGCCGGCCTTTCGGCCGGCCTGAAAAGACCTCAGTATCAGTTAGAAGTCCAACCGTACGGCAAGTTGGGTAATGCGGTGACCACCGTTGTCACCGAATGTGCTGGTTGAATTACCGAAGGTGCTCGGAGCGTTGAAGTTGGCATCCGGTTGACCGAAGTTCGGGTGGTTGAACACGTCGAAGAAATTCGCCTGGAAAGTCAAACCCGAGCTTTCCGTGATCTTGAACCTCTTCGTGGCGCTGAAGTCCACGTTTATGAAGCTCGGCCCCATAATGCTGCCGCGGCCGATCGGCGGATTACACCACAGACCCTGGTTGACCGTGGATGGGCACGTATATGGGACCCAGTCCGCGGTATTGAAATAACCCAATCCAGGATCGCTGCGGTTTGTGACGGTACTCATCGGAGCGATAGTCGGCACAATACGGTCGTCGCGATAGCCATCCTTATTCAGGTCGTAGTGCGCGCTGCTGTCGTACGGCGAGAACGGACGCCCGGTCTGGCGGCTGATGATGGCATTGGCGCCCCATCCGCCGAGCCAGCGGTTCTGCTTTAGGAACGGCATCTCGTAGCTCACCGTGCTCACGAACCGCTGTCTGACGTCGAAGTCGGATGGGCCGTAGTCGATCTTGTGGTTCATGTTGTCGGTTGGGCGTTCCCCGGAGCGGCTGTTGAACGTATCGCTGACCTCATCCAGCGACTTGGAATATGTGTAGTTGGCGGTAACGCCCAGCCCATTGGCGTAATTCTTACGAACACTGAGCTGCAGGCCATGGTAGTTGGAGCCGTATCCGTTGCTGCGGAAGTTGTCGGCTGCCACGTTGGGGTTGATACGTGCCTCAGAAAAGCCATTAATGTATCCGGCGTTGAAGCAGGGGCCCGAGGTATATCCCGTAGGGTTTGGAGGACAGGCCACACGGCCATCGAATGTATTGATGTCACTGATTGAAACCAGCTTGTGACCGAATGTGCCCACATACTCCGGTTCGAACACATACCCTTTCAGGAACTCCCACTGGAAGCCGAAGTGCGCCTGCTCGTAGTACGGGGTCACGATATTCTGGTCCATGTGCCGTGGGTTCGGCTTTGGCGCATAGAGTGGCGAATTGAAAGTCGCTCGGGAAGCCGGGGTGAATGGATAGGTAAACACACCAGGCGTCGAGATTGGACCCACCGAGTAGATGTAGTTGTCCGAGAAATAGGGTGGGTTGAAGCGAATATTCTCGAACGTGTTGTTGTAAATGCGGTCATACATAACGCCGAATCCGCCGCGCATGACCAATTTCTGGTTCCCCAACAGGTCATAAGCAAAGCCGACCCGCGGCCCGAAGTTATTGGTGTCTTTGTTCCAGATTTCATTGTTCCTTATCTGGAAGGTAGCGGTGGCTTCGCCAGCGTAGAACGGGCTGCTTACCGGGAAGAACGCGTTATTCGTTGCCGTTGGAATTGGGGTGACCGGACTACCGAAGTACACGTTGGAGTCAATGCCCTTTTGGAAGTTGTGCGGCGGGCCAAAGTACTCCCAGCGCAAGCCCAGGTTCAACGTCAAACGCGGGGTTACGCGCCAGTCATCCTGCACGAAGAATGCATATTCGTTCGCCCGGAAGCCGCGGTAGGGATTCGGAATCCCGCCATTGGTCGTATCGACCGCAGCCGACATGGCGTAGCCTCCGCCATACGCGTAATTGCTCCCGGTATGGGTGTTAAGGTATTGCTCAAAGACATCGGAGAACGCCAAATCGGTAAGAGTGTCTTCAATACCCCACTCGATCACCGTCCCATATGTGTCGTTATAGAAGGAGGAGCCGTTGCGGGTGCGCCGGTACTCGCCGCCAAACTTAAAGGCGTGCTTGCCATGCTGCAGCGACATGGTGTCCATGTACTGGAACTGGTTCTCGGTGAAGAACTGAGGCAGGCCCGCGTACAGGCCTAAGTCCACGCCGACGTCTCCCAGCCCGCTGTCATAGCCAGGAGCCCCGAGCGGCCCCGGAAAGTTCTGTCGGTGGCGCAAGTAGCCGAGCTTAAAGGTGTTAAGTAACGTCGGAGTGAAGGTATGGTTCCAGTTTACGCCCGCGTTTTGGGCTCTGCCATCTGCAATATAGTCCGGCCCAATAGTATTGTTGCCAGCCTGGTATTTCGCCTTGTATAGGGCGGTCTGGTTGAGGTAGAGCACGTTGACCGAGTCCTTGTCGCTGAAGCGATGATCAACCTTAGCGCTCACGCGATACTCATTCTGGGATTCCGGAATGGGAACGGATATCGTGCCGTACACCGGGACTGGATATGTCAGACCCCCCGTCCAGAACCCGCCACCGGTATCGGTCAGGTGCTGCGTGGCCAGCGGGTAGTTCTCCCCCGGCAGCGCCTTGATGGCGACAAAATTGGGGCCCAGAGTGGCGGCCGAGGCAGCTCCTGACTGATGAAACACGCCCGGACAAGCGGCACCGGTATCCACCTCGCAGAGACCGCCCGGATCCGACTCGGCCCAGTTGGCAAGACCCCCGCTGTTCACAAAGTCCAAAAACTGCTGGGTAGTAGACGTAACAGTTGCCGATGGCTCGGTTTGACGCACGCGGTGCCATTCCACGGTACTGTAAAAGAATGTCTTGTCCTTTATGATCGGACCGCCGGCCGAAAAGCCGAACTGGTTACGCACCAGGTGGTCCTGATTCCCGTAAAAATTGGTGAACCAGTCCTCGGCAGCCAGCGCCTGAATGCGGTTGTACTCAAACAGCGAACCATGCCACTTGTTGGTCCCGCTCTTCAGAACGGTGTCGGTAATGAAGCCTCCGCCCTTGCCGTATTCCGCGGAGAAACTGTTGGTGATGACGCGGTACTCCTGAATCGCATCCGGAGAGATGCTGGTGTTTGCGCCGCCCTTGTCATAGTTGGAGATCTGGCCACGGCCAGCCTGGCCCTGCTCATTGTTATCGGAGCCCTCGACCAGGTAGCTTCCCGCTCCCTCACGCGTCCCGTTAACCGCTGCGCCTCGGTTGTTGTTATTGTCATCTCCGGCCGGAACGGCGCCCGCTACCAGTTCGATAAATGAGTTCTGGTTGCGCACTTCCAGCGGCATCTTTTCCCAGATGTTACGATCCACCAACTGCGAAACTTCCGAGTCACTGGTCTGAACCGTCTCGGCGCCGGCTTCGACTGTTACTTGCTCGGTGGTCGCGCCCAGTTCCAGTTTCAAGTCGGCTGTAATGGTGATGCCCACGCTGACCACGATTCCTTGGATCTTGGTGCTCTTGAAGCCCTTGGGCGAGGCAGAAACAGCATAGGTGCCGACGACCGGCAGCGATGGAAACCGGTAGTTTCCGGTTGCAGTCGTAACGGTTGTGCGCTTTTCGCCGGTGGCGCTGTTCACGAGCGTCACCGTCGTGCCCGAAACCACCGCGCCGGTTGGGTCTGTGACCAGACCAACAATCTCTGACGTACCTTGCGCCCAAACAGTTCCGGTTAACAGCGCCAGAACCGTAAGAACGAGCAGAAAACGAGTCCAAGTGTTGCGGAATGCAGATTCCATTCGATTTCTCCTATTTGAACCTGGAAATCTAAATGCTGTGAATCGAATTGCGTTGATTGCGCAGGGAGGGCCTGACATCAGCACGCCTCCCCAGAGAAAGATAACCAGAGCTCAAATGCAATCTGTATTCCAAAGAATAATTGAATAAGTGTCATAATTTTCAATGACATACATTTCTCGCTTCGAGACTATACATTTTCCCGTATGTGTATCGCCGATAATTCTATGAAAACGCATAGATAGCCGGGCAGACAGACGTTTCCGGCAAACAAAGCGTTGGCATTCCTGCCTCCGCGATCTCGGCGCACTCCCCGGTTAGATTTGGTGACTGCGCCTGCTAGAATCTTGATTCCTGTGAAACTCACTATCCCATCTCTCCGAAGCACAGCGACCGGGTCCGTTCCCCTCTCCGTCCCGCTCCTGGACTTGCGCCGCCAGTACGATGGCATTCGCGAAGACGTGCTGGCCGCGATCACGCGCGTGTGCGACTCGCAAAGCTTCATTCTCGGTCCCGAGGTCGAAGCGCTCGAGCATGAGATTGCAGCGCTGACCGGCGCGGCTGATGCGGTCGGTTGCGCGTCGGGAACGGAGGCTCTCTGGCTGGCTCTGGTCGCCGCCGGCGTGAAGCCCGGAGACTCGGTGATTACCACGGCATTCAGTTTCTTCGCCTCAGCCAGCGCTATCGTGCGGGCGGGCGCTACGCCGGTTTTCGTGGATGTCGATCCGGGCACGCTGAATCTCGATGCGGCGCTGGTCGCCCGGCAACTCCGCACACAGCGTCCTGCAAATCTTCGCGCCATTCTTCCCGTGCATCTTTACGGGCAGTGCGCTGACATGGATGCATTCGACCGAATTGCGCAGGAATTCGGAATTGCCGTTGTCGAGGACGCTGCTCAGGCAATCGGCGCTGAGTGGCGCGGGCGCGGCGCGGGTTCGCTCGGCGTCACCGCTGCTTTCAGTTTCTATCCCACCAAGAACCTGAGCGCCTACGGAGACGCGGGCATCGTCACCACGACCCATCCGGAAATGGCCGAGCACATGCGGCAACTCCGCAACCATGGCAGTCCGAGGCGCTACTACCATCACGAGTTTGGCTGGAATGGACGCATGGACGCCATTCAGGCTGCGGTGCTGCGCGTGAAGCTGACCCACATTGCCGACTGGAACCGCAGCCGCCAAGAGCACGCTGCGACCTATGACCAACTGTTGGCCGGCGCTGGACTGACTTCCAGCCGGACCTCGAATCATATTTCGAGCCCAAGCGGTGTGCCTGTGCGCTTGCTCGCACGGAGTCCGCACGCCAAACATGTGTTTCATCAGTATGTGATTCGCGCCCAGCGCCGCGACGATCTGCGTAAGTTCCTCGCCGACCGAAAGATTGGTTCGGAAATCTACTACCCGCTGCCGCTGCACTTGCAGCCCGTCTTTTCCTACCTGGGACTGAAGGCGGAAGACATGCCGGTCTCCGAACAGGCCGCGCAGGAAGTGCTGGCGTTACCGATGTTTCCGGAGTTGACCGAAGCGGAAATCCGGTGCGTGGTTGAGAGCATTGCGGATTTCTACAGTTGATTTGACACGCAGAGGACGCAGAGATCGCAGAGATCGCAGAGAAATGAAATTCTAAAACCTCTGCGCACTCAGCGTGCTCTGCGGTTAAGGTTCTGGTTTACTGCGTGCGCTTGCGGTTCCTCGCTGCCCGCGATGGCTCTTCTCCCGGCGCATACACTCGGCGCACCATCGGAGTGTTGAGCTTATATTTGCGCTCGGTAACGTTGCCGTTGTCGTCTTCGACCCGAACGATGAACACGGGCAACAAACCCTCCTTGTCGAAGCTCTCTTGGGCAACGGTCACGGGCAGGACGCCTTCCATGCGCTCGCGATACGCCGTCTCATAGCGATGGCGCCTCACGTTCCAGGTGAAGACGCGAATCTGGTTGAAGTCGAAGGGCAGGCCATCTCTGGGTTCGGTGAGGGCAGTCAGGTACTGCCCTATTTTCTTATCTCCATCCTTAACCTGATTCAGCACGAAGCAGGCAACGATGCGCTGGCCTTCCGCGTATTGCGCCACGTCGAGCGGAACGTCGACATCCACCATGCGAGCCAGCACCCAGCCGACACGGCTGTTGGAGTCGCGCACCAGCCACCAATCCTCAATCACCGGAGTGGGCTCTTTCTTCTCGCCCGGTGGGGCGGAGCGCGATGGCGGCGCAACCGCTCCCGGCTTCTCAGCCGTGGCTCGTTTCAGCAGCGACAGCTTTTCGCCGGTAGAAATTTGATAGAGATGCTCGGTATCACGACCAGGTTCGACGTGCAGATTCGTGTCGTTGCGGGTCACGCCCTGCGCTTGCACGGGATCGTTCTGGTTGTCGGCGGTCAGCTTCTGGATCTGATCGTAGACATCCTGGCCGACAAGGTAGCGCTGCTCCATCCATCCCGTGGCACCGCTGGCGGTGCGCACTTTTGCGAAGCGGCGGTCATGGTCGAGCACTTCCACGCGGTCGCCGTTCTTCACCACTCCGATTTTTTCGTACACCGCCGCGACGTGATCGCGCAGGTTGACCTGCACGCCGGAAACGTAAGCGATCTCCAGCACGCGTCCGCGTCCGCGATTGCAAGCGGAAAAAAATATCGCGCAGGCCAAGCAGAGCGCGGGCCCCGACACTCGAAATCTCGACGATCGAGGTTTCGCCGATCGCAACAGAGATGTGGGGAGGAACTTCACTGGATGAAACTTTTACTATAGCGCGGCGTGATAGGGCTGGAAAGAGTTAGGAAGAAATTCCCGCCAGGTCTTTGGCGATTTAAGACCTAATCGAGGTGATGTCGGCTGTCCAGCGTGCCCCTTCTCGAAAAGCGCGAGAAGGGGCGCACCCCCAGTTATTTCTCGGTCAGCATTCCAGAGATAGGTGGGAGTAAACCTACAGGCCGGAGAAGTCGGCCACCCGCCAAGATTCTTGGGGGCTGGCCCACCCTTGGAGACCGAGGCTGCCCGTTTCTCGAGGACCCAGGCTTACCCGCCGGAGATGTCGGCCACCCGCCTAGAAGAGAGAATCGATGGGAGCCGTGGAGGAGATAGGAAGTCAAAAGCCCCGCCCTGTCGCAGAAAACGCGACAAGGACGGGCCACCCCTCAAGAGTTAAGATGAGTGAAAGGGTGCGCCAGCCCCCTAAAGTATTTATTTCTCAAAGACCTAGCGGGAAACGAGATCCAAAAAACACCGAAAAGTCTAGCTAACTCATTGATTTATAAATACCTTACTAATAAGTCCTTATTCCTCAAAGACCTGGCGGTAGAGCCCGCGCCAAGTCTTTGATTCTAAAAGACCGAGACCAGGGGGGGTGAAGCCTAGGGACGGGAGAAACCTGAGGACAACGGGACGTTCACCGCAGGTTGCAGGTTACGCTGAGCGCAGCTAAATTAGGTGCGAGAGTTGGAACTGTACACGAAAGGACGCTTCCCGGTGGAATCTGCCTCTGCATTGATCGACGCGAAGATCAAGGAACTTGGGGACTGGCGCGGGAAGACGCTGGCGAAAGTGCGCGACATCATACACGCGGCAGACCCTGAGATCGTCGAAGAGTGGAAGTGGGTGAAGGCGACATCGCCGGGGACTCCCGTCTTTTCCCACGGCGGCATCGTCTGCACGGGAGAGACGTACAAGAACGTCGTCAAGATGACATTTGCCAAGGGAGCTCGGTTGCAGGACCCTTCCGGTCTATTCAACTCCAGCCTCGAGGGGAATGTCAGGCGCGCTATCGACATCCACGAAGGCGACACGGTCGATGAGGCGGCGTTGAAGGACCTCATCCGCGCTGCTGTGGCGCTCAATCTTCAGGGCAAGAGCAAGGTCAAGGGCAAAAGCCAGCCGAAGCCCCGGCGAGCGAGGAAGATCTGAACGTCCCCACTCAAGCCAAAAACAGGCTTGAGTGGCCCCGTCGGTTATCTAATCCGTCCGGCGTTAATTCGTTACGGTTACGTTCACTGTGGCTGTTTGGGTGGGATTCGCGCCGTATGTCACGGTAATAGTATAAGGACCCGCCGTTGTATTTTGGTCCACGAGACATTCCTCTGGAGATGCGCCGTTATTCGTGCACGTGATCGATCCGGTGCTCGCAGTCGGCGCGACTGTCCACGTTGCCGCAGTGGTAAGGTCAACCGTTGTGCCGTTGGAGGTGCCCTGCGCGACGAAGGGTTGGGTCGTGCTGCCATTCAAGGCGTTTACGGACCAAGTGCTGGTACAGGAAGTTACGGGGACCGTAGAACCCTGGCACACTTCAAAATTGGTGATATTGCCAAGATACGCAGTTGCTGTCGCGGTCGCGCTGATACCCTGCGCGGAGGCTGTAATTGTGGATGTGCCGCTGGCAACCCCCTGCACGGTAGCGTCTCCGCACTCTTGTGTAGCGCAAGGGGCGAGGATTTCCACGATCGTGTTGGGACTACTTGTCCATGAGACGCCGCTCGTGATCCGCGATCTCGAGTTGTCACTGTAGGTGCCCCAAGCTTGTAAGGTTACAGTGGTCGATGAACCAACTTCGACCTGCGGGCTCGGAGGCTGGATCGCGATCGAGCTAAGTGTGTTATCCGTAAAGAACCCCCCGCAGCTGATCCCAAAGGCCACGACAACCAACCCCGCGAAAGCAAGCGTTAACGCCAGTTTGCGCCCGGTCAACATAAATGATCGCCTCAGATAGCGTGATTTTAGCAGAACCTCCTGCCCTTGCCCCATGCCCGATAGTGCATGGCTGGGGTCGTGCCGTGGACCACCTGGTTGATCACGGGCTCGAAGCGTTCTCGAATATAGAGAACGGGGCGCAATCCTGAACTTGCACAGTGTTTTCCGGTAAGGTACGGAAGATAGGTTTTCGCCGCACGGCCCCTGAAGGAGCATCGAATTTCGAGAGAATCGGCGGCATCGCTAAAGCGATGCCCTGATACGAACCGACTCTACTGAGAGCTGAAAGCTAACGGCTGAGAGCTTCCTTACCTCGTGCGCTTCTTCCCTGCCTTCGCGATTCTATCGTCGATCGGCTTGCGTCCGGCGAAGCCTTCGCTCGTTCCGTGCCAATGCGCGATCGCCGGCTCGCCCAGTCTCCAGCACAGCAGCAGGATCTCGCCCTCAACCTTGCAGGGAAAATCGAGCAATCCGATGTCGAGATCTTTCACCTGCACGCCGGTCGCGTCAATTTCGGCGAGGGCATCCTTGATGCGGCGAATCGCCTTCTCACGTTCGGCTTTGCGCCGCGCCAGATGCACCACATTCAGGAGCGTGCCGCCGTTCAAAAAAACCCGGTGCGCCGTCGCCTGCAACTCGGCGTCCACGTCTTCAATCAGCTTCTTGCTGTGGATTGCCTGCCGGAGCAGCGACTCCAGAATCGGCAGGAGCATCTGTGCTTCGTCGAGGGTAAAGGTGCGGTCGGACATGTGTTCTTCTATTCTACTGTGTAGGCGACGTTGGCGCAGGTTTTAGAATTTCCAAGCTTTCGAGAACCTTGCCTGCGCCGTGGTATGTTCGATTGTCAGATGGAAGAAAAGTTCCCAGCCGGCCCCACTCCCACCCGCCGCAATGTATACGTCTTCGGCTTGACCTCGTTCCTCAACGACACGGCCAGCGAAATGGCGTACTGGGTCCTGCCTGCCTTTCTCGCATCGCTCGGGGCTGGACCGGCGCAACTGGGGATTATCGAAGGCATCGCTGAAAGTGTAGCTTCTTTCGCCAAACTTTTCTCGGGCTACGTGACCGACAAGGCTGCGCACCGCAAGCCCATCGTGGTCGGCGGATACTTCGTCGCCAACGCGGTAAAGCCATTGCTGGCGCTGGTTTCTTCGTGGTGGCAGATTCTGGGAATTCGTTTTTGCGATCGCTTTGCGAAAGGGATCCGTGGAACTGCTCGCGATGTGATGGTGGCCGAGTCGGTCGATAAATCCAACATCGGGTCAGCCTACGGCCTGATTCAAGCCATGGATTCCGCCGGCGCCATCGCCGGCCCGCTGCTGGCGCTGGCGGTGATCGGGCGCTTTGGCATGAGGGGCGTGTTCGCTACCGCTGCCATCCCGGGAGCTCTGTGCGTGCTCGTCGCCTGGCTCGGAATCCGCGAGGTTCGCCGCGCCGCGAATATCAAAGACATTGAAGCCGGCAGTCTGGCTTCCAACATCGAGCACCGGGATGCTCCAACTGAGCCTATTAACGGAGTTTCCGATTCCGTGAAATCCGAGTGGCTCCCAAAATTGCCCGGCGGCTTCTATTACGTGCTGGCGGTCGTCACACTGTTTTCGCTGGGAAATTCCAGCGACATGTTCCTCGTCCTTCGTGCTGGCAATATCGGTATACCGACATCTCGCGCACCACTGCTCGGACTGGTCTTCAACATCATGTTCACATTGGCGTCCTGGCCGGCGGGCAAATTCAGTGACCGCTTCTCGCGCTCGGCCATCGCCGCCGCCGGATATTTCGTTTTCGCCATCGTCTATTTCGTGTTCGCACTCGCGCCTTCCGAACTGGCTATATGGATGACCATGGCTTTTTACGGACTCTTCTATGCTCTGACTAATCCCGTGCTCAAGGCGCTGGTGGTAGAGACGGTGCCTGCCGACGTGCGCGGACGCGCGCTGGGAATCTACTTTTTCGTGACCAGCTTGACTACGCTGCTGGCCAGCGTGATCACCGGCGCATTGTGGAAGCTATATGGAGCGCCGACGCCGTTCTATCTATCGGCGGGGATCGCTGCGTTCTCGGCGTTCGCTTTGCTCGCCCACCGTTCGCCCGCGCGGACCGTTCAAGACTGAGCGGCTCAGGGAGCGGAAAAATCTACCGTCGGCCGCCCATCCCCTGAAGGGGGCATTTGATTTGCCAAGACCTTGCGGTATCGCTAAAGCGATACCCTGATACGAAACCCACCTTCATCCGACCGCCGCAACCAGAAATAAGCGACCAGCAAAAAAGCTCCGCCTGCCACGATATCGAGCGCGACATCCCGTACGGTGCCCGTGCGCGATGGAATGTAGCTCTGGTGCCATTCATCCATGGCCGCAACGAAAACGGTCCCCAACCACGACAGCAGCGCCGCACGCAACAACAACGAAGGAATTCGACCGAGCGTAGCCCGCCAGCCTCGCAGCAGGAGCAGGCTCAACATACCGTAACCGACGACGTGTCCGGTCTTGCGTAAATAGTGATGAAAGACGAGAAACTTGTAGAAATCGACTTGGCCGAACAGACGCGTCAGCAACGTATACAGCACTGTGCCGGTATTGCGTGACGAAAAGAAATCAGTGGACTCAAACGCAATGAGTCCAATCCAGACGACGGCTGGCCACCAGGCACGCACAAGATTGGGACGAGACGCAGTCGTAGTCAAGTCGGTCTCTTCCCTTACTCCGCCGCGTAGTTCGGCGCTTCGCGCGTGATCATGACGTCGTGCACGTGGCTTTCGCGCAGGCCGGCGGCGCTGATGCGCACGAATCGCGCCTTCTGCTGCAGTTCGGCCACCGTCTGGCAGCCGCAGTATCCCATGCCCGACCTCAGCCCGCCCACTATCTGGTGCACGATCATCGCCACCGAACCACGATACGGCACGCGCCCTTCAATTCCTTCCGGCACCAACTTGCCGAGGCGATTCGACTCTTCGCCCGTCATCGTCATCGCCGTCGACGCATCTCCATCCGAATTCTGGAAATAGCGCTCGCTCGAACCCGCCGCCATCGCTCCGAGCGAGCCCATGCCGCGATACGCCTTGAAGGTGCGGCCCTGATAGAGAATCAATTCCCCCGGGCTTTCATCGGTTCCAGCAAACATCGACCCGATCATCACTCCCGAAGCGCCCGCTGCCAGCGCCTTGCTGATGTCGCCGGAATACTTGATGCCGCCATCGGCAATCACGGGAACGCCGGAATCGCGTGTGGCCCGTGCTGCCTCCGCAATCGCCGTGATCTGCGGGACCCCTACGCCGGTCACTATGCGCGTTGTGCAGATCGACCCCGGCCCAATGCCGACTTTAATCCCGTCTGCTCCCGCACGCACCAGATCGCAGGCGCCATCGAAGGTAGCTACGTTACCGGCAATCAGTTCCACTTCCGGCAACTTTGCTTTCACCTTCTTGACCGCTTCGAGCACCAGCGTGGAATGCCCATGGGCGCTGTCAATCGCCAGTACATCGACTTTGGCCTGCGCCAGTTCCTGCGCGCGCTCCAGGAAATCACCGGTCGCCCCGATCGCCGCACTCACCCGCAGCCGCCCCTTATCGTCCTTGGCAGCGCCGGGATATTTCAGTTTCTTCTGGATATCCTTGACCGTGATCAGGCCCTTCAGGATGTACTTGTCGTCCACCACCAGCAGCTTTTCCACGCGGTGCTCGTGCAGAATTTCTTCGGCTTGTTCCAACGTCGTTCCCACCGGCACTGTGATCAGGTTTTTCTTGGTCATCACCTTGTCGATCGGAATGTCGAAGCGCGTCTCGAAGCGCAGGTCGCGATTGGTCAGAATGCCGACCAGTTTTCCATCCTTCAAGGTGATCGGCACACCTGAAATCTTGTATTTCTTCATGACTTCGAGCGCATCGGAAACTTTGGCATCGGGCGACATGGTGACGGGATCCACAATCATGCCGCTTTCCGACCGTTTCACCTTGTCCACCTCATTGGCCTGCTGCTCGATGGTCAGGTTGCGATGAATAATCCCGAGGCCTCCCTGCTGCGCCATGGCAATCGCCATATGCGATTCGGTCACTGTGTCCATGGCGGCACTGAGGATCGGAATGTTCAGCCGGATGTTGCGCGAGATCTGAGTCTGCGTGTTGGTGTTGGCGGGCACGACTTCGGAACGCGCCGGAAGGAGCAACACGTCGTCGAATGTGAGGGCTTCGGGAACCGGAAAATGGATCATAGGATTTGGATGAACTTCTATTGTAGGGAGCGGGTCGAGATCAGGCAAATAGAGACCGCGGGGCCGAAGAGCCAGCCTCCAGGCCCTTCCCTGCGCGAGCAGTCATTGCTCAAATGGGTGCGAAAGCTTAACATTTCATTGTCCTTTCCCTTGCTTGTCTCTAAGGAGGCTTCATGTCTCGCTCCATATCTCTACTCGTCGTCGCGTCAACCTTAGCTGCAATCATGGCGGTTCCGGCAATCCTTCCTGCGCAGGAGACGACAGCTGAGATTCCATCGGCAACGATTCGGGCGAGTACACGTCTGGTGTTGGTGGACGTGGTGGTCACGGACAAGAAAGGTCAGCCGATAACAGGCCTGAAGGCGGAAGATTTTACCGTGGAGGAAAACGGGAAGAAGCAGAAAATTTCCGTTTTCGTTCTGCCGGGGACTGCAAACGGACCCAAGCCAGCACCCGCCCCTGCCGGGATCCTCTCGAACCACCCGGAAAACGTAGGCCCCGCCGGGGTGCCGACGGTGCTGATGCTCGACGCGTTGAACTCTCCCTTCAAAGACCAAGCCTACGCGCGCTCGCAAATGCTCAAATATGTGGTTGAGCAAAGCCAGCCCGGGCAGCTCATGGCGGTTGTGGGGCTGACAGACCGACTGCATGTACTGCAACAGTTCACCAGCGATCCTCAAATCCTCTTGACCGCAATCAAGAACTACCGGCCGCAGGAGCAAATCCTCCAGGCTTCCCCTCCGCCAGCGGTAGGGGAGACGCCCGACGCAGGTCTCAGAGCCGGGGGCGCCGCGCTGATGACCATTGAGGTCGGACAGCAGGTTGCTAGCTTCAGTAACCTTCAGGTCGGCTATGACCTCGAACGGCGTACTCTGATCACGATTGAGGCTATGCGCTCCCTGAGCCGCATGCTGGGTGGTCTCCAGGGCCGGAAGACCGTGGTCTGGCTCACGGCGGACTTACCATTTGACCTGATTCCGGAGAACCGCAACATAACCGATGCGGAATTAGCTGCGGATCTACCACACATGGGCAATCAGCCGGTATCGGTCAGAGGCGCGGGCGCCGTTGCATCCCAGGAGCGGGAACTCCACGGCCAAGCGATCAAAGACGCAGAGGCGCAGCTTGCTAGCGCCGGCATTGTCATCTATCCAGTGGACGTACGCGGGCTTGTCGGAGGCATGGAGGGACTCGCTGCCGTCAACTATAGGCGCGACGCCGATGTCAATGGAGCCGGACAGGCAAACGATGCGCTCAGACAGGCTGGGAGTCTGGAGGCCAGCCAAGGCACAATGCGGGAAATCGCAGCCGAGACCGGCGGCAAAGCCTACATGAATGAGAATGAAATCAGGCAGGGCGTGGCTCTTGCGGTGAGCGACAACAACGCATCGTACGAGATCGGCTACTATCCGGAAAACAAGAAATGGGACGGGAAGTACCGCAATATCAAGATCAAGTTAGCCCAGGGCGACACGCAGATCCGCTATCGCAAGGGGTACTTTGCGATTGAGACCGGTCCCACCAAAGATCACAACTTCGAACAGGACGTTGCGGCCGCGCTCGCGGTCGGTGCGCCGGCGACGCAAGTCTCTTTCATGGCGCAAGTCAAGCCCACCGACCCGGGCAAGGTTCGCGTCGTCTTTCTAGTCGATGCCCACACCTTGAGCGCCGAGGACTCCGGCGGCAACAAGAAAATGAATGTGACGCTCTACGCTGGCCTGTACGACGCAAGTGGCAAGAGTCTTGGGGTCCGCAGCACCAAGGTGGACAGAGCTTTCGATGCGGCCACCTATCAGCAGATCCTCGATCACGGCATGATGGTGCCCATCGACATGGACGTTGCTGCCGGCGCCAAGGAGCTTCGCCTGGCAGTCCTCGATGGCAAAACCGGCTTCATCGGAACCACGGGTGGCCCGTTCGGACCATAGCAGGCGCACGAAAACCAAAACGAAAAGGGCGCCCGCTTTCGGACGCCCTTTGTTCTTTGAATTCCCGGTTTAACTTCTACGCTACGCGGAGCATTACTCCTTCTTTTCTTTACCCTCAGCCTCATTAGCGGCGCTGTCTTTCTGCGCCTGCGCTTCGGCGTCGGCTTCTTCCATCGCCTTGCGGTTTTCTTCGGCACGCTTGGCGCGGATTTCGGCACGCTTCTGGCGCTTCTCATCGAGCACCTGCTCGCTGCCCAGGAGTTCGATGAATGCCTTTTCGGCGCCGTCGCCCTTCCGCCAGGCGGTGCGAACGATCCGCAGATACCCGCCCTTGCGGTCGCCGAAGCGCGGAGCCACGGTATCAAAAAGTTTGGTGACCGCTTCTCCGGTCATCAAATAGGCCGCCGCCTGACGGCGCGCCGCCAGATCGCCCTTCTTGCCCAGGGTGATCATCTTCTCGACCTGCGGACGCACTGCCTTCGCCTTGATCACGGTCGTCTCAATGCGTTCTTCCATGATGATCGAAGTGACCATGTTGCGCAGCATGGCGCGACGATGGGAAGTGGTTCGTCCTAACTTGTATCCTGCAACTTTGTGACGCATGGATTCCTCTTGTGCTGTGGGGGACGGGCGAGGG